>Ga0209082_1000122_pt1 | contig 43189 bp, 32 predicted proteins | sample ColdCreekSource_FD_184127 | JGI IMG/M metagenome (GOLD analysis project Ga0209082, IMG submission 184127) | Groundwater microbial communities from Cold Creek, Nevada to study Microbial Dark Matter (Phase II) - Cold Creek Source (SPAdes) (version 3) | ecosystem: Environmental > Aquatic > Deep... | reverse complement strand
CTGCCAGTTTTCCTCTACTTTTCGAGGAGATAGCCATGACCACGATCACCGCCGACCACGCCCTCAACCTCACCGCCAGCCCGCGCGCCGGCACCTCTCGCGGTGCCATCTGGACGGGTAGGGTCCTGTCCGGCCTCGGCGTCCTTTTCATGCTGTTCGACGGCGGCGCCAAGGTGCTCGACCTGCTTCCGCCCGAAGCGAAGCAGAACAACCTCGGCTGGCAGGACCACCACATGTTCACCATCGGTGCGCTCTCGCTGATCTGCACCGCGCTCTACCTGATCCCGCGGACAGCCGTAATCGGCGCCATCTTGCTGACCGGTTACTTCGGCGGCGCGATTTCGACCCACGTTCGCGTCGACAACCCACTGTTCAGCCACACGCTCTTCCCCATCTACATCGCAGCCTTCTTCTGGGTTGGCCTCGCGCTGCGTGACGAGCGCGTCCGCGCCATCTTCGCGCCTCGCAAATCCGCCTGACGAAAAAGGGATAGGCCGTCTCCAGAAGCACGACAGGCGGCCCACGTGCTCCGACAAGTCACCTGATGTTGGAGGTGGTGCCGCGGCATGCTAGATTCTAGTATGGCCAAAACCACGAGTCTGATCTTGGGCGAGCATTTTGAAGCCTACGTGCAGGCTCAGGTTGACAGCGGCACGTATGCTACGGCCAGCGAAGTGATTCGTGAGGCGTTGCGGGACCACGAGCAGGAGCACGCAAAGTTGCGTGCCCTTGATCTAGAGCTGGACCAAGCCCTCGCGAGCGGGCGCGCCAAGCCTGGTGTCTGGAAACGCTTGAAGAAGCAGCACAGCATCAAGTGACGGTGCACTATACGCAGCGCGCTGAGCTTGCGCTCAATCGCATCGCCGAATACACGCTCGACGAATGGGGACCGGAGCAGCGGGACCGCCACATGGCCGTCCTCGAGCACGCGTGCGAAGTTCTTGTGCCAAAGCGGGCGCGCTACGCAAGAGTCTCGCACCGCAAAGACTTGCTCATGCTGCGCTGCGAGCAGCACGTGATTTACTTTCGGCGCCTGGGCAAGGACTTCGAGATAGTGCACGTGCTGCACGAGCGCCAGCTGCCTCGGAAACACCTTTGAGCCGTTCGGCCTGTGGCTGGTGACGCGCTTCGTTCACCAGATCGTGCCAAGCCATCACCGAGTCCGGCGCGCATGATCGGGCCAGTGCGGTTCCCGTGCAGCCCAGAGCAGCAACGTCTTGGGACGTCTAGCTGGGTACGTCGGTAGAGTGCGCCGTTCCTATTACATTCGCTGAACCTCTCGGCTTCGCTCGATGCACGTACATGGCGTCGAGCAGAGTGCTCCAGAAGTGTTCGCGATCGCGCGGGGTGGATAAGCGCGACCAGGGATGGCCTATGCCTAAATCCATGTGGATGTTGCTCGCAGTCATACTCGCTGCGGGCTGGGGATGTGGGGGCGGAGCAAATAACGGGGACGGCGCGCGCGATTCAGACGCAGCGCGTCCGGGTGGGGAAGGTAAGCCCACGCCAGGGGACGAGTCGCAGCAGCCAATAGCTGCGACTGCACCGACCAAGACCGATCCGTGCTTTACGTCTGAGCAGTCCTTCGCCTGGGAGCTGTATGGCAGCGTGTTCTCGCGCTGCATCGGCTGTCACAACTCGTTCGGGCTCGCGCGCCAGGTAGGCGTAGCACTCAAGCTCACGTTCCCGGGTGAGCCCGACTTCGCGGCGAAGAACGTCGCGCTGCTCTCCAGCTACGCGTCGCGCACGGTCGATGTCAACGGTGAGCAGCTGCCGCTCTTGCTCGCCAAGCCCACGGCGCAGACAGCGCACATCGGCGGCGAGGTTTTGTCACCTAACGGTGCAGAGGCCAAGCTGCTAGCGAGTTTTGTCCAGAAGCTAAACAGTCCACCTCAGTGTAAGGAGTCACCACCTGACGCTGCTGAAGTGGCCTTGTCAGGCCTGACGCTCGCGTCGCCGAAGCAAACTTACGTGCGCGCGAAGTTCCTGCTAGCCGGGGAGGTCGCGACGCCCGAGGAGCTCGAAGGCCTCGGCAATGACGAAGCGATGCTCGACGCACAGCTCGACAAGCTGATGAACGGCGACGCGTTTCTGGCTCGCGCGCAGGAGATGTTCGGAGACTGGCTCCTGACCGATGCCTACAGCTCGCTGGTGCGCGGCGATGACCTGTTTCCGCAGCTGCGCGACTACCCACAGCGCAGTTACTTCCAGCCGCTGTGCACGCCCGAGCGAGACTTCCGCTGCTGCGACGCTGCGACCCAAGTGTGTTGCGCGAGCATCGAGACCGACGCCGCGAAGTGTGGCGACGCGGTCAACGACCGTGCGATCGACGCTGTCGCGCGCGAGCCACTCGAGCTGATCAAGTACATCGTGAAGAATGACTTGCCGCTCACCGAGCTCGTGACGGCGAACTACACGATGGTCAACCCGTACTCGGCGATGGTCTACGGCGTGAGCGCCGCGCAGCGCGACGCGACGTTCGACGACGATCCCGCGAATGATCTGGCTGAGTTTCATCCGATCCAGATCGCGGGCACAGGACAGAACAACCTGCGCATCTCGGGCGGCGGCGGTTACCCGCACGCAGGCATCTTGTCGATGCCGGTGATGCTCGTGCGCTACCCGTCGTCGACCAGCAATCAGCAACGCACGCGTGGTGCGCGCGTGGTGCTCGAGCGCTTCCTGCAAGTGCCGGTGATGAAGCTGTCTGATTTCTCCACGGCCAAGCTTCCACCCGATGCTGACCTCGAGCTGGCGACGCAGCAGTATGCAGCTTGCACGGTGTGTCATGCCGCGATCGATCCGATCGCGGGCCACTTCCGTAACTTCGGCTCGAGCGGTCAATATCGCTCGAATGCGCGCACACGGCTCGCAGACCACCTGCCTGAGCCGGAGTTCCTCGGACAGAAGCTGCCGATGGGCGAGGACCCGCTGCGCTGGCTCGCCGCGCAGATCGCGCAACACGAGCGCTTCAGCCTCGGTGTGCTGACGCCGGTGCTCGCCGACTTGATCGGCACCGACGTGCTGACTGCACCGAGCGATCTCGCAGCGCAAGACTACCAGGCGCGTTATCTCGCATTCCGCATGCAGCAGATCGAAGTGCAGCGGTTGCGGCGCGATCTCGCGGGCCCGGCTGCCCTGCGGCTCAAGCCGCTGGTCAAGACGATCGTGAAAGGACCGTTCTTCCGCGCGACGGGCGCCGCTGCGAGCGACGAAGTGGTGCGCGAAGGCCTCGCGCTCGCAGGTGTCGGCGTGGGCGCGCTGCTCACGCCCGAGCAGCTCGCGCGCAAGGTCGAGCAAGTAGCGGGCCTCACCTTCCGCACAGGCATGCAAGCGACCGGGCGCGATGCACTGCGTAGCTTCCGCGACTATCGCTTGATGTTCGGCGGTACGGACTGGGACACAACTCCCGCGCGTTACCGCGAGCCGAACGCGATGTCCGTGCGCATCGCGATGCGGATGGGCAACGAGCTCGCGTGTGTGGCTGTGCCGCAGGACTTTGCGATCATCGACCCTGCGCAACGGCGCATGTTCAAGAACGTCGACCTGAACACCACACCCGAGTCGGGTGGCACGGCGCAGATTCGCGCAGAGATCAAGCGTTTGCATCAGCTCGTGCTCGGCGAAGACGTCCGCGACGCGGATCCTGAGCTCGAAGCGACCTACCAGGTCTGGGTCGCAGCGCACGATGCATTGCGCGCGACCAATGCCACCGGCACGCGCCAGCGCAACGGCGGTGCGGCCCGCACCAACAACCGCTGTCGCGCGATCGCGAGCTTCGACGCCGCGGAGACCGCGTACCCCACCGCGACGCATCGCGTCGTAGACCAAGACCCTGACGCAACCGTACGCCCGTGGATCGCCGTGGTGGCGTATCTGCTGTCCGACGGGCGCTTCTTCCTGCAGTGAGAGAACGGATGGCAAACATGGAGCTCACGCGAAGACGCTTCTTGATCGCTTCTGGCTGTGCTGCGGCGACGTTTGTCGTGGATCTCAAGGCCGGTCGCGCGCAGCAAGCGTGCGGCGCAGCGCTGCCGCTCGTCATCACCGTGCAAGCGAGTGGCGCGTGGGATCCGACGTTCCTCGTCGATCCTGTGACTGACAACGCAGCGTTTACACCGTTCACGGCTTCACACATCAAGACCGTAGGTCAGATCCGCTACGCGCCGTTCGACACGACGAGCGCGATCGTCGACTACAACGTCGGCGCTACGCAGACTGACTTCTTCCAGAAGCACGGGCAGCGCTTGCTGGTGTTCAACGGCGTCGACAATGCCACTGTGAGCCACGACGTTGGTCCACGCGTCGCGTTTACAGGCTCGACGCGTGATGGCTTGCCGACGTTGAGCGGCCTCGTTGCGGGGCTGCAGGGACAGGACATGCCGCTCGCGATGTTCGTCTCTGGGGGGTTCGCTTCGACGGGTGGCCTCGTGCCGATCACGCGTGGTGGCTCGCTGCAGCTCCTGCGCAACCTCGCCAGCCCGAACCGCGATGGCATTCATGCGGAAGCTGTCGACACTGTGCTGCGCGAAGCGACACGCGCGCGCGATGGCCGTTTGATCGCATCGACCAGCTCGCCGCGCGCGAACAAGGCGTACACGAAGCTGCTCGGCTTCCGCAGCGGGCCGGTAGAAGACCGCTTCCGCGAGATCGCCGATGTGCTGCAGGCCGCGTCCGAGACGCGCGCACCGGGCGGTTTTGCGGATGCAGCCTCCGGCATGCTGGCGCTCATGCGCTCTGGTGCGACGGCAGCGGGTCACTTGTCGACTGCAGGCTTCGACACGCACGATAGCCACGACGATCTCAACAACGGCCACCGCCCTGCGCTGCAGCGCTTGCTGACTGGGCTCGATTACATCATCGACACGGCAGCTGCCGATCCGATGCTGAGCGCACGCGGCGTGCTGATCATCGTCGCTTCGGACTTTGGGCGCACGACGTACAACGACGGCGGCGGCAAAGATCACTGGCCGATCACCAGCATGATGGCGATCGGCATCGGGCCGACGCTCGAGCCGCTGATCGGCGGCGCGCGCGTGATCGGTGCGACGACACCGGACGGCGGAACGAACGGTGTCAACGCGCGGCTCGTAAAGGTGGATGGTGGCAAGACGGTGGTCGCAGAGGACGGCGATCCCATGGCGTTCAAGCTGACGCCGGCGCACGTCAATCTCGCGCTGCGGCGCGCGATCGGGCTGTGCGAGACGGATGCGCCGACCGATCCGCTCAAGCGGTTCCGGTTGAACGTGTCTCCGGGCGAGCCGATTCCTCTGGGGTAGGGTGCGGATGCGATCAATAGCGTTGTTTGTCGTGATCGCCGTCGCGGCGTGCTCGGGTGAGATCGAAGAGCGTGCGCGCGAATCTGGCGTGGCGGTGGTGTCCGGTGTGGATGCTGGGCCTGCCGCTGTTGGCGGCAGGTCGAGTGCAGGCCGATCTGCGGTCAGCGTGGACCGGGCAGGGGCCTCTGCCGTTAGCAGCAGCGCGGGCGCTGGGTCCGCCGTCGCTCAAAGCGGCGGAAGCGTGCAGATGTCCAGCGAGTGCAGCGCTGTGGAAACACGTTGCGGCGGGGCGTGTGTATCGCTCGCGAGCGACGCAGCCAACTGCGGCGCGTGCGGCAAGGCTTGTAGCGCCGGCTTGTCATGTCACGAAGGCCTGTGCCGCTGCGCAGCCGGCTTCGACATGTGCGAGAGCAGCTGCACCGAGCTCAGCAAAGATCCGAAAAACTGCGGTGAATGCGGAGCTAGCTGCCGCGCAGACGAGCAGTGCATCGCAGGCGAATGTGCATGCGGCGTCGGCCAGCTCGCCTGCGACGGCACCTGCAAAGACCTCCAAAGCGATCGCAGCAACTGCGGCGCCTGCGGCATGACCTGCGAAACCGGCGACAAATGCGAGCGCGGTGCCTGCACGCTCGACTGCGCTGAGCTCACCAACTGCTCCGAAGCGTGCGTAGACACCTCCACGGATCTAGCGAACTGCGGTGAATGCGGAAACGCCTGCGCCGAAGGCCAACGTTGTCAAAGAGGCCGGTGTCGCGGCACTCCCACCAATACCGCAGGCTCGCCCGCAGCCGGCAGCGGCGGTCGCAGCAGCGCGCCGACGGCAGGCCGTGCCGGTTCCGCGCCTGAAGCTGGAGGCGGCGGGTCCTAAAGATCCGGCGCGTAGCGGTTGTTGCCGTATTCCGTGCAGAAAGCGGCTTCGTCGCCGGGGAAGGTTGGGTCGGCTGCGATGACTGCCGGCCGGACTGCGTCCCAAAGCTTGCCGGCGGCGCCTAGGCCGAAGAAGTCTTCAGGGGTGAGCTGCCAGCCCACGAGCACGAGGTCTAGGCCGGGATGACCTTGGATGACCGAGCCGAAGCCAGCGATGCTCTGCCAGACGCCAACGTCGTGTGGCAGCTCGCAGCTGCGGGCGCTGCCGTAGCCGCAGTCGGGTGATTCGGATAACCCGTGGGGATGCTCGCGGTAGACCGAGAGCGGCGCGCATGGGCCGGGGAAGCGTGGTTGCGAGGTGAGCTCGGTCCATGATGCTGGCGTGGGCATGGTGCCGGTGGTGAAGCCCTTGGCTGCATTGAGCCACGTGCAGTAGCCCATCGCAGTGTTGGCATCTTCGAATGCAGGGTGCGTCATGCGGTAGACCCATTCTTCGCTGACTACGTGCGTATCGTTGACCATGCCGTGACGCAAGAGCAACTGTCCGAGCCGAGCCATGTCTAACACTGTGGTGTTCCAGCTAAAGCCAAACGCTTTGTTAGGTAGACCGTAGCTCCACGTTGATTGTGTCATGCCGAGTGGTCCAAACATAAAGCGCTGGACGAATGCTTCGAGGTCTCCGCCGAGTCGCTTAGGGTCCTGTGCGATCGCTGCGTGCAACATGAAGTTGAGCGAATCGAGCTGGACGATGCCTGTGTAGTCGTACTCCATCACGCGTTTGCCGTAGCGGACGTCCTCGCTCTGCGCGACCATCGCGAGCACGTGTGCGACGTGCGCGTCTTTGTGGAATGTGAAGTCGTCGATCCAATGGTCGACCCGATCTTCATCGCTGAACCGGCCGGTCTTGCGACCTGTGCGCTCGAGATCGAGTGTCTGGTAGGCGACAGCGCCAGCAGTAGTCGCACCTAGGATCTTCGTCGCGGAGAAAGATTCCTCGGGCGGCATCTCCGCGCCGAACTCGTGACAAAGTCGGCCGTAGCGGATCGCGACCCAAGGTTTGTTCAACACACGATCGGCCTCCGCGAGCGCATCCTCGTCGAGGTGACAAACATCGCGCACCCGGTCAGGAGGCACTTGCTCCCAAGGGCCACGACCGGGATGACCCACGCGCGCCGCGAACAAGTCCCCTGCACCGCGACCCACCGCGGCGTGCTCGCTGACGCTCTCCGCGGCACAGCCCCAACTGCAGATGACGATTCCCAGGACTCGGAGCTTTTCGAACATGGTTGCACCTCCAGCGGCGACTCTGCGTACGAGCCGCTGGCGCGTGCATGAACCTAGGTTTAGAACGAACGACGTGGATGGGCAGACAGAGCTCGGGGACAGTGACGCGAGTGTGTTTAGGCGCGCGATCTGCGCGATCTATCCACTCCCTGATGCGGAACTGACTGCTGCCTTTGCGATCGTGCGCCCGCGCGAGCTGATGCGAGGCGAATACCTACTACGCGCCGGTGAGCACGCGAGCGAAGCGGCGATCGTCGTACGCGGCCTCGTGCGCGAGCACTTCGTCATGCAGGACGGCACCGAACGCACCAAAGCATTCGTGCTCGCAGGACAACCGACGGGCTCGCTCGCAGACTTGTTGAGCGGCGCGCCATCGCGCGCATACATCGTCGCGGAAGAGCCGACGCGCTTGTTATGCGTAAGCTTCGCAGAGAGCCTAGCGCTCGCGGAACGCTCAGAAGGGTGGCGCAACTACGGCGTCCAGCTCATGCAACGCATCCTGCTAGTGAAAGCAGAGCGCGAATACGAGCTACTCGGCATGGACGCCCAAGCACGCTACGCGCTCTTCACCACCCGCTACCCAGGCCTAGAAGCCCAAGTATCGGCCCGTCACGTCGCCTCATACCTAGGCATCACCCCAGTACACCTAAGCCGCCTACGCCGCCGCCGCACGCAGCCATAAGCGGCAGCCCCCGCGCGCGGCTCAGGGAGAACAGCGCGCAGTGCAGTGCTCAGCGGCGCATGCCTTCTTTTTCCATCAAGGTGATGACGCCGGTCGCGATCTTGTCGCAGCCATCGCCGGTCGGGTGGATGCCGTCGAGGCTCAGCATCATCATCAAGAAGTCGTCGGCGTCGATCCAATGGCAGCGCGTGGCCACGAATTCGTCGCACAGTGGCTTGATCTTCTCCGTCGCGTAGTTGACTGCGGCCTCGCTGCCGCCACCGCGGCTGTATTCGATGTAGACGATGTCTTTTACGCCGTCTGCGCCCATCTCGTCCCACAGCTTCACGAGCCGATCGGCGATCATGTCGATTTGACCCCGGGTGGCTGGCCCCGCAGTCGAGCGGTCAGCCCCTGCGCCCGTCAGCAAGATGTCGTTGCCACCACCGGTCATAACGACAGTCTTAATGTCAGGGTTCGCGCGCTTGGCAGCGGTGTATTGCCTGGGAATGACTTCGTCGAGCAAGCGCACGCCGGGCACGCCTGCAACTCGGTAGGGCTGCATGCTCAAACGCAGAAGGCTCTGCTGAATGCCGGTTGCCCCGAGGTTCATCCAGGAATCGCCGATCGCGATGACGTCGCTGCCATCGCCTTTGCCCAGATCTTCACGCGGCGTCTCCGCCGCGGCGCCCGCGGCGCTCGCAGACCCTCCGCTCGTGCCGGCGGCCGCTGTGGCAGTGCCGCTTGCACCGGCTGCTGCTGGTGTTTCGTCTGGACCTGCAGCATTGGCGCCTGCTGCACCGGCAGCGGGGGCCGGAGCCGCGCCAGCTGCTGCCATGCCTGAGCCATTGGTCGGCGTTGCTGCAGCGCCTGCACCGCCCGCCGCGGTCCGCGGCGTCGTGGCCATTGCTGTTCCGGTTAGAGACCCAGCCTGGGTCATCGCACCCGTAGCAGTACGACCCGCAGCGCCCGCGCTCGGTGCGCCCGCGCTGGGAGCTGTCGGCGCGCCAGTCTGGTCGAGACTGTCGAAGGACGCACTGCCGCCGCCACAGGCGACAGACCAACCAACTGACAGCAACAACAGCGCGACCAGCCGCTGTGATTCTCGCGACTTAGTACCGTTCTTAAACATGTGACGACCGTTCCCCTTCATGCGCGCGCCAAAAGTATCTTTCAGCGTGCCAGAAAGAAAGAGTGACGGAGGGATCGCACCCAAGACGTGCCGACCGCTGCATTTCGCTCTCGAACGGTCCATGCGCGTTGTCAGATGCCCTACACCCGAACTTCTGGGCGTTTGAATGCGAACCGTGCCGCTTAGCTTGTGACTCGCTGGCGGCGATGACGCCTAGCTCTGCATTGCATCGGTGTGCTGGTCAACGTACGCACAACACTTCAACTGTGGTCAGGGCTTCCGGTGAGTCCTGCTGGGCGCAGATTGCGTCGGCTCCTTGGAAATGCAACATGCTTGTCGGATCGATCACACGTGTGATGCTGTCGACCTCGCCACACGTGGGATTGCGCCAACCACCCCCGGCAACTTGTGATTGAGCGCATATGAAAGCCGCCTCTTCGTCTGCCGAATTCCACGGGAGCGTCGTCCGCGATTTCTGCCAAGTCAACATCGTGTCGGCGTCATACAGCGTGCCGTCTCCGTTGTCCTTGTGCGGGCAGCGATTCTCGGTGTCTGCGCTGAACGAACATGTGCACGTGTGCGAGTTGACGCCCTCCTTGCAAGTACCGCCCGGTGCGCATGGATCAGACTCACACTCATCGATGTCGTCTGTGCAACGCATGGTGCCAGTGCCCGAGTATCCTGCGTAGCATTGGCATTTGTAGCCTTGCACTCCGTCGATGCAACGCCCGCCAACGCCGCAGGTGCTATTGCCGCAATCGTCCACGTTGGTGCAGTGCTGGCTGCCGGTGCCGGAATATCCGGGTGCACAGGTGCAGCTATGAGCTCCAACTTGATCTGTACAGGTCCCTCCAACCCCACACGGATTGCCCGCACACTCATCGATCTTGGTGCATGCCAGCGTACCGGTGCCATTGTAACCATCAAAGCAGCGGCAGCTTGCGACACCTGTTGGATCCACGACGCAATCGCCTCCGGGGACGCACGGATTCTGAGCGCACATTACCTTGGAGAGGGGAGCATCGGCACCCGCTATCGGCGGCGCAACGCTTGTCATAGCCATGATCTCGTCTGTCGATGTGGCGGGTTGTGCAGACGCTTCAGGCGTGGCGATGTCGGCGACTGACGGTGCGCTAACAGCCGGGCCTTGTTGAGGCGCCCGCTCCGGTATGGCAGTGACTTCCGGAAGCGAGCAGCCCCCGAGCGCGGTCAAGAACATAATTGAAAGGGCGTGTGCCTTCACGCGTGCTCCACTGGTGCAACCGGCGTGCGAGTTTGCTCCATACGGCACATGCGCGCAATCGCATCGACCGGGATAGCTCCGTTGAGCTATCGGGTAATCGCACAGATGCTGTTGCTTGGTCGAAGGGCAGGCGATAGACACCAGCGAATGGGGGCCATTCGAGATGCCGTCGACTCGCACTAAGATGCAAGCAGCGTTTCGAAACATGTGCATCGGCGGCAACGTGCTGCATTTGGTTGTGCTGCTGATGGTTGTCTCGGCCTGCGTCTTGCCTGAAGTTGAACCAGTTGAAAGGATCGATGGACAATTTGTCGCCGGCACCGGCGCATCACACGCGTCAGATTACGTCGCAGGCGCACCTCCGGATTCTGGGTCGCTCAACTCGTTTCAATGTCCAGCAAACGCATGTGAACCTGGCGGACGATGTGAACGCATAGCAGGCGACTACATTTGTGAGTGTGACGAAGGCTTTGCGGGCAGCGGGACACAGCAGTGCACTAACATTGATGATTGTCCTGTGCCCAGTCCGTGCTTTCCTGGAGGTCTGTGTGTGGATGGTCTCAACGACTACTCATGCCAATGCGGGACAGGCTATAGCGGCTCAGGCTCGCGAACATGCGTCAACATCGATGACTGTGCGCCGCCGAACGCGTGCTCTCCCGGTGGAGTCTGTGTCGATGGTCGAGAAAGCTACAGTTGCAAATGCGATGGGGAGGTTCCAGAACGCGCGCCACCCAACAGCTGTCGAATCACGAACCGCCCTGGCGAGTACTTCGACGCAAAAACTGGGCTCCGTTGGGCCGGTTTTGGCGTCGTTCACATCGGCGGGACCGACAGTCCGCAGGCTTACTGCGCACGAACCTCCGGTGGACTTCGACGCGTACCCACAGTTGCCGAAGTAGAGACTGTTATAGACCTCGAGCTGTTCAACGTTGGAAACGCATGCATCGCGACAACGACTCGGGAAGTCTGCGGCACCAAGCAGACCAGCGATCCAGAGCGTGGCTATGTTTGGTGTGTTCGTTGATCAGCGGAGGTAACGATTATCTGAAGTGGTCAACGGTCCTGCATGCGCCGAAACCTCGACGATAGTCGCCTAGAGTTCATCTCAACTTGTCGCGGAGAGCGGCGAGATGTCGAGGGCCGCCAATGGCTGCAGAATCAGGGCATGTGCGCGTCGACCATTTGGTCGGGCTAAGCGCCGCACCCGAGCTCAGCGGCTGTATGTGAGCGGCCAACGGCTGGCCGCTTGCGGCACTTGCGTGCTTTGCGCCTTGCGGCGCAGGATCTGATTCCGCCGTTCTGGCGCGCGCGCTGAGCCGATTTCGATCGACTCCGCCACTACCGAATCAGAAGGCTCATCGGCCGCTCACAGCGGCACTCTTCTCGCCATGTTATCGCGATCTTCATTGCGCTGGCTCTGCTTCGCAGGGTTATGTGCCGCCGTTGGCTGCTCGAGCGAGCCGACTGGGCCGCTTGGCAGCAGCCGCGTGGCCACTGGTGCCCCCGCTGCTGGCCGCGGCGCCGCTGGTAGCGGCACAGCCGCGAGCGGAGGCTCCCTGGTCAATCCTGGAATGGGCGGTCTGTTGCCTGGACCGAGCGGCCCAAACGGGTCCGGCGTGCTGCCCTCGGCCGCCAATCCGCCTTCCGGCGACGAGATCTGCGCGAGCGCCGTGGTTCAGACCAACAAGAACATGCCCACGATCGTGTTCATCGTGGATGGCTCCGGCAGCATGTGTGCGCCATTCGGCGAGACGACGACGCGCTGGCAATCGCTGCGGACTGCGCTGCTCGACCCGATGAAGGGCCTTGTATACAAGCTGCAGAACGCAGTTCGTTTTGGCATCACGCTCTACGACGGCACGATCGATCCGATGTTGTCGCTCGACGCCAACAGCCTGATCCAGAATCCACCGTGCGCGCTGATCTACGGGACGATCGGCGGCAAGAACATGGGCATGTGTCCGCAGCTGCTGGAGGCGATGCCGCCCAAGCTCGACAACGCAGCCGCGATCGATATGGTCTATCCACAAGTGGAGCTGGGTGGCTCGACACCTACCGATCGCGTGATCGGTCAAGTGATGGACGGCCTGATCGCGAATCAAGTTCCTGCGCGCCCGGATGAGCCGGCACCGGCCAAGACGTACGTGATTCTCGCGACCGACGGCGCACCCAACGATATCTGCGTGAACGGCACGGGCGGCGACGGGAGTAAGCAACGCCAAGGCGTGCTCGCCGCGGTCGATCGTGGCGCCGCCGCTGGCATCACGACCTGGGTGATCAGCTTGGCCTCGGGCGATCCCGTGCTGCAGATGCACCTGGAGGAAGTCGCGAAGCACGGCGATCCGGCCAATGCCGCTGCGGTGACATTCAGCCCGACCAGTCCCGACGATCTGATCAAAACGCTCGCGGGCTTGCTCGGCGGCGCGGTCGGTTGTCACATCGCGCTCAACGGAACAGTCACGGTGGGCCAAGAGTGCTTGGGAACCGTGGAGCAGAACGGCGCGCCGCTCGCTTGTTGTCAGGCGATGACGCCTGGTGCATTGAGCTGCGGTGCAGCATCAACAGGTACACCGAATGGCTGGCAGCTCACCGACCCGCACTCGATCGAGCTCGTGGGTGATGCCTGCACCTCGTTCCTCGTGGGCTCAGGCTCCGTCCTGTCTGCGCGCTTCCCGTGCAAGGTGTTCCAGCCCGATTGACCTGCGATCTCGCAGGACACGCTGACGACGCCAGCATGCCCTGCGAGACGAGCCTTTCAGAGCTTCACGGAAGGTGGCAGGAGCACGCCCGAGATCGAGTGGATCACGCCGTTGGTCGTGTCGATGTTCGTGCGCCGTACATACGCGCTCTCGTTGAGCCGGATGAAGCCCCAGCCGCTGACATCGACCGCAACGCTCTCGCCCTGCAGCGTAGGAACACTCGTTCCGTCCGCTTCGCGCACGGCGCTCGCACGCACCTCGCCCTTGATCACGTGATAGAGCAAGATCTGCTTCACCAAATCCTTGTTCTCTTCGGAGAGCAACTGCTCTGCCGTTAGGCCCAACTGTGAGAGCGCGCGCTCGAACGCACGGTTAGTTGGCGCCAGAACTGTAAGGTCAGACTTGGGGTCTGACAGTGCGTCATCGAGCTCCGCGAACTTCACTGCGGCGACCAGTGTCGAATAGTCAGCGTTCTGTTCGAGCTTCGCGAGCAGCGACGCTTTGCTGCCAAATGCGCTCGGCGGAAGTAACACGCGGTTTACGCCATGCACGACGCCGTTGCTTCCCACGTTGTCAGCGTCGACAACGTAGCCATCACCGTTCAGCTGGATGTAGCTCCGAGCTACGACGTTGATGTCGATGTCATCGCCTTGCAGTGAGGTGACAGAACCTCCATCCAAGCCGAGTACATCGGCCCGTTGCGCGGCACCTTCTGCGACATGGTAGAGCAAGATGTCTGTGAGCACCTCACGCTTCTCCTCGCTGAGCAGCTCCTCGGCGCTGAGTCCGAGCTCCTCCAGCGCCTGCGCAAAGGCCTCGTTCGTGGGCGCAAACACGGTGTACTTCGCTTCTGCGTCGGCCAACGCATCGACCAATCCTGCGGCCTGAACCGCTGCGACCAGCGTGCTGTAATTGGGGTCGGCGACGACGATGTCGACGATGCTGCCTTCGCTTCTACGCAGCGCCTGAATATCGGCGGCGACCTCTGGCCCCTCGCTCGCGCACGCGCTGCCGAGCACTGCACCGCACAACAAACCCGCACAAATGCTTCGCCATGACAAGCTCATACATTCCTCCCTCGCCTCGTTGAAGACCGAGTCTGAGCACCCAAGCTCGGACAGTCGGCACCTCGTGACTTCGTGCCGAGCGCGCGAGCGGGTAGTGCAGGGCGAAACTTCGAGCCGAGTTAGCGTATACGCCGGAATACGGAAGCTCGACGCGGCGCGACCGGCTAGCTGACACAAGCCGATGACGGTAGGTCCATGTCGGTCGCTGCACCGCGTCGCACGAATCAAACTGTGCTGCACACGTCGGCGCTTGTTACGCTCATGTCATGGCACAGTCGCTCGAGGTCGTGGTCTCGGACGGCTTCGCTTTCGCGCACGGTGGTGACACTGCGGTGATCGTCTACAAATCGCCGGCACGCCTGAAGCGCATTCGCTGGATTTTTGATCGCATCGAGGAGCTCGCCGCGCGCACGGGACCGATCAACGGCTTATTGATCGTGTTAGAGAGCTCCGACCTACCAGACGCCGAAACCCGCGCCGAAAACGCTCGCCGTATGGTCGAGCTCCGCGGACGCCTACGACACGTCGTCACTGTAGTGCTTGGCGACTCCATGCGCGTCAGTCTAGTCCGTACGATCATGCGTGCGATGTTCCTGCTCCAAGGCATGTCGCGCGTCCAACACATCGTAAGCTCAGTCGAAGAAGGCCTAAACACCCTCCTGAAGGACCCCACCCCCCAAATGCCCAAGCGCCCGCAGCTCCAAGCTACCCTCACCGAAATCGCGCGTCGCCTCGAATGCACGATCGACTGAGCTGAGCCCACACAGATCTCAGCTGCCGCTTTTCATGCATAGGACGAACTCGCTGGTGCAGCGCACGCGGCCGAAGGAGGAGTTGGCGCAGGAGACTCGCCACATCGTGGGATCTTCGAGTCTGGCGCTCTCCGCGAGCCAGCCGTTGATGCCACAGCCGGCTGAGCATGCGCCTCCGCTGATCGCCATTTCGTCGTCTGCGCATTTGCAATCGGTGTGCGAGTTGTTGACGAATGTGCAGTCCTTCGAGATGCGGACCGAGGGCTCTGCCGCTGAACGCTGCGGGCCAACAACTACTCGCAATTTCAAATGAAATGCTGCCGCAGCTGGATCCGCTTGACCCGAAGTGACGTTCGGCGTCCCCTGTCCCACAGGTATGCCGAACGCACGATTTCAAGCGTGGTCTTCTTGCTGGCTAGGGTTTGCTGTGGTCACCGCCTGCAGCAGCCCGAGCGCGCCATCCTCTTCGCCTCAGAAGGCCGGTGCCGCGGGCGCCCTTGCTGCGAACGCTCCCACGACGTCAGGCGGGCTGCCGACCGCCGAAGCCGCCGCGAGCCAGCCGAGCTCGCCGCTCGTGACCATGAGCAAGCCGATGGCGAGCAATGACGACTGCAACCAAGTGCAGATCGACTTCGCGCCCAAGGTTCCGTCCGTGTTCATCTTGGTGGATCGCAGCAGCAGCATGTTCGAGCGCTCGCTCTGGGAGCCGCTGAAGAAAGGCGTGCTCGCGGTGATCGATCGGCTCGACAGTGAGATGCGCTTCGGTTTTTCGAGCTACACCGGCGAGCGCGCGGGCACCTGTCCGGAGCTGTCGATGATCGTGCCGATCGCGATGGACAACTACTCCGCTATCGAGCGTGCGTACAACGAGATCAAAGCTCCGATGTTCAAGGGCGAGACACCCACCTCACGCGCGCTCACAGAGATCGTGGAGACGCAGCTTACTGAGTCCACAGATCAACTGGACACGTTCATGCGAGGCGCCAATCCCAAGTACATCGTGCTGGTGACTGATGGTGAGCCGGACTTTTGCGACGATCCGAACGTGACCTGCTCGCGCGACCACGTGGTCGCTGCGGTGCAGCAAGCGCACGCGCAAGGCATCGGCACATTCGTCTTCAGCATCGGCGGTGACGTCGACCGCAATCACCTCGGTGACGTGGCGAACGCAGGCGTCGGTCAACCAGTCGAAGACCGGCAGATGGCCGTGATGTACCAGTGTCCCGAGCGCCAAGGCACGTACTCCGCTACGAGCGGCAACGCGCCATTCTTCGAGCCGGACGTGAACGATCAGAAAGCGCTGGTCGATGCGCTCACCGGCGCGATCGCCGGCGTACGCAGCTGCGTCTTTGATCTGCAGGGCCGAGTACAGATCGATCTCGCACTGGCCAATCAAGGTCTCGTGACGATCGACGGCGCGCCGGTGAGTTACGGCGCTCCAGACGGTTTCCAAATGAACAGCCCGACGCAGCTGGAGCTGCTCGGAGCTTCGTGCGTGCAGCTCAGGAAACCGGAGACGTTGCGCGTTTCGATCGACTTCCCGTGCAAGGCGATCGAGCTCCTCTGAGCGCGAACCTCGCGATCGCTCCGAACCGCTCAACGTACGCACATCACATCGAACGTGGTCGGTTCATCGGGCGAGTTGACCTGGCAGCACAACGATTCGGCGCCCTGGAAGCACAGTGTCCGTGTGGAGTCGATCACATGCATGAAGCCGAAGATCTCGTCGCACGACGGTATGCGCCAACCGCCTCCTGCCACACTCGAGAGGTTGCACACTGAGAACGACTCCTCTTGTCGTGTTTGCCAAGACAGTGAGGTGCGCGATTTCTGCCAGGTAAGCTTAGTGTCAGCATCGTATATCGTGCCGTCGCCGTTATCCTTGTGCGGGCAGCGATTGTCGATATCCGCGCTGATCGAACAGTTGCAGGTGTATGAGCTCACGCCGTCCCTGCAAGTGCCCCCGGGGGCGCACGGGTCGCTCGCACAATCGTCGATGTTCGTGCAACGCGTTGTGCCTGCGCCGGAAAATCCAGCGTTGCATTCGCACTTGTAGCCTTGCACTCCGTCGATGCAGCGCCCGCCTGTGCCGCAGGTGTTGTTCGCGCAGTCATTCACGTTGACGCACTGTTTGGTTCCGGTTCCGTTATAACCGGGCGCACAGGTGCAGCTGTACCCGCCCACATGATCGATGCACGCGCCTCCGGCGCCGCACGGATTGCCTGCACAATCATCCGCGTTGACGCATGCGTTCGTTCCAGTGCCGACATAGCCGTCATAACAGCGGCACGTCGCGACACCTGACGCATCTGCAACGCAATCACCGCCCGGCGCACACGGATTTTGCGTGCACGCCAGCACGGCGGGGGGAGCTTCCGCACCTGCGACCGCCGGCACGATGCTCGGGTCTGCGGAGACCGCTGCCGCACCCGTCATCTCTTCGACGACTGGAGCGCTTGCGGTCAGGCTTTGATCAGGCGCAGTCTCCGGCACCGACTCGGCGGGCGGGCTCTCCCACGCTGTGACTCTCGGCAGCATGCAGCCGCCGAGAGCGGCGAAGAACATGACTGAAAAGATCCGAGACTCCACGCGCGCTCCGCTCTAACTGCCGCAAAGCTTAGGAGTGTGTTCCATGCCGCAGTCGCACGCAATCGCTGCGCTTGCTTGACATGCCGCCAGCTGCGGCCCGCCCATCCGCCAGAGTTGTCGTTGTCTGGGGCGCTGCTCCATGCCCGGATAATGTTCGAGCTTCGCGTCGCGCCCGAGCAGCGCGTGTGTGTCTGCGCCGAGCTCTCGGCGCAGCGAGTACTACAGTCGCTTCGAAACATCAGGGAGGGGTGCTGATTCGAAGCGACCTTACTACTTGTGACTACTCACCCTGACAGCCGAAGATGACCTGGCAGGATGCGCCGTTGAATGCTGAGCCTGGGCCTGCTTCCAGTGTGACTGGCTGTCCGCAGGCGAGTTTGAGCTCGTCCTCACGGTTTTCTAATTCGCCGTTGGTCTCGGTGGATGAGGTGACCTTGACTGACGCATGGTCGAAGTCGCAGTCGTAAGTGTGAGAAGACCCCGGGACTAACCCAACACGGGTGACCTGCAGGTCCGCGTACCCGCCGCCGAACTGCGGAGACCGCAGGTTGATGCGATAGGCGTACGAGTCACCGAACGCTGTGACTTCGCAGTAGGTGCTGCCAGACTCGACGTTGGCGCTCGGATCACCGATCTCGCAAGCTGGATCCGCGCTCGCGATCCCAACACTGAGTGACGTGCCGATAAGGCTCATGGTGGTGGCCAAGCTTCTTACAACTAGTTTTCGCATTGTCGAACGGGCTCCTTGATGACGACATCTCTTGTCGCGGCCGGGCCTCAATGCGACCATTGCTCTGCTGGCGACCGAAGCCACTTACGAAGGCGTAGTGAAAGCAGCGGATGCCGTAGGCAACGACACGGAGACCACAGTGGCCGTCGCCGGAGGCCTCGCCGGTGTACGCGACGGCGCTTCCAGCATCCCCACCCGCTGGCAGCACACGCACTCCGCGGCCGCGACCTCGTCGAGCCACTGCTGAGCGAGCTGCTCGCCCATCACGCGCTAGGGAAGCGGGGCGCGTAGGCAGGCGCTCGATTCGGTGCAGGGGACCAGGCGTACGCGTTGGAGGCCGGCTTGGGCGGTGGTGCAGCGTAGGTGGCGCTGATCGCCCTCGTAGGTGCAGCTCAGGTTCTCGTTGGTTTGGATGGTGAGCTGGCCTCCGAATGTTTTGGCTAGCGGGGCGAATAAGCGTGTTTCGCCAGAAGCTGTGTTGTGCCTCCACTCGAGCTCGATGCGATCTTTGTCTGCGTGGAATGAGATCGCATCGCCAGCCACGCGCGCGGGATAAGGCCGCACGCGGTATGTGGCGCGAAGCTGACCTTTGTCGTCTACGATCGAGAAGTCTTCTCGATTCCAGCCGTCTTTTTCCTCCGGTGTCCAGTGTGGAGTGAAGTTCCACTGCGCTGCGGAGATCAAGCCGGCGTCGAGCTGTCTGTAGAATTCGTCGATGTACGCGGCCACGCGTTCGCCTTCTGCTGGCGCGCCAAATTCTCCGATGAACAGAGGCGCGTTGAACGCAGCCGCTTGCTCATCCATTTGACGCACAGGATCGGCCAAGCTTGTGCCGAGCCAGCTGTGGAGCTGGGACACCGCTGCATCGTAGTAGTGTGGGGCATACACAAAGTTGTCGAAGGTCGGCCGCGGCAGCGCCGTGCGTGTGCCAGCGCTGGTGAGCGCACCCGGTGACACGAACACGACCGCATCCGCGTCGTGCATGCGGATCCGGCGCGCGGCGTCTTCGTAGAGCGGGCCGATGTCGTCGACCTCGTCTCCGCCGGGCTCGTTCAGCATGTCGTAGCCGAGCACCACAGGTTTGTCTTTGAGCTGCTGCGCCACGCGCTCGAGCAGCGCCAAGTATCTGTCGCGCACACCATCGACGTTTGCGTAGAAGTTCCTCCACAGCTGCTGGGTCTGGCTGTCGAGCACCATCTGAATGCCCCAGCTCACGCAGCGCGCACCATTGTCAGGCGCGTCGCGTTCGATCCGTCCGCTGATCGCCCACGCGGGAAAACCGTCGCCACAGCCTTGCGTCGCGTAGCGCGAAAAGGCGTCCTGGTGAATGTCGACGATCACATGCACGCCGCGCGCCCCCAGCGCATCGACGAGGTTCGTGTAATAGGCGAGATAGCTCTCGTCGTAGTTGCCTCGCTCCGGCTCGAACGCCTCCCAAGTGAATACCAGCCGCACCACGTTCACGCCGAGCGCGGGCAAAATGTCGAGCTGGCCGACATCATCGATGCCGCGAAACGGCGGCACTTTGGCATCGCCGCTGAGGTTCAAGCCGCGCAACAGCACGTTGCCGCCCCGCGCATCGCGCAACAGGCGCCCATCAGTGTGCAGAGGCTCGACCTCTGCACGAAGCTGGCTCGGCGACGCGAGGGCGAGGCAAAATAGTAAGCAGTACAACGCGCGCAGCGGCGATGACGTTGGCGACATGCACCGCACTATGCTCGACACCTTGCAGGTAGCAAGCGTGCAATACTCGCCAGCGTGAGCTCGTCGAGAGCAACCGCGTTGTGTCAGCTTCGAACAGTCTGACCCTCCGCAACAGAAGCCACGTTGTTGCGCGAGACACGCTTCCGACACAGAAGACTTCGCAAGAAGCCAGTGTGCATGCGGCCGTCTAGCACGCGAGGCCGTCAGTGTTGGCAGCCTCGCAGGGACAAGCTGACCACGGAGACGCAACCTCTGCGATCGCGGGGGCTGGGGTTGGTGGCCCTGATTGGCCCAATACGATTGCACCAATTGGCACATTTGGACCATCCATGAAAACGTGCTTGAAGCGATTCACCGCCGTCGCTGCGGACGATGAGCGGCGATGTGATCTATGTGTTGACGTTTAGTAAGTACTTGGCGCCGGGGCTGCGGCTCGGTTCCTTGGTGGCGCCGGCGCGGCTGACGCCGCTGTTTTCTTCGGTGAAGCGGACCGTGGACTTCGGCGCCTCGCCGATCGCACCGGCTACGTTGGCGGAGTTCATCGAGCGCGGCTATCTGCGCGCACATGCGTAGCGTGCGGTGCGAGTACCGCTTGCGCCGCGATGCGCTGCACCGCGCACTGCAGAAGCACTTGCCGCGCACTTGCCGCTGGGAGCTGCCAAGCCATGGCGTGGTTTTGTGGCTGCGCTTGCCTGAAGGGCTCGATCCGTATCAGGTCCACGAGGATGCGCTCGCGGCGGGGGTGCTCGTGAGTCCGAGCCCCGTGTGGTCGGTCGACGGCGCCGAAATGCGCGAGCCAGCGCTTCGTTTGACGTTCTGCGCCGAGAGTTCCGAGCGCTTGGCTGAAGGCGCACGCAGGCGATCAAAGCCACGCGTGTACGCACCCGCAGCGAAGCGGAACCGCGCGCGCGGCCGATGCACGAAGTGGTTTGAGAAGCCTCTCGGGATGTTGTGAGTGACTAAGTGCGCGTTCGGGAATGGGGTGCGTGTACGGCCGACCATTGGTCGCAAGTTTTCATGCGATTCTGCGTCTAGGCAGCTCGCGGACTTCGGCTTGTGCTCGCCGCGTCGAGAAGGATCAACAGGGAGGCGAGGAGCCGGGGAGATTTTTGTTGTTCGTGAGACGGCGGAGACCGTGCCTTATCGCTGCCGTATGGAAGTTGACCAACAGTCCGACCGGAAGGCTGCTTAGCTTCAGGTAGGTGATGACCTGGCCTCATGAACCGGCAGCAAGCGCTCCACGGCCTTCAGCTCCACCAACAGTTGATTGCCGACGATCAAATCGAGCCGATAAGCTCATAGCAGAGACACTCTTCGTAGACTGATTCGAGTAGGCCCGGACCCAGATGGCGATGAACCTCGATACACGCTCCAATCACTGCCTCGGACCAAATTCCAAATCTCCCCGGCTCCTCGGCTCCCTGTTTCATTCTCTTGCTTTTGCGCCGCGCGTAAGGTGACTGAACCCACGCAACACAGCTTCGGCTTCATCGATGCCGCCGTCAGACGCAACGGCTAGAGTCGTCAGCTCGACAGCTTCGAAGCGCGCGACGACGCCGATGAGCTGTCTTTGATCTTCATTCGCGCGCCGCGTATCACTGCGCTCGGCGCACGTCGAAGTGTTGGCGCGTCACCGCGGCGAGCCCGTGCTGTTGCGTGATCGCAACGTAACTTGCGCGACTTTCCATCCGGAGCTCAGCGCGGATTTGCGTGTCCACACGCAAGTGTTTGGTGTGCTCTGACGCAGTGCGCTGTGTAACGCTGTCCGATGCCGCTACTGACGGCCCTGTGCAATTTGTCGGATCGTTTTAGTGCACGTTGGGGCATTTTCGGCCTACATTTGCGGGCATGCTCGATAGCCTTACTTACTCGCGACCCAGATGTTGGACCACCAAGGTTTTTCTCATCGTTTCCGTGGTCTTGTCCGGCAGCGCGTGCGGCAAGTCCGAGCCGGGTGCAGCTGATGGCGGCGTTACAGGTGTCGCGGGGAGCTCAGGCTCAGGCGCAGGCGCAGGCGGTGCATCGGGCATGGCAGGCGGCGGGAGCGGAGGCACAGGTGGCACTGTCCCGCGCGAAGACGCTGGCACGGTCGATCCAGATGCTGGGCGCCCCGACGGCGGCGCGGGCCAAGCAGGCATGCCAAGCGCCGGTAAAAAGGCGCCACCTACGGGCGGCACCTCAGGCTCGCCAGCCGAGCCGACGGGTCTCACAGAGCGCAACAGCGCGCGTGTACTGTTGTCAGGTCACAGCCTCACTGACAATCCGATCGGCGACTATCTGGCTGATCTCGCGGAAGCGCGCGATCGCGACTACGGCTGGGAGCAGCAGATCATCATCGGCTCACCGCTGCGTTTCCGTACGCGTGGCGAGAGCTCGAGCGGCTTCGCGGGTTACTCGATGGGTAAAAACCGCGATGGCTCCGAGAAGGACTTGCTGCAAGAGCTCGAATCGCCGACAGCCATCGGCTCGAGCGAGAGCTACGACACGCTGATCGTCACCGAGCGCCATGACATCATGGATGTGATCCAGTGGGAGGACACAGTGCCGCTGTTGCGTCACTACCACGACCGCTTGCGCGAGCACGAAAGCAGCGCGCGCACACTGTTCTATCAATCTTGGCCGGACGTCGACGGCGATCCCCAAGCTTGGATCGACTATCAGACTGAGGAGACCGCCGCGTGGGAGTGCGCTGCGTCCAAAGTGAATCTGTCACTGCAGCGCGATGGTGCGCCGCAAGCAGTGAGTGTGGTGCCGGTGGCCGTCGCGCTCGCGAAGTTCGTGGAGCGTGTGCTCGCGGGCTCGGTGCCGGGTGTTACGGAGCTCAGCGATGTGTTCACCGACGATGTGCACGTGAACTCGCTCGGTGCGTTCGTGGCCGCGGCCGCGGCGTACAGCGCGACGTTTCAAGCTTCGCCGGTGGGTGCCCAGCCTCCGTCTGGTGTCAGTGCAGAGGCGGCAAACATCGCGCTCGAAGTCGCTTGGGACGTGGTCTCCAAGTACCTGCGTGCGGGCAGCTCGCAGTGGACGCGCACCATGGACGACTGCCGTACGCGCTTGAGCGCGCTGTGCCCGAAATACATGTCGATCCGCGGCAACTCCGCTGATTGCAGCATCTGGGGCAGGGCGGATGGCCCAATGAGCTGGCCAGATACGAGCTTTCCGCTGCCAGCTCCGTGAGCCGGGGCTAGACTGACGCCTATGGAAGAACAGTTGCTGCGAGCGACGGCGGAACGCGTGGCGGAGCGTCTGGCTGGGCGCAAACGCATCTTGTTCATCACGGGCGCCGGTCTCTCTGCCGAGTCGGGCTTACCGACCTATCGCGGCATCGGTGGACTGTATTCGACGGCGGATACAGAGCACGGCGTGCCGATCGAAGTCGCGTTGAGCGGCCCCATGTTTCGCCAGAAGCCTGAGCTCACCTGGCATCACATCGCACGTCTCGAAGAAGCTGTGCGCGGCGCGAAGCCGAGCGAAGCGCACCACTTGATCGCGCGTCTGGAGGCACGTCACGACGTGGTCGTGCTCACCCAGAACGTCGACGGTTTTCATCGCGCTGCAGGCTCGAGCAACGTGATCGACATCCACGGGGACTGTCACCTCTTGCTGTGCACCAGGTGCGATTTTCGAGAGCGGCGCGAGGATTACGTGGGTATGCAGCTGCCGCCGCTCTGCCCCGAGTGTGACGCGATTGTTCGGCCCGAGGTGGTGCTGTTCGAGGAAGCACTGCCAGAGGTGCAGCTAGCGCGTTTAGATCACGAGCTGCGCGAAGGCTTCGATGCTGTGTTCAGCATCGGCACGACCAGCTTGTTTCCGTATATCGCAGGCCCGGTCGTGCAGGCTGTACGTCGCCGCCGCTTGAGCGTGGAGATCAATCCAGATCGCACTGCTGTTTCTGAAGTCGTCGAAGTGAAGCTCGCTTGCGGCGCACACCGCGGCCTCAGCGCGATCTTCGAGCCGCAGCTGTAAGCGGCGATCTTCGAGCGCAAACCACCGGCTCGGCAACGCTGTCGTGCGCGCCGTGCGTTTTGCCAGAATCAGGCGATTTCGGAAGGTAGTATGTCAGTTCTTGACCTGCAAGAGCATGTTAGTGGAACTCAACGGGGTCAGCGTGCCGCTGTGCTGCGCGCGCGTCTTTTGCGAACCTCGATGGAGAGTCACTATGAACTTTCGCCTTCAAGGTGTTTGTCTCGCTTTTGCTATCGTCGGAAGTGTCCTCATGGCCTGTGGTGGGGACGACGAGAGCTCAGGCACAGACAATCAAGCTACAGCCGGTGGACCCGCTCGCAACCTGCCCCCAGTCCCCGCTCGCACGGGCTCCGCTGGAAGCGCTTCAGGCGGGATCTTCGGAGACGGGCAGATGTGTCCCATGACGGAAGCAGAGGCAACAGGTGCTTGTACGCCCTCACGTGGCAACTGCCCGTTTGGCGATCGCGTGTGTGATTGCGTGAGCGACAGCATGTCATGGGCATGCTGGGCGACGAGCGATTGTCCAACAGCGGTGCCAGCCGAACAGTCAGCATGCAGCGTGGTGGGCATGAGCTGTTCGCTATCGCGCAACGACACTTGCAGATGCACGGCGGAAGGTTGGGACTGCGGAAATCTCGTGTGTCCAGCTTCTGAGCCCACGTCAGGCAGCGCATGCGAAGAAGGCGATGGCGAGTGCACGTTCGGCTCAAGAACTTGTGTATGTGAGGATGACGCTTGGGCGTGTTGGGACCCAGCGACTGACTGTCCAGCAACGCCGCCGCTCGATAACGCTACTTGTTCGATCCTCAACGCGAGTTGTGCATACGAAGGTGGAAGTTGCTCGTGTGGTGAATCGGGTTGGCGCTGCGGCCGGCGTGTGATGAATGATCCGCTGGAAGAAGATGCAGGCGTGCCTGATGGAGCCGCGGGTGCGAGTGGCAGCGGCCCGGTGACGGGTGGTGCTGGTGCGAGCGCCGCCGGTGCGGGTGCTGCGGGTGTTGGCACTGCCGGCACCGGTGGCTCGGCAGGTCAAGGTGCTGCGGGTGCGGGTGGCGAAGCAGCTGCAGGTACGGGCGGCGCTCCGTAGCTGGGCAGAGCGCGCAGTGAGTCCTACCGATCTGCGTCGCAGCTGAGACTGCCTCGATAACCACTCAAGGAAGTGGGGTACTCTCGAGGCAGTCTCGCTATGTTTGCGTCTGCGAGTGATGACAGTACCGGAACATTGCTCGGAGTTTTCTCCGGAGCGGTGGTGTCAGACGCGCACTACGAACAGTCGCTGACCGACATGGAGCGGATCGATAAGCTTGCCGCTGCCAGCGGCATAGCCCTGACCTACGTGTGTGTGGTCGACAGTCAAGTGCCGCGTCCGCCCGCTGTCTGGCGCAAGCGCTTCTCCGACGCGAACTACGGCGTAAAGGCGAATCGCTTCTACTTCGTGATGGTCACCAACAGCATGTTGATCCGCGGGGTCTACACCGCGGTGAACTGGGTGACCCAGAAGCGCGATGGGCAGCACTACGGCGTGGTGGGCAGCATCGACGAAGCCCAGCGTTGGCTCGCGGCACACGGGGCCCGAGCCGCAGATCTGGGTCCGCTGGAGCGCCAGGTCCGCCGTGAGCTCGGCCGAATCCCAGGGGTTGCGCGCTCGGGCTACCCCAGCCGCTAGCCGGTTTGAGGCCCGGTTCGAGGCGCCGGGAGCCCGCTTGCGAGAGCTGCGTTTCCGCCCGATACTCGCGCGCCTCGGGGGGTGTCCCCCAAGGCCCCCTCATGGCAGAAAATACCTTCACGATTGGTACTCCGCTCAGCTCCACAGCGACGCGCGTCTTGTTTTGTGGCGCGGGCGAGCTCGGCAAAGAAGTGGTGATCGAGCTCAAGCGGCTCGGCTGTGAGGTGATCGCTGTCGATCGTTACGCGCACGCGCCTGGCATGCAGGTGGCGGACCGCGCACACGTGATCGATATGCTCGATGCTGCGGCGCTGCGCGAGCTGATCGAGCGCGAGCGACCACACCTGGTTGTGCCGGAGATCGAAGCGATCGCGACCGATGCGCTGGTGCAGCTCGAGAGCGAGGGCTACCACGTCATCCCGACCGCGCGTGCTGCGCGCTTGACCATGCATCGCGAGGGCATCCGGCGCTTGGCTGCCGAAGAGCTCGGGCTGCCGACCTCGCCGTACGTGTTCGCCGATCGCTTCGAGGACTTCGCTGCCGGCGCGCGCAAGCTGGGCTTTCCGTGCGTGGTGAAACCGGTGATGTCGTCGTCGGGCAAGGGTCAGAGCCTGATGAAGAGCGAGGCCGAGCTAGAGAAAGCTTGGAAGTACGCGCAAGACGGCGGCCGGGCGGGTGCGGGGCGCGTGATCGTCGAAGGCTTCATAGAGTTCGACTACGAGATCACGCTCCTCACGATTCGCCACCAGCTGCGCGATCAGATCACCACGAGCTTCTGCGATGCGATCGGGCATCTGCAGATCGACGGCGACTATCGCGAGTCCTGGCAGCCGCAGCCGATGACCGACGCGGCGCTCGCTGAGAGCAGGCGCATCGCGACCGCTGTGACTGCCGCTCTGGGCGGCAGGGGCATCTTTGGTGTCGAGCTGTTCGTGAAGGGCGATCAGGTCTGGTTCTCCGAGGTGTCGCCGCGCCCGCACGACACGGGCCTCGTCACGCTGATCTCGCAGAACTTGTCGGAGTTCGGCCTGCACGCGCGCGCCATTCTCGGCCTGCCCATTCCGGCGATCCGTCGGCACGGCTACGCGGCTTCGTGTGCGCTGCTCGTGAAGGGCGACTCGGACACTATGCGCTACGGCAACTTGGCCGAAGCGCTCGCACAGCCCGATACGGACCTCAAGCTGTTCGGTAAGCCCGAGGTGCGCGGCTCACGGCGCTTGGGGGTCGGCCTGGCGCTCGGCTCGAGCCTCGACGAAGCGCGTGCCAAGGCGCGCGGGGTCGTGGCTGCGATCGACGTGAAGCTGTAGGCGGCGCTCGTGACTGAAGTACGTCGCAAAACCAGCTCGAGGACCGTCTTCATCTTCGTCGTGGCGAGCATCATCGCGCTGCTAGCAATCGCGTGGATGTTTCGGCCGCCGTTCCGCAAACGCGGTGCGCCGCAGCCAGGGGCTGCGGCGCCTCAGCGTTAGCTCGGGTCAGTCGGCCAGGCACTCCTGGTTCTCGTCGACGCCGTGCTGGTCGTAATAGGCCTGAAACTCGGGAAGCACGAGCTCTGGGATGTCTTCGTAGAGGAAAGTGGCTGGGAGCAAGATGCCCATACCCACTGCCATCGAAGCGATCGGGTTGATGATGTCGTCCCAGAGCGGGCCGCCGCTCGCGCTGTTGTAGAGAAAGGCGCCAAACGTTCCGGCAGAGACTTCACGCATGTCGTCCTTCGAGCGCTCGCCGTAGATCGCGATCATCTCGTTCAGCGGCGTGGTGTACTGCGGATCGTAGAACGGGATCTTCGCGAGCGCAGCGTTGTAGACCGCTTGGTCCTTGTCGAACAGCGCGTCGAGCTCGGTTTGATCGGGGTAGCGCGCGAGGATATGCGCTGAGGGATCCTTCTTGCCGCCGCGGACTTTATCCTCGAAGCGAATCAGGCCGTCGGCGTGGCAGTTGAAGCACTGGCCGTTGACCACGCGCTTGTCCTCGCGGTTTTCATTTTGCGCGAGGCAGGAGTTCGCGTCCCAGCGTCGCTGCGAGACGAAGCCGGTGAGCTGATAGTTCTGCATACCGTTCGGCAGCGTGCAGATGTACTCGCGCGCGATGTACTGCTGCAGGCCGAAGCGCAGGTCGTCCGGCGGAAGCTCGCCGGTCTCGAGCGCCACAGTGGCCTGCGTGCGGTACAGGAAGTCGTGGCTGATCCAGCACGCACCGTATTCGGAGTCGCGCCGCTCTAAGATGCGAGGGTTCTGTGCGACGACTGAATCGTACACGCCTCCGAGCTTACCAGGCTTGGAGTTGTCGACCTTTGCCTGCTCCTCCATCTGGCGCTCGAAAAGCTCATTGCGCATGATGTATCCGTAGACCGGGGCGCGCGTCATCTGCTGCGCCAGCCAGTCACCACGCACGACCGCGGGCTTGCCGACAGGCGCGCTCATGATGCCGTAGTCGCCGCGCTTGGCTGCAGCCAACATGTAGGGCAGCGCGTCGGGTGTCCAGTTCAGCGCGCGCGCGTCGACTCTGGCAATGTACTTGTTCGAGTCGATAAACTCGGTGGCGACGATGTCGTTCGCCCACGACATCATGTTCGTGAGCTGCCCGATGCCGTAGCGATAGAAGCTCATGTCGCATTCGTCGCGCCCTTCGGCCAGGTGGCTGAGGGAGATATAGAACGTCTGGCTCGCGGCCTCGGCATCGAGTTTCGCGGCGTCTTGCTCGACCATCTTGACGACGTCGGCGTCGGCGTACCCGAGCTTCGCTGCCGCACACGCGGGTGCAGCCACCGGCGATTCGTCTGGCGCGAGCTGCGGCGCGCTGGGCGCCTTGACCACGGGGGCCTTGGCCACGACGAACGGACTGCCGCTCCCAGCGGCAGGGAGTGGGATCTCAGTCCCACTCTCGGTGCCGGCGGTCGGGCCGTTACAACCCGTGACCAGCAACCATGCAACGACCGGTATTCCCTTGCGAATCATGCTTGTCCTCCAGCGGAGCCAGCTATGGCGCCCGCGCGTTCCTCGGGGCAAACGATCGGAGCGCAGGGCCTGCCAGCTCGGCAGCTCCATCGCCTGCATTCCGATCAGCTCGCGTGCACAAACACGAGCCGCATTTCGGTGAGTGGACCGGTGCGCAGATTTTCGGCTCACGCGTTCCGCACACGCGTGTGCGTGCTCGGCTCTCTATATGGAATGTAGCTCTCGCAGTCGCCGCTTTGAGCTGCAGCGCGTGCAGCTGTTGGCTGCTGAGGGCGCTGATGGCGGCGAGGTAATGCTCGCTAGCGATCGCATCGCGAGCTGTCGGCATGGCCCGTCGGGCTGCTTTAACGTGACGTGCCCGTCAACATGTCAAGCACGTTGACGGGCACATTCAGTTGCGAAGCTCGGGTGGTCGTTATTCGACCTTCATACCCGCGAGATCCCCTTTGTCGCGCCACTCACCCACCATGGCTTGGAACGCATCCCAGCCGTAGCCCCAGCTGCGAAAGAGCCCCCAGTTGGGGCGCTCCTGGCCTTCGTTCGTGAAGTAGCTGGGCGTGCACGTGCGTTGGAACTCGGACATGTCGATTTCGATCTCTTTGAAGCGGCGGACATACTCGTCCTGCGCTTCCTGCGTCGGCTCGACGACCTTCTGCCCGCGCCCGAGCAGCGTGCTGATGATGTGCGCGCTGTGATAGCCCTGCTGGCCAAACTGTTCGGTGACGCTCGCGTTCAGGCCGCCCTGGATGTAGCCGATGTAGAACTGATTCGGGAATCCGTGTGTCATCGTGCCGTGCAGCGTTTTTGGTCCTTCGGACCAGTGATCGTAGATCGATTGACCGTTGCGGCCTTCGACGACCTCGATCCCCCAGCGCCGCCGCAGCTCACTCGTGACCTCGAAGCCGCTCGCGAAGATCATGCAATCGACAGGGTGTTCCACGCCGTCGACGACGAACCCGGTCTCAGTGATGCGCTCGAGGCCCTTGGTGTCTGCGACATCGATGAGATCGACGTTGTCGCGATTGAAGGTGGGGTAGAACTCGTCGCTGGATAGCGGGCGCTTGCACAAGAAGCGGTAGTAAGGCTTCAGCGCCTCAGCCGTCTTGGGGTCCTCGACCATCGCGACCACGCGCTGCCGCAGCCGCTCCATCACGCGAAAGTCGATCTTGTCGCGGCGGGCCATCAGCTGCGGGATGTCGATCTGTGGCCAACCCTCGTCGGCGAGCTCGGCGGCGATATTGCGGTTGATCTCAGTCCAAATATCGCAGATCAGATCGGGCTCCCCTGGCCGCAGAAACTCCATCGCGGCGTGCTGGAAGTTCACGAGCCGCGCCTTTTGCCAGCCGGGCTCGAGCGACTTTGCCCACTCTTGGTTGGTCTTGGGGTTGGGCCGCTCATCGACCGTCGAAGGCGTGCGCTGCACGACATACAGATGCTTCGCGTGTTTGGCGATGTGTGGCACTGCTTGGATCGCTGTCGCGCCCGTGCCCAGGATCATCACGCGTTTGTCTTTGAGGCGGTCGAGCTCGGGGTTCTCGTAGCTTCCGCCGGTGTAGCTGTAGTCCCAGCGTGACGAGTGGAAGACCTTGCCCTTGAACTGATCGATGCCGGGGATGCCGGGTAGCTTGGGCATGTTGAGCACGCCGCAGGCGACGATCACGAAGCGCGCGCGCAGCTCGTCGCCGCGGTTGGTGCCCACGCGCCAGCGCTTGATCTCGTCGTCCCAGCGCATGCTCTCGATCAACGTGTGGAACAGCGCTTTGTCGGCGAAGCCGTAGCGCTCGGCGACGTGCCGGACGTAGCCTTGGATCTCGGCGCCGTCGGCGAACTTCTTCGACGGCATGAAGCCGGTCTCCTCGAGGAGCGGCAGGTAACAATAAGACTCGTTGTCGCACTGGATGCCGGGATAGCGATTCCAGTACCAGACTCCGCCGAAGTCACCTGCCGTGTCGACGTTGCGGATGTTGGTCACGCCCGCCTGCATCAAGTGGTAGGAGGCCATCACGCCGCCCCAGCCCGCGCCCAGCACGACCACGTCGAGCTCTTCGCTGAGCTGCGCGCGTTCGGCCACCGGCTTGTGTGGATCGCGCGCGTAGTGCTCCGCAGCTACACCACTCGGGCGGATGTATTGTTCTTGGCCTTCGAGGCGCATGCGCTTGTCGCGCTCGATCTTGTACTTCTCACGCAGTGCGTCCACGTCGAGTGTCTCGAACGCAGGCGTGTTCGTCGGATGGCAGGTCATAATCCTCAGCACCCCTATCAACAGTTGTCGATCGCTGTGCCATACGAATCACAAAGCGTCCACCGATCAATCGTGGTTAACCGTGTTCTATCGGGTGAAGAGCTGTTTTGCGTTTCGACGAAATCAGTGTCACCTGTCAGATCTACAAAAGCTGCTTGTTCGTCAGAACACTAAGATCTGTCAGATCGCGCTGCGCTCCTCGAGCACGCAGCGCATGGCGGCAATAACGTGCTGTCGATGCCGCGCTTGCTCGCGCGGATCAGCGCGCGGCACACTCAGCTCGCCCAAATGGGTGACAGCCTCGAGACGTGAGCTGAAGGTCGACTGAGATTGACTGCGAGGGCCAGCTGCTCAGCGCGGGCTCGCGGCGGCTAACAAGCGCTGCGTGCGTGCTTCCGACGGGGAGTTGCCGGTCCAGCGCTTGAAAGCGCGATGGAATGCGCTCGGCGTCGCGAAGCCGAGCGAGTACGCGATCTCTTTGACGGGGATTCTAGGGTCACCGAGCAGACGCAGCGCTCTCTCGCGCAGCGCTTCGGCGACGAGTGTAGGGAAAGCTACGCCTTCTTGCTCGAGATGGCGCCGCAGCGTGCGGCTCGACATGCCCAGCTTGCGTGCCACTTCGTCCATGTTTGGAATGCGCGGGCATGCCGCTGCCAGCTGCTCGCGCACGCGCACGCTCTCGCGCGGTTCGCAGCCGAGGCGGGCGAGGGCGCAATCTGCCTCATGCAGGACAGCTTCGCTGAGCCGCGGGTTGTACATGGGGACGGTGCGATCCAGCGCAGCGCTGTCGAAGTCGACGAAACACGCGTCCGCATCGAACGCGACCTGATGATCACCGAGAATGCGCTTGTATTCGCGCACGTACATCGGTTCGGCGTGCTCGAAGCTGCAGCGCAGCGGGGCCTGTGCGTGGCCGCCCAGATGACGGATGAGCATTGTGATGCCGACTACGGCAAACTCGGCCCACGCGCGCCGCGCCGTGCGCTGCATCGGCGCGAGCTCGAAGCGCATCCGCGTGACCGGGCCGCGCGCTTCGAAGGTCGCGACCGGCAACCCTTTAATGAACAGGGCTTGAAAGTTCAGCAGCGCGGTGATCGCGATGCGCGGGCTCGGCGACCACAGCGCGAGCGACGAGATGATCCCGAAGTTGCTCGCAGGTGAGCGCTCGCCCCAGTGCAAGCCGAACGCTGGATCGTGCGTAAGCTCGACGGCCGCTTCGATCAAGCGTGCGAAGCTGTCCGAGTCTAACCAGTCGACGCCTACGTCACGCTCGCCGAACGTGCAGCGCGCTGCAGCTTGCACGCGATGTCGCGGCACACCATGCCCTTCCGCTGCGTCGAGCACTGCATGCGCCAAGACGACGGAGACCGTCGTGCCGCTGGTCGCTGCAAGCCTTTCGTGCAGCAACTTGCCATGAGTCGTGTCCCAGCTTTCAGCTTCTGAACGCGCGCGCACAGTTGGAGAATAGGCGCCGACCGAGCATCTGCCAAGGCGCAGAAGCATCTCATCGTTCGTAAGCGATGCGGTCCTCGTTTGGGTGAGCGTTGTAAATCGGTGTGGCCGATTGCGTCATGACGCGCGCGCTCCGAGGATTAGGCAGTGTCGCGTTGCGTGATCAGACGCATGCGTGCCAACCAGCGCGCTTGTCTCTTGCGGCCATGCTCTACATGAAACTGACTTACTCACAACACGCGCTTGGAAGCGTGTGCATTGGCGGTCGTGGGCGAGGTTGCTGCTGATCGTGGAGAAATGACGCGAAAGGCCACTTTCGTCAGCTCCGGTGTCCGCCCTGAGCGAAGCGATTGTCCGCGTCGCGAGGCGATCTCGCTGATTGTTCTGGCGACAGTCGCATCGTGAGCATGGTGGGCCGCATCGCGCTGGGTGAGCGCGAGCCCCCGATGCAACGCGTACGAGCTCGATCAAGAACGCCGTTCAACCAGTGAGCTTCTCTTTCTCAGGACATATTAGTCAAGTGCTCGCTTGTTCCACTAAGCGGTTAGACACATTGACACGTTGAGTTGTCAGCTATGTTTGTTGCGAGGTACCCATGAGCTGTCGCAATCAATCTGCCGCGAACGTGAAATCGCTGAGCGTGTTAGGTCGTACAGTCATGCTTAGTGTTGTCGGGCTTGCCGCTGCCAGCGGCTGCGAGCTCAAGCGCGATTCTGTTCTCAGTGGTGCCTATGGGAACATGGCCGCGGACAACCCTGTCACGCCGCCGCGCACGCAAGCAGGCTCGGGCGCGCCGCGTGCCATGGCTGGCAGCACCGCCGCTCCGCGCGCAGGAACTGGTGCGGGTGGTCAGCCCATGATGATGACAACAGCGCCTACAGGCGCGGGTGGTGCGGGGGGCCAAGCCAACGCCGGCAGCGCGGGCATGGCAGGGATGCAGCCTATGGCGGCAGCCGGTGATGGCGCGCCGGCGATGGCAGACAGCGGCATGCCCACAGCGCCACCGGCGAGCGCGGGGCCTTGTGACATGAGCGGCCGCTGGCTCGGCACTGTCCACTACGTGACAGATGCGCTCGGTCAGCTTCAGTACTCTCATACATATCTGTACTACGAGATCCAACAAACCGGCGCAGCGTTCACTGTCAGCAAGGGCTTGCAGTGCGGTGACGACGCCGTGGGCGCGGGCGACTTCGCGGCGACTGTCGACCTGAGTGGCTCATGGGCGGGCACCATGGCGCGCGTCCAGCACATGGGCCGCACCGGGACGAGCGAAGAGGTGAGCGGCGGCTGTCAGATCGCGTTGGACAAGTGGTACACGGTTCGCGGCGCGACGATCCCTCACTACTTGGATCCGTCGACCACACTGCCCATGGCGGAGGAGCCCGCGAGCGACGCTGCCCCGGGCTGGGAAGACTGGGATATGGATGGGAATCCCGGTGTGACCGGTGTGATCTCCGGCGTGGTCAGCGGCAAGATCTTCACTGCGCCGCGCCAATGGACGCAGATGAGTGGGATGGCGCCGGATCTCGCGGCGGCCCTGCGTTTGAACGTGATGTGGGATCAAGAGCAAAACGTGATGAGCTACGATGGCTCGCCGCTCTTGGCGTCCACTGCGGTGCGCGCGGCAGACCCGATGCTGCATTTTTCTCAATTTGTGCGCCTGCAAGATGGCCAAGCAGTCGGCGACGACGTGGCGATCTGCGCGACTGTTGTTGAGCTTGCACCGACGCTTACGCCTGAAGCCTCCGGACTCTGAGATGGGATGTGCACGATGCCGAGCCGTCTGTTAGTAGTCGGTAGTATCTTTGTAGCGCTAAGTGTCTTTGTCACAACGGCTCAAGCGTCACCGCCTTTCGATCTGACAGGTGACACGGCCAACCAAGGTGGCCTGCAAGCGCGCACCGTCCCCGGTGGCTCGGGTGCCGCGTACTTCAATCCCGCGCTCCTGACTGATGGCAAGGCAGAGGCCACCGCGGGCTTCATGCTGATTTCGCAGCACTACGCCATTACATTGGATGGTCGGCCAGGGACGCAGTTTGCGATCGAAGAGGGCCTCGAAAACGCAGCGCACGCAGGTGGTGTGCGATTCGACAACTATCCGATCGCGACCAACACGCTGCAGTTTGGGCGTATGGCGACCTCGCGCAAGCCGGCGTTCCTCGCGCGCCCACGTCAGGGGGGTGGCTCCGGCACAGGCGTGCAGACCTATGAGGTTGTCGGCTTGGTGGTCAAGCTGTTCGAGTCGCGCGTCGCGCTCGGCATGCATGCGCTCATCCCGAACGGTCAGTTCACCAAGATGCGCGCGTTCTGGAACGACGAGCGCGAGCAGTATTTCTCGAACAGCCTGCATCCCGAGCTGTATTCGGACCGCATGACCGCGGTGTCCATGGCGCTTGGGCTGGGCATCAAGCTCACGGAGCGGCTGTCGATCGGCGCAGGTGCGACGCTCGCGCTGCGCGCCAGCGTTGTAGCACCCACGTACGTCGTCGATGCTGGCAAGCTCGATCAGATCTTGATCGACATGAACGCGAACGTCGACGTAGGCGTGACTCCGCACTTCGGCGTGAGCTATCGGCCGATCGATCGGTTGCGGCTGACTGCAACCGCCCACGCGCCGCAGCAGGTCGAGCTCGGCACGTCGTTCACATTCCTACTCGCTACGGGCGTAGAGCAGTCTTCCGGCGTGACGTTTGTGCTCGACTACACGCCCTGGCAGCTCGGGCTTGGTGGTGCATTCGACATCATCCAGACGCCCCAGCAGACACTGACCGCGGCGGCGACACTCGTGTACGCGACCTGGTCGACCTATATCGATCGCCACGGCATGAAGCCGCCGCCAGGCTACGCGTGGTCGGACACGTTTTCGCCCACGCTCGGCCTGCGCTACAAGGTCGACCGCGTCAACGTGTTGCTCGATGCGAGCTACACGCCGACGCCTGTCCCTTTGCAGCGCGGTCGCACGAACTACGTCGACAACGATCGCATCTCGGGCACGCTCGGGGGCGAGTACAGCGTGCCGGTGATGGGCACGAACATCCGGTTTGGTTTGCAAGCGCAGCTGCATCACTTCTTGTGGCGTCATCAGCAGAAGTACGACACGCCAACGCGCCCGGATGGACAAGTGATCGATCCTGAGCGAGTGAAAGACGAGCTGCCTGACGACGCGCAGATCAGCGGAGATCCCGTGCCCAGTGCTGGGGGATTGCAGACGAACAACCCGGGCTGGCCTGGTTTTTCTAGCGGCGGTTGGATGCTCGGCGGAACTCTGTACGTAGCCGTCGCGTTCTAAGCGCGCGTCGCACGTGACAGCAGTAAGGCAATTGTGTGCGGTCGCGCTTGACTGACGCGACCTCGCGGCCTAAGTCCGTCTCGACGTTGGAGCAGACTGATGTCTAGTCGCTGAGACATCGCGTCGTTCCACGCCTCATCTCCATGCAAAGTTGTGACACGCAGCAGACGCGGCGTGCGTGCTGGATCGCGCTCGCATGCCTAACGATCATATGGCTTCCGACGCCACTGCGCGCACAAGTGTCGGACGAAGCGAGTACGTCAGGCGCGGGCGATGGCCAAGAAATAGTAAGTGATCCTGACCGGAAGAAGCCGCTCAGCCCACTCAAGCTCGGCATGTTCGTCGACGCGTACGCGGCTTGGCAGACCAGCGGCAAAGGCACGCTCGCAACGCTGAGCGAGCATCGCGCATTTACAGGCCAAGGCGCTACGTTGCTCGCAGAGAACGGGCTTTCGCTGTCCTTCCTCGGTTTCGACGCGGAGTACGACGCCGGCAGCTTCGGTGTGGTGGCGAACCTACGCTTTGGTCCGGCTGCTAGGATATTTCACGGGGACAGTGACCTAGCTTTTGGGATCGATCTGCTCACGCAGGCGTACGCGTTGTATCGGCCCATTCCAGAAGTGCAGCTCGACGCTGGCATGTTCATCTCGCCCTTCGGTTACGAAGCGCTCGAGAGCTGGAAGAACCCGAACTACACGATCAGCGCGTTGTACACCTACGGTCAGCCGAACTGGCACATGGGCTTTCGTGGCAAATGGCAGATCGATGAAGCGCTGAGCTTCACCGGGATGGTGATCAACGGGATCAACAACATCAGCGAGACGCAGCAGCAAGGTGGGCTCGATCAGCTGCCGCAGCTCGGTGGAACGCTCAGCTACGAAGTCGGTGGCGCGCTCTCGTTTGCGCTCAGTGGTCTGTTTGCGCTGAACCAGCTGAGCAACGACGACGAAGGTTACGATGCATTCAGTGACTTCGTGGCTACGCTAGAGCTGGATGGTTTCATCACCGCGTTGAATGTCGACTACATCTTTACGCGCGACGGTGCTCCGAACGGCGACGATCGTCACTTCATCGGCTTCATGCTGACGAGTGGCTATCGCTTCAACGACATGTTCGGGATCGCTGCCCGTGGCGAGTACTTACGCGACGACGCGAGCTTCGACGGTCGAGACGTCTGGCACTTGTGGACTGGCACGCTGACGTTCGACGTACGGCCGATCCCAGACAAGCAGTATCTGATCGTGCGCTGGGAGAACCGCTGGGAGCACAGCAACCAACGCATCTTCGGCAAGGCCAGTCGCGGCACTGAAGTGACGGACGACGACAGCTATCGGCACAACTGGTTCGAGAGTGTGCTCGGCGTAGTCGTTACGACCAATCCGTGAGGGATTGTCTGCTCGTGTGTTCTGTTAGCGCTCGACCTCGGCCGTCATCGCACGCTGATAGGCCGCGCGTGCGCTGCAGCGCTGCGACCAGCTGTTGATGCGCGCGTACGGCGTGAAGTCGATCTTCAAGTGCCGGATGTAGTCGAGCATCGCGATCAAGTGCGTGTCTGCCAGTGTGTACTCGCCGACCAGATACTGCTTGTTCAAGAGCGACTGATCGAGAATGCGTAAGCAGTTGGCGACCTCGGTCTTGGCGCTCTCCAAGGCCTTTGCGTTGCGCTGCTCCGCTGGCGTGGTCCTCAGCGTGTTGCGCGTGTAGCGATTGACGGCTTCGCCGAGCGTCACGTTGGTCCAGACGATCCACTTCATCGCCTCGGCGCGCTTCGGTCCCGGTGGTGGATACAATTTCTTGGCGACGCCGAACATCTCGCCCAAATACATCGTGATCGCGGCCGACTCCCAGACGACCGCGTCGTCGTGGATCAGCACCGGCACGCGGCCGTTGGGATTTACCTTGAGAAACTCTGGCTTTTTGGTGTCCCCGCGGGCGATATCCAGCTTGACGATCTCGCAGTCCACCCCGAGCTCTTCCAGCACGAGCGCGGTGATGCTCGCGGTCGACATGGGTGCGTAATAGAACTTCAATGGCATCGATCGAGTCCCCTTCGTTCGAGCAAGTGTAGCGCTAGGTCTCGAAGAACGTGCGCGAGTGCGCGCGATCGAGGGGCGTGAGTCTCGGTGTCTTTGCACCTGCGCATGAGATCTAACTACGTAGACGTTACACATCCCCGCTATGTCGTACACAACAAGTTGCTACTCAAACATTCTCGTTCGGCAAAATTTGCAGCCGCAACGAAAGTGTTTCATCGCGCAATGTTGACGTCACCAGCGCCACAGTCCCATTCTCGACAGCGGTCAGGCTCGGGGGGGCATGCACTTGCCGAGCAAACCGGAAGGTTGCATGAAGACCCTAGCCTACGCGGTTGGCCTGTTGTGGCTATCGCTCGTCGCCTCAGAAGCTCGCGCCCAGTGCGGTGATGCGGCGTGCATCCACGCCGGGACCGCGGCGGTGACGATCACTAACAGTCAGAGTCAGCTACTCGACTCAACGATGTCGAGTCTGCTGGGCCAGAGCATTGATCTGACACCCGTAGAGCATCAGTCGCTGACAAACGCCAGTGTCAACGTGCAGAGCTTACTGTCAACCTTGCAAGCGCAGGGTCTCGCAAACAGTACGACAGGTGCGCTGACTGCGCCTTTGACGGTCGCGCAGCTCACCAACGCCATCGACGTCACGCTCACGAACGCAAACAACCCCACCGCAGCCAGCGCGGTGCGCGCGCTGGGAGCACAAGCCTCGGGCGTCAGTGGGCAAGTTGCGCTGTCGAGCATTCTGACCGGCGACACGAGCGCGAACATCTTAAACCAGAGCAGCGTCAACACGCTGGATCTGCTCAGCGCGATCGTCGCCACGAACAACCTCAACACCGAGCGCTCGGTGCAGACGAGTCAGACGAGCGGCTCGGTGCTCAATCTTGGCGTGAACGTTGGTGGCGTCACGCTCTCTGCGGTTGTGTTGGATCAGCCGGTGTTCGTGTGCGGACCGACCGGCGTGAAGTTCTACTCCGCATCGATTCGCGTGCGTGTGCACGCGGCTCTGGCGAACCAGGGCTTGGACCTCAACCTCGGCATTCTCGCCGTGAGGCTTGGGCTCACCGCGCTCGATCTGGTGGTGAGCGTAGCGCGCGGCAGTGGCACGCTGAACACGGTCGACGCCGTGAATTCTGCGGTGACCGTGGAGGCGACGCCTGGCGTGGCCGAGCTGTACTTGGGGACCGTGTCCGATGCCAAGCTGCGGAATCCAGCGCGCATCAACCAGGCGTCGGACCTCGGTTATGCGACCATCGGCACGCTGCAGGTCTCGTCGTTCCTGGCGAACGCGACAGCCGCCATCGAGGCTCGCGCCTACGCGTTGGGCATCAACCCAATCACGGCTCAGCTGATGTTCAATGGGCCGTTTCCGCAGACGCGCACCGCGACCACGAGCGCCACGTTCATCACGCAGCTCGTCACGAGCTTGCTCAACTCGCTCGAGGTGCGGCTCACGACGGTCGTTGGTGCGCTGGACCTGAGCGGTGTACTCACGAGCTTGACGACACTCGTGCTCAACACCTTGAAGACGACGACCAACGGCGTGCTGGCCACGCCCGTCACGTCGCTGCTCAGCGGCGCGGTCGATCCGCTGCTCTCGCAGCTCGGTGTGGGGCTCGGGCGCATGGATGTCACGGTGGATCGGGCTTTCAAGGTGCCCGTCGGCAGTGCGTGCGATGACCTCCAGTACTGTACCGAAAACGATGTGTGTGGCTCGAACAACCAATGCGCCGGCACGCCGCGGGTGTGCGACGACGGGCTGAGCTGCACGAACGAAACGTGTGACGAAGCCAATGACCTCTGTACGATCACAGGGACGACTGGCTGTTCGATCAACGGCGCGTGTTACGACGAGGGCGCGCTCAATCCTGCCAATCCGTGTCAGCAGTGCACCGCGAGCGCTTCACAGTCGGGTTGGACCAACAAGAGCCTCGGTGCCAGTTGCACGGACGGTCAGTTCTGCACGACTAACGACGCCTGCAACGTGCTCGGCTCGTGTGTAGGTACCCCGATCGACTGCAATGACGGGCTGTTGTGCACGCTCGACCAGTGCGACGAAGCGGCCGACAAGTGCACCAACGACCTGACGATCGGCTGTGCGATTTCGGGAACCTGCTACCTGCCGGACGCTGACAACCCGCAGAACAACTGTCAGAGCTGCGAACCTGGGACATCACCCACCAGCTGGACTAACAAGTCGAACGGCACATCGTGCAGTGACAGCTTGTACTGCACCGTCAACGACGCTTGCGATGGCGCCGGCAACTGCACGAGCACGGCGCGCGATTGCAGTGACAATCTGTCTTGCACGCTAGACGTTTGCAGCGAGCAGCTCGGCGCGTGCACGCGCACTCCCACAGGCGGCTGTCTGATCGGCGGTGCGTGTTATGGCGCGGGCGCGCAGAGCCCGCTGTTCGCTTGCCAGGAGTGCAATCCTGCGCTCTCGCCCACGAGCTGGAGCAATAAGGAGGTGGGCACGAGCTGCTCGGACAACCTGTATTGCACGGTCGACGACCAGTGCGACGCCCTCGGTTTGTGCCTCCCAGGCGGCGTACGCAGCTGCAACAACGACGGCCTCAGCTGCACGAATGAGATCTGCGATGAGCTCAACGACCACTGCAACCCGGGCTTGACTGTGGGTTGTGTGATCGAGGGCATGTGCGTGACGGCACTGACCGACCACCCGACCAATCCCTGTTTGCAGTGCAACCCCGCGCTCGCGGTCAACAGCTGGTCGCCGAAGATCGTCGGCGCCACGTGCTCGGACGAGCTGTACTGCACCGAGAACGACGCTTGTGATGGCAATGGCACGTGCCTGGGCGCCGCGCGCGACTGCGGCACGGGCGGTGGCTGCAGCGCCGGCGTGTGCAACGAGGACAGCGACTCGTGCAGCGCGGTGGTTCCGGGCTGCAACATCGGGGGCACATGCTACGCATCTGGCGCGCTCAATCCGCTGAGCTCTTGCATGGTTTGCGACCCGGCAAGCTCGGACAGCGTCTGGACGTTCAAGGATTTGGGCACGAGCTGCTCGGACGGCTTCTTCTGCACTACGGGCGACACGTGCAACGCGCTTGGCGCCTGCATTGGCACGTCGCTCACCTGCGCGCCGGACCTGCTCTCGTGCACGACGGAGCTGTGCAACGAGCTGACGGACTCTTGTGAGCCTGTGCTGCAGGCTGCGAGCTGTTTGATCAACTCACGCTGCTTCGCGGGCGACACTGTGAACCCTGACAATCCATGTCAGCGTTGTGTGCCGATGGCGTTGGCCACCGGCTGGACCAACGTGGCAGACAACGAGTCATGCTCGGATGGCCTGTTCTGCACCGACGACGACAAGTGTGTTGCGGGCGTGTGCTTAGGTGCGCCGCACGATTGCACGAGCTCCGCAAGCTGCGCGACCGGAACGTGCAATGAGATCACAGACAACTGTGACACTGCGATCGCCGGTTGTCTGATCGACAACGCGTGTTATGTCGCGCTGCAAGCCAACCCGCTGAACCCCTGTCAGATCTGTGAACCGAACACGGCGGTGGAGCAATGGACGGCCAAGCCACTCGGCACCCTGTGCTCGGACGGTGCGTTCTGTACGGTCAATGATGCCTGCGATGGTCTCGGCGGTTGTGCATCTGTGAATCGCGCGTGTGACGACGGGCTGACCTGCACAGTGGACTCGTGTGTCGAGCAGGCGAGAGCGTGTGTGTCTACCACGCTCACCTCGTGTTTGATCTCGGGTTGTGTCGACGCGAACACCGTCAATCCCGATGATCCGTGTGAGGTCTGCAAGCCCGGCACGACGACGTTGGACTGGACTGCGGTCGCGCCCGGCAGCACATGCTCGGACGGAAGGAACTGCACATCCAACGACACGTGCGGTATGGACGGCTCGTGCGTGGGCACTGCGCTCTCGTGCAACGATGGGCTGAGTTGCACGAGCGACACCTGCGACGAAAACTCAGTGACGTGTAGGAGCAGCGTGTTGCTCGGCTGCGCGATCGCTGGCGCTTGTTATGCGGACGGAGACGCGGATCCTGGGAATCCGTGCCGACGTTGTGCGCCTGAGATCTCATTGCGCGACTGGACTAACAAGCCCGTCGCGGCTCCGTGCTCCGATGGCAACAACTGCACGGTGGACGCGTGCAACGGCGCCGGCACGTGCGTGTCGACTACACGCGACTGCAACGACAATCTCTCGTGCACCGAAGATACCTGCGATCAGAACACGGGTACGTGCGTCTCTGCACCACAGGCCAGCTGCGTGATCGAGGGTCAGTGCGTTGCGGGTGGGACCGTCAACCCGCTCAACGATTGTCAGACCTGCGATCCGGTAGCGTCGAAGACGGACTGGTCCAACAAGAGCGTGGGAGATAGCTGCACAGGCGGGCTGTTCTGCACGGTGGGTCGCACTTGCAGCAATATCGGCGTATGCGCGGGTGGCAGCCTGCGCAACTGTGACGACGGCATCGACTGCAGCATCGACGCTTGTGACGAGGTGAATGATGTGTGCACTCACGTGTCCGCGGATGGCTGCGTCGTGCAAGGCGTTTGCGTGCTTCCAGGCACGCTCGCTCCAGGCGATTCCTGCAAGGTGTGTAATCCGCTCGTAAACCTGGAAGGCTGGTCGACGGTTCCGACCGAGCTCTGCCTCGGGTTCGAAGACCCGGACCTCGACGGGTTACCTACGAATGTCGAGTGTCCGACCGGAATCGATACGTGTCCGGACACTGACGAGGACGGATTCTCTGACTATCAGGATCCGGACGACGATGGCGACACCGTGTTCACGACTTACGAGCGCGGCAGCAATGGGGACGCGAGAGATACCGATCAGGATGGTACGGTCGATCATCTCGACTCCGACGACGACGGCGATAGGGTCGAGACGCGCCGCGAGCGGCCGGATCCGAACGCAAACGGTATTCCTTCCGATGCGTTCAACACAGACGAAGACAACACGCCCGATTACCTCGATGCGGATGACGATGGCGACGGCATACCGACCTCACGGGAGCATGCCGATGCCATCGAGTTCGGCACCAGCGAGGACGAGGACGAAGATGGCTCGCCGAACTGGACCGACACGGACTCCGATGGTGATGAGCACTCGGATCGCGATGAAGAACAGGGCGACGGGGATCTCAACAATGATGACGTGCCCGACTATCTGCAGCCGGATGTGCCGGCTGACGAGATGGATGCAGGTGTCGACTCGGGTGTCGAGGCGGGTGTCGAGGATGCTGGTGTCGATGCCGGTGTTCGTGTCGATGCCGGTGTTCGTGTCGATGCCGGTTTCGATGCGGGCCCCGAGGATGCCGGTTTCGATGCCGGTTTCGATGCCGGTGTCGAGGACGCAGGCGCCGATGCAGGCGCGGAGGACGCAGGCGCCGATGCCAGCGTAGTGGCTGGCGGCGGCGGCTCCGGTGGCAGTGGTGGTTCGGGTGGCACGGGCGATCCTGGTGGCAGTGGTGGTTCGGGCGGCGATGATGGCGACCCGGGCGATCCTGGTGGCAGTGGTGGTTCGGGCGGCGATGATGGCGACCCGGGTGGCAGCGGTGGCTCGGGCGGCGATGATGG
>Ga0209082_1000119_pt1 | contig 43617 bp, 33 predicted proteins | sample ColdCreekSource_FD_184127 | JGI IMG/M metagenome (GOLD analysis project Ga0209082, IMG submission 184127) | Groundwater microbial communities from Cold Creek, Nevada to study Microbial Dark Matter (Phase II) - Cold Creek Source (SPAdes) (version 3) | ecosystem: Environmental > Aquatic > Deep... | reverse complement strand
GCCTCACGGGTTTGTTTACGCAAGGTGCGCCCATGTCGCCGGACAGCTATGCAGCCATCCGCGGCAAGAGCATCGTGGACTTGGTGCGCGACGATCTGGATACGCTCGCGCGCTTCGACATGAGCAGCGCCGACAAGCAGAAGCTCGAGGCCTGGAAAGCGCTGCTCAGTGACACCGGCGCGCTGGTGGCAAAGGGCCAATGCAGCGAAGACCTGGCGATGATGCTCGGCGCGGCGCAGAGCAACGTGAGCAAGGCGTCTATGCGCGGCCTGGGCTCTGACATCCTCACGGCCGAGGTCAGCACGGGCATGGACACGGCCGATGTCTACTCGGCGATCGCGGCGCTCTCCGCCTCGTGCAATGCGAATCCGGTGATCTTCATGAAATACCCGGGCAACTACGTGTTCAGCGGGCTCGGCATCAACACCGAATCGCACTCGCTCTCGCATCGTCTCGATAACGCGGGCATGCAGGGCAACTGCCTGCCGAACGCGGTCAAGATGCTGTTGCAGGTCGACGGTTACTACACGCAGAAGTTCACGAACCTCGTGAAGATGCTCGAGAGCATTCCCGAAGGCTCGGGCACGGTGCTCGATAACTCTGCGGCGGTGTGGTTCAACGAAATGTCGGACGGCAACGCCCACAACCTCAACAATGCGCCGATCATCCAAGCTGGCGGCGCGGGTGGGTACTTCAAGACTGGCTGGATCATCAACGTCGATCCGGATGGCCCTGCTGCTGCGGATCTTACAGGCGGCAACAGCATGTCTGCGTGCAGCGATGGCAGCTCGGAGCAGATGATCAACGGGACCACGCAGTCCACCGGCACATCGGCGATGGTGGCGAACGCGCCGATCAACAAGTACTTCTGCACCCTGATGAACGCCATGGGCGTAAAGGCCGGCGAAGATGGCTATCCCATGAAAGGCGGCAGCGCACCGGTGACGAAGTTCGGCTACTCCGACAAGACCGAAGACTTCATCGGCGGTGTTGGTGCGGTGGCAGATGCGACCATTCACAGTCCGGGCGAGCTCATGGAGCTGCGCGCCTAAGTGAGTGAGGGCGTGGCGGAGCTGCCGCACGCCCTCACGCGCGAGACGTCAGTGTCGGGTGGGAGGCTCTCCACTGAGGCTGGGCTCCTCCGGCGGGATCGAGGGCAGTCGGTCCTCTAGCGTGACCAGCTGGCCGTCGTCCTGCGTGGGCTCCTCGCCGCCCGCGAGCTGCCGTGGCGGATAGTCCGGTTGGTCGAACATGCCGCTCTGACCACCACGCCCGTCAGACGATTGCTGCTCGTACGACTCGCGACCGCGGTACTCGGTCAGCTCGCCCTCTGGCTGGACCGCTCGAATCTTGGACCGGATTCGAGCGCGCACGGCGCGGCGACGTTTCCGGCTCAGCTCGCTTATCTGAAATAGAATGCCCATGCGGCCGATGCTGCAACGTTGATGCCAGCCGGCCCTGCAGCCCACAGCTTCAGGTACTTAGGCCTTGGGTGATGCGTGGTGTTCGAGCTTCGCAGTGGCAAACATGCCGACCACCATCGCGGAAACAAACGTGAGGGCGGAAATACCGCCCCCTGGCAGTGAGACGATCGCCGGACCGGGGCAGTAGCCGCCGAGGCCCCAGCCAGCGCCGAAGAGCAGCGCACCGATGATCAGCTTGGCGTCGATGTCGCGAAGAACATGCCGCTCACGCTCGCCGGCTTTCCAGCGCCGCTGAGCTGCGAGCTCGATGGCACGACCGCACGCACAACGATCCCGCCTGCACGTTTTTCCGCGAGCTCGTGGTGCGTGCGCTCAGAGCATCGAAAGCAGTGCCTCGGGGTCGCTGAGGTCGGCGACTACGCGGTGCGCGCCGGCTCGCTGCAGCTCTTCCAAGGGCCGCAGTCCTGTGCCGACCGCCAAGCAACGGCTGCCGTTCTGTAGCGCGCAGTCGACATCGCGGATCGTGTCGCCCACAACGACCACGTTCTTCGCGTGCAGGCCAACACCGAGCGCGCGCTCCATGCGCTGCAATGCGACAGGCAAGAGCCCGGGACGCGTATCCGCGTCGTCGCCGAAGCCGCCGGCGACAAATGCTTGGAGGTCGAGGCCCACCGCGGCGAACTTGAGCGGCACAGCGCGCTGGTAGTTGCCGGTGAGCAGGCCGACTGCGACGTCGTCGCGACCGGACAATGCTTGCAACAGCGCGTGGATTCCGGGCAGCAGCTCAGGGCGGCGGATGCCTGCAGCGGCGGCGTGGAGCAGCGGCGCTTCGGCTACGGTGGGCAGTCGCTCGTTCGCGATCAGCTCGCGCAGCTCGCGCTCGAGCTCGTCCAGGTAACGGTCGCGAAATGCATCGTGCAGAGTGTGATGGTCGCCCCGACCCATCTTGACCGCGGCCTCACGATAGATGATTGGATCGAGCCCGCCGCCGATCATCACGCCTTCCAGGTCGAACTTCAGGCCGCAAATGGCTCGGCCTGCGCGCAGCATCGCGCGCGAGCCGATGCCGAAGCCGCGCAGCAGCGTGCCGTCGATATCGAACAGAATCACATGCATGCCGCAGTGTGCCCTTGGCCCGCTTCACGTGCCAGTCGGCTTACGCGCGCGCGTCGAGCAGCTCGCGCACGCGCTGGGCCAGGTGCGCGAAGGTGTAAGGCTTCTGAATGAAGTTGACCCCCTCGCTCAAGACGCCGTGCGTGCCGAGCTGGTTCTCCGCGTAACCCGAAGTGAACAACACCTTCACCTCGGGGCGCAGCTCAGTCAGTCGCGCGGCCAGCTCCGGTCCGCCGATCGCCGGCATCACGACATCGGTGATCAACATGTCGATGCGCGTCGCGGTGCTGCGCGCGAGCTCGAGCGCTTCGGCGCCATTCTTCGCGCAGAACACGCGATAGCCGCGGCGCTCGAGCGCCGTCTTGGCCACGCGCAGGATCATGGCTTCGTCTTCGACCACCAGCACGGTCTCGTTGCCTGTGCCTTCACCACGCGCTTGCGGTTCTGCATTCGCGTTCATCGCGGGCGCGAGCTGACGCGGCAGCTGGATCGTAAAGCGCGTGCCCACTGCGATTTCGCTCTCTACCTCGATCTGCCCGCCCGCCTGCTGCACGATGCCGTGGCACATCGCGAGCCCGAGCCCGGTGCCCTGACTCGGGCCTTTGGTGGTGAAGAACGGCTCGAACAGACGCGCGCGCACTTCGGGTCGCATGCCTGTGCCGCTGTCGGTCACGCTCAGCGCGACTTGCAATGCGCCCGAGAGCGCTCGGTTGTTGTGGGTCTCGAGCGCGAGCCTGCCGCCGTTCGGCATGGCGTCGCGCGCGTTCACGACCAAGTTGATGATCACTTGTTGGATGCTGCCGACATCGACTTTGACCGAGCCGAGCGCCGGCGCCAGCTCGAGCTCGACCTCGATGTGCTCGCCGAGCAGGCGCTTCAGCATCGGTGCCATGCGCGTCAACACGGCGTTTAGATCAGTGGTCTCGGGCTGCACCATCTTCTTGCGCGCGAACGCGAGCAGCTGCTGCGTGAGCTCGGCGCCGCGCGCTGTCGCTCCGAGCACACCTTCGAGGTATTCGCGCAGGCGTGCGTTCGGAGGCAGCTCTTCCTGGGCGAGCTCCACGAACGCGACCACGGTGGTCAGCAGGTTGTTGAAGTCGTGCGCGACGCCGCCTGCGAGCTGCCCGACCGTCTCCATCTTCTGCGCTTGCACCAGCTGCTCATGCAGCGCGCGAGCATGTTGCTCGGCGCGCTTTTGGTCGCTCACGTCGGTGATGAAGCCGTGCCAGAGTGTCGAGTCGTCGCTCTGCCGCTCGGGCATCGCGCTGCCGAACAGCCAATGCTCCTGATCACCGTGCAGCACGCGAAACTCGTGTTGCCACGGCTCCAGCGCATCCGCCGAGCGCTGCAGCGTAGCACGCACGCCCGCGCGATCGTCGGGGTGTACGACAGCCCAGAGCGCTGCGTCGTCCTCGCGCACGTCGTCCGGTGTGACGCCGAACAGCTCGCGGATGCGTTCGCTCGCATAGGGAAGACACGCGCTGCCGTCTGGCCACAGCTGGTACTGCAGCACCAGGCCGGGAACCAGGCGCGCGATCTTGGCCACGCGATCCAGCAGCTCGCGTGCGCGCGCTTGCTCGCGCTTGTAGCTGCTGATGTTGCTCGCGCACAGCGTGACCGCGACGACCTCGTCGCCTTGGATCTGCGGTCCGGCGCGCACGGAAGACCAGCGCTGGCCGTGCTCGTCCGGCGGCGTCATCACTTCGTATTCATCGAGCTGGCCGGTCGTGAAGACGTGCTCGATCGCAGCGCGTACACGTGCGCGCGCACTGGGCGGCACGAAGTCGAAGCAACTCGCGCCCACCACGTCTTGTTCGGTGAACGGTGGATACGTGCGGTTGACGAACAGGATCTTACCCTGGCGGTCGACAGTCAGAATTGTGTCAGGTGCTGTGTCCAGGATCGAACGCAGCTTGGCCTCTGACTCGTCGCGCCCGCGCCGATCGCGAACCACTGTCAGCACAGAGCCATTGCTCAACAGTTGAGCTGACACTTCCACGCGCGCGACCGATCCGTCTTTACGGACCATCGGCCAGACCTCTTGCAAGGTGGATCCGAGTACAAGCTGGCCCCATACGGCAGACAAGCGCTCGTGCTCATTCGGCATGAACACGTCGCGCACGTTTACGCCGGTCAGCTCGCCGAACGGATAGCCGAGCATGCTGTGTCCGCTGCGATTGACCTCGATGATGTCGCCCGCTGGGCTCGCGAGAAAGAATCCGTCCGACGCCTCCTCGAACAGAAGGCGCGAGAACTCGTCGGTACGGATGCGCTTACGCGCTGAACCGCTCTTGTCCATGTGGCCCCCTAGCACTACTGCTCCCAATCTTTCGCGGCGCCTCGCTTGTTCCCGCTTTCCACAGCGCCCCTGTGCTCCTCGAAAGGGGAGTGGCCATTCCTTCGTCGCCCACGGACCCTGTGAAAACCGGGCCCTGCGCGATCCACCACGAAAGATTGGGAGCAGTAGTGCCAGCCAGTGTGAATGCTGCCACTAACCTGTCGAAAGTTACAGCTTTCGCTGACTGACGATTTTAGGCTGTGTCGCATGGCGATTTGGTCAGGACGTATTGCTGTTTGAGGCGTAAATGCGGAATGCGAGAGATTAATCGCCAAAAGGCGCCAGCAGACGCCAAGAGAAGCCCAATAATTCTCGTGGCGTTCTTCGGGGTTTAATCTCGTTCAGTTGATGGTCGGGATCATCCGTCGGTGGTGATGCCGATCAAGGTGCGTTGGGTGAGGTTGCCGAGATGGATGCAGGGCAAAGCGCTTGGCAGTTTTGGGTCGATCGCGGTGGCACTTTCACCGATGTGGCCGGTCGTCGACCCGATGGCACGATCGTCACGACCAAGCTTTTGTCCGAAAACCCCGGGCAATACCCCGATGCGGCGATCGCGGGCATTCGGCGCTTGCTCGGTCTGCGCGCCGAGCAAGTGTTGCCGAGCGCGGCGATCGAGTGCGTGAAGATGGGCACGACGGTCGCGACCAACGCACTCTTGGAGCGCAAAGGCGAGCCGACGGTGCTCGCGATCACGCGGGGCTTCGGCGACCAGCTGCGCATCGGCAATCAAGCTCGTCCCAAGCTGTTTGTGCTCGATATCCAGCTGCCTTCGCTGCTCTACACGCAGGTGATCGAGGTCGACGAGCGGGTCAGCGCGCAGGGCGAAGTGCTGGTGCCGATCGAACGCGACAGCTTGCGGAGCCAGCTCGCTGTAGCGTACGTACGCGGCTTTCGTTCAATTGCCATCGTGTTCATGCACGCTTGGCGTTCGCCACAGCACGAACAAGCCGCGGCCGAGATCGCGCGCGAGCTCGGCTTCGAGCAAGTCTCTACCTCGCACGAGGTGAGCCCGCTGATGAAGCTCGTGCCGCGCGGGGACACCACCGTGGTCGATGCGTATCTGTCGCCGATCTTGCGCCGCTACGTGCGGCAGGTCGCCTCTGCGCTCCAGCAGGTTCCACTCTACTTCATGAAGTCGAATGGTGGCTTGGCACGGGCCGATCACTTCGAGGGCAAAGATGCGATCTTGTCCGGCCCTGCCGGTGGCATCGTTGGCATGGTGCGAACAGCGCTGGCCGCTGGCTTCGATCGCTGCATCGGCTTCGACATGGGCGGCACCTCCACCGATGTCTCGCACTTCGCGGGCAAGAGCCTCGCCGATTGTGAACGCGAGCTCGACACCTTGGTCGCGGGCGTGCGGATGCGTACGCCGATGATGTCGATCCACACTGTCGCTGCGGGCGGCGGCTCGATCGTGAGCTTCGACGGGCAGCGCCTGCGTGTGGGTCCGGAGTCGGCCGGCGCGAACCCAGGTCCTGCTTGTTATCGGCGCGGCGGCCCGCTGACCGTGACCGACTGCAACGTGATGCTCGGTCGCATCCAGCCGGAGTACTTCCCGCGCGTGTTCGGGCCCGCGGCCGATGCGCCGATCGAGCGCGAGCTCGTGGCGCTGCAGTTCGCAGCGCTGGCGCGCGAGGTCTCCCAGCACAGCGGCGCGCAGGTCAGCGCGACGAGCGTGGCCGCGGGCTGTTTGCAAATCGCGGTCGCGAACATGGTGAACGCGATTAGATTCATCTCGGTGCAGCGCGGCTACGATGTCACCGCGTACACGCTCGCGTGCTTCGGCGGCGCCGGCGGCCAGCACGCGTGCAGCATCGCGGACGAGCTCGGGATGAAGCGCATCTACATCCATCCGCTCGCGGGGGTGCTCTCGGCGTTCGGCATGGGCCTCGCGGACATCACGGCTATGCACGAGCACGCGTTCGAGCGGCCGCTCGGCGGTGAGAGCCGCGCGGACCTAGAGCAGCTCGCAGACCAGCTGGCCGAGCGCGCGCGTGCCGAAGTACAACAGCAAGGCGTAGCGCACGCGCAGATCGAGATCGTGCGCCGCGCACACCTGAAGTACCTCGGCACGGACACCGCCGTGGTGGTTGCCCTGACCGATGAAGAAGCGATGCGCGCCGAGTTTGCAGCCGCGTATAAGCGCAGGTTCTCGTTTCTGATGGCGGACCGCGCGCTGATCGTCGAGGCGGTCTCGGTCGAAGCCATCGGCAAGACCTTCGACGTGGACTGGGTGGATCCACCTGCTGCCGCTGCGAGCGGCGAGCCCGTGGCGACATGTCAGATGTACAGCGAGGGCGAGAGCCGCTCGGCTGCGGTGTTCGTACGCGAGCAGCTCGCGCTTGGGCAAACCATCGCAGGGCCCGCGATCATCGCCGATGCCAACGCTACGACCGTGGTCGATCTGGGCTGGCAAGCGCACGTGACGCCGCGAAATCACCTGGTGTTGGAGCGCATTCGCCCGCGTGCTGTCGCGCCCGCGATCGGCACTACGGTCGACCCAGTGCTGCTCGAGCTGTTCAACAACTTGTTCATGTCGATCGCCGAGCAGATGGGCGTGCGGCTCGCGAATACCGCGTATTCGGTGAACATCAAAGAGCGTCTCGACTTCTCGTGCGCGCTCTTCGCCGCCAACGGCGACCTGATCGCCAACGCGCCGCACATGCCTGTTCACCTCGGCAGCATGAGCGAGTCGATCAAGACGGTGATCGCACGCAACGCAGGACGCATGCGCCCGGGCGATGTGTACATGCTCAACGACCCGTACAACGGCGGTACGCACCTGCCGGATGTGACCGTGGTGATGCCGGTCTTCGATGCCGCTGACAGCGACGTGATCTTCTTCGTCGCGGCGCGCGGGCACCACGCGGACATCGGGGGCATCACGCCGGGCTCGATGCCTCCGCACTCGCGCAACGTGGAAGAAGAGGGCGTGCTGATCGACAATTTCAAGATCGTCGAGCAGGGGCGCATGCGTGAACAAGCGCTGCGGGCATTGCTCGGCAGCGCGCGTTATCCGGCGCGTAATCCCGACCAGAACGTCGCGGATCTGCGCGCGCAGATCGCCGCTTGTGAGAAGGGTCGCGAGGAGCTGTTACGGATGGTCGCGCAGTACGGCTTGCGGACGGTGGCTGCGTACACCGAGCACGTGATGAACAACGCCGAAGAGAGCGTGCGCCGTGCGATCAGCGCGCTGTCCGATGGGGAGTTTCGTTGCCCGATGGACAACGGCGCCGTGATCCAGGTGCGCGTCAGCGTGGACAAGCTGCAGCGCAAAGCGCGTGTCGATTTCCACGGTACGAGCCCGCAGCTCGAGAGTAACTTCAACGCGCCCCCCGCGGTCACGTACGCGGCCGTGTTGTATGTGTTTCGCACGCTGGTCGGGTCGGACATCCCGATGAACGCGGGTTGTCTGCGCCCGATCGAGGTGATCATCCCGGCGGGCTCACTGCTCGCGCCGCAGCTACCGGCTGCGACGGTTGCGGGCAACGTCGAGACTTCGCAGCACATCACGGATGCGCTGTACGGCGCGCTCGGGATCATGGCTGCAGCGCAGGGCACGATGAACAACTTCACGTTCGGCGATCAGCGCTATCAGTATTACGAGACGATCGCTGGTGGCTCGGGCGCTGGTGATGGTTTCGCCGGCACCGCTGCGGTGCAGACGCACATGACCAACTCGCGCATGACCGATCCCGAGGTGATCGAGTTTCGCTTCCCCGTGCGTGTCGAGGAGCACTCGATTCGCAGGGGCTCGGGCGGCGCAGGGCGCTTCCGCGGCGGCGATGGGGCGCTGCGCCGAATCCGCTTTCTCGAGCCGCTGACGGCGGCGATCCTGGCCAGCCGGCGCAAAGCACCGCCCTTTGGCATGGCCGGGGGCGGGCCGGGCGAGGTGGGGCAGAGCTGGGTCGAACGCAGCGACGGCCAGCGCGAGCCGCTGGACTACGCAGACGAAACCGAGATGCAGCCGGGGGACATCTTTGTCGTTTTGACACCGTCCGGAGGTGGATACGGGAAGCCCTGATCTGCCCATCGGCCGCAGCGGGAACGATTTTTGGATCGAATTTCAGCGCTCGCGGCATCATTCCTCACGAGCTGTGGATCGAACCTTTTTTCAACTCAAAGAGCTCGCCCGCGTCGGATGTTTTGCGCTGGGCGTTTTGGCTTGTGGCGGTACGGAGCCGGAAGCCGGCGTGACGGCTGGTGCGGGACCGCAGAGCACGAGCGCGGGTGCAGGGGCAGGCGCTGGGCTGACCGGTGCTGCAGCTGGTGGCGGCGGACGCCCAGCGCCTGCAGCGGGCAGCCTCGCCGCCGCGGGCAACAAGGCCAGCCGCGCCGGTGGAGCGGGTGCTGGCGGCGCTTCGGGTTCCAGCGCTGCAGCTGGGACCGGCGGGCGAGCGGGCAAGGGTGGTGCCGCTGCAGGATCACCTGGCAATGCAGGTTCGTCCGGCAGCGCGGGTGCGGGCGGCGCGGCAGCGATGGAAGAGCGCTTTAGCTTCTTCGTGACCAGCGTCGGCGCCATGCGCACGCTCTCGAAGAGTGATCAGGGCTTCGGAGGTGACCTGCGCTTCGGCAAGAGCACCGGGCTCGAAGGCGCCGACGAGATCTGCCGGCAAACTGCGGAGCTGGCGCTCCCGGGCGCGGGTGCAAAACCCTGGCGAGCGTTCCTCAGCGCGACCGCGGGTGGTCCCAACGGCGGCCCGATCCACGCCAAGGATCGCGTGGGCGAAGGCCCTTGGTATGACCGCTTGGGTCGCTTGGTTGCCGCCAATAAAGTTGACTTGTTGCAAGAGCGCCCGCGCGGCGCGGACCCTGTGATCATCGATGATCTGCCGAATGAAAACGGGATCCCGAACCACCGCGATGGCGCGGAGGGCTGCACCGACGATTGCCCGGACAACCATCAGATCCTGACCGGCACCAACGCGCAGGGCATGCTCAAGAGCACCGACACGGGCTCGACTTGCAATGATTGGACGAACAAGAAGGAGGAGGGCATGCCGTGGTGCGGGCACTCCTGGCCACGCGAGGTGAGCGGCGTGAACTGGATGTCATCTGCCGCTGATGGCGGCTGCGCTCCCTGTGTTTCGCTGATCGAGATGGGCGGCGTGCGCGCGCCGTGTGTCGGCTCGGCAGGTGGCTACGGCGGCATTTACTGCTTCGCGCTGCGGCCCTGAGCTCGCGTGCAGTCGCGCCTCGGTGCGCTATCATTTCGGGTCGCCGTCAGGAGCGATCCATCATGAGCTCACTCTGTGCTTATCGCATCACGGACAAGTGGCCCGCCGCGCATCCCGATCGCATCCAGCTCTACTCTTTGCCCACGCCCAACGGCGTAAAGGCGTCGATCATGCTGGAAGAAACGGGGCTGCCTTACGAGCCGCATCTAGTCAGCTTCGACACCAACGACCAGAAGTCGGCTGAGTTTCTGTCGCTCAACCCTGCGGGCAAGATCCCGGCGATCATCGATCCGAATGGGCCCAGCGGCGCGCCGCTCGCGCTCAGCGAGTCAGGCGCGATCTTGGTCTATCTCGCGGAAAAGTCGGGGCGCTTTTATCCGAGCGATCCGAACCTGCGCTACCAGACGCTGCAGTGGCTGATGTTTCAGATGGCTGCGGTCGGCCCGATGTTTGGGCAAGTCGGCTTCTTCCATAAGTTCGCGGGCCGCGACTTCGAGGACAAGCGACCGCGTGATCGTTATGTTGAAGAGTCGCGGCGTGTGCTCCAGCTGCTCGACGCGCGGCTCGCCGATCGCGAGTGGCTGATGGACGAATACACGATCGCCGACATCGCAACGTTTCCTTGGGTGCGCAACCTGATCGGTTTCTACGGTGCTGGTGAGCTCGTGGGCATCGAGCGCTACCCGCACGTGCAGCGCGTGCTCGCCAAGTTCGTGGAGCGGCCTGCCGTGCAACGCGGGCTCAAGATCCCAGGGCCTCGCTAGCGACTGTTCATGCGTACGTAGCGCGGTATCTTTTGGGCGAGTGCTTGGTGATCGCAGGCCGCGCCGCTGGTCGCTGGAATGCGCGCAAACTCATCCAGGCTCGATGCTTTGAATTGCGTGTTGAGCTCGTCGGCCGTGACGCACTCGGGCTTCGCATACGGCGCGCTTTCACCCTCGAGCAGGAGCTCGAACGTCGGCGCGACCTCGTCGGTCGAGATGCCGCAGCGGTTGTCCGGCATGCAACAGCCGGGCAGGGTGAACACCCAGAAGCCGCGCGACTCGCACTCTGCTGCGACGAGGATGTCGTTTTCCGCGGGGCCTTCGAGCTCGATGCGGTGATCGTAGGTGCCAGGCTTCTCCGGGAACACGAACTTTTCCGGCACGCACTTGCCTTCCGGATCGTCGCTCGCAAGGTCGAACAGGACATCGCGCGCCTGCGGGTAGACCTCGAAGAACGCGTCGTCGAAGTTGATCTCGTAGCCGCAAGTCACGTGCGGTGAGCAACAGGCGGGATATTGGAAGAAGCTGGTGATCAGGTCTTTGCACGCTTCTTCTTTGACGCACATCGTTGCGCCCATGCTGGCGTCTTCGCTCGTCGCGGCGGTGACCGTTGCATCCTCCTTGGCAGCGATCGGTTCGTCGTCCTTGCAAGACGACCCAGTCGCGAGGAATCCGGAGATGAAGAGCAAAGCTTTGATTCGCATGGTTACAACCTAGGATTTTGCAGGCGCTCTTTTGGGGGCCTTGGTTTTGGAGGCCTTCGCAGGCTTGGCCTTGGCCTGTGGCTTCGCGGCCGGCTTGGCTTTTGGCTTCGCGGCGGGTTTCTTGCCGCCGTGAGCTGCTTCGCTCATCGCGATCAAGTCAGCGACCGAGACACGCTCGACCGCGCCGGCGACCGCGTCGAGCGCGAGATCGTCGAGCTTCTTGAAGCGCACACACGACTTGCCGGCATCCAGCTTTTTGCCGCTCTTTGCGTACGCCGACTCGAACCAGGTCCGCAGCTCCGCATTGTTGTACACACCCATCAAGTACACGGCCATATGGCTCTTCTGCGAGGCGAGCGAAGCCAGCGTCAGCGCTTGCCCGTTGTACGTGTCCGGGTACCGCGACAGCGGGACCACATAGCTGATCATCCCGTACTGCATGATCTCTTCGAACCCGCGGGGCAAGTGCTTGCGAATGACGCTGCGCACGCGGGTAAGCGCGCTCTGCCGGTCTTCAGGCAGCTCGCTCAGGTAGGCTTTAACAGTGCTGGGTCGGCTTGCGGTCACGCGCGCCAACATACGCGAAAACGCGCGGTTTGTGAGGGCGGGCCAGCGTTACTCGCTCAGCGCGATTTCGTAGAGGCGCATCATGTCCCCGTCAAAGGCCACCAGAGAAACCTTGTGAATTCCGAGGTCATCCAGAGGCAGGCTCCGCAACGTGTGGACCGCGATCTCGGAAGCGCGCGTCTTGGGGAAGCCGTACACCCCGCAGCTAATCGCGGGAAACGCTAGCTCGGTCGCTTTGTGCTCAGCGGCCAGCGACACCACCGAGCGGTAACAGCCGGCGAGCAGCTCCTCCTCGTTCGCGTGGCCGCCCTGCCAGATCGGCCCGACGGTGTGGATGACATAACGTGCGGGCAGGTCGAAGCCGGGCGTGATGCGCGCTTCGCCGGTCTCGCAGCGCACGCCGGGGCGCTTCTGTGGCAGTGCAGTGCATGCAGCCAACAGCTGCGGTCCGGCTGCGCGATGGATGGCGCCGTCTACACCGCCGCCACCAAGCAAGGTCTCGTTGGCAGCGTTGGCGATGGCGTCGATCCGCATGCGGGTGATGTCGGCTACTACGCTTTGTATGTTCGCCATGCCCTGGATTCTAGCACTCGGGCCGCTAACGAAACACTGCGCGGTGGACCACCTCTGCGCGGTTGGCCGCGCCCAGCCGCGCGCGGATCGTCACCAGCAAGTTGCGTACGGTGTTCGGTGAAATCTGTAGCGCTGCGGCGATCTCGTGATCCGCGTGACCCAGCGCAACCTGCTCGACGATGCTTTGTTGGCGAGTTGTCAGCCGCCCGTCCATGCAGCGCACCGCGACCGGCATGCCCGCAGGTGCACCCGCACGTTGCTGCAGCCAGGCATCACACACGCTCAAGATCGGCGCGAGCTGCGCGAGCGTGTCGAGCTCGCTGTCTGAGAACACCGCCCGTACGCGTTTGCGGCCGAGCACGACTGCGCTGATGACGCGCTCGTGCACCACGAGGTGCAGCATGACGAGGTCGGTGACGCCGAGCGGTGCGATGCGCTTGGTCCACTCGCGCCGGACTGCTGTGCGGCCCTTGAATGCGCGGCGTGCCAAGCCCACACCGCCGTGCGCTTGGCCATCGTTGACGATCGCGCCGAACAGTACGGCCATCTCGTCCCAGGTCGACAGCGACGCGCTCAGCCACTCCACGTTCACGTTGATCATCGCTGCGCGCGAGAGCGGACTGCGCGGCGACAGCTCGTGGAATAGGCTGACGTCCGCTGGCACCACCTCGCGCAAGCACGCCAGCACGCCGGCACGAAAGCTCGGCAGGTCCTCGCTTGTGCGGGCGAGCTCCGCCAGCTGGCTCGCTAGGGGTGGCCCAAGCTTCCGCATAGTACAAAACTACCATGCCAGACCGAGCGGCGCCCGACTAGGTTTTATCTCAGGAGAAAACCTCGCATGACGACTACCGCGCTCACTGTTGCTACGGCCAGCCCCGCGACCCCGTGGCTCGACCGCCAGCGCTATCCGTTCAAGTCTCGCTACATCGAGCTCGACGGTCAGCGCTTGCATTACATCGACGAAGGCACCGGCGAGACGCTGCTCTTCGTGCATGGTACCCCGTCGTGGTCCTTCGAGTGGCGCGACCAAGTGAAGCACTTCAGTGGGCGCTTCCGCTGCATCGCGCTCGATCATCTCGGCTTCGGCTTGTCGGACAAGCCCGAGCACGCAGCTTACAAGCCCGAAGATCACGCGCGCCGGCTCGCGCAGCTCGTGCGCGCGCTCGACTTGCGCGACGTGACGCTTGTCGTGCACGACTTCGGTGGACCTATCGGCGTGGGTGCTGCGTTGGAAGAGCCTGCGCGCTTCAAGCGCTTGGTGGTGATGAACACCTGGCTTTGGTCGATGGCCGAAGAACCCTCGGTGCGTAAGATCTCGGGCTTCGTGCGCTCGTTCGTCGGTCGCTTCTTGTATCGCGTCTTGAACTTTTCGCCGCGCGTGCTCTTGCCCGCATCATTCGCGGTGAAGCGGCGGCTCAGTCGCGATCTGCATCGCCAGTATCTCGCGCCATTCGTCAGCCGGCGCGAGCGCACAGCGCCTTGGGTGCTCGGCTGCGAGCTCGCAGGCTCTGATGGCTACTACGCGTCGCTCTGGCAGCGCCGCTCACAGTGGCCCGCGCTTGCCGCGATCGTATGGGGCATGCGCGATCCGATCATGAAACCCAGCTTGCTCGCGCAGCTCACGGCGGCATTCCCTCACGTGCCAGTCACGCGCATCGCAGACGCGGGCCATTTTCCGCAAGAGGAAGATCCGGCAGCGGTCAGCGGAGCGCTCGAGCGAGCGCTCCAGACTTCTTGACGTGCGCATGGTCATTGAAGATGTGAGCTCCACCCGCGTCGACGACCGTGTCAACGCCAACATCTAGTGCACCGTGCAGCTATCCAAACCCCAGACAGGTTGCGCGCATACGCCGTCGATGCACGCGTACAGCTCACACTCATGGTTCGTCGCGCAGGCGCGGCCGATGGGCGTGGGCTGCACGCAGCGCCCGCCACCTGCGCGATCGCACACGAACCCTTTGGCGCAGCTGTCGCCGTAGACAGGGCTGACTGCGCACGCCTCTCCGAGCTGCGGCAAACCGCAGCGCCCGTCATCGCGACAGGACATCGGCGACGCACAATCGTGCTGCGCCTCGCACAGCTCGCCTGCTTGCGACAGCGGCTGCGCTGGGAGCTCGCAGGTTCGAACCAAACCTTCGCTGCCGAGGTTGGTTCCGCAGACCAAGCTTTGTTCGCACTCCCAGTCGGTCGTACACGTCGCGCCCACCTGCAGCTGTCCGCCGGCATACGCCGCGCGACAACTCACGGGCACGCCCGGCGGCTCTTTGCCGTGTGGACACACAAGCGCGTGATATTGCCCGATGCACGCTGAGCCCGCGGCTTCGTCGTACTGCGCGCCAGACTCCGCGCTCGGCGCGGGCGGACCGTCGTCCGTGCGCGGCGTATTGCGAGAGATGTAGTCGCAACACTTCGCGAGCAGACCGGTGCGCGCGCTGCCAAGCTCCGACAGAAAGTTCGCTTCTGCGATCGACGGGAACGGCCCGCCACCCTCGTAGATGATCGACTCGCTGGGCGTCGCTTCAGGTTCGGGCTGCGCGCACGAACCGATTGCACAGCTCAGCGTCAGAACACAGCGCAACCAGCTCCGGCTCATGCTTCACCTCGCTCGGCGCATTCTCTGCTTTTAGGATCCTCGCGCTGCAATCCCGCAGCAAGATGTCGACTGCGCGCGCACAGGTCGTACCCGTCCTGCTGCGGACAGCGCCGCGGCGCCCGCGCGATGTACGCGGTAGCGCGCCTTGACTCACCCGCGCGCCTGTTGTTTGATGCGACCGATTCTCATTTTCAGTATGAATGCTTGGAGAATCCGGACTGCCGTGGCGCCCCGCCATGGCCGCAAACACGAGGTGACAGTTCATGAGTAGAACTTTTGCGTACGCGCTGGTCGCAGCAGCGTTGGTAGGCTGCACGGACGAGGACAAAACCTCCAGCAGCGCTGACGCTGGATCAGGCCAAGACGCTGCGGTGACCCAAGACGCCGGCGACAAAGAGCCGCTCTACGCCGTGTTTACCTCGGTCGCGACCGCCGACGACAGCACGAGCTACCTCGGGATCACCAAGTCGCTCAACGGCACCGTCGAGCTCGACACCTCGACAGCGATCGAAATGCCCGGCGCATCGCGCTTCTACGCGCCCGAAGGCGGCGGCTTCTTCGCGCTCGGCAGCAATGAAGATCTGACCATCACGCGCTTCGATGTAAGCGAGGATGGGAAGTTTGAGCCAGCAGGCCGGCTCTCGTTTGGCGGTGAAGGCGTCGAGCGCCTGCACTATCGCGCCGTATTTTTGAGCGAGACCAAGGCTTACTACATCGATCACACGCAAGGTCAGCTCGTGATCTGGAACCCGCAGGCGATGGAGATCGTCCACACGGTGCCGCTTTCTGCGCTGCACAGCAGCATAGCTGAGAGCGACGCAGCTCACTTGCCCGTGCAGTTGAGCGCGCGCGTGAACTCAGGTTTGCCGCACTTGCCGCCCGTGCACACGCGAGTGTCGCATTGCGCGGGCTCGCGGCAGGCTGCGCCTTCTGCAAGCGCGGGCCCGCAGATCAGCGTCTCGACGTTGCACGCGCCGCCGGGTCGGCATGTTCCACCTGCACCGCGAATCGCGTTGATGCAGGGCTCGTCCGGGCCGGGCAACGAGACGCAGCGGCCACCCGAGCATGTCGCGCCTTCCACGCACGAGTTGACGTATGAACACGCCTCATCCACGGCGACCAGTGCTTTACACACGCGCTCGGCGCGATGGCAGTACAAGCCGTCGCGTGCTTCGCAGCGAGCGATTTGGGTGAGCGGCGGATCGTCACCCGGTCGCCCGCCGACATAACACGGTCCGTCGCCCGCGCTGCCGCGCTTGTCGACTACGCACATGCCGCCGTAACAGATCACCGGCCCTTCGGGGTCGTAGCTGCAATCACCGGCGAGCAAACACGAACCGCCCAATCCCGAGCCGCCGCTGTAGGCTGCACCAAAGGCCTGCCGGCAGCTCTCACGCAAGGTCGCCTGGTCGAAGCTCAGCTCGTTCTTGCAGCGATCGGGATCTGCTTCACGCGCACTCGCGAGCTCGCGCAAGCACTCTGCGGCAGCGTCCGGGTAGAACGAGCCGCTGAAGTACGCCTCGGTCACTTTGCGGAACCATTCCCTGCAGCCCTCGGCGGCATAGCCGAGTTGTTCCGCTTCGCAGCACGGCTCGTACATGGCACACACCGCTGCAGCGTATTGGCTCAAGAACTCGCCAGACGAGTTGTCAGTCGAGGTGGCGGCGTCCCGTGCAGGCGCGCTGGCGTCCGCCCCGCCATCGGTCTTGGCCGGCGGGCTCGTGTCATCGCCGCAGCCTAGCAGCGCGATCAGCGCGCAGGAGAGCAGGGCCTTGCTGAGATTTGCCATGAGACTCCTTATCGGAGTCCAATATTAACTCGACTGTCTGTGACACAACATCGGTCTGGTGATGTAGGCGTTCAGCCGCTGTGAGCTGCAGCGGTACGTCTGGCCAGGGCGAGCGGCGCAAGTCGTCGAGCGGCACGATCAAGCTTTGCATCGTGAGCAGCAAACTCAGCGCTTCCTGGTCGCCCGCGCCGGCGCGCTGCAGCACGTGATCGAGCAGCGGCGAAAGCTCGCCTTTCTTTCGCTGGGGAGGTCTCCCATGCAGTCCGGATCGGCGAAGTCTGACTTGGCAGCAAACAGCCACGGGGCACGCGTCTCGCGGAATGCTTCGGGCAGGAAGTCGCGCCAGATCTCTTGCAGGCCTCGTGGCTAGTCAGGAGACTGTCGACGAGCGGCGTTCGCCGCGCGTGCACGCCGACAACGCGTCGATCGAGCACACGCGCGCGAGCACCACGGCCCAGCGCAGCCGACGGCTGCGGTCGGTCAGATGACGTCGCTGTAGCTCTCGAGCGATAGGCGCACGAGCTGGCTGCGCGTGCGGACGCCGGTCTTGGCGAACAGCTGCTGCAGCGCCGCCTTGACGGCGCTCTCCGAGATCCGCAGCTCGGCAGCGATCTCTTTGTTCGCGAGGCCCTCGAGCAAAAAGCGCATGATCTGCCGCTCGCGTGGCGTGAGCACGGGCGCCGCCTTGCTCTCGTTTGCGCTGAGCAACGATTGCAGATAGCGCTGCTCGATCAGCACCTGACCTTGAGCGACCTCGCGGATGCAGCGCTCCAGCGCCTCCGGCGGATGGTGCTTGTGAAAGATCCCCGAGATACCGAGCCGGATCAGCTGCAGCGCATCGCGATCGGGCAGGCCCGCGGTCACGAGCAAGACCTTGCCGCCCCAGTCGACAGCGCGCAGCTGCTCCATCATGTGCACGGCCGTGTGCTCGCCGAGATCGTAGTCCAAGATCAACACGTCGACGTGCGTAGAGCGGAGCAGCTCCAGGGCTTCGTCGACCCGACCGGACTGACCGACCAGCTGCCACATCGGATCGGATGCGAGCAAGCGATGCAAGCCTTCGCGGAACAGCGCGTGATCATCAAGCAGGAAGAGCCGCATGCACCGCTCCTTCCGCTGCTTCTGGACACGCCGTCAGCACCACGTTGAACTGACAGCCGCGAGCCGTCGCGACGTGGAGCAGATCCCCGCCGAAGCTTCGCGCCATCGCACGCGAGACGTACAGACCGAGCCCCGCGCCTTCGGCCTCGGGCCGAAAAGGCTGGAACAAGACAGCAACGTTCGCGACGCCGGGGCCGGTGTCGACGAAGCTGATGACGACGCGCGGACCCTCTTCGCGCGCGGTGATCGTGAGCCGACGTGGACGTGCGCTGTTCACGGCGCGCAGCGCGTTCTGCGTGAGGTTCAGGAACACCTGTAGGAGCTCGTGCTCGTCCGCATGCACCAGCGGCAGGGCAGGTGAGGCAATGATGTCTAAGTCAGCCTCGGCATCCTGCCAATCTTGCTCGATCACCACACGCAGCTGCTCGAGCAGGTCATGTAAGGTCGAAGAGGGCAGGGGCGCCTCGACACGTGCTTTGAGCGCAAACGATGCGATCCGGGAAAGCCCTTCGGTCAGATTGCTCAGGGCAGTCCAGTCAGGATCTTGGGCGAGGGTTCCGTCGCGCCGCTGGATATTTGCCGTGACCACGGCGACCGCCGAGCACAGGTTCCTGATCTCATGCGATACGGCCCCTGCGAGCACACGCTGCGCATCCGAGACGTGCCGATAGTTTTCCTGCTCGCGTTCGCGCACTTGCTCCGAGACGTCGACGACGATCGCGGCCATGTAGCGCTGATCGTCGGCAAAATATGTGGAAAACCAGGTCATCACGGGAAACATTGTGCCGTCGTCACGGCGCCCCCAGTCCGACGTCGCCGAGCGCACAGGCCGAGGGCCGCGCGACAGGCGTAGCGCTCTGAGGAGCACCGGCAAATGATGCTCGATCGGACGACCGATCAGAGCCACCGAGTCCACGCCCACCATGTCGGCCGCAGCGCGATTTGCGGCGACCACTTGGCCCGAGCTGTTGATGGTGAGCACGCCCGCCGGACTGCTTTCGACCAGCAATCGCAGCCGTTCTTCCGCTTGTTTACGCAGCTCTTGCTCGCGCTGGATCCGCAACATGCCCATCACAGCGGCCCGGCGACTGCGGCTGATTTCGGCCACCAGGAGGCCGCCCGCGATGTACGTGATCGTTGCCATCACGAAGCGCAGCGTTTGTTCATGCACGCTGGCTTGGCTCGCGCTCACGCTCAGGAAGAACGCGGTTGTCACAGCGCACAGGAAGATCTGTGCGCGATTGAGCGCAACTGCCGCTAATGCCAGGGGAATCGTGTACGCGATGTCCAGCGACGAGTCGAATTGCAAGCGCCATTCGAGCACTGCGAGACCGATGACGAGCACTCCAGCGAGGGCTAACGCGACGCGCGGACGAAACATGGCTCCGGACAACAGCGGGCGCGCGTGATCTATTTCCGCAACGCCGTGATGCGCGCTTTTTAGCTGTCCGGGAATCACTTCCTCCATCGACTTCACACGGCTCGCGCGTGGTCGTTCAGATTTATGTCGCAGCGAAGATAGGTCAATCCCCGGAGCTTTTCGAGCTATCGAAAGATAGACGCGGGGGCGTTCGATCGACAGACCACTGATAGGTGGCGATAGCGGCGCGCAGCACTTAGAAAAACATCATGATCGTTCGAGACCATTTGCCGTGGGATAGAGTGTGGCCGCGCATCTGGCGCAGGCTCGTACTGCTGTTTCTGTTCGATCTGACAGTGAGTGTGCTGTACACGTTCGGCCTCACGAAGCTCGTCGCGTTGCCTTCGTTGCCGGTGCTGCCGATGGGCAGCGTGCTCAGCATCTTCTTGGCGTTTCGCACGAACTCGGCCTACGGGCGTTGGTGGGAAGCGCGGCAGCTGTGGGGCCAGCTCGTGAACTCGTCGCGCTCGCTCGCGCGCCAAGCGATCACGTTCATTCAAGGTGGCATGCCGCCGAGCGATGTGACCGAAGAGAAGCGGCGCATCGTGCACCTGCAGATCGCGTTCGTGTGCGCGTTGCGCTGCCACCTGCGTCGTCAGAACCCGTTTCCGGAGCTGCGTAACTTGGTCGACGCCGAGACGCTCGCGCACCTGCGCACGCAGCGCAATGTGCCCGCTGCGATCCTGATCGAGATCGGCACGCTGCTGAGAGCGGCATTCCACGCCGGTCGGCTCGACTCGTTCCGCTGGGTCGCGACCGATCAAACACTCACTGAGTTGAGCAACGTGATGGGCGCGTGTGAGCGCATCAAGAACACGCCGCTACCGCGCCAGTACGACTACTTCCCGCGCATCTTGGTGCATGTCTACTGCGTGCTCTTGCCGTTTGGTCTGGTCGATGGCCTGCAGCTCTTGACGCCGCTGGTCTCGACCTTGGTGTCATTTATGTTTGTCGCGCTGGAAGAGGTCGGGCGCGAGATCGAAAACCCCTTCGAAAATACCGTGCACGACACGCCGATGACGTCGCTGTCACGCACGATCGAAGTGAACCTGCGTCAGCACTTGGGCGAGACCAAGCTGCCTGCCGACATCCAACCCGTCAACGGCTTCGTTTACTAGAGACTCGCAATGGAGACGATCCGCATGCCTACCGGTGTTTCGAGCCTGCCGCAGCGCGAAATGAAGCTGCTCCTATCCACACGCTTCAGCGAGAGCTGCTTCAACGCGATCCCCGCGATCGCGCAGTGGATGGATGACATCGCGAGCTCGCTCACGATCGTGCATGTGTACAACCCCAAGAAGACCCATCGTTCTGATGCGCTGGCGCAGCTGAGTGGGTTCTTCGCAGAAGCGGATCACTACGGAGGAACGCGGCGCGTGCTGCTTTCCGGCGAGGATCCTGCAAAGGCGATGGCGGCGTACCTCGCAGAAGAGGCGCACGATCTGTTGGTGTGCCCTGCGACAGATCAAGTGGGCCTGCCGCGGCCGTTTCATCGCTCGACGCGTGCCCGGTTGATGCAGCTCACCTCGACGCCGCTGTGGACGATCAGTGCATCGGCCGACGGGCTGCGCGCGCGCCCGCCGCAGCGCGTGGCTTGCGTGATCTCACGGCGCAGCGACAGCCGCAGGCCGCTCGAGCTCGCGGCCCAGTACGCACAGTTTCATGGCGCGTGCTTGCAGTTGATGTACCTCGTGCCCGAGGTGGACGACGGCACGATCCGCAACTCGCTCAGCTTCAACGAACCGCTGAGCGAGCGCACCGCGGCCCGCGAGCTCGGCAAGCTCGTGGACGCGTTGTCGCTTACTTGCGAGATCTACACCGCGCGCGGCGTGTGCTCGCGCAGCCTCGCGGACATGGTCTCGCGCGCACGCACGGAGCTCTTGTTCATCGGCAAAAACGAGGTGCTGCGGCGCAAGCTCTGGCTCCCTGACGTCGCGAGCTTCACTGACTCAGCGGGCTGCCCGGTGGTCTGCGTCGATCACGATCGCTCGGCGCCGCTCAGTCGGTTGTTCTCCGCGCGTGTCAGTGAGCGTGCGGTGGTCCGGCGCGCCGCGAACACAGTCAGCACCGAATCCAGTATGATCTAGATTCTAGGGGGCTACTGTCACGGTCACCGTGTAGACCTTGGTGGTGAGGTCCTGGGCTCTGACTGTGTAGGTGACAGAATTGGTAAAGTCGCGTTCTGTTGGATCCGCTGGCTCCAGGGTCGCGTCGGGGCTGACGGTGATCGTTGGCGTAAGCGCCATCACGTTGGTTCCGCTCGGGACCATCACGCTGATCGTTTCGTCGCCGATGGTTCTCGACGAACCGGGAACGCCGATGTCGAACTCCGTGATGTTCTTCGCAGTGCTCGCAGCTACGCTGACCGTAACCGTGTAGTCGTTGAACGACAGGTCTTGGGCTGTCACGCGGTACATCACCGGACTGCTGAAATCGCGCGCGACGTTGGCCATTGGACTGATAGTCGCAAGCGGGCTCAGCGTGATCGACGGCGTGATGTTCATGCGGCTCGAACCGTTCGGCAGCGTCAGCGAAATCGAAGTGCCGGTGATCATGCCTTGGGAACTGCCGATCGAAAATGCTGTGATCGCCTTGGCGCTGCTGCCAGCGGCAGCAGTCACGGTGACTGTGTAGATCTTGGTGCTGTTGTCGTCAGCGGTCACGGTATACATGACCGGCGAGGAGAAGTTCCGCGCCGTGTTGCTCATGGGACTGACGCTGACACCTTGATGGCTAACCATGGGTGTCAGTGACGTCCGGCTCGTGCCAAAAGGTACAGTGACTGAGATTGTATTCTCAGTGTTATTGATCGTTCCGGTGGCGCTTGGGCTCGCGAACGTAAAGCTCGTGATGTTCTTCGGCCTATCCTCCGCGACAGTCACGGTCACCGTAAAGACCCGCGTCTCACTGTTGGCAGCGGTCACCGTGTACTCCACCGGCTGACTGAAGTTCTGCGGCACCATGTTGCCAGGGCTGATGCTCATGCCGGTGTGCGTGATCATCGGCGCGAGCGCAGTGACCGCCGTCCCGAACGGCACGGTTACCGTGATCGCCGTGCCTTCGATGCTTGCGCTCCGCGTCGCCACCGTAAACGCAGTGATGTCTCGCGCACTGTTGGCCGCGCGTGTCACCATGACCGTGTACGTACGCTCGGTGCCATCCTGCGCGGTGACCGTGTACATCTGCGGCGTGGTGAAGTTTCGCGCCTGACCGCTCGCTGGAAGGACGCTCGCTCCATTGTGCGTGATCATCGGAGCGAGCGTGAGGTCTGTCTCGAAGGGCACCGTCGCAGTGATGGCTGTGCCCGAGATATCGGCCTGTAACGTGCCGAATCGGAACATCGTGATCTCTTTGGCATCGTTCGGCGCGACCATGATCGTCACCTCGTAGGTGCGCGTCGTGCCGTCTCCCGCGGTGACCAAGTAGTTCACTGGATTGTTGAAGTTGCGCGCTACACCGCTCGCAGGCTGCAGGTTCGCGCCGCTGTACGTAACGGTCGGAACGAGCGCGGCCGTAGACGTGCCGAACGGCAACGTGAGCGTGATGCTTGTGCCGCTGATTTGCGCGCTGTTGCCGAGGATCTGGAACGCCGTGATCTCTTTGGCCGAGTTGGGTGCCTCACTGACCGTGACTGTGTATTGCGCGGTGGAGCCATCAGCGGCGGTCACGGTATAGATCACCGGCTCGCTGAAGTCCTGCTCCAACGCGCTCGCAGGGCTCAAGCTCTGACCGTTGTGCTGAATAGTCGGGCTCAGGTGCTCGACGTCCGTGCCAAACGGCACGGTAACGCTGATCGCGTTGCCGCTGATGGCGGCCATGCGGCCCGCCAGCGAGAAGCGCGTGATGGCCTTGGCGTTGTCCGCCGTGATGCTCACCAGGACCGTGTACTGCTGCGAAGTCCCATCTGCCGCCACGACCGTGTACGTTACGGGACCGCGGAAGTCTTGCTGGCTGCCGCTCACTGGGCTCACGCTCAAGCCGGTATGTGTGATGCTCGCAGCGAGCTTCTGCAGATCCGTGCCAAACGGCAGCGAGAGCGTGATCTGCGTACCGTTGATCTCGGCCACCGTATTGCCGATCGCGAAGCCGATGATGTCCTTGGCATCACTGTCTGCCACGCTCACGCGCACCGTATAAGTTGCGGTGGAGCCGTTGCGTGCCGTGACGGTGTATGCGACGGGCTCGCTGAAGTCTTGGATCGAGCCGCTGTCAGGACGCACGCTGACACCGGTATGGATGATGCTGCCTCGCAGCATGTCCAGGTCCGTGCCGAACGGCATGATCACTGTGATGTCATTGCCGTTGATCGTTCCTTCGACGCTGTCGATCAGGAAGTGCGTGATGTCCTTGCTGCTGCTGGCAGCCTTGACCACGGTCACCGTGTACACACGCACGCGCCCTTCAGGCGTGACGACGGTATAAGTAACGGGGTCAGTGAAGTCCTGCGCCACGCCGCTCGCTGGCGAGAGCTCCGCACCCTTGTACTTAATGGTGGGTACGAGTGACGTGACGTCGCTCTCGGCAGGCACGTTGATCGTGATCCGGTTGCCTATCAGGCTGGCACTCGCATCTTCCGGCAGATCCGGGTTTTCGGCCTTTGCGAAGCCGAAAGTGTCGATCTCTCCGAGCGAGTTGTTGTCTGGCTCGGTCTCGAGCTGACACGCGCCGAAGCAAGTGAACAAAACCAAGCCGAGGGCGATCCCGAGCAGCTGGTACTTACGGGCCACGCTGACTGCGATCATCACCAACAATGCTAACGAGATCAGTGAATTTCGCATAGTGCTAGCCTGTTTAAAGGACTCGGGCAGCCAGAGTTGTCCTGCAGCCTAGAGCGGCGCAACGATGCGCTTGCTGTCGCACATAGGCATGCATCTGAGTCGAGTCGCGCGCTAAGGCGCCTTGTTCCGCCTGCTTTCGGCCTGTCACCATCCATTGGCTGCTTCCTCTGACGCGCACGAGTCGACCCTTGCCATTCAGCAAATCACCTGCGCTAGGGATGGGGCTTCGGCTGGGGGCGCTCGCACTCGGAATGCTCGCCGGGACCGGCTGCCTGCGCTTTGGCTATGGGGATCGCCGCGGCTTGATCCGAAGTGATGGCGGAACATTCGACGCCGGCCCGGCAGTGGATGGCGGCGCTACAGGACCGATGGATGCAAGCCAAGACAGTGCGGTGAGCTCGCGAGCTGGCTCCGGCGGGACCGGAGGATCGCGGGCAGCTGGTAGCGGCGGCGGTGGTGCACCATCGGCTGGCAGCGGGGGAGCAGGTGGTGCGTGGGTTGAGCCGATGGACGCCGGCCTGACAGATCCGCTGGACGCTGGCAGCGATGCGGGCCGTGACGCGGGCGCCGCTGACAGCGGCGTGGTGGCTTCGCAGAAGTGCTTGGAGCGGCCGGGTGCGGTGTTCTGCGACAGCTTCGAGGAGCCGGACCCTGACTTCATGTTGTGGTCGTACGAGACCCTCACCAACGGCACCGTCGCGCGCAGCATGACACGCGCGTTGACCGGCCAGTGGTCGTTGCGCTCGGCGACGACTCAGGGCGTCGGAACACAAGCGCGTCTCGCGACCTTAGAGCTCGAGAAGCAGATGTCCGGAGACGCTTGGATGCGTTTCTACAACTGGGTGCCGGCCACGGTACAGATCCAGCAACATTTCTCGATTGGGATCATCAGCGAGGAGGACCCTCCTTGGCATGGCTTCGAGCTGCGAATCCTGCCGGGCAACGTTGTCGATCTCAATACGTCGTCGGCTTTGATGATCGTGGACGGCGTAACGCCCAAGGTCACGTACACGCGCGACGCCTGGGTGTGCGTCGAGATGCATGTTTTCATCGATCCGGTCGCCGGGTTCTACGAGGCTTACCTAGACTCGGTGTTGGCAGTGCAATCGCCGATGACCGACACGACGACCGCCAGTGGCTACAGTGCTGCGGAGGTTGGCGTTCACTACGCGCCTACGGGCCAGGGGCCGGTCGAGCTGTTTGTGGATGATGTCGTTGTCGCGCGCTCGCGCATCGGCTGTGACTGATTCGGGAGTATGGTTGTGCTGTCCAAGTTGTTAGGTGTGATCGGGTTAGGATTCGCGTTGAGCGCATGTGGAGGGCCTAGCTGCATCCGCAACACTGACTGTCCACACGGTCACCGTTGCCTCGCGTCTAACTGCCAGGGCCCAGGCACAGGTGGGGGTGGCGGTGGCGGTGGCGGAAGTGCCGCTGTGAGCGGCAGCGCCGCAGGCGCCTCTGGCGGCGCTGGCACGGGCGGCGAGTCCGGTGCAGCAGGCGCAACAGATGTCACCGACGCTGGCACGCCTTAGGCCGTATCGGCGAGCGCTCGGCCGATGTCGAAGATCAGTGCGTCAGGGATCGTCGTGTCCGCTGTCGGTCCGCCGCGGATGGCTGCGAAGCCCACGCAGCTGGATCCGTCTTCGAGGCGCACAACCGTGTAGGTGCCCCCGATCTCCGGCGACAGCGACACGACCTGATGCTGATCGTTGGCCGGCAGCTCCGCCAAAGCGCGCTCGAGGCCTGCGGGTGGGTCGCGTCGATCGAGTGACGCCGCCAGCTCCAGCGCGCCTTGTTTCCGCCAGAACAGATAAGCCTCACCGCTGCTCGCGTATTGCCCGAGGATGTGCAGCGCGTGCTGCGCGCGTCGCTGAAACAGCTGCTCCGCGCGCAGAAACGCGGTCACCACCGTCTCCTCGCCGCGCGTCGCGCTGCACGTCGCCGGCTGCTCGATCTCGCGCTTGGCTGGCGGCAGCGGAGAGCTGCGCGCGCGTGCCCGCAGCTCAGACACCGTGTTCGCGAGCAAGATCGCGCTGGGATTTCCAGATGCCAGCGCAGCATCGCGCATGTCTTTGAGGGCGTCACGCACAGCCGAGCGGTCGCCGATCAGCCTCGCGACCTTCACACGGTACTCGTGCATCAGAAACGCGCGGGTGTGCTCGCCTGAGGCCCGCAGCCGCTCGAGCAGCACGCGAAACATCTCTTCGCCACGCTCGCGCTGGCCGTTCGCGACCAGCGCGGCCGCGTACGCTGCCTCCAGCGTGCTGTGATGAACTACGTACTCCAAGTGTCTTTTGTCGAACAGCTTGAACGCGCCTTCTGAGATCGCCAGCGCTTGTTCCAGATTGCCAAGCTCTAGGTGCGACAGCGCGATCTGCGCATACGCCGAGGCCCAGCCGATCCGAGAGAATGGAGGGTGCGCCTTCATGTACTCGTCTGTGCTGCGCACCACCGCAGCGAAGTCGCCACGCCGGAACTGGTAGCCGATGCGGATGGTGTCGCGCATCCCTGCGAACGCAGGCTCCTCGGTCGACAGCTTCGTGAGCGCGTCTACTGCGCGTCGCATCATCACCACGTCCGACCAGATCATGCCGGCCAGCCCTTCGATCGGCACGGCGATCCAATCGATCTGCCAAACAGTCCCGTTCTGGATCGCGCTCAGGTCCAGCAAACGGCGGAAGTGTTGCGTGCGCTCGGTCTCGCCGCGCAGCATGTAGTAGCTCATGCTGATGCGCATCGCGGAAGCGACTGCGAGCGGTGTGCCCAGCTCTTCCAAGCGTCTGACGTAGCTGAGTGCTTGAGACCGTTCGCGATAGCACTGGTTGATGCCTTCGAGCAGCAGCGCGCCGGACAGCAAATCGGTGCGGTCTGCTTCGTTCATTTGCATTGGGATGGTGTTGTGTGGCCCCAATCGATCCAACACACCCTGTACCAGCTCCGGCGCTTCCGTGCTGCGTCCCTGCATGTGCAGCGAGATCGCTCGCGACAAAGCAAAGAGTATCTGCAGCGTCGGGTGAGGCAGGCCGTCGAACGAGCGCATGCGCTCGAACGCAGCCAGCACACCCGCTACGTCGACCGCCAATGCCCGAAGGCCCACGAGCCCCATCGAGGCATGCGCATAGTATTTGATCGCATCAAACACGTGCGGCCCGCGGGTCTTGCGCGGCTTGACAGTCCAGCGCAGGAACGTCCACGCGACGGAGAGACCGAACGCCGCCGCTTTGCCGATGCGCTTCGACCAACGCTCAGCCAGCGCGAGCCCTGTGAAAGGAAACAGCCCATCCAGCGTCGCCTCTGCATGGCGACTCGCCAGCCGATGATCGAACAGAAAGCTCGACATCACCAGCAGCGAGCGTAAGTGCAAGCGCTGGGCGAGCGGTCGGTCGTGGCGTGTGTAAATCTCGAGCGCGCGCTCGAGCGCCGGCACCGCGACCGCCATGCTCACCCTGCGCTCTACCCAGCTCGGCGCGATCTTCGCCAAGAGGTCCGCGCCTCGCAGCTCCTCCGTCGTGTGCACCAGGTGCCAACCGGCTTCGAGCTGATCTTCGGGGCTCGGCTTGCCAGCCAAGAGGCGCTCCGCCCAAGCCTTGTGCAGCTCACGGCGGCGCTCGTGCGCGAGCGACTCCAAGAGGCTCTCGCGCAGCGCATCCTGCGCGAACGCGTAAGCATTGCCAGCGCTCTCGAGCACGCCGTGGCGCACCAGCTCCTCGAGCGCATGCAGGAGCGCTGCAGGCGGCTGCCCCGACAGCTCGAGCATCCGCTCCGCGCTGGCGCCCGCACGCGACACGCACAAGAGCTCTGCGAGCGCGTGCGCCTCTGTGCTGATCCCGTGTAGCTGCAGGAGCAATGCTGCAGCCGCGGACGGCGGCAAGGCTTGTTCGATCTCGCTGGGCAGCACCCACGTGCCGTCCGCATAACGCACTACGCCTTGCGCGAGCAGGTGCTCTGCCAGGTGCAAGGCCAGCTTCGGATTGCCGGCCGCGACGCGATACAGCCACTCACCGACGCGCTCGAGGTTTGGCACATCGCCGAATAGCGAAGCTGCCAAGGTGATCGTCTGCGCACGATCGAACGGCGCGAGCGCGATCGTCTCGGCCAGACCCGGGACCTGCGCGAGCATCGGCAGCTCGTGGCGCGTGTCGTAGCTTGCGACCACGCTGAGTGCGCAGTCGCTGCTCTGATAGGCCAGCGCCGCGATCAGCGAGCCAGAGAACTCGTCCGCGCGATCCAGATCGTCGACGGTGATCAACAGCGGCCGACGCTGCGCCACGTCTTGGACAAACGCAGACAACTCACGCAGCAGGGCCGCGCGCGAGTCGCCGCTGTCCGCTGCGAACGAGTGCGCCGCTAGCAGCGGCCGATTTACGCTCGCACGCTGCGCTTCGACCGGTGCCGCCTGCCGCAGACCCTGCACGAGATCTCTGGCCAAGCCTGCGATCGTTCCGCCACGCGCCACAGTGCGAACGACAGTGAGGCCGCTCGTCTGACCGATCAGCGCGGCTTCCGCCAGCATGCGGCTCTTGCCCATGCCCGACTCTCCGCACACCAGCAGCGCAGCGCCGCGGCCCAGGGATGTCTTGCTCACGTACTTACGCATGCGTTCCGCTTGCGCCGCGCGCCCGAGTAGCTGCGAGCCCGTGAGGAAGCTGCGCGCGGTCGCGACGTCGTCCGACGGCTCGAGCTCTGCTGCCGCCGACAAGCGGTCGATCACCTCGGCAGCGCTGCCCGGCCGCTGCGTCGCGTCCATGCTCAAGAGCGAGATGACCAGCTCGTCGAGCGCCGCAGGGACATCGGGGACGATGCGCATCGGACGCACCAAAGGCTCTTTCCACGCGAGCGGCAGCGCAGCGATCTCGGTCGCCGCATGCGCGACCCGACCGGTCAGCACAAAGTAGGCGAGCGCGCCGAGTGAATACAGATCCGAGCGCTGATCCAGCGGGCCACCTTGCAGCGCCTCTGGTGCTATGAACGAAGGTGTTCCCGTGAGGTTGGGCGGCACGCCAAACGGCACCATCGCACCGAAATCCAGCAGCTTGCAGCGGCCATCGCTCGTGCGCCGCACGTTGCGAGGGCTCACATCGCGATGCAACACGCGTCGCGCATGCAAGAGCGCGAGCGACGAAGCGACATCGCGCAAGTAGCCGCAGGCCTCGCGATACGGCACGGGCGACAGCTCGCGCAGATCGTGTCCATCGAGCAGCTCCATCGTGTAGTAAGGCCGCGCGCGATCGACGCCGTAATCGAACACTCCGATGATGCGCGGATGGCGCAGCTCAGTCAGCGCATGGTACTCGCGCATGAAGTTGACGACGGGTGAGCGCTTGCCCTGTTGACTCCCGGTGACGAGCAAGCGCTTGAGCGCGATGCGCGCGCCGGTCGACTGATCGGTCGCAGCGAATACTTCGCCCATTCCGCCGCGGGCGAGCAAGCGTTCCAGCCGATAGCGCCCGGCAACAGTCTCGTTCAGCTCCGGCTCTCGCCGGCTATCGCGAAGCAGCGCGTCGATGCCCCAATTGTACCAGCTCCCCCGTGCCGCTAGCCGCTGCACAGGCACCAGTACCCGTCCACGTAGCCGCGCGCCTGCGCGTCCAAGCCCCCCAAAACCGACCCTGGCCCCAAAGTAAGTTCCAGCACATACTCTGACCGTGGCCAAAAACACCCCCGCCGCCGGAATCAAGCCAACACTCCGCACCGTCCCCGTCGCCCGCCCGCACCGCGTCTGCATCCTCGCGTTCGACGACCTCGTGCTCGGCGATCTCAGCACCCCACTCGAGCTGTTCGGCCGCGCGCGCAACCATCAGGGCGAGCTCGCCTACGACGTACGCGTCTGCAGCGACCGTCCGGTCGTCGCCACCCCAGCGCTGAAGCTCCAAGTCCGCCACCGCCTCTCTGCGCTGCGCCACGCGGACACCGTGATCGTGCCAGGGCTAGAGCACCTGGAGCGCATGCCGGAGCGTCCTGTGCTCCAAGCGTTGCGCGCCGCCGCCGCGCGCGGCACTCGCATCGCATCGGTCTGCACCGGCGCCTGGGTCTTGGCTGCGAGCGGCGTGCTCGACGGCCTGCGCGCGACCACGCACTGGCGCGTCGCGACCGAGCTCGCGCGCTGTTACCCGCAGATCCGAGTCGAGCCCGACGTGCTCTACATCGACAACGGCCAAGTGCTGACATCGGCCGGGGCCGCAGCCGCCTTTGACTTGTGCCTGCATATCGTGCGCTTGGATCTCGGCGCGGAGCGCGCCGCTGCGCTCGCCAAGGATGCGGTCATGCCGCTGGAGCGCGCGGGCGGCCAAGCCCAGTTCATCGTGCGCGAGCCACCGGCCGCCGACAGCGGCTCGATGAGTGCGCTCTTGCACTGGCTCGAGCAGAACCTCAAGGCCCAGCTCACGCTGCCGCAGATCGCACGCAAGGCATGCTCGAGCACGCGCACGCTCAGCCGGCGCTTCAAAGAGCAGGTCGGCGTGACACCGGCACAGTGGATCATCCAGGCCCGCGTGCGCGCGGCGCAGCGGCTCTTGGAGTCGACCGACTTGTCGATCGAGCAGCTCGCGAGCGAAGTCGGATTTCGCGCGCCCTCGATTCTGCGCGCGCACTTCGCCGCGATCCTCGGCACGAGCCCGCAGGCGTATCGGCGGGCTTTTCGGGCGGCCTGAGCCTAGTCGAAGCGGGCCGACCGGCGCACATGTCAGGCGGTTTCAGGCCCGGAACGAGGGCTGAAACGGGCTTGCAGCCGGCCTATATCCAGGCTAATCCCGCGTCCGATGAGCAAGCTCCAAGACTACCTCAAGCAGCAAAAGATCGACCCGCGCCGGCTCCTGGCCGCGTCGCACCAGGTGGAGGCCTCGCGCCCAGAAGACCGCGTCACCCGGTTGGCCAAGAGGAAGGCCAAGGGCGGCGATGAGTCGGCCAAGGAAGCCGCCGCCAAGAAGCCCACGCACTCGGGCAAGCCGCTCAGCGGTCCCACCCTCGACCGCGCGCTGGCCGCAGCGTCCGCGAGCGCTGTCAGCGGCGCCGCAAAGACGCGCATCCTGCGCGCCGTCAACAGCGTGCTCACGGCGAAGAAGCAGCCGGAAGTCACGCTGCGCGATCTGTTCTAGCCCAACGAACCTAAGCGAAAAGCGATGGTCTCCCAACCACCACTCGCGAGCGCAGGGCACTGGAATTCCGCGGCCGACCGGGTCGCGGTCGTCGTCAACGGCAACGCCAAGCAGGTCACCGCTGAGCTGGTCGAGACCCTCGACCAGATCGTTCAGAGCGGTGACCTGTTCGTGTCGCGGAGCCTGGAAGAAGGGCGCGACATCGCACGCACCATCGTCGAGCGCGGCTACCCGACCGTGCTCACGGGCGGTGGCGATGGCACGTTCGTGCAGATGGTCAGCTGGGTGATCCGCTACGCCGAGGAGCAGGGCAGGCCGTTTCCGCGCTTTGGCTTGCTCAAGCTCGGCACTGGCAACGCGCTGGCCTGGGTGCTCGGCGCACAGAACCCACGCGGCCGAGGTGTGGTCGCCGACCTGGCTCGCTTGCGCCGTGAAGGCGGCAGCCGTCAGCTGCGGTTGCTCGAGCTCGAAGATCAGCTCACCCCGTTCGCAGGCTTAGGGGCAGACGCGATCGCGCTCTCGCACTACAACGCGACGCGCGAGCTGTTTTACAAGTCGCGCTGGCTCCGCTACGTGGCCACCGGTCCGGTGGTGTACACGGCGTCCATGCTCGGGCGCACGGTGCCGCAGTACCTGTTCAAGCCCACGATCCGCGTTCGCATCGTCAACCACGGCGGACCCGCGATCCGGATCGGGCAAGACGACAGGCCTGTGGGTAAGCCGATCGAGCACGGTGAGACGATCTATGCCGGTCCGGCCCGCTTGCTGGCGTTCAGCACGATTCCTTACTGGGGGCTCGGTGCGCGCATCTTCCCGTACGCCGAGGAGCGCGCGGATCGCTTCAATCTGCGCGTGGTGAACTTCGGCTCAGTCGCCGCGGTCGCACACGTACGCGAGATCTGGCAGGGCACTTACCGCAGCGACGCACTGCACGACTTCTTGGTCGAGCGCATGGTGGTCCACTGCGAAGAGCCGACACCGCTGCAGATCGGCGGCGATGTTGCGGGCTTGCGTGAAAAGGTGGAGGTCGCGCTCAGCCAACGCCCGATCCAGGTCGTCGACTACTACGCGCCGCCGCCGGTCCACGAGAAGCGCCCGTCCGTTAAGCCCTGATTACGGCGCGCCGGGCTGTTCGTCACGCTTGACCGCGGTGGTCGTTGGGTTCCTGCGTAGCATGGTGCGCTCGCGCTCACCGTTGATCAGCTCTTCGATCACGTCGCGGCACTCGGGCTTGTCGCGCAGGTGCTGCAGCAAGACCGTGGTCGCATCGTCGAAGCCCTTCTCGAAGGTCAGCGCTTCTTTGACGCGGGTCGCGATGCGATCGCGACCAGCAGCCAGATCGTTTTCGAGCGCGTCCGAGTAGCGCTGCAGCTGCTTTCGCAGCTCATCGATCTGCTTGCGCAGGTCAGCCGCGAGCTTCTCGCGCTCAGCGGCGTGGCTGAGCTGGAATTCATGGTGTTTTTGATTCGCCTCGGCGCGCGCACGTGCCGCACCCAGGCTCTCGAACGTCTGCCGAAGCTTGGTCAGCTCGTAGCTCGGAACCTCTTTGGCGTTCGCGCGCTTATTGGCTTCTTCGAGCTCGAGGCGCGCTTCGTTGATCTGGTTCTCGACCTTCTTCGATCGTTCGCGCCAGTCGCTCGCTTCGCGCAGCGCGCGTGATTCTTCGGCCGCGAGCTCTTCCACTTTGCGGCCCATCTCTGCGCGCAGCGCTCGGCCGCGTTTCTCTGTCGCGTCGAGCTTTTGCGAGTGGCTCGCGAGCTCGCCTTCGAGTCGATTGGCACGCAACGCCAGATCCCACATCGCGTCCATCGCTTGCTGGACTTCGGTCGGCGGCTTGCCGTTCGGATAGCTGCGCGCGAGCGCACGTTGGAAGTTGGCTGCGCGCGTGCCCCATTCCTGCACGCCCGGTGAAGGTGCGGGTGGAGCAGGCGGTGCCGCGACCGGCATCGCTTCCATCGAAGGCACATCCCAGGTGCGACCCGGCAACGTGCGCTGGAATGCTTTGAGCTCTTCTTGCAGGTGGTGACCGTCGCGGAAGCGGCGCGCGGCGTCTTTTTCCAGCAAACGCAGGATGATGGCTTCAGCTTGCGTCGGGATGTCGCCGCGCAGCGTGCGCGGGCGCGGCGGCGTCTGCGTGCGCTGCATCTCGAGCAGCGTCTCGCGATCGCTCGAGCGGAAAGGCAGCTGTCCGGTGAGCATCTCGAAGAACAGCACACCGAGCGCGTACAGGTCGCACAAGGCAGTCGCGTCTTCGCCGCGCGCTTGCTCGGGCGCCATGTACTCAGGCGTTCCAAAGACAGCGCCCTTCGGTGCGAGCCGCGCATCACGCGTCAGTGCAGCCAAGCCGAAGTCCAGGATCTTGACGAAGTCTTTTCGTCCGCCCGGAGTCGTCAACATGATGTTGTCGCTCTTCAAATCACGGTGCACGACACCAAGGTCGTGCGCGCGCGCTAGAGCGGCGCACATCTGCTCGATGATGTCGACCGCACGTTCGATCGGCATCGGCCCCTTGGCCACGATGCTCGAGAGCGCCGTGCCGAGCAGATACTCCATCACCAAGTACAGCTCGCCGTCGTCGGTCTCGCCGACGTCATGGATCTGCACGATGTGCGCGTGATCGACGCGGTTGGCGGCGCGCGCTTCGCGCAGCATCCAAGCGCGCAAATGCGTTTCGCCGCGCAGATCCGGTCGGATCAGCTTGATCGCACAGACACGGTCGATCAGGACGTGGCGCGCTCGATAGACAACGCCCATGCCTCCTTCGCCAAGTCGTGCCTCGAGTCGATAACGACCCGCGACGGTTTTTCCGAGATAAGGATCTTGAGATCGACGGGATGCTGCTGTTGGCATGCTTGTGAACGATCCGGAAAGAGGACACATCGCCATGTGTCCATCGGCTTATGATACACGGCCGGCCGCGCATCTAAACAAGCTACTTTTGAGATGTTCTGCTCGAGCTTCGCGCGTGAAATGTGGGGATTGCTGCGGTTACTTCCTGAGTTCCCACCCAAAGTCGTCGCGCTGTGCTAAACCAACCCTGCGTGGAGCCATTCAAGCTCATCTTGCCGAGTTCCAATCCGGTCCCGCTTCTTGTCGAGGTGCCGCACGCAGGCACGCATGTGCCTGAGCCAGTGTTAGAGGAGCTCGTGGTGCCACTTGTCGGAGATGCGCTGCTGCGTGATGCAGACATCTATGTAGACGAGCTGTTTGCGAATGCTCCGCAACACGGGTCTACGCTGTTGTGCGCCAACGTGTCTCGTTATGTCGTCGACTTGAATCGAGCACAGGACGACTTCGATTCGGCGACGGTGAGCGATCATCCGACCGCACCCTTCGCACAGCCGCGTGGTGTGGTGTGGCGTGCGACGACGGACGGTCGCCCTTTGTTACGCCGGCCGCTCACGTTCACTGCGTTACGTAGACGTCTCGACACCTATTACGTCCCGTACCATGCAGCGCTCAGTCAAACACTGGAGTCGCTGCGCGAGCAGTACGGCTACACGATCCTGGTCGCCGGGCACTCGATGCCATCGCGCGGCCGTTCACTCCATATGGATGTGGGAGTGCGCCGCGCCGACGTCGTACCCGGAACACGCGGGCGAACCACCGCGGACGCGCGCGTGATCGATCTGGTAGACGCGCACTTTCGTGGCGTCGGCCTGAGCGTGCGGCACGACGATCCCTACAAGGGTGGCTTCTCGACCACCCACTACGGCCGGCCCGACCTGCGCGTGCACGCGATCCAGATCGAGCTCAACCGCGCGCTGTACGTCGACGAGACGAACTTCCAGCGCCGTCACGGCGCCTTCGAGAACCTACGAAGCGTGCTCGACAGCTTGGTCGCCAAGCTCGGCGCTCTCGACCTGCGCTAGGCCGACGCATACGGGGAAACCCTGGTCGCGCGAGCCGTGAACGCCGACGACGCGCTGGGCCGAGGCGCGGCGAGCAGCTAAGCTTGCTCGCTCGGGGCGCACTGGCGCGCTCCAAAGTCTGGAGGGAGAGGGGCGTGAAGGGACAGAGTCCGCTCGTCGTGTCGCCTACTACTTGGCAACGCTGTCGAGCATGACTTCTTGCCCGGAGCGGACCTCGAGTCGGTAGCAGCTGTTCGCGGTCTGGACGAAGAAGACATCGTCCCCCGCTAGTCGCAGCACTCGCTTCACCGGAGTGGTCACGTATTCGTGAAGCCCATCCGGAAACTCGATTACGACGACTGATCCGCTACGCGGCGCCCTGACGAGGCGGCCCGCGACAACGCGGCCACCCTTTCGCCCTAGTTTCCGAAGCACCACATCCACGACATCAAACGTAGCACAGCCTTCGAGGCCGGCAAAGGATTGCTGCGTGTACAAAAAGTGGCCGCTCACAGCGGGAACCTGCGCTCGTCGGGGTGCACGGACAACTCCCGCCGACTCTGTGGGCAGCTGCGGGGAGCGCCCCTTTTTCTAAGAGTTTCGCGGCAAACGCTTAGTTCCGCGCGGCCAGTCCGAAGCTCAGGCTCAGCTCGAATCGGTCAGACTTTCGAGTTGCTCGCAGCTTCGAAAGGTCGCTTGCCACACACTGGCTCACGGCACGCAGGTTCAGGCTCGGTGAGATCGCAGACGCTGCAAACACGACCCGAGTCGGCGCTAACGGTTCGATCCAAAGCTTCAGATCAGCGTGTCCGCGCGCATCGGCAGCAGCTCGACATGAGGACAAGCGCGCGAGCACACGAAAGGCGCGCGCTTCGAGCGCGCGATCATGTGGACAGCCCTTGCCGGAGCGCTGCGCTGCTGCGTCACAACGGTAGGTCACTGACCCGCGCACCAGCGTTGTTTTGGCTGTTTGCCGGGGCTTTTTTGCAGCCGCCTCGGTCACGGGCTCGGGACTCGCCGCGGCTGCCGAAGTGGCTGCGCTGATGCTTGTCTCAGTCACGGGCTGCGCGGGTGCCTCGTCGCGCTCGCGCTCGAGCACGGCTGCGATGACAAGCTGCGCGTCTTCCAGTGATGGCAACGCAGGTCCTGCGGCGGCGCTCTGCCAAGCGTATTCATGCTCGTTCGACGCACGCTCGCGATAGTTGGCCGGCTTGGCCGCCAGCACAGCGCTCAGAGCGACGCCGACGCTCATACATGTCGCCGCGATCGCCATGAGCTGCCGCGGCTGCACACGGTCCTTGTGCGCGCGTGGAATTCGGAAAGCGCGGTCAGAGGGCATGGCTGCGCTCTCATACCTCAACTGCCCCGCGCTTGCGATGGCCGAGCTTGCACAGCTTGACCGTGGCCCAGGCGAATCGCATGGTTCTCGCCAACTTATGTCGAGCACAGAAGGAAGAACCCCCTACCTGCAACGATTGCTGCGCGGTGCGCTGGTGTTGGATGGCGCAATGGGAACTGCGCTGTACGAGCGCGGTGTTTTGTACACCAGCTGTTTCGAAGAGCTGTGTGTCTCGCGCCCTGAGCTGGTGAGCTCAGTTCATGAAGCGTACGTGCGCTCAGGCAGCGACGTGCTCACCACCAATACGTTTGGCGCCAATCGCTATCGCTTGCGCGCGCACGGCCTCGACGGTCGCGTCGTGGAGCTCAACCAAGCTGCTGTGCGCTTGGCACGCGAGGCGGGCGGAGATCGCTGCTACGTCGCGGGCAGCGTCGGCCCTACGGGACTGTTGCTCAAGACCGTGGATGACGCGGAGCGCACCGACATCGAAGCAGCCTTCCGCGAGCAGTGCCAAGCGCTGCTTGACACGGACAGCGGCATCGATTGTTTCTTGCTCGAGACCTACCGGCAGCCGGAGGAGATCCGCTTGGCGATGGCCGCGGCGCGCGCAGTAGCACCGAACGTTCCGCTGATCGCGCTGGTCTCGTTCGATGCATTCGGCACGATGGCGGATGGCACAGGGCCCGAAGAGATGGCGGCGAAGCTCGCGGAGTGGGGCGCCGATGTGATCGGCGTCAACTGTGCAGATGGCCCTGCGGGCGTCTACGAGATGGTCACGCGTATGCTGCAGCAAGGGCTGCCCGTGGCTGCAAAGCCCAATGCAGGCCTGCCACAGCGCGTGGACGGTCGCTTCGCGTACATGGCCACGCCCGAGTATTTCCAGCTGTATGCCCGCCGATTGTACAAGGCTGGCATCAAAGCTGTGGGTGGTTGCTGCGGAACCACCGCTGATCACGTGAAGAAGATCGCGGCTGCGGCGCGCATGCTCGGTGGTGGCGCGACTGAAGCTGGCGGCGGCATGCGCGACGACCACGACGAGAAAGCCGCCGCGAGCGGCAGCGTCACACCTGTTGCGCTTGCGGACAAAGGCCCGATCGGTGCGGACCTGGGCAAGCGCTTTTTGATCTCGGTCGAGGTCAATCCGCCGCCGGGGCTCTCGCTCGAGAAAGCGATCGCGGGCGCAGCGCTGCTCAAGGCGGGCGGCGTGGATATGATCAACGTCGCAGACGGGCCACGGGCGAGCGCGCGCATGGGCAACATGGCCCTGTGCATGCGCATCCAAGAGCAAGTCGGCATGCCGGCGCTGATGCACGTGACCACGCGCGATCGCAACTTGCTCGGCCTGCTCTCGCATCTGTTGGCGGCGCACGAGCTGGGTGTGCGCAACCTGATCTTGATCACCGGCGATCCCCCGAAGATGGGCGACATGCCAGACGCTACGCCCGTCTACGATCTCGATTCGATCGGGCTCTTGCGCTTGATTCGCGGCTTGAACCGCGGTGTCGACCCGGGTGGTAAGCCGCTCGGAGCGGCGACCTCGTTCTTGTGTGCGACCGGTGTCGAACCTGCGGCGACCGACTACGCACGCGAGCTCGAGCGCCTGCGCGCGAAGGTCGATGCGGGCGCTGAGATGATCATGACTCAGCCGGTTTACGACGAGGAAGTGCTGCACCGCCTGCTCGACGACGTGAAGCCGCTGAACGTCCCGGTGTTGGTGGGGCTTCTGCCGCTGGCGAGCCACAAGAACGCTGAGTTTCTCCACAACGAGGTGCCGGGTATGAGTGTGCCCGAGCCGATCCGCGAGCGCATGCGCAAAGCAGGCAGCGGTGAAGGTGGTCGGCAAGAAGGCATTCAGATCGCACGCGAGATGCTCTCGCGCGTGAAGGATCGCGTGGCGGGCGCGTACATCATGCCGCCGTTCGGGCGCTACCAACTGGCTCTCGACGTCGTGCGTGGTATCGTCCGCTGATGCGCTCTTTGCTTGTTGTCTGGGGCTGTGTCGGTTTGCTCGGTTGTGCGGGCACGCTGCGTCCCCAGCATCCGATAGAAGACGCGCGGCTGGCGCTCGCACGGCGTGACGCGACGATCGAAGGTCTGCACGGCATGCGCGCCGAAGCGCGCGTCGATCAGCGCGCGAAATCTGGGCGGATCAAAGGCACCGTGCTGATGTTCGTCGAGGACTCGGGGCGCGTGCGCTTCGACGTGATGACGCAGTTCGGGCCGATCGCCATCCTGACGAGCGACGGCCACCAGTTCGCGTACTCTGATTTGCGCGAAAAGCGCTACCTGTTCGGTCCGACTTGTCCGGAGAACATCGCGCGTCTGCTCGGTGTGCCGTTGAGCGCGGAGGAGACCGCCCGCTTTCTGCTCGGTGGAACACCGCTGATCGCGCATAGCGAGTCCGCGCTGGTCTTGAACGACGCGGGGCACTATCAGCTCACGCTCAAAGGGCAGTCAGGCGCGAAGCAAGAGCTCGAGCTCGCCGTGTATCCTGGCGATGAGGCGCTCCAACCTGATCAACAACGGTTGAAGCTGGTGCGCTCTGAGCTTTGGGATGCTGACGGTGGCTCCGTGTGGCGCGTAGGCTACTCCGATCACGAAGCGATTCAGCTTCAGGGTAGGCAGCTGCAAGTGCCCAAGCGCGTGCATATCGAGCAGCCTTCGCACGGCGCTGACACGCTGGTGAGCTTCAAGTCGATCGCTGCGAACCCGACGATTCCTGCAGAAGCGTTCACGCAGAGCGCACGGCCCGGCATGCAAGAGGAGGAGGCGCCTTGTGACGAAGTCGATCAAACCGACGCAGCCGAACAACCCAACCCAGCCGACCCCGACCAGTCCACAAACCACGCCGAGTGAGCTGACCTTCGCTCCGGTGTCGACGCGCTTGGTGCCGCGCTTTGCCGGCGTGCCCACGTTCTTGCGCTTGCCGGTGCACGCGAACCCCGCCGATGTCGATGTGATGATCTGCGGTGCGCCGTTCGACGGAGGCACCACGTTCCGTCCGGGTGCGCGCTTTGGTCCGCGCGCGGTGCGTGTCTCGAGCGCGCTCGGTCGCGGGCACAATCCCGAGCGCGGTGTGTCGTTGTTCGAGAAGCTGCGCTGCGCTGATGGCGGCGACATCTTGTGCATCCCGATGAGCGCGGAGCGCAGCCTCGCGAACATCACCGAGCGCATCCACGAGATCGCGGTTGCGCGCGCGGTGCCGATCATGGTGGGCGGTGATCACACGGTCTCGCTCGGTAGCTTGCGCGCGCTGCACAAGGTGCACGGACCGCTTGGCCTGATCCATGTGGACGCGCACAGCGACACGTTTGGTCCCGCGTGGGACATCGACCTGCATCACGGCACGGTGTTTCGGCACGCGCTGCGTGAAGGGTTGCTGCGTCCACAAGACGTCGTGCAACTCGGAATCCGTGGGCCGTTCACAGCGGCAGAGGACCTGGAGTTCGCGCGCCAAGCAGGCATCCGCATCGTCATGATCGACGAGATCAAGCGCGACATGGCCGGGACCTTGCGCTTGATCGCCGAGGTGACCGCGCGTGGTACGAGCTACGTGAGCTTCGACATGGACGGCGTCGACCCTGCGTATGCGCCTGGTACGGGCACGCCTGTGCCAGGTGGGCTGACCAGCTTCGAGGCTTTGCAGTTGCTGCGTGCTGTGTCGGGTAAACATGTGGTGGGCGCCGACGTCGTGGAGATCTCGCCCGATCACGACAGCTCGGGCATTACGTCTTTGCTCGCTGTGAGTGTGCTCGGAGAGATTCTGGCAGCGCTCGCTCAGGGGCGCGTTTGACGCACTTGCTCGAGGTGCGCGACCTGCATACGCGTTTCCAGACGCAGGCGGGGCCCGTGCGCCCGGTAGACGGTGTGTCGTTCGACCTGCGCGCCGGCGGAACACTGGGCGTGGTGGGAGAGAGTGGCTCGGGCAAGACGATGACCGCGCTCTCGATCTTGCGCCTGTTGCCCGCAGGTGCTGGACGCATCGAATCGGGGCAGATCCAGTTTGCTGGTCGCGAGCTCTCGACCTTGCCCGAGCGCGAGATGCGCGCGCTGCGCGGCAAGCATATCGCGATGGTGTTTCAAGAGCCAATGACCTCGCTCAACCCGGTGTACTCCGTGGCGCGGCAGATCGGTGAGGTGTTGTGGCTGCACGAAGGCATGAACAAGCGTGCGGCGCGTGCGCGCAGCATCGAGCTGTTGCGCGTCGTCGGGATCTCCGATCCCGAGCGGCGCGTGGACGCTTATCCGCACGAGCTTTCGGGTGGCATGCGTCAGCGCGTGATGATCGCGATGGCCATTGCATGCAGCCCACAGCTGCTGATCGCCGATGAGCCGACGACCGCGCTCGACGTGACGATCCAAGCGCAGATCCTCGAGCTGCTGGCGCGCTTGCGCCGTGAGCTCGGCATGGCGGTGCTCTTGATCACGCACGACTTGGGCGTGGTCGCGGAGTTCGCGGAGGAGGTGCTCGTGATGTACGCGGGCACGGTCGTGGAGCGTGCGCCAGCGAGCGCGCTGTTTGCTGCGCCGCAACATCCGTACACACAGGGCTTGCTCGCGAGCGCCCCGGCGCGCCAAGCTGGCAAGCGGCGGCTCGCGACGATCGCGGGCATGGTCCCCGACCTCGCGCACTTGCCCGGAGGCTGCCGCTTCCGCGAGCGCTGCGTGCGCGCGGTGGCGCGGTGTTCGGAGTTGGAGCCTCCGCTGCTCGACAGCGGTGAAGGCCGCAAGGTCGCTTGTTTTGTGGCGATGGCCGAGCTCACAGGGCGGCCGCTATGAGCGACGTGCAACCGCTGCTCGAGATCAAGAATGTCACGACCCAGTTCGTGCAGCGCCGCGGCATGTTCGCGCGCGAGAACCGTGTGCTGCGTGCGGTCGATGATGTGTCGTTGCACGTTGGCGCTTCAGAGACGCTGGGATTGGTAGGTGAGTCGGGCTGCGGCAAGAGCACGCTCGGACGCACTGTGTTGCGGCTGATCGATCCGAGCGCGGGTCAGATCAAGTTCGAAGGTCGCGATATTGTGCCGCTCACGCAGCGGCAGCTGCGGCCATTGCGTAGCCGCATGCAGATCATCTTTCAGGATCCTTATGGGTCATTGAACCCTCGCATGAGTGTGCGCGCCACGTTGCTCGAGGCTATGCGTGTGCATGGAGGGCAGCGCACGGCGGCAGAGGAGCGCAGCGCGCTGCTCGATCTGCTCGAGCGCGTAGGCCTGCGACCCGAAGCGCTCGAGCGCTATCCGCACGAGTTCTCGGGCGGGCAGAGGCAGCGCGTCGGGATCGCACGCGCGCTCTCCGTGCGTCCGCGCTTCATCGTCGCCGACGAGCCGGTGAGCGCGCTCGATCTGTCGATCCAGGCGCAGATCGTCAACCTGCTGATGGATCTGCAGGCGGACCTGGGTGTGAGCTACCTGTTCATTGCGCACGACCTAAAGTTGGTCGAGCACGTCAGTCAGCGCGTGGCGGTGATGTACTTGGGGCGCATCGTCGAGCTCATGCCGCGCGAGCGCCTCGAGCACAGCCTGCACCCGTACACAAAAGCGCTGCGCTCGGCCGTACCGGAGATCGACCCGGCCAAGCGCAAGCTGCGCGTCCTGCTCACGGGCGAGCCACCCAGTCCGTTAAACCCACCCACTGGCTGCGCGTTCCACCCGCGCTGCGCGATCGCGCAAAAAGGTCTGTGCGAAGTCAGCCGCCCAGAGCTGCGAGAGCTAGCACCAGGCCATTTCGTCGCGTGCCACCTAGCGGGCTAGTGCCCCCGAGCCCGACTAACAACCTTCATCCTGCGCCAAGGTGCTCATCTGTAAGGTGTCACGTCAGATTGACGATCAGACATAACCCTTTAGCATTCCTTCCTAATGCGTCAGGCAATCTGGCTATGCGTGCTGCTCTCCCTCGCAGGCTGTCGACTCGGCGTGTCGGCCGATGACGTCAACCGTTCGCAGAAACAGTTCGAGCTCGCGTTGGGCTTGCACCAAGAAGGCAACACACCTGGCGCATTCAAGACGCTGTACAAGGCGCTCGACTACGACCCTAACAATGGCAAAGCGCACCTGTTGCTTGCGAACCTGTTCTTGCTGAACCGCGACGAGGACATCACGCGCTTCGACGCAGAAGCCGAGACGCACTTTCGCAGGGTCGTCGAGATCCAGAGCAGCGAGAACGCCGGCGAGGACACGTTGGCGTCGCAAGCGCGCAATGGCCTCGGCGTGTTGTTCATCCACCAGGGCCGTCTGCAAGAAGCCATCGTCGAGCTGGACAGCGCGATCTCAGATCTGTTCAACCGTGACGCGTACATGGCGTGGGGCAACGTCGGCTGGGCGTATCTCGAGCTGCGTAACTATTCCAAGGCCATCGACTCGCTCTCGCGCGCCGTTCGGATGCGCCGCGACTTCTGCGTGGGCCACTACCGGCTGGGGCGCGCGTTTCTCGCCACGAAGGACTTCGCCAAGGCGGAGCAATCGTTCACCGCAGCGGTCGAGGTCGACAAGCGCTGTGACGTGTTCCAGGACGCCTGGCAGCTGCGCGGAGAGGCGCGGATGAACATGGGGAACCGGGAGGACGCCCGCTCTGACTTCGAGCGCTGCGTGGAGCTGCAGCCGAAGTCGGATTCTGGTCAGGCCTGTAGTCGGTACCTAGCAGCGCTGTAGTCTCATTCCCGTCGCAACCGTAAGCGTAACCGTCTGACCATTGGTCACAAGTTTGGCAATGCTCCTGGTGCTTTCGCCGATCGAAGGCAACTGCGCTGCACGGCGCTCGAAGCAAGAGAATGAAACAGGGAGCCTAGGAGCCGGGGAGATTTGGAATTGGGTCCGAGGCAGTGATTGGAGCGTGTATCGAGGTTCATCGCCATCTGGGTCCGGGGCTACTCGAATCAGTCTACGAAGAGTGTCTCTGCTATGAGCTCAGTACTTCAGGCATACCGTACCAACGCCAGAAGGTGTTGCCGGTTCGCTATAAGGGCATTGACCTACAGCCAGGTTATCGGCTCG
>Ga0209082_1000114_pt1 | contig 44852 bp, 32 predicted proteins | sample ColdCreekSource_FD_184127 | JGI IMG/M metagenome (GOLD analysis project Ga0209082, IMG submission 184127) | Groundwater microbial communities from Cold Creek, Nevada to study Microbial Dark Matter (Phase II) - Cold Creek Source (SPAdes) (version 3) | ecosystem: Environmental > Aquatic > Deep... | reverse complement strand
TGCTTTGCGGCTTTGACCGCGTTTGTGGCTTCTTCTCGATGACCACGTTTACACAAGGGGCAGCCACTTCATCCTTTCTTTCCCGATCACGCGCGCGGCCACGCTCACGGGAGCGTCCAGGTCCACGGGTACGTTCACGCGGGCTAGCGCGCGTGCCTGGCGAGTACGCTGCTCGGGGTTACCCGTGTGATCGTGCACGACTCTGGCAAGCCCCGAACCTTCACCTCGAGCGACTCGATATTCGCTCCCGAAACGCCAGAAGTCGGCGAAACCGAAGGCACCACCTGCTCCGGATCCAGCCCAGCAAGCAACGGCGCTGGCCCGCGCAATGTGACCTGCACGACCGAAGGCCGCAGCGACAGGTCCCCCGGCCCGATCACAGCGACCTCGAGCCCTGAGAAGGTGCGCTCTGTTATCTCCGGCACAACCTCGATGCGCGCAGACACCATGTTCTGCGCCGCGTACGCCATGTTGCCGGGCAGCGGCGGCAAGCGCGCCCTGCGCTCATGCACGCCCGCCGACAGCCCTTCGACGTTGATGTCTTCAGTCTGCAGCGTGTTGATCAGCTCGACCTCGTCGCGCGGCCCAGCGACCTCCACAGTCTTAGGCGTGACAGCGACCGGGCGCTGCACCGCGTAGCCCGCGGCCGGCGCGCCGACCAGCTTTGCCTCCACCGTCATCGAACGCGCCGCGCGCACACGCCAGGTCAGCTGCACGCTGGCAGGCTCGATCGACACCACGGTAAACGGCCCGGTCACGCCGAGCGAGCTCGGATCGAAGTAGTAAAACTGCTTGCCTGGATCGCGCAGATCCATCTGCACGGGCGTGACATCGTCGCGCTCCAGCGCACCCAGCCGCGAGCGCGAGCCACGCAACGTCACCTTCACGCGCGCAGGCAGCGGGCTCACCAAGATCTTGTCCGAGGTCTTCGGCGGCAGCAGCGCCACCACGTCCACGTACACCGATCGCTGCGCGTCCTCTTCGCTCCGCACCAGCGAAAACAGCGCGATCGAAAACGTCAGCGAGAGCAGCTTGAGACCGTAATTGTCGAGCAAGAGCCCCAAGAAGAAACCGCGATCGGAGTGTTGAGCCTGCTCCTTCACGATGCCTCATTCTTCTCGGGCTTGCCCGGATCCACCGGCGCATTTTGACTGGTGCGCGACGCGCGATCCTTGGAGGTGCGCTCGTCACGGATGCCGCGGCGCTTCTGCCGCTTCTGGAACAAGCCCATGAGCACCTTGCGCAAGAGCGCTGAATCCAAGTTGCGCACAACGTTTCCGTTGAAGCACAGGCTCACCTCCCCGCGCTCTTCCGACACCACGATCACCACCGCGTCGGTCTCTTCGGAAATGCCGATCGCCGCGCGATGACGTGTGCCGAGGTTGCGATCGAGCTTCGTGCTCACGGTCAGCGGCAGGAATGCGCCTGCCTGCCAGATGCGACCTTCGCGGATGATGACCGCACCATCGTGCATCGGGTTCTCGTGGCTGGGAATGAAGATGCTGTACAGCAGCTCCTTCGTCACCGCCGCATCCAGACTCGTGCCGGCTTCAATGAACTCGTCGAGCAGCGCTTCGCGCTCGAACACCACCAGCGCGCCGATGCGCTTTTGCGCGAGCGAGCTCGCCGCACGCACGGCATCGTCGATCACCTGGTGCTCCATGGCCACGCCGCCCGACGCGAAGAACGGGCTCCTGCCCATGCGCTGCAGCGCACGGCGGATGTCCTGCTGAAAGATCACCACCACGATCAACACCAACGACGTGAGCAGGCTGTCGAGCAGCGTGTACAGCGTGACCAGGCCCAGATGCTTCGCCGCCTGATAGACGACGAACATGAACACGACACCCGCGCCCATCTGCATCGCGCGCGTGCCCTTCACGAGCAGCAGCGCGAAATAGATGATGGTCGCGACGAGCAATACGTCGAGGCAGTCCAGCGCAATCGCGGCTAAGTCGCGATTGAAGAACAGCCACAGACGTTGCCCGAGCTCACTCACCCTGCAAGGCCCCTACCTGCGCCGCGCCCGCCGCGATCAGCGCTTCAGCCACGAGCACCGCTTGCCGCATCTCCGGCAAGTCGTGCACGCGCACCGCATGAGCGCCGAGCGCGACACCCATCGTGACAGCTGCTGCCGTGCCACCCAACCGTTCGTTCGGTGACGATTGCTGCGTCACGCCCGCCTTTGTCTCGACGGCGCTGATGAACGATTTCCGTGATGGGCCCAAGAGGACGCGATGTCCTGTTTCCAAGAGCTTAGGCAGGCCAGCGATCACAGCCAAAGAATCGGCTGACGTCTTCGCAAAGCCAACCCCCGGGTCCAACCAAATCTGCTCGGAACGCACACCGGCCTTGCGTGCGCGGGTCACCGCCTCGAGCAGCTCAGAGACCACACTTGCCACCACGTCTCGGTACACAACGTTCTGTCCCGCAGCCGAACCGTCGCCACGGTTGTGCATCAGCACGAGCTCCGCGTCGGCGCGCGCCACTGCTTCGAGGAGCGCAGGCGACGCGCCGTTCGATACATCGTTCACAATGCATGCGCCGGCCCTGAGCGCAGCCTCAGCGACCTCGGCGCGCGTCGTGTCGATCGAGACGCGCGCGCCGTGGCGTGCGCTCAAGCCTTCGATCACAGGGATCACCCGACGCAGCTCCTCGTCGATGCTCACCTCGCTCGCACCTGTGCCGTATGTCTTCCCAGGCGGGCGTGATGACGCCCCTCCGATGTCGAGCACATCGGCGCCGAGCGCTAACAGCTGAGCGCCACGCGCGATCGCAGCGGAATGATCGAGGAACAGCCCACCGTCGCTAAACGAATCCGGGGTGACATTCACAACAGCCCAGATCTCGCATCGACGCCGCATGGAGGCCCTCGCTGGAACAGGTGGACGCGCGTCGCGTCAGCACCTCTGCTTTCGGGATCGCACGCTAAGCTTCGCAGGCCGCGCCCCAGCCCAGCGAAAAGCACACCATGCTATCACACCCCCGGTCTGGTTCCCCCGACTAACTCATTGCGTAGCCGTGGACGTCGACGCACTTAGATTTCGTCCATGTCGACGTCGACGTCTACGTCCAACGTGACGTAACGAGGGGAGAATTGACACGGCCACACGCGTGTACGCGTGTGGCCGCTTGTGCATACCTAGCCGGTGGCGATCAGCTGATATTTCTAACTACCAGAGGGCACTTCACGCGGGCGCGGGCTGAAGATCGAAGCCTTTCGCTTGTCCTTGCTCTTGCGGCTCTTCTCGGCGTAACGCGGGATCTCCACACGCTTACGCTCTGGCAGCGCGATGCCGTCCATCACAGCGCGGATCTCTTCGGCGTCGAGCGTCTCGCGCTCGAGCAGCGCCTTGGACATCGCCTCCAGCTTGTCCATGTTGTTTTGGACCAAGGCCTTCACGCGATTGTACTGCTCGGTCACGATGCGATGGACTTCCTCGTCGATCGTGCGCGATGTGTTCTCGGAGTACTCGCCGCGGCGCGGGCCGGGCATGAACGGCAGGTACGACTCCTCACGCTCCAAGTACGCAAGCGGTCCGAGCCTGTCGCTCATACCCCACTCCGTGACCATGGAACGCGCCAGGTGAGTCGCCTGACGGAAGTCGTCGGCTGCACCGGTCGTCATCTCGCCCAAGGCGACTTCCTCGGCGACGCGGCCGGCCAACGCCATGCCGATGCGGTCGAGCGCCCAGTCCTTGGAGTAGCCCAGACGGTCTTCCTTCGGCAGCGACATGGTCACGCCGAGCGCGGGACCGCGCGGGATGATCGAGACCTTATGGACCGGGTCGTGGTGCGGGAGCAGGTGACCGATGACGGTGTGACCCGCCTCGTGCCACGCGGTGCGCTTCTTCTCTTCCTCGTTGATGACCATGGAGCGGCGCTCCGTGCCCATCAGCACCTTGTCCTTCGCCATCTCGAAGTCGGACATGGACACTTCGTCCTTGTCCAAACGTGCAGCCAGCAGCGCCGCTTCGTTCACCAGGTTCTCTAGGTCTGCACCCGAGAAGCCCGGCGTTCCGCGCGACATGACCTCGAGGTCGACGTCACTCGAGAGCGGCACCTTCTTGGTGTGGACCGCGAGGATACCGAGGCGCCCGTTCATGTCGGGGCGCGGCACGTTGATGCGACGGTCGAAGCGACCAGGACGCAGGATCGCGGGGTCGAGGACGTCGGGGCGGTTGGTCGCGGCGATGATGATCACACCGTCGTTCGACTCGAAGCCGTCCATCTCGACGAGCAGCTGGTTCAAGGTCTGCTCGCGCTCGTCGTGACCGCCGCCGAGACCCGCACCGCGGTGACGACCCACGGCATCGATCTCGTCGATAAAGATGATACAGGGCGCGTTCTTCTTGCCCTGCTCGAACAAGTCGCGGACGCGCGATGCGCCCACGCCGACGAACATCTCCACGAAGTCAGAGCCCGAGATGCTGAAGAACGGCACGCCAGCTTCACCGGCGATCGCGCGTGCGAGCAGCGTCTTGCCCGTACCCGGGGAGCCCATGAGCAGGACGCCCTTGGGAATGCGGCCACCGAGCCGCTGAAACTTCTTGGGGTCCTTCAGGAAGGCGATGATCTCTTCGCAGTCGTCCTTCGCTTCGTCGATACCCGCGACGTCGTCGAACGTGACCTTGTTGCTCGAATCGCTCAGCAAACGTGCGCGAGCCTTGCCGAAGCTCATGGCCTTGCCGCCCGAGGCTTGCAGCTGGCGCATAAAGAAGAAGAACACGACCAACAGGAAGATCATGGGGATCCACGTGACGAGGATGCTGCCCCACAAACCGTTCTGATCGTCGGCGACGTACTCGACCTTGACGCCGTGCTCGATCAGGTCCTTGTTGACCTCATCGCTTAGGATGCCGAGCGAAACGCGCTCTTCGCGCGGACCACTCTTCGTGTGCATGTAGCGATATTCGGCGGTGTGCTCACGCGTTTTGATCTTGACCTTCTCGACCTGGTCCGCGCGCACATCGGTGATGAACTCGCTGAACGCCACGGTTCGAGGCTGTTCGGACTCCGTCACCAAGTTGTAGATGGCGACGAACATCAGAATCAGCATGACCCAGAGCACGAGGGTCTTATGGCTTTGCTTCACGTTTTCCTCGGGTACTTGCGATCGAGCCGGTCCGACAAGCATAGCCGGTTGGCCGCCGCAATGAAAACTGATAGTTCCTTGAATACCTTCGCACTCAGCCGGGGCTCGTCAAGTACTAGGCACTGCTGCCGTCCGTTCCATCGTGTCCACCGTGTCCACCGTGGGGGTCGCGTGCGCACACAAGCAGGTGCCCGTCGCCAGACGCCCGCACGGAAACATCGGATGCGAGCCATACTTCACCGCGATCACTGCACAACGCACGATCGAGCTGCGTGAGCTCGGCGCGACCAGGAACCTGGCCGGTTGCCCGAAGAATAAACAGGCGCAGCACGCCAACACGCAGCGCGCGCGGCTGTCCTCGAAGCAGTGACGCTCGGAGCCTATGGCCATCCACGGCCACTTGGCTCAACAGCGTTTCACTCAGCGCTTCGATGACCAACGCACAATCGCGAGCATCATCGGCGAGCTGCGAGAGGTGGCGAACCAGTGCGGCGTCCTCTGCGAGCAGCACCGGCATCACCTGTGAGCGGATGCGCACTCGCTCAAACTTTGGGTCATGGTTGCTTAGGTCCTGCGCCAGATTGTCAAACTTTTCCGCCGCCAGGCGATGCACTTCGCTGCGCCGGCTGTCCAGGAGCGGACGGATGACACCGTCCTCACGTCGGGGCTGAATGGCCCCCAGACCTGCGATGCCGGTGCCGCGCAAGACCCGCGACAAAACCGTCTCCGCTTGGTCGTCCTGGGTGTGTCCTACGGCGATGCGCTGGGCGTCCAAGCGCGCTGCGAGGCCGTGGAGCACCTCGTACCGGGCGCGCCGCGCCCGAGCTTGAATCGAGGCTCCGCGTTCGACGCGAACCTGCAGCGCGTGAAACGGCACCCCTACCCGCTGCGCCTGGTCGGCTGCCAGCGCGACGTCCGCGGCAGCGCCCGGCCGCAGGCCATGGTCGACCGACGCCGCGACCAGCTCAAAGCGCAGCTCCGGTTGCAGCTGAGCCAGGCAGTACAAGAGCGCGGCAGAGTCAGGCCCACCCGAGCACGCACACAGCACGCGTGAATCCAAGGGAATCAGGTCACGCTGCTCGATCGTGCGTCGGACTCGGCCAACCAACATGCAGGGCTAAAACTGTCCTGACATCAACGAGACGTTCAGGCCCGCGATCGCGCTGTCACCGCGCGTGCCGGGCACGAGCGCGAGCCCAGGCGCAGATAGCGCGAGCTTGCCTTCAGACATGCGAACCATGCCTGGTCCCGCAGCGAGCTGCCTGCGCGCTCGCTCGGCTGGACGCGTGCGCGCACGCGCAAACGTTCCAGGTGCGGGCGGCGGCTGGTCGTCTTCGTCGTACGCCGTCAGCTGCAGCGTTGCGATCAACGCGGGCAGGATCAGCGCCATGCCGGCCGTCAGCGCGATCACAGACAACTCGGGCTTGTCTGCGTTATCGAGCGCGAAATAACCGCCGAGCGCGCCGCCGGCCGCACCGACTACAGGAAAGACGATATAGGCCCAGGTCGCTTCGACCCCGACCAACGCGGGAATCACGGCGCCGAGCTCGGCGCCCACCAAGCCCAATCCGACGGCGCCCTTGAAGTCCGCCTCGACCTGCTTGTCCTGCGCTTGCGTGAAGCTGGCAGGGCCAAGACACCCGAGGATGACCAGCGCGATGGCGCACAAGCGAATGGGCATGAGATTCCAGCCTCCAGAAAGCATTGGCAAAAAAGCTAACCCGCGCAGCATCTCACCGGCAAGGACCGTGCAGCCCGCGAAGTAGTAGAAAGCGCACCTGTTAGTGCGCTTCCACCTCTAGCAAACGAAGCTCCACGCGATCTCCGCCGAGCCAGGTATCAGGCCTCAGGTTGCCCAGGGCGCGTACATCGTCGCCGACTTGCAGCGGGATTGCGGCCATATCGTAACCAAAGGCGCGGAACGTACGGCTGCCGACGCGCAACTCGAGCTTCAAGTGCTCACCGGCGACCAAGCCGACCTCGGTCACGCGCGCCTCTTGAACCAAGAAGAGCGGCTCCGCGTTGGCCGCGCCGAGCGGCTCGAGCTGAGTCAGATCGGCAGCGTTGGGCAGCGGAAAGTGCTCCGCGTCGATCGTCACATCGACTGTGTGGTCCGGCGGTCCGCTCGGCCCCGCAATCGCGGAGGCGTCGCTGAACTGCGCGCGGAATGCTTCCAATGCCCGGCGGTCCAAGCTCATGCCGGCTGCGGCATCGTGGCCACCAAAGCGCAACAAGTGCGAGCTGCAGCGCGCGATCGCGCGGTACAGCGGAAAACCATCCGGGGCACGCGCGCTGCCGTGCCCATGTTCGCCCTCGAAGCCGATCACGATCGCCGGCACACCGAAGCGATCCACGATCCGCGCCGCGGTGATGCCGACCACACCGCGGTGGAAGTCATCACCCGCCACGACCACGCCGCAGCTGGGAGCGTCACCGTAGATCTCCAAGACCTGCGCGATCGCTTGTTCGGTCACGCGCTTTTCGGTGGCCTTGCGGTCGTCGTTGCACTGCTCGATGCGCGCGGCAGCTTGGCGTGCTTCGTAGATGTCACGCGCTCGCAAGAGCGCGATCGTCAGCTCCGGATCGGCCATACGCCCTGCGGCGTTCAAGCGCGGCGTCATGCGAAACGCCACATCGACCGCGGAGAGCGGCCCACGCCGAAGCTTGGCGAGCTCGCGCAGCGCCGCGATGCCAGGTCGCACATCTTCCGCAGCCAAGCGCTGCAGGCCTGCACGCACCAACCTGCGGTTGTCGCCGTCGAGCGGCGCCACGTCCGCGATCGTGCCTAGAGCGACCAGATCGAGCCAGGCGCGTAGATCGATGTTCGATCGCAGCGCCGCACGCACTGCCGCTCCGAGCGACAACACCAAGCCCGCGCTGGCGAGGCCTTTGTAGGCGAAGCCGCACTCCGCCCGATGTGGATTGAGGAACGCGAGCGCAGGCAATGGCTGCGCGGGCACCAAGTGATGATCGACCACGATCACATCGACGCCACGCCGCCGTGCCTCAGCGATGCGCTCGTGATCACTAGAGCCACAGTCGCAGGTCACGAGCAGCGACGGCCGGGTTGCGAGCACCCGCTCGAGCGCGGCATCGGACAAGCCGTAGCCGCCCAGCCAGCGATTGCCGACCGACACGCTCACTTGTGCGCCGAGCTGCTCCAAGATCCCCGCAAGGATCACCGCGCTGGTCGTGCCGTCGACGTCGTAGTCGCCGAACACGGCGATGCGCTCGCGCGCTCGGATCGCACGCACCAGGCGATCTGCAGCGAGCGAGCGATCGAGCATGGCGTCCGGCTGCGTCAGTCCGGCCAAACGACAGCTCAAGAACTCTCGCGCGCTGGGCTCGTCGCCGAAGCCGCGGTGCATCAAGATCTGCGCCAGGGCGGGCGCAAGCTTGAGCGACCGCCCAAGCTCACCCGCTGCCAGCGGATCGCAGCTACGCACGCGATAAGCACGTGCGCTGCCGCGAAACCGGCCCAGGTCGGAAGAGCTTTGCTCCTGAATTTCAGCAGTGACAGCTACAGCGGCTGCGCTTGATCTCTGCATGCATTCAAGGCGTTAGCACATGCTCACGCTTTGCGGAAGAAGCGGCGGTCCATCCATTCGGTGAGCGGCGCCGCGACGTAGATCGACGAGTACGTACCTACGATAAAGCCCGTGCTGAGCGCGAAGACGATGTCGCGAATCAACGGCGTGCCCCAGATGAAGAATCCGAGGACAGAAATCAACGCCATGCTGTTGGTGATCACAGATCGCCCGAGGGTCTGTGAGGTGCTGACGTTGATCAGCTGCACCAGCGTGGCGTCGCGCATGCGCGTCATGTTCTCGCGAATACGATCGTAGATAACGATCGTGTCGTTGATCGAGAAACCGATCACGGTCAGCACCGCGGCGATCGTACCGAGGGTGATCTCTTTGCGCAGCAGCACGTAGATGCCGAGCGTGATCAGCGCGTCGTGGGCCAACGCGACCACGCCGCCCGGCGCAAAGCGCAGGTCGAAGCGGAACGCGATGTAAACCATGACGAACGCGATCGTGTAGAGGATCGCGTTGATCGCCGCGTCGCGCAGCTGGGCGCCGGCCTTGGGGCCAACCCACTCGACACGCAGCGGCTGCTCAGGCGCTTTTTCGCCGAGCTTCTCGCGCAAGCCAGAGACCAGCTTGTCGCCTACGCCTATGAGCTCGGCTTGGAAGCGATTGTCTTCCAAGCTGCCGAACGGTGCGACCTCGCGGGTCTGAATGCCCGAGCTACGCAGCACCTCTGCGATCTTCTCGGCTTCTGTCGGTTGACCCACCTGGATGGCCAGCTTGTCGCCGCCGGGTGAGAGCCGGAAGTCGGTGATGTTGGCTTCGCCGCCGACCAAGTTGGCGACCCCTTGGCGCGCCTTTTCGAGCTGCGCAGCCGGCACTGAGGTCACTTGCTCGAGCCGAAGGATGTAGCGGTTCTCGCTACCCTGCACCGCGATCACGTCCGGTGAGCCGAAGCCGAGGCTCAACACTGCCTCTCGCAACTCAGCGGGTGATACGGCCTGCTTCATCGCGAGCTCGACCTCGGTACCGCCTTTGAAGTCGATGCCGAAGCGCGGTCCTGGCCAGAACAGCGAGATCAGGCTGAGGACCGTGAGGGTCAGCGAGGTGACGACGAACGGAGTTCGGTACTTGAAGAAGTCGTACGTGACGCCTGGTTTGAAGAACTCCATCAGCTCACCCAACCCTCAATCGCTGCACACGGATACCGCGAACGAGCAAGTCGAACGCGATGCGCGAGCAGAACACGCCGGTGAAGAGCGACGTGCAAATGCCAAAGATAAGCGTGACCGCGAACGCTTTGATAGGGCCGGTGCCGTACTGGAACAGCACGATGCCGGCGACCAAGGTCGTGATCTGCGAGTCGAAGATGGAGGAAAACGCGCGGGAGAAGCCCTGCTCGACGGCGACCCGCGTGGACTTACCGAGTCGTAGCTCTTCGCGGATGCGTTCGTTGATCAGCACGTTCGCGTCGACGGCCATACCCATGTTGAGCGCCGCGGCCACGATGCCTGGCAGCGACAGCGTCGCCTCGAAGAAGGCTTGCGTCGCGAGCAGGAACAGCAAGTGCAGCACGAGCATGACGTTCGCGATGATGCCGCCCACTTCGTAGTACACGGCCATGAAGAGCAGCACGATCACGAAGCTGACCAGCGCTCCCTTGACGCTCTCTCTCACGCCATCCTCGCCGAGCGAGGGACCGATCATCTGCTCGTTGGAAGCGCGCACCGGAACCGGCAACGCACCCGCCTTGAGCACGACGACCAGATCGCGCGCCTCATTCAGAATCTCGTTGTAGGGGCGGAAGCCACCCAACGTGATCTGACAGTGACCGCCGCCGATCTCCGATTGAATCACCGGCGCGGACGCGACCACGTCGTCGAGCACGATCGCCATGCGGCGCTTCACGTTGCGGCCCGTCAGCTCTTTGAAGAGGTCGGCGCCTTCGCTGTTGAAGTTGATCGCGACGTAGGGCTTGCCGCCCTGCTTTTCGTCGTTTGCGACGAACGCGTCCTCGATCGCTTGACCGGTCACCTCAGCGCGGCCGTACAGGGTGTACGTGCGGTACGCCTGCTCGGTGGTCGCTGCCGCCTTGCCGGTTTCGTCCTCGGGCGCGCGGTCGGCTTCGCCCAGCAAGAACTCATGGTCCTCGGGCAGCTTGCCCTCGCCCCTGAGCTTCTCGATGTAGTCGGTCAGCTTGCGGCGCGCGTCCTTGCCGCGCGAAAGCAAGAAGCCCGACGAAGTCTGCGGCTTGCTCGCACCCGCCGACACGTACTCCGTCTGGCGCGTGATGCCTTCCGGTAGGTCGGTCAGGCCATTCACGAAGCTCGACTCGTCATCGACGATCTGAAACTCCAGGCGCGCCGTCTTGCTGATCATCTCGCGGATGCGATCGAAGGCCGACTGATCCGCACCCGGCACCTCGACGATGATGTCGGTGTTCTGAGCGGTCACGGCCGCTTCGCGCAAACCCAAGCCGTCGACGCGATTTTCGATCGTCTCGCGGGCTTGCTGCACCGCGGTGTCGCGAATCTGCTCGAGGAAGTCTTTCTTGATCTCGAGCACGACGTCACCAGCGTTGCGCGACACCTCGCGCAAGTCGCCGTAACGCAGCACCAGATCGCGATCGAGCTTCTCGGCATCTGCGGGCTGCGTGAAGGTCAGGTGCAGGCCACGCTCGCCCTCGTCTTTCACCTTCACGCGCTCGCGCACCTTCACGAGCTGCTCGCGCGTCGGCGTGGTGTCCTTGGGGATCACTCCCAAGCGCTCGCCCATCTCGCGCTGCAGCTGGTCGCCGCGTAGGTTGCGGCGGTCACGCACGGCTTCATCTACGGCGACGTCGTACGTCAGGCGCAGACCACCTCGGATGTCGAGGCCTGGGCTGATTTTACCCGTGAAGTACTCACGGACCGGCGCTGGCGCAGGGATCCACGTGTGCAGGCTTGGCCAGAGCGTCAGCCAGGCGAGCACTGTGACCACGACCATCAGTGAAAAACGAAAGTACCAACCCTTATCCATTAGAATTTCGGCAATCTGGGTGAGTAGGGCTAAGTGTCATCACGTGTTGGCCATCACGCTTTTTTTGCGGCCTCGCCGCCTTTGGCCTCTGCGGCCTTGGCGATGTCGCCCTTGCTCGCGATGTGCGCGCGCAAGACGTTGATCTTGACCTTGTCCGCGATTAGCAGGGTCACATCGGCATCGCCGATGTCGACGATCTCGCCGCGGATGCCGCCCGAGGTGCGCACGACGTCGCCGCGGCGCAGCGCCTTCAGCATGTCGTCCATCTCGCGCTGCTTCTTCTGCTGTGGCCTGATCATCAGAAAGTAGAACAGGACGAACATGAGCGGCAGCAACAGCAGCTGCAGCTCGCCCCCTGCTCCGCCTCCCGTCGGCCCGGACTGCGGCGCAGGCGCTCCGTCAGGTTGAGTCGTTCCGCCGCTGGTAGCTTCAGGCTGCATCATGAACAGAGCTTGCACTTGGACCTCTACGACGAAGCAGCCACCGGCGCGCGCGGGTTTTGGGCCGGACTTGCTCGTTGGCTATCAACTATGGCTGGAACCCGGAGATTCCCGCGAAAAGCCGCGCGGTTCTACTCCATGGGCCAGTAGGCGTCAACTGATGGCGCCGTGGCGTCACACATCCTGGGACTTGGGCATAGATTCGCAAACGCTGCAATCTTCAGCGAGTTAGCGAATCGGCGATCTGTTGGCGCGAACCGAGGTCGCCTAGACAGCTGGGGTACTCGGCGCGCCATCGGTGTATTTGGCGATCGCTTCAGGCGAGTAGAGGATGCGCTGGCAACGCGGGCACTGATCGAACTCATCGCCGCGCTGGAGCGCGATGACCTGCTGCGGCGCGAGCACCACGAAGCAGCCACTGCATGTGCTGCCTTTGACCGCGGCGACGCCGATGCCTTGGCGCTTGCTGCGGATCATCTCGTAACGCTTGAGCACGTCGGCAGGCACCTTCGCAGCCAGCTCGTTCCGGCCTGCGAGGACCTTCTCACGCGCTGCGTTCAGCTCGGCGAGACGGGCGTCTGCTTTGGCTTGTTCCTCGGCGGCGAACTTCTCTAGCTCGCCGAACTCGCGCGAGTGCTTGTCCACCGAGCCGCGGCGCTTGCCGATCGCCTCACGGAGACTGTTGCGCTCGCCTTCGCGCTCTTTCATCACACGCCGGATCGTCTCGAGCTCGCGCTCGACCGCATCCGCTTCGCGGGTGTTGCGGATGCGCGCGCCTTTGGCTTTCGACCTCGCCAAAGCCTGGCCCGAGTTGTTGATCTCTTCTTCCTGCGCTTGGAGCAGTTTGTCTGCGTCCAGCAGCTCCTGTTTTTCAGCGGCTAAAAGCTCACCAAGCTTCTTCACGTCGCTCTGTAGCGAACCCATCCTCTGGGGTATTTCGCGTAGCTCCGTGTCAGCTCTTAGTGCTTCCGCATCGATGTCAGCGATCTTCGCGAGGGCAACGAGCTGTTCGATCACCGAAGGAGCCTCCTTGCGGCGCTTCCGTACCCTCTATTCGCTCTGCGCGCAAGAGCAGGGTCATCAAGTTCTTTAGAAACGGCTGCTTGTGCTCCCCTGCACCGCAACACGTGGTGGTGGGCCCACCTGGGCTCGAACCAGGAACAACCCCGTTATGAGCGGGGGACTCTAACCACTTGAGCTATAGGCCCGCGGGCCGGACACGGCGATGGATGGCACGACAACAGTGCCCCACGCCGCAACCGGCCCGAACAAATCTGACAGGTAGTGACTCTACGCTACTCGACAAAGGAGCGCAGCTGCTTGCTGCGGCTCGGATGACGCAGCTTCCGCAGAGCCTTGGCCTCGATCTGGCGGATACGCTCACGCGTAACCTCGAAGTCCTGACCGACCTCTTCCAAGGTGTGGTCGCTCTTCTCGCCTATGCCGAAGCGCATGCGCAGCACCTTCTCCTCACGCGGAGTGAGCGTCTTGAGCACGCGCCGGGTCTGATCTTCGAGGTTGTTGTTGATGACCGTCTCCACCGGGGACACAACCGACTTGTCCTCGATGAAGTCGCCAAGGTGGCTGTCCTCCTCCTCGCCGATCGGTGTCTCGAGTGAGATCGGTTCCTTGGCGATACGCAGGACCTTGCGGACCTTGTCGAGCGGCATCTCCATCTTCGCCGCGATCTCTTCAGGGTTCGGCTCGCGCCCGAGCTCCTGCACCAAGTAGCGCGAGGTGCGGATCAGCTTGTTGATCGTCTCGATCATGTGCACCGGAATACGGATGGTGCGCGCCTGATCGGCGATCGCGCGTGTGATGGCTTGGCGGATCCACCACGTTGCGTAGGTCGAGAACTTGTAGCCGCGGCGATATTCGAACTTATCGACCGCCTTCATCAGACCGATGTTGCCCTCTTGGATCAGATCCAAGAACTGCAAGCCACGGTTCGTGTACTTCTTCGCGATCGACACGACCAAGCGCAGGTTGGCTTCGACCAGCTCTGCTTTGGCGCGCTCTGCCGCGCGTTCTCCGCTGTGCAGGCGCTTGTAGGTCTGGCGCAGGATATCGGCGGGTTGCGCCATATCCTCTTCGACCTTCGCGACCGACTGACGCGCTTCCTTGACCGTTTCAAAGGCCGAGCGCACCTGCGCGAGCGTGCCATGCCGCCGCGTGAGCTTCTTCTCCGCCGCGGGATTGACCTCGATCTCGGCGAGTAGCTTCTCGATGTCCGCGGCGCTCAGGCCGACCGAGCGCTCTGCATCGAGCACGTCCGCTTCGGCAGCCTCGATGCGACGCGCGTAGTTCTTGATGCGTGAGACGATCTCGTCGATCAGCTTCTTGGTGAGCTTCGCCTCGAGCAGCGTCTGAACGATGTCTTTGTTGTTGCCCTCGATCTGCGATTCGAGGCTGCGGCGCGCCTTGTCCGTGGGCTTCTTGGACTTGTCGGCGAGCTCTTCGCGCACGGTCGTGTTCGCGGTCTCGAGCTTCTTCACCTTCTCGAGGAAGCGCGTGACGCGGCGAATGACTTCTTCCTCGTCGATCTCGGCGCCCTCTTCCGCGGGCTCGATGTCGCGCACGACGTCCTTCGCGCGGATCTTACCTTTGCGGAGGTTCTCACCGATATCGAGGATCTCGGTGATGCCGACGCGCGAGTTGATGATGACTTGGAAGACCGTGCCTTCGCCGTCTTCGATGCGCTTCGCGATCTCGACTTCGCCTTCACGCGTGAGCAGCGAGACGGAGCCCATTTTCCGCAAGTACATGCGGACGGGGTCGCTCGACTTGTTCGCGTCGCTCTCGTCGAGCGCGGTCGGCGGCACCGATGGGAACTCGGAATTGCGTTGCGGCGGGTCTGTCGCAAGGGCAGCGCGCTGCGCCTTGTTCGCGGGCGACTTATCGCCGCGTACCTGGTGCGCCGCGACGACAACCTCGATGTTCTGCCCTTCCAGCAGCTCCATCAGATCGTCGATCTGCTCAGACGTAACCATCTCCGGCGGCAGCGCGTCGTTGACTTCGTCGTACGTCAGGAAGCCTTTTTCGCGACCGAGGTCGATCAGCTTTTGGATCTCTCGGCGTTTGCCGTTCGCACCCGGCGCCATGGAATCTGCGCGCGGTCGGTCGCTGTGGCGCGGCTCCTTTTCAGGCGGAGCCACTGAGGTCGCTGCCTCGGCTCCTTTTCCATTTCCTGGTGTACCTGATTGAGGGAGCTCGGACACCGCGTGTGCGGCGGGAGATTTGGATTCGCTGCGGCCGTTCGTTGCTTTCATCTCTACGCTAACTGGCTCGGTCTCGTGCTTGGGCTTAGTGCCTTGGGCTTGGCGCTTTGGAGGAACGGAAGCTTTAGGGTTGTTCGTGGTGCTTTGCGAAGCTGATGCTGAAGTTGGCGCTTTCGCGACCGAAACTTTAGATGCACTAGACGTGTGAGCCGCGTGCGCAGCGCCTTTGCTCGGAGGCACACTCAGCTCGCCACGTGCACGCTGGGCTCCGCCTTTGCTCGCGGAGGCGGTTTCTTCGGCTGCGCGCGCACCACGCGTGGGTCGCGCAGAGGGACGTTCAGACGGTCGCTTGGCGGGTGGGCGTGAAGAAGTCGATGACGATCCGGACGAGCCGCCGGAGCTGGAAGATGCCGAGGTCTTCTTGGTGCTCTTTTGTGCGGCCACACTGCGCGCCGGTGGAGCGGAAGATCGTCTACCCGAGGGCGTGGCGGTCGCGGCGCCAGCGCTCTGCTTGGTGGCGCTCACGTGACCGCGAGCTTTCTCTTTCTTCTGGGGGGCCTTCGAGGCCCTCGAGGATGAGGACTTTGGCGTGCTCTTAGTCGGCATCTTCACCTCTTCACACCCTTCACCAGCTGACTTGCGTGCTTGAACAGCGTGATGTGCTGTCTGGTCAATGTGAGCGCTTCCATCTCGTCGCCGCGCTGCCGCGCGAGGGTTGCGCGATTTGCGAGCTCGGGCAGCTCGCGCTCGATGTTTCTCTGGGCCAGTAACGGGATCCCACTCCGCAACACTTCCTCTGCTCGTGCATCGTCAGCGAACATCTCCACGCTGAGACGCTCTTTCAACCAGTCCAGTGCCGGGTTACCTACGAGATCCGCGAGCAGCCGCGGAGCATCTAAATTCCCACGTTCTGCAAACTGCGCAGCGGCGGCCGAGAAGATGGACTGAAGTTCCTCGACCGTCAAAAGCTCCTTCAAATTTTCGGCGTATTGAGAACGAAACAGCGCAGGTTTGTCCAAGAATGCTCCAAGCAATCCAGACTGCAATTCCGGCAGTTTAACACGCCGCGGCGCCGGGGCCACCTTTGTTGTCGTGGAACTCTGCCGTTGTGGCTGTCTCGCTGCCTGCACTCCCTGACGCAGCTGCTCTTTGACTACACGTAGGCCGACTTCATCGCCGTGGTTGATCCCGAAGCGTCGAGCAATCCGCTGGATATACAATTCTATCTCCACTGAATTCCCGACCGCTGCGATCACCGGGCCTAAGCCCGCGATTGCGTTGGCTTGATCCGCGGCGCTGATGCCTTTGTTCTCGGCGGCAGCATCGATCAGATACTCGACAATACCGGGCGCGTTATCGACAACGCGACGCAGCGCGTCGACTCCCTGGCTGCGCAAAAACGAGTCCGGATCGGCACCGTGTGGCAGTGCCACGACGCGCGCTCCGAGCTCGCTGGCTTTGAGCAGGGGCATAGCGGCCGTCACTGCCTTTCGGCCAGCGCTGTCCGCATCGAACATCAACGTGACGCGCTGCGCGAAGCGCCGGAGCAAGCGGGCCTGTGTGTCCGTGAACGCTGTGCCCAGGGGTGCGACAGCGTTGCGGAAACCTGCTTGGTGCAGCGCCACCAGATCGAAGTTGCCCTCGCACAGAATGGCCCAGCCATTGCGCCGGATCTCAACGCGCGCGTGGTGCAAGCCGAACAGCAGCGCACCCTTCTTGTAGATCGGGCTCTCCGGGCTGTTGACGTACTTGGGCTCTTCAGTGGGACGTGTATCCGTCGATGCCAACAGTCGTCCGCTGAATGCGATCACGCGACCTGACAGATCGGTCACGGGGAACATCAGACGATGACGAAAGCGATCGTAGTAGCCATGGCCGCTTTTACGGCGCGCGATCAGCCCGAGCGCCTCTGCGTCGCGCAGAGAGTGCTCCTTCTGCGTCAAGTAGTTGGTCAACGCATCCCAGCCGGCAGGTGCGTAGCCGAGGCGAAAGTGCGCCGCCGTCTCTTCGTTTACGCAGCGCGTCGCGAGCTCGGCGCGCGCGGCGCTGTCTTCCGGTTGTTGTTGAAGCTGCTCGACATAGAACGCTGCAGCAACTTCCGTCACCGCACACAGCTGTTCGCTCAGCTGGCGCTCACGGCGGCGGGCTGCGTCTTCGGCGTCGTCGACCTCTTTGAGCTCGACACCTGCGCGCTCGGCCAGCGAACGTGCAGCTTGCGGGAACGTCAGTCCCTCGAGTCGCATCAGAAACGCCACGGCATCGCCCGATTCCTGACAACCGAAACAGTGAAAGAACTGTCGGTCGCGGCGCACATTGAACGAGGGACTTTTCTCGCTGTGGAATGGGCACAAGCCGACGAAGTTTGCACCTCGTTGCTTAAGTTCGACGAACTCACCGATCAACGTGACGATGTCGGTGCGCTCGCGAATCTCTGAGATGAGCTCGTCAGCGATCAAAACAGAGCGCCGCTTCCTTTCGACGCTTGGCCGCGCGAGCTGGAGTGTAGGCGCAGGCGACCATGGGTCAAGGCCACGAAGCTCGCTTCGGCAACAGCAGATCGATCCGTTTCATGAGTACTCGTCGCAGGGTGTAGTACGCTCCAAACAGCATGCAAGCGCACGAGCGCTCAGTCGTGAAAGCGCAAGTTTCAGCCGGTGAGCAGGCCGCCCTCCGCGAAGCGCTGCTGGTCTTCGCCGGGGTGAGCATCGCGACCTGGCTGCTCAGCCGCGGCCAAGCGTTGCCAGTGTTACGAACGCACCTCCACCTTGTTGTCGGAATGCTCTTCCTGGTGACTGCTCTACGCTGCGCAGAGCGATTGCCGGGCGGCGCGCCGCGTTATGGTTTGGCTCTTGCAGGCGTGCTCGCCGACGAGCCGGAAAAGCCCGAGCGTCTCTCAGAGAACCGCGGTCTGCTGTCAGATCTGTTGCAAGTGCTGCGGGCGGGTGCGCCGCGGTTCGTGAGTGAGCTCCTGGTCGCGCTGGCTGTGTGCGCTGTGGTCTTCCCGCCGTTTGTCCTCGGCTTCGTCTTCTGGCACGAGCCCAAGTACCCCTTCACGTGGCTGCCGGATCCCGATCTGGCGGAGTACGCGCTGACTCAAGTGATCGTGGTCGGTCTGCCCGAAGAGGCTTTGTTCCGCGGCTATTTGCAGGGCCGGATCGAGGACGCTTGGCCCGGGCGCAGCTCGGTTTTGTGGGTGCGGCTCGGCGTACGCGCATGGCTGCTGCAAGCGTTGCTGTTCGCCATCCTGCACTTCATCGTCGACTACAACCCCGCGCGGCTGGCTGTATTTTTCCCGGCACTTCTGTTCGGCTGGGTGCGCTCGTTGCGTAAGGGCATCGGCGCTTCGGTGTTCGTGCACGCCGCTTGTAATGTGCTCTCAGACACGCTGATCCGAGGGTTTCTCTAACCCGGGAGAGGCGTGGTATGCCTTCGGCCCATGTCGATTCCACGCCTGATCGTGAGCCAGATCGTCACCCGCGCGCTCGAGGAGGACCTCGGGCGCGGAGACCTGACGACCGAGGCTTGCGTCGAAGAAACGGCCAAAGGCGCGGCAGCGCTGGTCGCCCGCGAGCCTGCGGTGTTCTGTGGCGGCGAGCTCGTGCGCGAGGTGTACGCTCAGCTCGATCCGCGCGTCACGGTGGCCCTACACCGTAACGACGGCGACAAGGTCCAGCCCGGCACGTCGCTCCTGAGCTTGCGCGGCCCGGCGCGCTCATTGCTCGAGGGTGAACGCGTAGCCCTGAACTTCTGTCAGCGCTTGTCTGGGGTGGCTACGCTGACGCGCGCGTATGTCGATGCCCTGCCCCAAGGCAGCAAGACGCGGATCGCTGACACCCGCAAGACAACTCCGGGCCTGCGCGCCTTGGAGCGCCACGCGGTGCGCGCCGGTGGTGGACACAACCACCGCGAAGATCTGGGCGCCGCTGTGCTGATCAAAGACAACCACATCGCCGCTGCGGGCGGCGTCGGTCCGGCGATCGACCGCTGCCGCGCGCGCGCGGCACACACATCGCGCATCGAGTGCGAGGTCGACACGCTCGAGCAGCTGGAGGTCGCGCTCGCGCACCGCGCCGACATCGTGCTGCTCGACAACTTCGATGACGCGATGCTCGAGCGCGCGCAGAAGCTGATCGCAGGCCGAGCGATCGTCGAAGTGTCAGGTGGGGTCAAGCTGGAGCGCGTCGCGCAGATCGCGCGGCTGGGCGTCGATGTGATCAGCGTGGGTGCGCTGACGCACTCCGCACCTGCGATCGATCTCGGGCTCGATTGGACGGGAGCCAGCTGATGGAGCCTCATGCGCTCGATCTCGATCGGCTCGCAAAAGCCTTGCAGACGCAGCGCTACGGCCGCTCGATCACCCACCGTGAGGTCACTGGCTCGACCAACGACGACGCGCGTGCGGCGGGCGAAGCAGGCGCCAGCGCAGGGCACGTCGTGGTCGCGGACGCGCAGACCTCGGGGCGCGGCTCGCGCGGCCGGAGCTGGGCTTCACCGCCCGGCACGGACTTGTACCTGTCGATCTTGGAGCGCTTACCGGTGCCCCTGGCTGAGCTGCCTCCGCTGACTCTGGCTGTGGGCCTGGGCGTCGCCGAAGCGGTGGACGAACTGTTGCAAGGCACCGCACCTGCGGCGGAAGTGAAGTGGCCGAACGACGTGCAGATCCAGGGCAAAAAGTGCGCGGGCATTCTGATCGAAGCCAGCACCGGGTCGCCCAAAGGCGATGCCGTGGTGGTGGGGATCGGTCTGAACGTGAACCGCACGCTGTTCCCACCGGAGCTCGCAGGCAACGCCACCTCACTTAGCTTGCAAAGCTTACAAGGCAAGCCGCTCGACCGCAGCCATGCGCTGCAGCTGCTCTTGCAGCACGTCGAGCGGCGCGTCGATGACTTCGTGCGCAACGGCGCTGCTGCCACGGTGCGAGCGCTCAAGCCGCGGCTCGCGTTGCTTGGTCGCGCGGCGCGCTGCGACGAGCAAACCGGCGTCGTGCGCGGCGTCGCCGAGTCGGGCGCCCTCCTCTTCGAGACGGCGAACGGCGTGGAGCAGGTGATCGCCGGGCGTCTGCTGCCCATTCCCTGAGCCCGCCGCTATGGCTATTGCCGTTTCGCAAACGTTCCCTATGAACATGCTACAGGCCCGAACATGACCCCCAATCCGTCGCGACCTAAGCTCGAAGATATCCGCGTGCTCGAAGAACGTGCGGCCTTCCGGGACTGCCCGGAGCTCAGCGTCGTATACGTTCGCGGCGATGACCGCTGCTCGTGGCTGAACGGCCAGATCACCAACGACGTGCGCGAGATCCCGCAGGGTCAGAGCGTCCACGCCTTGGCGGTCAACGTGCGCGGCAAGATCCTCGCTGAGCTGATCGTCGCAGACCTCGGCGAAGCGTTGGTATTGCTCGTGCCCAAGCGCGCACAAGCCGCGCTGCTCGAGAGCTTCGAACGCTACATCATCATGGAAGATGTCACGCTCGAGGCCGCGCCCGATTCGTCAGCGCTGTACGTGCACGGCGCGGACACGGTTTCGGATGCCGCGCCTGCTTCGCTCGTGAGCTTCGCGTATGCGCCACTCGGTCGCCCCGGGCGTGTGTTCATCGGCGATCACGCAAGCCTCGCGGCGCTGACGCGCGAGCTCGAAGCGGCGTTGCCGCGCATCGACGAGGGCGCGTACGAAATCGTGCGCCTGCGCCACGCTATCCCACGCTACGGCGTGGACTTTGACGAGCAAAACTACCCCCAGGAAGTCGGGCTCAAGGCACTGGTCTCGTTCCAAAAGGGTTGCTACCTCGGGCAAGAGGTCGTCTGCACGCTGGAAAACCGCGGCAAGCTCTCGCGGCACCTGTGTGTGCTGGAAAGCCCGAAGCTATTGGCTGCAGGGAGCGAGCCTGCCGCGAACAGCTTGCGTCAGCAGCTGTTCACATCGGCAGAGGGCCAAGGCGATGCTGCCGGCGCGATCACCAGCGCAGTGTGGGATCCGGAACAGCAGAAGAGCCATGTTCTCGCCTACGTGCGGCGCGCCCACGCGGTGCTCGGCGCGACGTTGTTCGTTGGGACACAGGCGCTGACGCTCGCGCGCATTGTGGGCGAAGACGCCGCCTAACCGCAGCAGCAGCCACATTTACCGCAGGTTTCTTCGATTGCCGCTACCCGGGCGCCGTGAGACGATGCTCTGAGGCCGCCGCCATTGGCTGCAGGCGGTTCAAGGCCAAGGGTATCGAGGAACATGGAGGGAGAAGATCCGCTCGTTGCCCAATGCCGGACCCGGGTGGGCCGGCTAATCAGCGGGAAGTGGCGACTCGACGCGCTGATCGGCGTGGGCGGCATGGCCGCGGTGTACATGGCCACGCACCGCAACGGCGCTATGGCCGCAGTGAAGATCTTGCATGAAGAGGTCTCGCTCAATCAGGAGGTGCGCGAGCGCTTCCTGCGCGAGGCTTACATCGCCAACAAGGTCAATCATTCCGGCACCGTCAAAGTGCTCGACGATGATCGCGACGAGCTCGGTGCGCCGTACATCGTCATGGAGCTGCTGACAGGCGAGACTGTAGAAGGTCGCGCACAACGTAACGGCGGCCGGCTATCGATCGATGAGACCCTCGATATCTTGGATCGTTCGCTCGCGGTGCTCGAAGCGGCGCACGCTGCATCGATTGTCCATCGTGATCTCAAGCCGGAGAACTTGTTCCTCACGGACCAAGGTCAGCTCAAGGTGCTCGACTTCGGCATCGCGCGCCTGCGCGAAGAAAACCAGCAGCGCCGCACCCAAACAGGTTTGGTCATGGGCACGCCCGCGTTCATGGCGCCCGAACAAGCCATGGGCCGCTGGAACGATGTCGACCTGCGCACGGATCTCTGGGCGATGTCTGCGACGGCGTTCACGCTGCTGACCGGGCTGCCCGTGCACGAGGCCGAGACTGCAGGCGAGATGCTGATCGCGGCCGCGACGCGCCCGGCGCGCTCGCTGGCGCGCGTGTTTCCACAAGCGCCGTTTCCGCTGGTCGCGCTGGTCGATCGCGGCCTCTCCTACGAGCGCGACAATCGCTATCCCGACGCGCAGAGCTTCCGCCTCGAGCTCGCCAAGATCCGCACCGCGGTCGCTGCGGAGACCGCCGAGATCAATCGCCCTGAGGCGCAGCAAAAGCCGCTGATCCCGGCGACAATGCACGGCAAGTCTGTGGCGCAGCCGCTGATAGCGTCAGCGTTCGACAGCGTCGCGGACGACGGCGACGACGAGGTTGTCGACACCTTCGACCCGAGCGGCGCGACCGATCAAGAGATCGCGAGCATGGTCAAGGTGTTCAGCCTGCTCGAGCGCGCGCTCTCGGCGACCAAGCAGTACGCACCGGATCATCCCGAGGTCAAGCGGCGCTTCGACGAGGTGTTCCGCGAGCTGGCCTCCGCGCTCATGACCTGTGAGGTCGCGTTGGCGTGGGATCTCACGCCCTACTCGTTCGGTGCACGCGACCAAGTGATCTGGGAGCCTGAATCTCCCTGGAATCGCATCCCGTATCAGTTGTTCGCGGATGGCGTGCGCATGATGGGCTTCGCGCCCGGCCTCGATCTGCCGGAATTCGTGCGCTGGACGCAGCTCGTGACCCTGGATCCGGTGACTGATTTCGCGCCAGAAGACGATCTCGTCACGATGCTCTGGGACGAGAACTTCGAGCACGTGTTCTTCCAAGCCATCGACTCGTTCGCCGAGGGTAACCAGGACCAGCGCGCTCGCTACGAAGCGGAGCGCGCGCAGGTGATCTCGGGCGCGCACATCGATCATCGCGCTGAGCTGAGCAAAGTGGTCGCCAGTGAGCGCAAACCAACCGCCAAGGGCAAAGCCTCTGCCGCTGGCGAAGACGTTCAGAGCAAAGGCCGCGAGCTGTTCCGCATGCTCGCCAAGAACGATGCCACCGATGCCGAGGCCGCGGCGCGCGTCGCCAATCTGAACATCACAGACGCCTCCTCCGAGAGTGAGACCGCGAGCACACTGCAGGTCGACAGCACCGCGCTCACATTGCTCGCGGCGCGCATGGAGGTCGATGTCGCCGCCGTCAGCGAGCGCTTCATCTCGGTGACCGCGGATGCTTTCGTGGTCTCAGCGAAGATGGGCCGCAGCGCAGCTGTCACTGCGCCGCTGCGCCGCGCGATCGACAGCCTAGGCACGGCCGCGCCGGCCAAGGCAGTGGAGATGATCCTGGAGCTGCGTGACGCGATCAATGTCGATGGCAAAGACCTCGACACCGAGAGCCTGCGTCAGACCATGACCACGGAGATCTTGTCAGCGCCGACGTTGCTCGCGATTTTGCAAGCGGGCGAGCAACTCCAAGGCGACGCGAAGACCGAGTACATCAAAGGCGTCACGCGCGTGCTCGGCTGCTTGCAGCCGCAACACTTCGATTCCGCGCTCTCATATCTCGAGAAAGCCAGCGCTGGCGAGCTGCGCGATCTGATCATGTCGTACTTGGAGCGCACGGGTCGCGGCAACGAAGCCAAGATCGGAGCGCTCTTCCCCAAGGTCGACGTCGACCTCGGCCTCGCGCTCGTGCGTCTGCTCTCGCAGCTCGACACGCAGCCGGCCAAAGATGCGATCAGCATGGCGTCGCAGAGCCCGCACGCGCTGGTCCGAATCGAAGCGCTCGGACACATCGAAGGCGCCTCGGGATCGCGGCTACGGTTGGAGATCAAGAAGCTGCTCGAGGACCCCGATGCGCAGGTGCGCCTGGCCGCGCTGCAAGCGATGGAGACGCACAACATCGTGATCGCCGGCGCATTCCTCGTGCTGCGCATTCAGCAGTCGAGCTTCTCGAAGTTGCCGCTTTCGGAGCGCAAGCAAGCGCTGCAGTCGCTGAGCAAGCTGCGCTCGAAGCGCTGCGAAGAGGTGTGCATCGAGCTGTTGTCCGAGACGTCGCTCTTTCCCAACCGCAACCGCGACGAGACGCGCGAGCTTGCGGCGCAGTATCTGGGCGAGCTCGCCAGCAGCGACGCCGCGTTGTTCTTGCTCGAGAGCACAGCCAAGAGCTCCGCGTTTCGCAACAACAAACGCGTGCGCGACGCGGCGCAAGCTGCACTCGACCGGCTCAAGGCACGCGCGCAAGAGGCGATCGAGTCCCGCAAGGCCGAACGCAAACAGGGCGCGGGACAGAGCTCGACGCATCGCACCGGCGCAAAGAGCGGCGCGCAAGCGAGCCCGAATCGCACGACCGGCGCGTCCGACCCGCGCAAGAAGAGCAGTGCCAGCAACACCTCGCAGGTCAAAGTCGAAGCGCCGAGCCAAACGGGCGCGACTGGCGCGACCGCCGTGCCGCCGCCAACAGCTGCGCCACCCGCCGCGCCTGCTGCCCCTGCTGCAAATGACAACGACAGCAAGACCAACCCCGGCACGGGACGGGTGACCAAGCCGAGCTCGAATGACAAGCCCGGTGGCACGTCGCGCCAAGTCAGGAGCCGCTCTTGAGGCGTACGCTCAACCGCAGCAACTTTCTCGCGCAGTGCAAGGCCAGCGATTCTCGCAATCGCTCGCTCGAAGAGATTCGCGACAAGGGCGCGGAAGTGATCCTGGCGACGTTCCGCTTGCTCAAGAACTCGCTCGTTCACGCCATCGACAATCAAGCCGTGGCGCTCACAGCCAAAGAGTCGCACGCGCTGATGCACGACTTCGCCGGCATGGTCGGTGGTTACGTGAGCCTCACCTTCGTGGATGAGACGATCTTCGTGTGCGGCCAGCTGCTGCGCGCGTCGCGCTCGATCTATCAATCGGCGATGGAAGTCGGACGGCTGCTCGCGACCTGCGATGTGTCAGAGCTCAGCTACACCGGCGACATGACGGTTGCGAACCTGATGGAGCTCTGCCAAGCGTTCGCGACGGCGTCGCGCGATCCAGAGAAGAAGAACGCGCTGCTCGAAGCCAAGCTTACGAACATCGCGGTGCGCGCGGTGGACTCGACGTTGCAGAGTCAACGCGACACCGACGCCGAGCTGCCGCCGATGGAGCGCGCACTCAGCACTTACGCATCTGGCTTGGTGGTGATGCGCCAGTACTTCGACAAAGTGTCGCGCGGCCGCACTGTGCTGCCTCATCGCGTCAAGCGCATCGCGCAGCGGTTGGTCGCGCTAGTCGAAGGCGACGAGAGCCCGCTGCTCTCGATGTTAACACTGGCCAACGCACACCGCGACGAAGCCGGCCGCGCGCTGCAGACCGCGATCCTGATGCTGGCGGTGTCGAAGAAGCTGACCAGCGATCGCAGCGTGCTCGCCCAACTCGCCATGGCTGCATTGACCGCTGACATCGGACGCGCGCGCGTCGCGGGTGGAAAGAGCGAGACCTATGTCGCGCTGAGTGACGAGTCTGAGCGCATCGTGCCCGCGCTCACGGGTGCGCTCTGCATCGCGAGTGGCGGAGTGAATGTGCAGAACGCGCTGCGTACGGTCGCCGCGTTCGAGGCCACCTCGCTCGAGCGTCATCAAGTCCTCGGGCCGTTGTACAAACGCCAGATGAGCCCGCTCATCCAGTCGAAGCTGCTGCACCTGGTGCGCGCGCTCTTGGATCTGATGGCGCCGCGTGACATCACCCGGCCGATGTCCGCGCTCGATGCGCTCTCCGCCGTCTCGCGCATGCCGACCGCCGACCCGATGCTGTTCAAGCTGCTCGTGCAGGCGCTGGGCGTGATGCCGACGGGAACCGTAGTGGAGTTCGAGACTGGTGAGTGGGGTGTGGTCGTCGGACCGTCGCAGAACCGCGCGGCCGTCGGCCGACCGCGGATCAAGCTCATCACCGATCGGGCTGGCAACGCGTTCCCGAAGCCGAAAGAGCTGGATCTCGGCGCGGCGACCGCAACAGATCGCTACCCACGGATCCGCGGCGTGATCGAGCCGAACCGAGCCCGCTTCAACGTAACAGCCGTGTTACTTGCGGGCGTGGGCACAACGACGCAGACCGGAACGGCATAAGCGCTGCGACCGTCTGAGACTCTTGCCAGTCGCACGCGCACGCTCTACGACTGCGATCGCGCGCGTTACACGCGCTGCTTTCACCTATTGAACCACGCGACCGCGTGATTTACGTGACCACGTTACAAGGAGAGCCTGCGATGGCCATTCAGATCGACCAAACCGCACCCGACTTCGAGCTTCCCAGCAACCAGCTCGTGGATGGGCGGCCCGGCAAGAAGATCAAGCTCAGCGAGCTCCGCGGCAAACCCGTAGTACTGGCTTTTTATCCGCTCGACTTCAGCCCGACTTGCACCAATGAGAACGTGTGCTTCCGAGATGACCTCTCGAAGTTCAACGAGCTCGGCGCGCACGTGCTCGGGATCAGCGTGGACAGCGCGTGGACACACAAAGCCTTCGCCGAAGCCCACAAGCTCACCTTCCCGCTGCTCGCGGACTTTCATCCGAAGGGCGCCGTGGCCAAGAGCTACGACCTCTACAATGAGGCCGTGGGCATCTCGAAGCGCGCGACGGTGCTGATCGACAAGACCGGCAAGGTGGCGTGGGTGTCGGAGCACGACAAGGCGCGCTCCAACGACGACCTCCTGGCCCAGCTCAAGAAGCTCGGATAATCCAGGTATCTCGAGCCATCGCGCAGTGGTCACTTCGCGAAACTGCCTTATATTGTTCGCAACGAGGTTAGAGCTCTCATGATCACTCTCACGGACAAAGCATCGGAAAAGGTCAAAGAAATCCAGGGCGCCGAGGGTCTCGCCGGCCAGGGTTTGCGGCTGCGGGTGATCGGCGGCGGTTGCTCGGGGTTCAGCTACGACCTGTTTTTCGATGACGAGACCAGCGAAATGGACGAGACCTTCGAGTCTCACGGCATCCCGCTCTATGTGGACCAGATGAGCCTCACGTACCTCTCAGGTACGGAAATCGACTACGTCGAAGGCCTGTACGGCGCCGGCTTTAAGTTCAACAACCCCACTGCCAAGAGCACGTGCGGCTGCGGTTCGAGCTTCAGCGCGTAAACTACTGATAAGACATCTGTTTCTCGAAACGGCGAACGCCGCTCCAGCTGCCCCAGGCAGCCCGAGCGGCGTTTTCATTTGGGAAAGCTTTGCGGCCCAGAGCTTGACAGTCCAAAGGCGCGACCTATCCTTTCTAACGTTACGTTACGTTAGAATGAGAGAGAGCCGCCCATGACAGCCGCCAGCACCACCCCTGACCCAGCCCTGGCTGAGTACATCAGCAGGGTCCGTAACATTCCTCGGCTCAGCCGGGAGGTCGAGCATGACCTCGCCCTCGCCGCACGCGCAGGTGACCCCGACGCCGCGCACAAGTTGATCGAAGCGAATCTGCGATTTGTCGTCGCCGTGGCCCTCCAGTACCGCCGCTATGGCATCCCCATCTCGGAGCTGATCGCTGAAGGCAGCCTGGGTCTGATCCTGGCTGTCCGCAAGTTCGACCCCGAGCGCGGCACTCGGTTCGTCACCTACGCCGGGTACTGGATCCGCGCATACGTCCTCGACCTGGTCGTCAAGTCAGCCAGCATGGTCGGCGGCGGCTCGGGCGCGCTGCGCTCCAAGCTGTACTTTCGCCTGCGCCGCGAGCGGGCCCGGGTCTCGAACCACGAGCAGGACCAGACGCGCGTCGTGGAGACGCTGGCTCAGCAGTTCCACGTCGACACCGAGCGCATGAGCCGCATGCTTCGGCAGATCGACGCACGCGATGTGTCGCTCGACATGACCGCACACGCCGACTCCAGCATGACCATGCTGGACACGCTCCAAGACGAAGGCGCGAGCCAAGAAGAGGAGCTGATGGCGTCAGAACAACAGCACGGTCTGAACGATCGTCTCGGTTCTGCACTCGGTGCGCTCGACCGTCGCGAACGCTACATCGTCGAGCAACGCATCATGGGTGACGATGAAATGTCTCTGGCCGAGCTCGGCCGGCGCCTCGGCGTGTCGCGTGAGCGCGCACGTCAGATCGAAGCGCGAGCCAAGCGTAAGCTTCGCAAGCGCCTCGTGGGACTCGAAGTCAACGCCGCTTGAGCCCAAGCCTGACAACTAAAAGGGCTGCGGTGTCGTGACCGCAGCCCTTTTTCTTTTCAGTTGTAGCGCTCGCTAGCGCGCTAGAAGGAGACTTCGCCGCCGAGCATCGTGAGGTCGATGTTCCACAAGAACGTGGGGAACTGCACGTCGAACTCCGGCGCCATGAACATGCCGAGGTTGTCAGTGAAGCGATAACGGATCGTCGTGCCGATGTGTGCGCCGCCCAAGCCCGACTTGATCCAAGGCTCGTTGCCAGTCGCGTTCTTCGCCGACGGCTGCGCTTGGATCTGACCAAAGGTGCCGCCGAGGAAGCCCGAGACCATCAGGCCGCGCGCCTTGCGCTTGGTGAACATGTATTCGACGCGTGCGCCGACGAGCAGGTTCGAGAACTTGCCTTCGCCTGCGGAGAACTGAAAGCGGCCGATCAGCGAGAGCGCAACGTTGTGCGTGATGAAGTAACCCAAGCTCGTGCGCAGCGCGACTTGCGGTGCGAAGCCAGGCTTGTTCACGCGCACGCAATAGCTGCTCGGAAACAGGCCGTAGGGGCGCTCGACGCCCGGCGACGACGGCGGACCGGTGTCTTTGCCATCGCCGGGGCAAGAAGACGACGTGAACGGCTCAGCAGCGCCATTCATCGGGTTCACGTAGCCGTCGTATGAGTCCTGATCGGGCTCCCACGCGTTCTGGTTCACGATGCCGTAGTCTAGATCTGCAGGCACGCTTTCGTCCTCCAGCTTGGCACCGGGGAAGCGCAGCACGCTCTGTTGACCGCGCGCTACGTAGCTCGCGGGATCGACGATGCGGCCACCGTTCTGCGCGTGGATGAACACGAGGTCGGTCGGCGCTGCGCGATCCGCCGGCATGCCCGACGTGATCCACGGCATGCCGAGCGCGAAACCCAGCTGAAAGAACGCGCGGCGAAAGTCTTTGGCTTTGCCGCTGCTCGTATCGCTCGCACCCCAGCCCGGCGGCAGCTCTTCGTCCATGCTCGGTGCCGCAGCTGGACCCTGCTCTTCCATCATCGGAGCTTGGCGCCGTTGCTGTTGCATCGGTGCTGCACCCGCAGCTGCGGCACCAGGCGCAACATTCACCGCGCTGTTCTGACAGCCTTGCTGTTGCACGCGCGCGACAGCGACTTGAAACACGCTTTGAATGTCAGGTGTGCTCGTGAGTGGATCGAGCTGGACGTTCGGATCGGCGCACAACGCATCTGCGAAGTAGCGCACGCCACCATCATTGTCCCCGAGGCCGCCGACGTAGACGACTGCGAGGTTCATGTTGGTCTGCGCGAGCAACGGTCGCGAAACACCATTTTGCTGCGCGACACCGATCGCTTCTTCCAACAAGGACCCTGCGCGGTTGATGTCCATGTTGTTGTACGCATCCATCGCGCTGTGATTGAGGTCCAGCACGACCTGCTCAGCGTTTTGCTGCGCCGATGCGTAGTTGCCGTAGTTGCCTGGCACGGCGGACAGCAAACCCAGAAGCGCAAGCACAACAAGTCCGTATCTCGCTCTCATTCGCTTAACTCCTCGCGGGTCCGTATCCGTGACATCGAGATTGAACATCGAGATTGAACATCGAGAGATGAACACCCAAACTTGGGATATCTCCATCCGGCGCTGCATCATCGCTACAGCTCAAAACCGCCGATTGATAACATGTCGCGCGACAGGTCCCGTAGGACATACGACATCGCGAACGGTTCATCGAGCCGTGTCTCACCATATATATGCGGCGTCAAGCTCGGTCGGTTGACGACACTTATTGCTAGTCGCAACGCGTGTCGAATCGCTCCTGCGCTGCGCTGATCATGTTGAGACATCTGACTGGCAGTTAGCGCACTCGCACTGTCAGTCCACCCCGCAAGGCTAAATATCAGACAACTTGCGTCTGTATTTTTCACAGCGCCGAGTGGGAGTTCGCCGCCGTCAGCTGCGCTGCTCGCAGCGCTGCGCGCACGCACGGAACTACTAGGAATCGCGGGTGTTTCGTCGCGCTCTTTGCGACAGCCACGGTCCGGTGTCAGCACTTGCGCTGCGCCGACGTTTTGCTCTGCGACTGCGATGTGTCGCTCAGCACGTGTAGCGCTGCCGTTACGCAGCTCGACCTGCGCGAAGTCATAGTGGGCGCGCGCCAAAGCGATCTCACGCGGAGCACAGTCGAGCGCGCCAGCATGCGTTGCGCGCTCGATAGTCGCGCGCAGCGAATCCATGCGCGCTGCCGGCACAGGCAGACTGCCGCAGCTTAGGATGCTCGAGCAGCTCACGACGATACCCGCGTGCACGCACTGCGCTGCAGCAGCTGAGCGCAGCACAACCCAAATATGTCTGATTCGCGACCCGCTCGACTTCTGCGGCGCGCTCTGTGCGCTCGGTGATCGCGCGCGCGAGGCCGACGAGATCACTGGTTCGGTAGTCCGGGTTGAGCGCTTCGGGTCAAGGCTTTCCTCCCGTGCGCTACCGCCACAGCTACAGCATGGATCGCATCTTCGTATTGGCCGCTTGCGGCTAATTCATGTGCTTTGTCCAGGTGAGCCTCAGCGAAATAGAGGTCGTACTGAGCGAAATACGCGGCATTCTCCGCGCGGGCCGAGGCGACGATTCGCTCGGCTTCGCCGACGTCTAAGCTGTAAGTCACGGGTCCGCAGCCAGCCAAGAAACAAAAAGATAGACACGACGAAACGCTGAAAAACGCCATGCAGTTTGCCGTGCCTGGGACCTTAGCGGAAGCCCGGGTCAGGCGTCAATCACGACAAACAACGGCGGAACTCTTGCAGATCTGGCGAGCGCTACGCGGGCACTTACGGGCGCTGCATGCGCATTTGGCCACGTCGGATCCGAACGAGCAGATAAACGGCGCCGTAGACCAGAAACGAGCCCATCGCGAGCGCGCCTTGAAACAGCGAGCCGCCATAGGGTTCGAGCCCGAAACCTCCCCAAAACTGCCTGAAGCTGCCCATGACACGCAGGCGCTCGGGCACGATGAACACGACTGCGACAGCTGCGACAGCGCTCGCAGCGACGAGCGTCAACGCCCAACTTACCCGCGCGTTACGCACGCACAACGCGGCGCAGAGGAAGCCGAGCAGACCGAGACCAGCTTCCGCGAGCATGCCGAGCAGCACGAGCGCGCTCGGGAGGCTGCGCACGTCGACGGTATACAACATGAACCAATCGCCGTGGAACAAGTAGAAATACGCCGAGACAGGCAGCAGCAACAGCAGCATGAACGCGCCGTACGCCGCGAAACAGTCAGACAAGAGCGCTGGCCTCGGTGAAACGCGCAACTCCGTCGAGCCTGCTACGGCTGCAGCCGCTCCGATTCCGACTCCTAGCAGCGAGAGCGTTGTAAATGGCAAAGCAGGTACTCTGTTTATCGCATATCGACTGGCTCGTCATGCGCGAGTGTGATCGAAGCGCTACTCAAGACATCAACATTGACCACGATATCGAGCTCGCGACCAGTGATCGAGCCGTGGCATCCAGCGCAAAGGCCGTTGAACAAGCGACGCGGCATCGATTGTTTGGCGCGCTCGCCTGGGTAGAACTGTAGCTCTTCGCGCTGTCGGAGCGGTCCCTGAAATGGTGCATCGCGCTCGAACTCTAGCGGTGTTGCGCCGGTTCCCAACACCGCTAGCGAAATCGGCACACCACCGGGCACGCGCACGCGGATCGACCCATCCTCGGCGAGGGGTGCTCGGCCCAACGAACGCAGGTCCTGGTAGAACTCGCCGAAAGCATCGCGCATGACGCCGCTCGAGAGATCAGAAAAGTTACGGGCGCTGTTCGCGGGCGGACGCGCCTCGAAGATCTCGACGCCCTTGACCTCGTCCGAGATCGGCCGGCCGGTACGCGTGTTGGCGAACAGCAGCGTAGCCAGGAGTGGAAAGTCCGTGATGTGTACGACGGCGTCGCTCTGCCCTGGGTCGACCTGCGTGCTTCCGTTCGGCTCGTCTGAGCGCGATTGAAACACACTGCGGGGCTGGCGAATCCAGATCGGCGCGGCTTCGACGGCGATCGCACTCGCATCGCGATACAACACGCGCGGCGCGCCCGCGACCGCATTCGGGTCGAGCTCGCACAAGTCGTAGTGATGTGGGCCCATGGCGCCGTCCATCGCTGATAGAGCACATGAGACGATCATGCGACCACTCGGCAGCGCTGCAGGCGATCGGAACACGCCGCTGTCTGTGCCCACGGCGCCGCGCAACGCAGCCGTGACGGAATGGATGTACGCGCGGTCTTCGGGGTCGCGATCGTTTTGGTCCGGGCCGATCGAACGGTTGACGACCATGATCGAGCCGCCGCCGTCCACGGCATCGAGATCCGCCGCGACCAACGCGAAGTTGCGATTCGTCAGCTCGATCAGCTCGGTTGCAGATGCGAAGCCGATGCTCGGGCGTTGCGCGATCAACGGGTGATAGTCGCCGCCGTCCAGGTTCTGACGGCGCGCGGCGAGCTGATGGAAGTCCTCGGCGCGCTTCTCTGCGGTGAAGATCACGCGGCCGTCAGACATGAAGCTCGGGCCGAACTCTTGATTGTTCAGATACGTCAGCTGTCGGACCGCAGCACCCGGCGCGTATACGTAGAGATTCGCGTTCGGCGCCAGCGAGGCCGGTGCGCGCGTGGGCCCTCGAAAGCTGCTGTCGCCGGAGATGTTGCCACGCGTAGAGGCAAAGACGATCCGACCGTCCGGCGCGTAGCTCGGATCGAAGTCGTGCAGCATGAGCCCGTCGCTTTGATCCGCGGGGGGATTGAGCGCAGACAGCTGCGTGCAGTCGCTGCCGTCGCTCTGCAGCTCGTAGAGGCGCATCGCGTTCCCTTCGCCGCTGCGCGCTGCAAAGGCGATGCGTGTGCCGTCCCAGGACACTGCGGGGCCACGCACGTCGAGCGGCGGCTGGAGATCACATGCGCCTAGCAGCGAACGCGCGGTGCCGAGCTCGAGCCCGTTTGGCCCCGTGTTGGCATCCGCGAGCATCAGGTCGGCGCCGGGACGGAACGTGTCGACATCCCAGGGCTGACCCACTCCTTCAGGTCGCTTGACGAACACCACACCGCGCGGCGTTGCGCTCGCTGGCAGCTCGGAGCGGCTGACGGCTTGCTCACGCTCGATCGCGTGCCAGCGTGCCAGCACACAATATGCGGGCAGCGTATTCAAGTCGCCGCCGTCTACATCGAGGCCGGCACACTGCGCGGGCGCTGCGCGCGTGCTCGCGTCGGAGCAGCTGCCGAAATCTTCGAGCAGTGCACCACCGCGATGCGTGATGCCGTGTGCTCCCGGTGTCGGGCACAGGTTCTTGGCGACGAGGCGGCTCTGGTTGGGATCTTCACTGTCGACGGCCAAGAGCGCGCGGGCCAGCTCGTAGTTCGTGCGCGTGGCGACCTCGGAGAAGAAGCCTTGGGCACCGACGCGCAGCCGCAAGTCGTGGAACATCGCGGGCGAGTGACAGTTGAGGAACATGCAGCCTTTGCGCACCAGGATCGGCTGCACGCGGTTGCCGAAGTAGCGCAGACCTGCATCGGCCTCGCCAAACTGCAGAAGCTCGGGCGCTTGCTCGACGGTGCGCTCGGCCCACGCCAAAAGCTTCTTGTAATCGGGATCATTTACGTCAGCGAACACGTCGCCGCCCTCGTGGTAGACGCCGCCCGCGCCCGTCGCGAGCGGACGGCGCAAGAGCTCCGAGCTGGTAGCAACCTCGTCGAGGTAACGCAGGGTGAGCTCGTAGTTCCAGCGCAGCTCAGCCTGGTTCGAGCCGCAGGTCAGGTACAGGTCCGCGTTGGTCGAGCCGTGACAACTCGAGCCCGCACAGCGCTCGCGCAGCACCGGCGCGACGTCGCTCTCGAAGCTGCGCAGCGACTCGGCATGGGGCGGCTCGCGTTGCGTGTCGATGTACGGCCGCTCGCTGCGCGTGTGCGAGCAGTCGCCTTGGCTCACGCGCGGCTGACCCGTCGGTACACCGTTGCGCGCGTGACCGCCGTCGATCCACTGCTTGAGCGCGCTGTAGTTGCGCGAGCCCTGCGCGATCGCGCCGCTGCCAGCGGCATGACGGATGTCGGTCGTCACGCTGATGCGACGGCGCATGGGGTTCGCGGCGTCGGGTGGATCGATGGTGCGGACATCGACTTGGATCGGGCCACCGGCCTTGAGCAGGAGCAAGCCAGCGGAGTACGGACCAAAGGCCGGCAGCGCATCTTGCCGACGCATCAGGCTGTCGTACGAGGTCAGATCCAGGTTTCCGAGGGCGAAGCCGCGACCGTCGTCGACGTGACAGCCAGTCGTCTGCCGCTGACAGCCGACATCCAAGATCGGCGCAATGCGCTCTTCGTAATAAGAGTAAGTGGAAGGTGGTCGCTGTTCACAACCACCTAGCAGTAGCAACGCTGCGCAGAGCGCGAGCGAACTAGCGCGTGACAGGTTCAGCATGTCTGCACCAGTGTAGAGTAACTGTTAGTTAGTTGGCGCGCGGCTTCATCTGCAGCGCTACGCTGATGGCTTGCTTGACGTCATCGCTCTGCTCGACGCTTCTGGCGTCGGTCAGCGCGGTCTCAGCCTCCCCACCTCCGATGCGTCCCAGCGCGATCGCCGCAGCTTGACGCACTTGTGCGCTGTCATCCGTAATCAGCACGCCGAGCAGCGGCTCGACTGCCGCGGACAGCCGCAGCTCACCTGCGAGCTGGGCGGCCGTGCGTCGGACCTGCACGTCGTCGTCCGCGATCGCTTGGAGCAGCGCCGCACCGTCGCGGAAGAAGCTGACCTTGCGTACTTGCTGGAGCGCCGCGAGCCGCACGCCCGCATCGCTGTCGCGGATGGCGGCGCTGAGCGCACTGTGCCCTTTGAGGGTGTTGAGCCGGCCGAGCGCACGCACGCCCGCGACACGCACGCTCGCTTCAGCGTCCTCGGTCGCAACCTTGCCGAGCGTGGCTGCGGCGTGTGGATCCAAGAACTCACCGAGCGCCGCAGCAGCGCGTGCACGCCGCTCTGGATTCGCATCGCGCTCGGCGACGTCCTGCATCTTCTCCATGATCGGACCGAAGCCGAATGAGCGGCGCCGCAGCCACCAGGCTGCGATCTCGCGCGTCTCCGCCTGATCGCTCGAGAGCAGCTTGTCTGCGAGCAGCGGGATGCACTCGAAACACTCGACGCGCTCGCCGTATTCGAGCGTCGCGTACAGCCGCGACGGCGATGCGTTGCGGATCGCGTTCACCATGTATTCGCGCTTGGGCGCACCCGTGCCGACCGAGAGCTCGCCGCGCTCGCGATCGTACACGACCACCGGGGTCAGGTCGTCCGCGCGAACCACGCTGGGTGCAGGTGCAAGCAGCAACACGAGAACGAAACTCCACTTACGCATGCTGTTTGTGCTCACGGCTCGTACTCCATCGGCTCGAGGTAACCTGCGGCGTTGTCACTGTTGCGGCGTGAGAAGTACTGGCCGCCGAGGTCCGCCATGCGGATCAACATCAAGCGCTCGGCCGGCGTGAGCGTGACGCCTACGTCCTCCGGGTGCGCAGCGGTCGACCAAGCCCACTCCTTGCCCGCGCGCTCGTCGTCAGGCGTCGCGTTCACCTTTGCGATCAAGCGGCTCTCGCGCGCCGATGCCGGCACGACCCAGAGCGGCGGCACATCGCCCTCTACCATCGAGTCGCCCATCATCGCCGAGGGATAGAGCAGCGACACGTACGACGCTGGATAGGTCACAGTGCTGCGCTCGTAGTAGGTGTCGATCGGCTGCGAGCCGAGCGACAGATACGGGATCATGTAGGTCAGCGGCGCGGCCGCCGGATCTTCATTCGGCACGGTGACGGTGTACTGTCGCCCCGCGAACGGATCGTTCGCACCACCGTTGTGACACGACACGCACTTCGCGTCGAACAGCTCTTGAATGTTGCCCTGCGCAGCGCCGGCCCAAGGCAGCTCGATCCGGTCCGCCGCCGTGAGCTTCGAGTAGTCTTTCTTGTCGAACGGCAGCGCTTGCGCCAACGTCGCGCCTTGCGTGGGGCGCGCAGTTTGCGAGCGCGACTCGTGACAGCCGCCGCAGGTGCGCGTCTCGCCCGGCATGGCCTGGATCCACAGACCTTCGCTGCGGATCGAAAGGCCGAAGCGGTCGATCGCTTGCACGTGGTACGGCAGGTACGGGACAACAGCCGCTTCCCACGAGCCGTCGGCTTGCACCGGCGCTTCCGCGAGGATCGCAGCACCTTCGTGCATGGTCAGACCGAACTCGCGCAACCCACCGACTTCCGAAGAAAATCCTTCGATGATGCGCACGCGCTCAGTCTGCTTGAGCGCTTCTTTGAGCTCGGTGGCTTCCGCGAACTGACCGCCGCGGATGCTCTCGCGCAGCGAAGTGTCACGCACATCGATCGAGCCGAGCACCGCGTGCTTGCCGCCGAGTGGGTCGTACTCAGAGTCTTGTGGCGCGCTGATGTTGCCAGAGCGCACCGCAGGCTCGACACGCGGCGCGACGGGGATCGCGTACATGTCCCAGTGATCCTCGTCGTCGTAGATCTTCTGACGCGCTTGGCTCTTCGGGTCGTACAAGTAGATCCCGAAGCGCGGCGCGCTGTTGGCGATCTCGCTCCGCTCGCCGACGTCACCGTCCGCCCACGACACGAGCACCTTGCCACCGTCGAGCATGACCGGCGTGCGATAGCGACCGGCGCCGCTCGGAACGAGCCCGTCGCGACCCAGTGGCACGCGCGGCGTCAGCGATTCGTAGCGCGCGGCTTCTTCGTCGTACGCGCCTTCACCCGACACTTGCACGTCGATCTTCATGACCGCGCCGGATTGGATCGTGCCTTCGCGCGAGGTCGCGATGCCTACGTAGCTGCCTTTGCCGGCTTCGCGCACCTGCACGATGCTGTTGAACTCTTTGCCGTGCTGACCCGCGAGCGCGAGCATGTTGGTGCAGTCTGGATTCATCCGGAACAACTTCACGTCGTTCACTGGACCGAGGTGCTCCCAGCGCGAATAGCCGATGGTTCCGTCACTCAGCAGGAACGGATCGGCTGTGTGCGACAAATTCTGTGAGCACAGCTTGCGATCGGCGTCGCCGGTGTTCGCAGAGATCGTCGCGAGCTGTGTCGCTTCGCGGCCGTGATTGTACTCATCCGCGCGCGTGCCCATCGGCGTGTAGGTTTGATTGGTGACAAACGCGATGCGATCACCGGGCACGAAGATCGGCCTCACGTCGTCGGCCATCGCGAACGTCAGCTGCTTCGGCTTCGAGCTGCCGTCGAGCTTCGCGAGATAGATGTGATAGTGCGAGTCAGCGTCCTTGTGACGCATGGAAAACACGACTTGCTTGGCATCAAACGATAGATCCAAGCCAGCGATGTCGACTGCATCGAAGTCTTTAGTCAGGTCGCGCAACGTTCCTGACTGCGTGGGTGGTGTTAGTACATACACCCCGCCACCAGGCACATAGCGTTGATAGTCGACTACGCGGTCGACTCCGCCGGACACAGCTTCCGCGCCGGATTTTTCGAGAAATGCGCGCTTTGCAAATACGAGCGACTCGACACCCGGCAGAATATCGGCTCGTTTCGCACCACTATCACATGCTGCAGAAAAACATGTCGCGAACACACAAAACGTGACACTCTTCCACATGCCCGGCCTCCGTACGGTCACAGCAGCAAGTGCTGGACCAAACCAGCGCGTCTCGTTGCAATGGCGTAATCATCGAGGATTCGCAGTCAGTACATGCCGCAAGCAGGGGCTCACAGCCCCCAGCAGCCAAAGCGAGAGCGGTCGAGCGACCCCAGAGTCCCTGACCACTCAGCGAATCCAGCTGCAAACAATACAAGCTTTCCCGCGCTTGTGGCTATGCGTCCTCGGAAGCTTGCTGCTCTCAGCGGCCTGCGCGCCGCAGCTCGCAGCGGCGCCGGTGCGAGCACCTGTACGCACGAGTCAGCCGACCACCCAGGCCCTCACAGCCCTGAGCGCGAACGCTCACTACACGCACGGGCAGCACGGGGCGAACGACGGCAACGCCGAGTTCGAGTACGGGCAGCTAGCGCTGTCACTCGGTTGGCTTCCGAGCCGCGGCAAGGAGTGCGTCCGTCGCGGTCCGAATCGTGGCTTCTGCTCGGGTCCGCGGCGCGTGCCGCAACCGTTCGGTGAAGCAGCGCAGCTGGCAGCGGAGCTCAGCTTGGGCGAGCGCGCGAGCAGTGCACGCCTGCTCCTCGCGCCTCCGTCGCGCGACTGGGTGACCGCTGCGAAGATCGTGCAGAGCGGTTCTTGGGTGTGGCCGGTGGACCCCAAAGGTTTCGTGCGCGGCCCCGGCAACTTGCGCTTGGCTGCGAAGCGTCGCCGCGCGATGGCGATGCCGCATCCCGATCCAAAAGTCGCTTACCCGCCGCACCACGAGCACGAAGGCGTCGACTGGGCTGCGCCCGTGGGCACGCCGATCCGTGCCGCTCAGGGCGGCTTGGTCGCCTACAGCGACAACGAGCTACGCGGCTACGGCAATCTCGTGATGATCGTGCATCCGGACGGTGCGGTCACTGTGTACGCACACTGCCGCGCGACCTTCGTGTTCCCCGGTCAGCATGTGAGCGCCGGCCAAGTGATCGGCGAAGTCGGCAACACCGGCTTCTCGCGCGGCCCGCACTTGCACTTCGAGTACCGCGTCAACGGCATGCCGCGCGATCCGCAGCCGAACCTGTGGAAGTCGCACAAGCAGCGTCGCGCGCTCGCGAAGAAGCTGGCGCGCAATCATCACGGTGACCACGCGCAGCTGTGATTAACTTGCGGAGGTCGGGAGTCGCGGAGTTTACGGAGCGACTCCCGCGACCGCCGCTGTGATTAACTTGCGGAGGTCGGGAGTCGCGGAGTTTACGGAGCGACTCCCGCGACCGCCGCTGCGATTAACTCGCGGAGGTCGGGAGTCGCGGAGTTTACGGAGCGACTCCCGCGACCGCCGCTGCGATTAACTTGCGGAGGTCAGGAGTCGCGGAGTTTACGGAGCGAGTCCCGCGACCGCCGCTGTGATCAACTTACTCACCACTCCGAGTAGACGGCGCGCACGGTCTCCTCGATGCCGTAGCTCGGCGCAAAACCTAGCTCTCTGCGCGCGCGGCGATCGTCGACGAGGCAGATGTAGCGCAGGTGATCGAGCTCTTCCTTTGGGAAGTTGCTGAACTTCGAGCTCCACAGGCTGCCCAGCAGCGTGCCGATCAGCGGTCCGGGCACCGGCGTCGGCACCTTGCCGAGGATGCGCCAGATGCGCGAAAGCGGCAGCTCGCCGGGACCGCGCAAGTTGTAGATGCCGCGCGTGCCCGGCTGCAGCGCGAGCATCAATGCTTCGACGACGTCGCGCTCATGAATGACCTGCAGCATGGGATCGAAGCCCATCACAGTGATCGGCCGATCCATTCGCGCGTAGTTGCTGGACGCGTTGTGCACGCGACCAAGGATGTGACACGGACGCAAGAGCACGGTCTCGACGCGTGGGTTACGCCAGAAGAAGCTCTGCGCGAGCATGTCCACGTCGATCAAATCGCGGATCTGGTGGAACTCTTGCGCGCCGAGCAGCGGCGCATCCTCGTTCAGAAAGTGCGGATTGTCAGGGCTCGGCCCGTACAACATCGCGGACGACATCACCACGAGCTTGGGCACGTTGTAGAGCGAGACGTACTCCAACAACTTTTGAAAGCCGACCACGTTCCATGAGTGGTGGGTGCGATCACTCTCGCGCAAGTTATGCATCACGCCCAAGTGCACGACCGCGCGGATGCCACCGCCGCGGAAGATGTCTTGTGTTTTACGCCGACGCACATCGATCTGGTGGTGCACGATGTCAGCCGGCATACCGTCGAAGCGTCGGCGATCGATCCCGATGACTGGCATGTCGCGATGCAAGCGACGCGCGAGCAGCTGACCCATGCGCCCGCAGATGCCGGTGATTACCACCGCGCCGCCGCTGCTCGCGCCGCGGCCGTCTTGCTCGGCACGCTCATCGTCAGCGGGCTCCGGCTGCAACTTGGGCTCGGGCGGAGGTTGTGAGGCTCTCGCGCTCGGGCGCCTCACCGATGCGCGCGCTTTCGGGTTCTGTGCCACGGACCCAGGTTGTGCAGATCAGCAATCTACGTCAAGCGTCAGCGCGACTCGATCTTCGGCAGATTCGAATTGAGCGGGACGCCTTCACCTACTGGCACAGGCTCCGACAACAGCTGCAACTCAGTCGTGAACACTTCGTCTCCGGCGAGCACGAACAAGTTGCGACCCATCAGCGGCTCCGCGAGCTTCGGATCGAAGTAGCGCCACAGCGCGACCACTTGGCCGCGCTCGTCCAGCGTTTCAATCTCGCGCAGCTGAATGGCCAACCACGGCACGCTCGTAAAGACCTGCTTGAGCCACTTCTCGATCGCTGCCCTGCCCTCGTGCCGCACAGGCAAGCCCTCGGGCGACAAGCTGAAAGGCTCGATCAAGGTGCCGTTCGTCGCGAACAGCTGGGCGATGGCACGTGCGTCACGGCGATTCCAGCTCGCCACATAGCGTCGAACCAGCTCATGCTGAGTGAGCGCCGGCGCGGGCATGCGGTGATAGATGAAGCGCACATCGAAGCCGCGACACCACGGCGAGTTGAAGCGCAGCTCCTCCAACGTGTCACCGTACACCACGACCAGGCCACGTCCCGATTCGACCGGCACGGCAGCACCGCACGCTGCGTCTGGAGGCAAGCGCACGTCCGAGTCGGAGACGAACAGGTACAGCCCGCCAGATTTCTCCGGCTTGATCGACCACACCTCGGTGCTCTCACAAGCGGGTTGCGCGAGCCGTGTCTCATAGGTGAAGCGCAGGCCGTTCCCCGCTTGCTCCAGCAGCAAGGTGCGCTCGAAGCCTTGGCGCGCGAGGTCCAACGAGCCATCGACGCACTGCGCAGATACCCAGCGATAGCTGGAGCGCTCGGGCAGCTGTAGTGGCGATGTGCCCTGCTCTGCTGTCGAGCTCGAAGCGCCGCAGGCGAACAGGCACAACGCCCATGCAAGAACCGCGAGCACGCAGCCGTCAGCGGCGAATGTGCGCGGCGCTGTCACCAGAAGATCGCCTTGCGCTCTTTGACCCCGCGATTGACCATGCTCTGGATCGTGGCTTGCACGACCCACACTTTCTCGTCGATCGCTGCGTCGTCGTCGTCAGGGTCGCCGCTGAAATAGAGCGGCTCACCGAAATACAAGCGGTACTTCGTCGGCAGCGGCGCGAAAAAGCCGAAGAAGAGCTGCGGGATGATCGGCAGGGAGGGCAGACCGACCATGCGCGCAAACGACTTGAAGTCAGCGACCGAGGGGTACTGCTCTTCGGCTCCGATCACCGCGACCGGCACGATCGGCGAGCGTGTCTGCAGCGCCAAGCGCATGAACCCCGGTCCGAACGGCGCCAGCTTGTAGCGCTCCGAGATGGTCTTGGAGATGCCCTTGACGCCCTCGGGGAAGATGATCAGTGCATCCTCTTTTTCCAGCAGGTGGCGCGCGTTCTCGGGCGTGCCGAGCACCTGCCCGACGCGCGGGAACCAGACCGAAAAGAACGGCAACGTGCTGATGAAGCGCTCGACCATCGCGCGCGGAAAGCGCGGGTGCTCGCTGTCCAGCGCCATCGCCAGTGCGATCACCACACCGTCCAGCGGGACCTGCCCCGAGTGGTTGCCGACGATCAGCACACGCCCGTCCGGCACGTTCGCGAGCCCGTGGACCTCGGTGCGAAACCAGTAGCGATGCAGATAGACCAGCATCGCGATCGACAGACGCGTCGTGTCGACGTCGATCCCGAAGGGGTCTATGCCGATCTCGTTGAGCGTCCTGACGGGCAGCGTGCGGCTGAGCTGCTCGTCGAGGTCTTCACCCGTGACCCGGCTCGACAGTGCTATGACAGCGTCGGTGAAGGCCTTGAACCATTTGTTGCTCGTATCGCCAACCCGGGGCGCGGTAAGCGCTGCGTCGACCATACGCGGGGTCCGAGGCCGTTCGTTCATCGTGGGGGATGGTGCGCGAGCGTGCTGCGCGGGTCAACAGGCGTGAACAGTCCCAAGCGCTACCGGAAGCAGCCAGCGTAGGCGCCGGATAGTCGTCTTCCTGCGCTTTCGCGCGTTATGCTCGCAGCACGACGACGAGATTCTCGCCGGAGGGAGTGCCCTTAATGCGCTTAACTGTGTCGCGATTGCCAAATGCATTGCTGCTCCTCGCTTTGCTCAGCAGCCTACAGAGCTGCCAGCTGTTCGAATCGACCTGTTCCGAGGTCGACCGCGACTGCCTCGGTGGCGGAGGCCTGCGCTCGGGCAAGACCTGCGTGCGCGCCGGCGATTGCGCGACCGGCCTGACTTGCGTCGACAACAAGTGCGAGTACGACGGCACGACCCGAGCGGGCGCTGAGTGCCTCGCGACGGCCGAGTGCGGCGACGACTACTACTGCTCGCCGCTCGATCTGGTGTGTCGCGCGATCAGCCCGGATCCGCAGGGGCTTGGCGGTGTCTGCTCGTCGTCGCGCGAGTGCGAGAAGGGTCTGGTCTGCGATGCCGACGTCGATCAGCTGTTCAGCGAAGGCCCGTTCGGTTTGCTGTCGCAGATCTGTCAAGACGCTGTCGATCGCAACGACACGCCTGAGAGTTGCGCGCTCCCGCGTACCTGCACGAAGCGCGGCTTGGTCGATCGCGGCGCTCGCTGCAACAGCTCGCGCGACTGCCTGGCCGGCCTGTACTGCATCCCCGACATCATCGATTTGCGCGAGAGCGTGTGCTTCGGCGGCGAGCGCTTGCCCGTCGAGCCGATCTCGGTCCCGCTCTGGGGCGGTGTGCGCTGCCCCGTGGATGCTGAAGAAGCCGTCGCATACTTCGAAGTGCCGCGTGCGAGCGAAGACGAAGAGCCTGATTTCTATCGCTTGCCGTTTCCGAACGACATCCGTCGCGACGAGGATGGCATCGATCTCAGCGGACATCCGTCGCCGCCCGACGATCTCACGCCCGCAACGGCGGCTCGCTACCTGGCCGAGAGCAAGAACCTCGATGGTTTTGCCCTGAACCCGGTGGTGTTCTTCCGCTTTTCGAAGCCTGTGCGCTCGGCGGATCTTTCGCTCGATACCCTGCGCATCGTGGACATCACGCCCGGCTCGCCCGAATACGGGCAAAAAGCCAGCATCGCGTGGGGCCCAACCAAGCGTCGCAGCAACTACATCTGCCCGAATTGGATCGGTGTTCATCGGCCCGCCGGGTCCCCGTTGCGCGCGGGCACGACGTACGCCGCGCTGATCACGAAGAGCGTGCGCGACGAGGATGGCATGTCATACGCGCGCACGGACGACTTCAACGCGATACTGGGCGACGCGCGCCCATCGGACGGCACGCTCGCCAGCGCGTGGGAGCGCTATGCGCCGCTGCGCGCGTACTTGCAGGGCGACTCGGACATTGCAGAGGCTGAGCTGTTGAACGCTGCGGTGTTCACCACGCAGAACGAGACCGATGTAATCGAGCAGCTGAGAGCAGCGATCGATAGCGATGGCGTGCCACAGGTCTCGGAGCTCACGGTGTGCAAGAGCGGTGTGACCTCGCCGTGCGAAGACAAGGCCACCGGGCGCGGCAAGTGCCACAATGAAAACGAGGCGTTCACCGAGATCCACGGGCGCGTGCGCTTACCGATCTTCCAGCGCGGCATCGCACCCTACGACACGCCCGACCAAGGCGGCGACATCGCGCGCAGCGCACAAGGTGCAGAGATCCAGCGGCACGCTGAGGTGTGCTTGGCGCTGTCTGTGCCGAAGCTGCCTGCACCCGAAGCGGGTTTTCCCGTGCTGCTCGTGGCTCACCCGAGCGGCGGCTCGTTCGCGGATCAGCTAGGCAGCACCGGGCTCGCGAGCTTTGCCGCCACGCTCGAGACGCCCAGCGTCGTGCTGTCGTTCGATCTGCCAGTGCACGGCGATCGACGCGGCGACTCGACGCGACCGGCGCAAGACTTGTTCTTCAACTTGGTGAACCCGAAGTCGGCGCGCGGCAATGCGCTGCAGGGCGCGGCTGATCTAATCACGGTCACGCACCTGCTCGACGGCGGCATCTCGGCGGAAGACTCACCACTCGACGGCGCGATCCTGTTCGATCCGCGTCGCGTCGTGTTGTTCGCGCACTCGCAAGGTGCGACGCACGCCGCGCTGATGATCGGCGGCGAGCCGCGCATTCGCTCGGTGATCTTCGCAGGTCTCGCGGGCCAGATCACGACGCAGCTGTTGAACCTCAAGCGACCGACCGACACTTCGTCAGTCTTGCCGTTCTTGCTGTTTGATCCTGACACAAAGGGCAAGCTCGTGGGCGGCGATGCCAACCCGATGCTCGCGCTGATGCAGGGTTACTTGGACAGCTCGGATCCCGTGAACTACGCGCATCAGCTGCAGCTCGATCCGCCTGACAGTGCGCGCGCTGGGCATGATGTGTTTTTCGTCTACGGGTTGTTCGACAGCTTTGCGCCCGAGATCTCGCAGAAGGCTTTCGCCGATGCTGCGGGGCTTGCAGCGGTGGACCCGGATCTAACGCTGGCGTTCAATGAGATCACGTCGCCTGCGCGTGGCAATGTGATGCCCGGACCGGTG
>Ga0209082_1000112_pt1 | contig 44974 bp, 34 predicted proteins | sample ColdCreekSource_FD_184127 | JGI IMG/M metagenome (GOLD analysis project Ga0209082, IMG submission 184127) | Groundwater microbial communities from Cold Creek, Nevada to study Microbial Dark Matter (Phase II) - Cold Creek Source (SPAdes) (version 3) | ecosystem: Environmental > Aquatic > Deep... | reverse complement strand
GTTGGTAACTGCTTTTTCTATTGCAGTAGTAGACGAAGTATTGGATACTGTTATGTTTGCTTCCGCAACTGTTTTTATAGAATTACCTGTTATTACACTTTGTAATCCTTCTATTTGAGTAAACGCAGTTTTGGCTATAGTAGTTTTTTGATTAGTTGTCTCTTGAAGACTACGCGATTGTCTATTATCTACATCCGCTACAGTACTAATAATAGGGGCAGTAGTGTGTACCGCAGTGTCAGATCCCATAGAAATATTATTGCCCGCTAATTGAATACTAGCCCCTGCAAATCTAATTCCACTATTTGCATACTCTGCTCCGTTTGCTAAACTTCTTACTCCTGTAGCTAGAATTTCTTGCGCTTCTTTCATCCTTTCTAAACTTTCACTAGTAAGATCAAATTTAGTATCTTCTGCAAATTTGGCTGTTTTACCTAAAAACTCCATGGCATTTTCTTGAATACCTGCTGCGTTATTAGATAAAGCACCTATTACAGATTTATTTAAAGCTTCTCCTGAAGTTAATACTCCCGCTTCATTTAACGGTTGAAACGACGGAGTAGAGGGGGTATCTGTTTTATCTGATATAGCCGACGCTTCCATTAATGCATCCAATGCCTCACTTTCTACAAATTTAATAGATTTAATATTTACATTAGAAAAATCTTCTAAATCTTTTGTATTGAATGTATCTAGTTCTGTATTTTGTGAAATGGAATAGTCTTTTGATTTTAAAAAATCATCTGCAGAAATTAAAGTACTCATTATATTGCACTGTCTGTTAAGTTATTAGGATTTATATCTGTTAAATATATTTTAAAAGTTTTTAAAGTGTTTGAAGCAATAATTTGTGCATGCGGTAACCCGCTTTTTATTAATAAAATACATCCTAGCCCTAATAAGTATCGTATTCTCTTGTAAACATCTGAACTTAATAAATCTGAATTATTATTAATATTTCGATAACACAAAATGTAAGCTCTATTAAATAACATATTAGATAACGAAACTAGTAGTAATGCGTATCCTCCCGGAAGACAAAACGTTTCTAAAATAATATTAGAAGCTTTTTTAAAATCATATGAAGTCCTAAATTTAGATACATTATCTAAAAACTTTACTACTAGGATTTCTGTCGGTGTTTTTACTTCAAATTCTAAATCTACATATGTACTTTCAGTTCTTTCTATTGCTAATACATTCATTAACGAATCTAAATTAGAAGAATATTCTTGGCGTATAAATGACGCAGCTAAGTTGGAAAATCCCCCCGCTCCAAATCCTAATTCATATATTGATTTAGCTACTTTTAATAAAGTATTAATTGCACGTTGTTCATTTGTAGAAGGATTATCAATAATAAATAGTTCTTTATTTTTATTTCTTTCTTCCTCTGCTTTCCATTCTAAAACTTCAAACAACCATTTTTCATAGAATTTTAATTCATTAAATATTTCTTTTACGAAAGGACTCGCTAATATAATATTGATTGATAAATTATATATTGCTTTATCTGTTTCTTTTTCTTCTTTTTTTCCTAACTCTAATCCTTCTCTATAAAATTCTGAAATTAATTTGTAATCATTTGTATTTTTGTTTAAAAAAGCATTATACGCTACATTTTTGCTGTATTCAAATAAACTTGTATATGCTTCATGTATTACTTCTGAAGGAGTTAAATACTCTTTATATTCTTCTAGTAAATTAATGTAATACGACAGTGTTCCATAAAATCCTGCCCACGTTTTAAAATTAGTAAATGTTAAATTTTGACAATAACTAAAACTTGGTAATATTTTATTGTTATTTATCTTTGAAGAATAGTTCCTATAATGATTCGTTAATTGTGTATTAGAAGGATTAGATATACAATTAATATTTAAAGTAGTAATAAGTAAATTTTCTAATATATAAGATAAATCTAAAAAAGTAGTTCCAGTGTTAAAAGAATTTTTATTAATAGTAGTTATATTAAGGGAACGTGTAAGAGCATTAAGCGCAACAAACCCTAAATTTAAACAAGATTTACTTTTTAAATTACTTGTAGGATTATCATTAATAATTAAATTGTCTTCGTCTAAAGGTAAATATTCTAGATGTTTGAAGTTTGATGCCATTTTGTTAAAGCTTCAGTTAAGTAAGTAATACTTTGTTGTTTGTATTTTAATGTTTTTGAAGTGACTACAATTGCTTTTAATCTATCATTATTTATAATTAAAGTTAAATAATCATTTTGAGCTAAAAGACTAGTATTATATAATTCTAATATTTCTTTTATATTTTCTAATAGTAGATTATCTAAAGTACTATTAAATTGAATATTAAGATATTGTTTAAGAACATCAAACGAAGTATATTTTAAGGCAACTTCATCTACTAAGTTTAAAAATTCAGGGGCTAAATATTCCCCAGTAATAATATTGTTGAATTGAAGTTGCATACTAGGTAATAAGATATTATCCTTACTCAAACTGCAATCTTTAAATTCTTTTAATAAACTAGTTTCATAGTTATAAAAAGCAATAGAAAGTAATGTTTTTATTTTAAAAGGGAATAAATGTAAAGTAAATATCCCAGCTCTAATATCATGAAGAGCCCTTTGAGTTGTATTATTTATAATGGAATATTGTAGTATTTCTTTAAAATATTCATAATGTAATTGAGTTCCTCCGCTGAAAGAAACTCCTTTTTTTAAATAATAATCAATTAAATTTCCTTTAAAATAATCTCGTTTATCTGGTATGTACCCTAACATTTTATATCCTCTTACAAAATAAACCTGGATCTAGAAATTTAGTTTTGCATTCTTGTTCAGAATAAGCACTACCTCCTGCTCCTTTATCTTTACGTAATTCTAAATGTAAATGCGCAGCGTTATTTCCATAAGGCCCTAACTTACCTATAACATCCCCTTTTTTAACTTTAGTACCAGGCTGTACTGAAGGAATTATATGGGCACTTCTACTTAATAAATTTCCTAATTGTTCATGCACAATATCTACTAATCCAGGATTATAACCCCCAGTAACTAAAGGGGTGACTACTGTACCATCTGCTACCGCTATTACTTCTGCTCCTTCTACTTCGTCAAAATCAGTGCCACTATGATAATATACACGACCTCCTTTTACACGTCTTTTACAAAAAGGAGAAGTTATTACTACTGCATGATCAAAAGGATAACCTAAACATCCATCACATATAGGCACAGTTGGATTAAAATCTGCAATATTATAATTAGATGCTCCATTAACTTGCATTCCATTTGCAGAATATCCTAAATTAGAATTACCTCCCATTGCATTTCCTATTTGCCTTGAAAAACAACCTGCATAATGTAACGCTTCTTTAAGAGAAAATTCTATAGGAAATATTTCGGAACAACTTCCCATAGAAACTGAAGTAATTCCGTCGTTTGATCCTCCTGAATCAAATTTATTTAAAAAATTAGTATTATTTGTTCCTACACTAGCTGCCCCTCCATTATTTCCATTTCTAGTAGGAAGTGCATTCGGATCTGGCTCGGCCCCGTTAATTAAATTTCCTATGTAAGGTAGCCATTTTCTTGATAATCTTTCTATTTTAGATGCTTGATCTAATCCATTAACTAATCGTCTAGCATTAAAAAAATCATTTTGACCATTATTGCAATAATCTTTTAAAGTTTTTCCATTTTTAGTAAATAGTCCGTCTCGCATTCCCACCACCGCAATTTTAGCAGAAGTATTAGATTCTAATACTAAAGAAGGATTATTGAGAAAATTTTGACCTAATAAGTTACCCATATCTTTATAATTATAATTATGAGTAATTTGTATAAACCCCCTACCATAATATTGACATCCTCCTTTTACATAACTAAGACACGTTTTACCTAAATTTGCAGCAATTTCTTGATTCCAAATCCAAGCTCCTGTTTCATGTTCACATTGTCCTAATATATTGGCTATTTGTCCGTGATCTGTCACACCTTCTTCTAAAGCAGTTTTTACTAAAAGTTTTATACATTCTGCTGGACTTATATCAATTTTTCCGTTAGCCATTATTTACTATTCCAACCTCTAAAGTTTGATTAATTGATTTTTGATATTTTAAATACTCAAGATAAAAAAAATCAAAATTAAAACATCTTGGTTCTATTTTTACAGGAGTTTGTATTTCTCCGTGAGTTACAATTCTTTGACTACCTACTCCTGTATACGCAGTTAACCAAGCAAGAGAAGTATATTGTTCTTTTGTGTATCCAATGTGGTATTCTCTAACTTTATTTTTAATACCATCAAACGGAGTTTCTAGTGCAATATGATACGCAAAATCATCTACAGAATTTTCTACATGTTGTATTTCTCCATAAGGAGTTGTAAATGTAGAATTAGCCGCCGCGTAAGCTTTACAATCTGAAGGGGTTAAATAAGTAATTAATCCATTCCTATGTATAAGAGCGTGGTAGCTTGCATAATATTTAGCATCTCCATGTAATAAAATGCTCTCTTCTGCTGAAATTAATGTTTCATGTATAACTACTAATAGTGGAAATGTCATAATTTAAACTTTTAAATATTTATTAGCCCATTCTTCTAATTTAGCTTGAGTAGGAAATACCCACGTAGGACACTCTGTACCTTTATTAGTAGGGGTAGGTGGATTAAATACATTATGTCCTTTTACATTAGTTAATGCGATTTTATAAGTAGAAACAATAAACCTACTTAATTTAATTAAACTTTCTTCTTGTTCTTTTGACATACCTTGATTAGGTTCAGTAGCAATTATTTCTATACCAATTTTGCCTGTATTTTGTCCCCCTACGTGATAAGCTTTTTCAAGGTCTTTTACAAATTGAAGTATTTTTCCATCTTTATCTACTCCATAATGTGCAGATGCTTTTCTAGTAGGATCATTGAAAAGCTCTATAGTTTTTTCCATATTTTCTACAGAATGATGCATCACTAAATATTTTAAAACATGTGTTTCTTTAGAATAATTATTAGCATGACATCCTACAAACTCTACTGGCGGCTTTGGATTAGATGTGTTTCTACTAGAATAATTATTAGGATCTACATGGCCTACTTTTTGTGCAGGCGCTACCGATGTTTGCGCAGGAGCTGCCGTACCTGTAATAGCACCTACTATTGCGGAAGAATATTGAAACGCTGCACTAGTAGTATTGCACTCTTCTGCTTGACTTTTAGCAATTAATGCTAATTGTTTATGCTTAGTAGCTCTATAACTATTATCTGTTGCTTTAATTGCAAATTTAGTTTCTTGCTCAGATTCTGGCTTTTCTACTTCATCTGTATCTTGTAGTTTATCTACAACATTAGTACTTTTTCTACTTTCATCAACTTCTTTATTTATAGTATTAGTTGAATTAAAAGGTTTACCTGTTACTGAATCTACTAAATTTGTTTCATTTGTTATTGAAAAATTAGTGTTTGTTTTTGTGTCTAAATTTAAATCTTCTTCACTATCTAAAAATGTAGATAATTGAGCCCCTTTTCTATATTCACTAGAAACAAATGTAGATAATCCTTCTAAGTAACTTGCAATTTTATTATGACGTGAGGCTTGTTCTAAATATTTAGTACATTTATTTTGTCGCGTACCTGATGAAAGCACTACATAATTACCATCCGTCATATGTAATGTTCCTCCATAAGAGTAATTAACATCTACTCCTTCTTTAGTAATTGCTTTATATGTTCCTGGAATAGGCTGTTTATCTAAACAATCTTTTTCTGATCCTATTTGAGCCGGATCTTCAAATGATGTTCTAGCATTATTTATTCCCCCAATAAAAACATTTCCTTCTACTTTAGTTACTCTACCTGGATGAAGTGACGGCGGCGACGATGCTGCAATTTTTCCTTTAGCTCCTGTATAATGTTCCCCAAACTTTTGTCCTTGTCCTTCTTGTTCTAATTGTTTAAGGTCTCCATTTAATCTATGACTTCCTATAATTATTGCATCGTCTAGTTGACCTTCTTTACATTGAATTAATACTCCGTCTCCCTCTTTAAATGTTCTATAATCTCCTGTTCCGTTATACCCCGCACTATCAATTTTAACTTTGCAATTATAAAGTTTTTGGCCCCATCCTAATAACTCTACAGTATATTTTTGAAACATATTATCACGATAATTTCCATCCCCATGCTCATCCACAATCTTTCCTATTAATGTTTCATTACTACTACGTCTAAAGTTATTTATTTGACTTTGCCATTGCATGTCATTAGGATTATCAAATAAACTCATTTTTAACTCTTTATATATAAAAAAAACTTACTGTATTCTACATTATACAGTAAGTAAAGTTTACTATAAATAGGCTATTTATTCCTCAGCTCTTTTTCTTTTGTTTCTTCTATATATACAAAAATTGCTAACCTAATTATAGACGCTACTGATGTTTGTCTCGCTGACGCTATTTTTTTTAATTCTTCTAGATTTTCCTCTATTACTCTTAGTGATATTAATTTTGTGTATTTACTTGATGTACTCATTGTATTTAATTATATTTGATTTTTAATTGTTTGTATTACTATTATAAAAAGAAAAAAAGAAATTGTCAAGTGGATTAAATAATTATTTTTAACTGAACCACCAAGGAAGAATTTTGGGTTTTTTAAAATAATAGTTATACGCTATAATGGTTATATGATGAATATAGAAAAAGTTGAGATTAAAATATATCCAATAATTCTTGAGTCGGATCAGGCCTCTGCTCTATGGCATTTAATGCGCGCTATAGATATAAACGGCAGTGGAAAGGTAAGTCTTACTTTTACTGAATTATTAACTATTACAGGATATACCAAATCAACTATTTATCGTTATATGAAATCAACTTTGTTTATTAAAGTTTGTAAAAACAAAAATAAACAAGGTGTTTTAATATATAGTTTTTACTACAAATCTTTAAAGCAAGTGGCATTGACCTTAGGTATAAAAAACCTGATAACTTCTTCTTTCTGTAATTGGGAAGATATTAAGCAGTTTTATACCAAAAGAGTGACAGCTACGGAGATTATGGCTATGTCTATACAAAATAAGTCTAGATATTTGGCAAGAAATAGTAAAAATAAAAACCAACGTTTAATGAGTGCGAATCAATTAATTGTGAAAGATTTATCTTTTGTGTCTGATAATACCCAAGGCATTAAACAGTTAAATAATCGTATTTTCATAGACACAAATCACTATGCCCCTTATGGCGCATCTCAGCAAACTATTGCAAATGTCTTAGATAGAAATATTAAAACTATCAACAAAAGATTAAAAAATACTATTAAAGTCCAACAATTTGTTAAACGGACTTATACTCAAGCAGAAGCCGCCCGCTTATCTTTTTTAGATAAAGAAGAATGGACTAATAACAGTAGGGCTAAGTATATTTTAGTAAATAGTGTATTTTACGAAAGATATACTAATTTCTATATGTGTTCTCCTATATATACGTTAAAGATTAAAAAGCTTTCTTATAATAGTAGTGCTGGTATTATATAAGTACTTTGTGGGAAAAAGATAAAATAAGGGATTAAATTAAATGATTATCTATAATGAAAAACAATTAAAGCTAATAAAAGAAAAATACCCTTCAAGTACCTATAAAAAAATAAAGCGTATTAATTCTTTCATTGATGCAAATTGGGATAAATATATCGAAGCGATAAGATTAAATAATCAAGGACAGGTTAATTGGGATTATTCTGTATCTATTACAGATTTAAAATATTTTGAATCTACACAACAAAATATTTTAAATAGAATAAATAATTAGTTATTTAGATCTAACGAAGCAAGGATCTTAGTTTGAAATCCTGAATTATTGCCTACACAACTTATTGTATGAGCAATACTTCGACATTTATATACAGGAAGATTAAGTTTATTTTTATTAGTAATAGTAGTACCTACTTCACTTACTCTTTGAATAGTTTCATTATCTTCAGGTGCAGATTTCATAACTGAAATACTACCTTCAAATCTTGCTCCTGCTGCGGGTTGATCTTTATAAGTATTTTGAAATTTATCGTAAGCAATTTCTTTATCTAACATATCTATATAACGTCCTGATTGAGTAATAAATCCTTCATCATGTAAAAATGTATTAAATACACGAACAGCTTCACTAGGGAAAAAGGTAGGATCACCTAAAATAGAAAATTCTACAGCAGACACATCTCTAGATATTTGGGAAGAAACAGACATAGCAACAATAAGCGCGCCTCCATACGCATTATTTTTTCCATAAGTAGAAAGTCCCCCATCATAAATTAATTTAGTTTTACACGGAGGTGTTACAGTTCTATTTTGTAGTAAAAACGGTAATCGATCTATTGTTAACGTTACACTCTCTAAGATAGAAAGACCACTTCCACTAGTACTACTATTATCTACAACAGTAAATCTGTTAAAAGTTCCTACTGTATTTGTAAAAGAACGTAAAGTTAATATTAATTGGCTAGGACAAGGAGGGGCGCACTCCCTAGGATAATCTCTAAAAAAATAAGTTCTATAGTTTCTAACTTCATCTTTAAACCCTGAAACATCTAAAACTCTTGGAACTAAACAAAAATCTCCATTAACATGCGAAGTATAAAAATCAAGAGGACGTTCTTCTTTAATAGCAATCCATTTAATTATTTGCATAGGAGATTTATCTAAAATTTGCCATTGAGCAGTTCCTCCTTCTTTTGCTAATGGGGGTCTATTTAACCACATGTGAAATCTAGGTCTAGATTTATAATCCATTATTTTAAATGCAGCTCGTCTACAAAAAATAGTAGGATCAGTTGTTACTGCATTTATTAATGAAGATGTTCTTTGTGTTGATGAAATATTATATGCTGAATAAAACTCACAAAAAGAAGCTGCTTTTTCTATTTCACTAGCAACTTCTTCACTATTACTTAATCTACTTACTTTAAGCTCAGGAGTTAATATTCTTTTCCAACATATATTATCTTCTACATCACTCTCTGCAATATTTAATTGAAATCCATTTACTGTTTTTGCTACATCACTAATTATAGAGTGTAAAGCTCCGTTAGGTAATACTTTAGACCCTGTATTACTAAATACACCTGATAACGAGGGAATAGAAATCATCGTAGTATCTGACATAATTCTTCCTCTATCTCTAGCAGAAATAATTACTTGCATTCCACTTCCATTAGCACTACCGTCAAAATCTATTTTATCGATAAAACCCCAAAATATAGGAATTAGTTTTCCTCTTACTAAATCAGGTTGCACTAAATCCTCCATAACTGTTCCATCATCATTTACTAACGGAAACGGTACTTCGTCTAGCATTTCTACTGTTATAGCTGTAGTAGGACTGTCAATATACCCTGCGTATATTCTAATTTCATCTTCACATGTTAAGTAAGGATATGTTCCTCCTCTAAATTGATCTACTTTTGGTAATAACGGCAGAGGACTATTCACTGATGGTAAATTACATGTTAATACTACCCTCGCAGTACTTGTACTCCAATCTCTGTATAAAGACACGCTTAAAGATTTAATCGCCCAAGTTAGTTTAGTACAATTATTAATGCCGTCTTTTATTTGTTTTCTTTTTTCTTCTTCTGTTTCAAATCCTTGGGCAATATCTACATTTTTTTGTATTAAATTAAATCCTTGAACATCATATCTAGTTTGAAATAAAACTTCTTGTCTATTAGATTCGGGCGTCGCTAATGTTATTACTGCCGCAGGGTACGGTTCTGCTATTGAAAAAGTTCTCATAAATTATAAATAAAAAAATGATTGAGAAATACTCAATCATTATATCAATATTAAATATTATATTAAATAGGATAAGAACTTTTTAACGTGCTATTCCTGATGTATTAGAATTAATTCTTTCAGTAACTCCACTTGCAGAATTATCTATATTAGTATTATTTTTAAATGTCTGAATACTGTCTAAATGATACGTAATTCCTTCTGATACTCCTTCCCATCTAACTGCTGCTACTCTTCTACCAGGCATTACACCTAAGGACACAGAGTCAACTTTACATCTCATCATTTCATATCTACCATGATTTTGAGGTTCGTTGTATGCCGCATTTTTACCTTTATATAAATTAGGATTAAATAGACTATTTACTCTAGAATCTGCTCCCGTAGCTCTCAATGCATTATTACTTTGAAGCGACGCTTTAGTAGGCGAAACTGCTTGACTTTCAGTAGATACTTTATCAGAGGCATTCGCATCAAATCCAATATGAAATCTAGGACCTCTCGCAATTACTTGATCTCTTCTAATATTTTCAATCCCAAATGTTTTAACAATAAATGCCATGTCTACTAATCCTTGTTCTAGTACCCACGCAATTTGAATTTCTCCATTTAAATAAATTGGAATTCTTTGTCCTAATTCTAGATACGTTTCTGTTGCATCTCTAATTGATACTGTTAACGATTGAAATCTTCCGAAAAACGCAACTTGTCCTGTGTGCGTATCTTGTGCCCAACATTCAAAATCAAATCCTTGTAACGGATCAATCCCCGCATTGTTTACCGGGGCCCCATACATGTCTAATGCCATTACTTTTCTCTTTTTTTAACTTGTTAACTTTTATACTTTATCAATTTTATTCTTTTAATATATGCTTATATTACACCCTTTGACTTTTATTACGATATATCTGGTGAAAAATAAAAAAAATAAATAAATATATGTATGTATATTGATAACGTTTGGTGTTTAAATTGTGGCTATTCTTTATATATTAAAAATGGTATTGCATCCCATAAAAGACAAAAAATAAAATGTTGTATTTGTGGCACTCAGACTATTATTGGAGCTATGCGCCAAGGTGAAACTATCTTTAATGAATCTAAATTACTACCTTTTTTACTAAAAGAAAATCATACTTTAACCAACGGTGAATTGTATAGTTTAGGCTTTTTAGTCGCAGATAGTTCCGTTTCTCCTCACGTTCAGTTACGCTGCAATATTCTAAAACAAGATGTACAAATTTTACAAATTATAAAAAAAGAATTATGTATTAAAAATAATATTAAATATTATATAAATAAAAAGACAGGACAAAACACTGTTTCCCTCACTTGGCAATATAAATATGCTTATGCTTATTTAGTTAATAAAGGCTTATGTTTAAATAAAACTGGTAATGAAATGTGGTTAGATTTTTTTAATAATTCCCATTTTATACGTGGTTTTTTGGATGGCGATGGTTGTTTATTTATTAATAAACATAAATATAAATATGAACTTAGTTTTACTTCTAGTTGTTATCAGTTTTTATCTGATTTTAATGATAATTTAAAACTTTTATATGGCGCTAATGCCTTTAACATAACTTCTCTACACTATACCTCTAGGACTCTTTATCGTATAACTATATATAAACATGGATTATTGAAAATATTGCACGAATTATATAAAGATAGTGAAGGCTTACGTCTCGAACGTAACTATTCTAAATATTTAGAAATCTTAAATAGTTAATATACTTTGACATTAATGTTTAATAGCTCGAAAAAATTAAATAAAAAAAACCTTGGTAATTAAATTAACAAGGTTTTGTAATTAAGATAAGTTTTTTGTTTTAAATATCATCACCTAATTGAAGACCACCGTCAGTATTACGAGTAATAGTTACATTAATATAATCTGCGGAATAGAGGGGTAAAAAGCCAATAGAGACGTTTAAATTACCATTAATATAATTTTCTGCGGGATTATTACTATCGTTGCAAAGAGCAGGGAGAGCATTAGCAATTCTACCATTACGTAACATAGTTTGGAAGTAAGCATTAACAGAAGTTTCTACTTGTCTTCGTAGTAATTTAGTATGGGGCTCTGATTGATAAGGTTGAAGAGATTGATAAAGATCTTGTCTAATGACATCATAGGTGCGTCTAATGACCACTTTATCCCAAGCAGTATTAGAAGAAGTAGTTCTACCGTTTAAGAAGAAAAAGCCGCCCAAATTAATATCAGAACGTAATACTTCTAATCTAGCATCAGTATAAAGTTGAAGAGATTGATTAGAGTTATAAGATCTAGTATCGACATTAGTAATGTTAAAAACAGGACCTGCACTAGTTTTAGCGGCAGGACTAATATGATAAGCAATAGTAGCTAACATACCTGCATAAAAAGCATCAGGAGAAACTGCAAAATCAGAGTTAGTGACTTGTCCACCATAAGTAGTCCAACCAGTGACCATAATTGCTCTAGAAGTATTAAAATTAATAGCTTCAAATTTAGCAGCTTCTGGTTTTAGATTAGGACGAGTATTTAAAACTGCAATTTTCAAACCATCGATTTCAGTACCTGCTTGAGCAACAGTAACAAGTTGAGCTTGAGCTTGAGGAGAATTTGTATCAAGACCAGGAGCTATTAAGATATGAACTTGTTGACCATTAAAATTTTCTATAGCAGAAACATAATCATCTTCTACTAAAACAGGACCATCATACCCGGTTTCTAAAGAAATATTATTTAATTTAGAGGGACCAAAGTATTTTACGTGTGCTGTATCTTCTTCATCAGAAACTAAGGTAACAGACAAAGAAGGAGCTAATCTTGCAGGAACTTCTGCTAATAAAGAAACATCAAAACCAGAAGGATCGAGAACTTTAGGAATAAAGAAAGCTCGAATCAAATTAGAAGATTTAAAGACTTCAATTTCACCAAGAGCATCCACTGCATTTTGTTGAGTTAAATCTACACTATAAAACTCATCAGTAATAGGAGGATTAAAAGAAACACCTTCGAGATCTTTAACAATACAGCGCCATCCGCCGCCGGGTTGAGGATCAATATCCAATCTAACATTGTTACCCCATTGACCTTCGCTGACGGCTTGAACTTCTATTAATCTAGTTCCAGTAAAACTAAATAAGTTAGTAATAGCTCTACGAGGACCGTCTTGTCCATTTTGAAAACTATCATAAGTTTGGTAGCTACTTAAACTAAGACCGCCTACTACACTAGTATCATCAAAGATTAAATTTTGGCGAATACCATAGCCAATATCAACGTTACCAGGAGTAGAAACAGTGTTATTCAAAGTAATGATATACGGACTAAGACCTGTACCTGCACCAGAGATACTAGCTACGGTACTACCACTAGGAATAATAAAGGTAGAAGTAGCGGGAACAAGTACAGTATCGCCTACTACTAAATTTGCAGCATCGGGGTCACGAGATAACAATACACCAGGATTAGTAGAATGAAGATAAAAACAAGCTATTTTAAAACTTCCATCAGGAGTATCGAGATCAAAATTATAGAAATATTTATTACCAATAGACCCTGGAATAAGATCATTATCAAGATAAAAATCAACAGTACTAGTATAGACACTTGTATTTGCAGGAACGTAATCTAATTGACTATCTACTGAACCGAGAGGATCTGCGCCGGATAAAATATTAACAAAAGAATTAGCTAATTGTACTGCGCTATCGTTTACATTTACAGGAATATTATAGTTCCAGACTTCAGCTCTAATTGTAAATACTTGATTAGTTTTATTAAAGATCAAATCTTCACCAGAATCGCCAAATACCACATTAAAGCCTTGTTCAATTGCAATAACTGTTAAAGGATTGCCGCCCAGTAAATTAGTATCTAGAGTAAAAAGACCTTGACCAGGAACAACATCAGGAGCAGTAGTAATACCTGCTAACACAGTCGAAGTTACTAATTTAATTGCTTTATCGGGATTTCGTTCAGTAGAAAAAGGAATAAATTTATATTTAAAACTAGTGATACCAGTAGTATTATTTACAGCAGAGGTTATAAAAACATAGCGACCAGATTCAGATCCCAAGTAATTACCATTTACAGTTATTTCATTACGGAAAAAACTTTTTGGATCTGCACTAGGGACGCCCATGCCTGAGATTCTAAAATCAATATTATTTTCAATTTGAGCAGTACCGCCAAATACAATTTGACCTTGTGCAGGCTTACTACGACCTAATACTCTAATAATGCCAAAATCTCTAGCACCTTGATCCCAAGCAGCTTGAAATCCCAAAGAACCTGTTGTGTTATCAGAACCATACAACTTTGAAAATTGAGAAAAGCCATCAACAAAAGCAAATCTATTAGCAAGACCTCTACTAAATTGGCCAACAATTCCAATTCTATTTCTAATGTTAGCTGATACTGGAGAAGACCCTACACTGGCTTCAATAAAATTAATTTGTGGAATAAGCATAATTTATTAATTAATTAATAGTTGGGTTAATATTTGTTTGTGAAAGGTATAACGGATTTAATTTATCTCTCCAGCCTCTGGGTATATAAGCATCAAATCTAATTAGTGCTTGCCCTTCTTGAAAATAAATTGTGTCGTCTTCATCCCATCTTTTTGTTTTAACTGACTGACTTTGCATTTGTAATGATTTTACTTTTACAGGAAAATCATTATGACTCATAGCATCGTCTAGTATATATTTTGTTAGTGAAAGATATTCTTGAATTATTTGAATACCTGGATTTATTTCTAAAATAACATTTCGTTTAGTGTTGGATGTGAGCAAACTTTCTCTAATTCCATACTGACTCCAGGCAGGTACTTCGATTATATTTGGATCTTTTTCTATATTGCCTAAAATAACTTCATTAAAAGAATATTTAACATTAATAAAAAAAACAGCATTATCTAGCCCTTGTTCTCCTAAATCATATATTTCAAAAATTGCCGCAGGTTTAGGAGAATCTGCAAAAACACTACAAACTAACCCTGTTTCTAGTACATAACCATCATAAGATCTATATTTTGAGATAAAAACTTGTTCTTTAGTAATAGGATGGCAGATAGTAGTATTAATAATTAAAGGATGGTTTGCTAAATATTTTACTAAACCTGTGGTTAAAGTATTTAGAGTAGGGGCAGGTAATATTAAATTAGGAATTACCATTTATGTGTAGATCCTGTGTGACCATTTAATAAAAAATCACGTTTATCAAATACTGATTGTAATAATTTTGATTTAGAAGCTTCTATTTTACTTACACTTGCTTTTACAGAATTAAGTTCTTGTGATTTAGTTTCCATATTTGAATTAGTAGAAGTTAATACTTTTGTTTCTACGGTAATAGAGCGTTTTCTTCCTTCGGCCCATTGTGTTTTTCTTAATATAAAGTTACCAGTACCTACCCATAAATTAGAAGGAACACTAATTAAATCTACAACAAGACGATATTCATTATCTTTATATCTAAAAGCAACTATTTGCACTCTGCCTGCAATATTATCTTTTATATAAGAATTATTGTTTTGAATTCCTGTAAAATTAGGTTGAGAGGCATCGTCTATATATTCTTCTAAAGGAACTTCTACCGCACTATTTGTAGATGTATTAATAATAGTAGTTACTTTTTGATAATCTCCCAATAATATTCCTAATATATTTGAACTATCTAAATTAGAATTTAGATTAGAAACACGAGTATATTCATAAATTGCGTCTACTACTCTATTAGCAACTTGTTCTCCTATGGATAAATTGTCTATAAGATTAGGATCTGTAAAAGGAACAATTGTTAAGTCAACTATAATATCTAAAGGAGTCGCCATAGAATAAGTAGCACTACTTACTCTTAACACTAAATTTTCTATAAAAGGATTAGAAGTTGCCGGATTTGTACAAGCAAAATAAAAAGTATCAATAATATTACTTGCATCTGAATTAGATACATTATTTACAGAATCAGAACTTCCTCCTACTTTATCAGCAGTAATAGAAACAGCAGTAGCGGTACCTTTTTCAACACTTAATAAAGCAGAATAAGGAACTTTATTTCCTAAGTCAGAATAAGAATTAGCGGAACCAAATATTAATCCGTTTATTCCTAACAAAGAACTACTTCTTAAAGTCCTTAAAGATAAAAGAGTAGGATTAAGAAGATAATTATTCCAGTCAGCAAGAGGTACTGTATAAAAAGCAATAGTTAAAACTTCTGTAGTTACTAAATTAGAATAGCGTCTAACATCAAAATTTAGTTTATTTATTCTGTGATATAGATTAAAGTAAGCTTTTCTATTTTTTAAAGAAAGAGTATTAGGGTAAAGTTCTTGTTTAATTATGGTTTGATTTTCAAATTTAGGCTTTCCTCTTTGAGGCGCTGTTAAAATATTAGCAACTTTACTACCAACTACTTCTAATGTTTCACTATTAATTTCATCAGCTAGGATAGTAATTAATTCATCTATATTTAAAGTAGAAGGATTATCAGAAGCACCTATTAAAGAAAAAGCTTTTTCTATTTTATAACTAACAGAACCACTATTTTGAGGTGACCCAGCTACATCAAGATAATTTTTATTTGTTATTAAATTCTGATCTGCATGAATAGATTGTCCTGTCATATAAAAATAACATATACCTACTTCATCCAAATTTACTGTCAAAGTATTTACAGTTTCTACATTTTCTAAAGAAACTATATTTAAATAAGTAGCAGGAGTAGAATTAATATCAGGAGTATTAAAAGAAGATTCTAGAATTGTATTTGAATCTAGACTATGAGCAATACATAAAACTGCATTATTTTTAGTAGAAGCAGAAGAGTCTCCATTTAATGAAGAAGAAGAACTACCAGTGTCACTAATTTTAATAATACGTTCAATATCTTCATTTGCTTGTGCTTCTAAATTATTAGCAATATCTACAAATTTGAGACTACTACTATTTAAAGGAATATTTCTTATTAAATGAGCTGAAACTAAATTAGCTACAGCAAATTCAATACCGCCACTAAAAGCACCTAATCTAGTTTCTGTTAATGCAGAAGAATTAGCAGTTCCTCCTGGAGTTAACATAGCTACTATATCATTCTCAACCCATTGCCATTTTTTAGTTTCTAGATCAGAATTTAATGTTTCACTTCCGTCAGTATTTTTTACTAGAGTAATAATAGAGGGAAATTTTGCTGCTGCAATACGTAGAGCTACCCGGTAATAAAATCCTGCAGCAGCCCTACGTATATCTTCATAACTAATAGGATTATTTGCTTTAAGTATTACTGCGCCAGATCTAACTTTTTTAGCAAATTCAGGTTCTGCTTCCACAGTAGTAAAAGTACCTAAAGGAGCTACTATATTAGCAATTTGTTCTATAGCTTCGTAAGTAAGCATTTAATTATGTTATGTAATATATTAAATTTTTAATCGTCAATAAATTCTAAAGTAAGAATAAGGTCAATAGCCGCTTTTTTAGATGTATATTCTATTTTATATAATTCAGCAATTTCTTTTACTTTAGAATAATGTAAATCGTCTAGCACAGATTTACGAGCATTTTTTTCTTCATTAAAGTAAGATTTTACTTCTTCTACTTCTTCTGAAAATTGTTCTAAAGGAATAAGATCTGGAGTATTTTCAGCCCCTAATACTTCTGTTTCTTTAAGTTTTACTTCCACATTTACTTCGTCCACATTTTGAAATGTTTGATCAAAAATATTAGGGGTGGGTTCTACTGTTAAAGAAGGATCTGAATTTAAATCATCATGGATGTAGGATTCAGAAGCATCAATAAATCTATTATTTTGTAGAAGTGTGGGAATATACTCATCATCAGGTACTGAAGTATCCTCATAAAAACCATTCTCAAGATTTAGCTCATTTTGTAAATCTTGAGAAACAGTTTCAAGATTTACATAAATATAGTTCTTAAAAATAAAGTTAGGAGAGAGAATAAATCTAATTTCTTCCTTGTCTTTTTCTTCATCGAGATGATAATAATTGCCTGCTGTTAAATAATGACGTTTAAGTAATTTAGCATCGCCATTAAAATACTCGTATGTAAAAGGACTGGTTATTTGAATTCTAATCATTGATCTCTCTTATTGTTAATTTTCTTTATTATACATTAACTTAAGGAGTAGGACCTATGCCGCCAGAAGGTAGAATAGCACCAGGGGTATAAACGGTAGCTGCACTATAAACGCCTCCTGCTAAATTAAATTTAGCTAAAGGAAGAGGATAACCATATTTAGTTACTGCATTTAGAGGCATTCCTCTGCCAGCACTTACACGAGCTACTTCAAGATCACGAGCTTGATATAAAGGATTCAATCTACCTAGTACATTACTATCTTCTTTTGTATATACATCATAAACACCAGGATTAGTTCCTTCGTGTCCTTTAGACATATAAGTAGGTTGATAATATTCAAATACTGCTACATGACTATAGTTAGCAGCCAAAATTACAACATCATTTAAATCAACAGGAGCAGATAAAGTATTGCCTGCAGCATAATCTAATTTAATTTCAATTGCATTCACATCAGCATTAGCATTAGCTAAAGAAGAGTAAGCAAATGCTCTTTGTATTTTAGCTAGTACGCCGCCATTATTTCCAGTAATATAGACATTAGCTTTAGGGAATATTTTACGTTCTGCTGCAATATATCCTTGAGTAGCTTTAAACAATTCAATTTGTGCATTAGTTAAACCAACTAAAGCATCATTACGTGATGAATTATTTTGTGGATATACTCTAGTAAGAACATAACCTACTCCTGAAGGAGAAAAGAGTTTACCTACAAAACGAGGATCAGCTATTTTTTCAAGAGCATCTGAATAAGAATTTACTAGTTGAATTTCAGCACCAGAAGCTGCACCCATAGCCATTAATTTATAAAGACTATTAAAACCACCTGCTGCATTAACAGAAGATTCTAGAGCTGATGGTAAGAAATAATGAACTAAACTTTCTTGTGCTGCATTTTGTTCTACATAATAATTTAGACCTAAAGTTTCCGCTGCGGTTCTATCTATAGGTTCTACATAGGAAGGTACTGCACTAAGAACATAGTTACCATCTACCAATAAAGTAGATAATGAAGTTGCCACAAAAGGATACGAGGCTAAGTCAAAACCTTGGCCGTCAAATTCAACACCACCTGTAAAAGTAAAAGTACTTCCTGCTACAGAAACAGTAGGAATAGAAGAATAATCCCCGTTAACATAAGTTTGAATACCACCTTTGGTACGCGCACCTGCAAGAATTTGATTTGAATTAAGCATAGTTATTTATTGTCTATTTTTGATTTAATAATTGTTTCTTAGTTTTAAATTGTAGCTGGACTTTTTTATATTTTGTGTCCAGCTTTAATATAGTTTAAATTAACTACTTAAAATTGGCCAAAGTTTATATCACCTAAAACACCTAATCTATTATTAATATCCTGAGTTTCACAAACAGTCATATGGGCAACCATATAAGGATATCGGAGATAAGGCATACCAGCGTTACCCATTTGAATATGCATACCAGGTGCAGCAGGAATTTGAGTTTCAGTTTGTTTACGAGTCCAAATACCAGGTCTACCCCCACTTTCTTCAGATACACAGAATTGAGTACGACCTACTTGAATACTTTCGCCGTTAGAGGTTTTATCAGAAACAAATACAACTTTATTTTTGGGCCAAACTCTTTTATTAATACCATCGGTAGGATCTTTATAAGTAGTTTCTACTGTGTAGATAGGAACGCCGGCAATTGCATTAAGACCGTCTGCACCTAAGCCTAAACTATAACCACTCAAACTTAGTTGATCTGAGCCAACAATCTCTTCATTAGGAAGAATACGACTATTAGATTTACCAGGAACACCTAATAAACCGCCAGTAACTAATCTAACTTGATTACTCATCAACAAGATTTCTTTTAATTCTGGCGCCATATACATGCGAGTAATCATACCTTTATTAGTTTCTTTAAACCAACGTAAAAGGCGCGCTACTGAATTAACAATATCAGCATCAGGGTGAGTCCAAGGAACACCAACACTGGCAGCAGCAGGATCATTAAAATCACTTAGAGTTCTGAATAATTGAGCTTCAGGACGACCACGATAACCACTTACTACATTATATTTAAAGAAATTACGAGCAGGAATTTGAGCATTAACAGAAGCTCCAATACCGCTACGAGGATCGGTATAGTTAATGCCTCCTAGTAACATAGAAGCTCGCCAAACATCCCAAGTTAAGTTATGCTCACGAACCATACCTTCGACTACCTGAGCAATTTGCTCTTCAGGAGCCCATTTATCATTCATAGTACCTGGCTTAACTTTACTGTTAATTTCACCATAAGAAACTGCACTAGAACGTCTAATGTACAAAGGTTGAACTGTAAAAGCTCTAGTAGTACCATAATTTTGACCTAGAATTACATCTGGCTCACCAAAACGTACTAAAGGAAAGATAGTATCTACTGTGCTCATTTCTTGTTGAATATATACATGGCGTTCACCAATATTTTCATCAGGAAATACTTCAGATAAACTTGTTTGACCAACAACAGGCTGAAAAGATTTGGCTAATTCAGTTAAAGAAGGTTCTCCAGGATTTTCAGTATTGCCGGTAATAGCATAAGGAGTAATATTACCATCATAATTAAAAGCTGGGTATTGAATTCCGTTATTCATAATTAATACAATTTGTTTATTTTAAAAGATGTGACAATAATTATTTACTATTTAGTTTTTTAGCAGCCGCTTGATTTTTTTCAATAATAGAACTAAAGTCAAACCCACCTGTTCTACGGCCAGCACTTACACCTAATTGTTGCTCAACTAAAGGTGTTTGATTAGAAGCTGCAATTAATAATTCTGCAACAGCATCAATTACATTTTTTTCAACTTCTTTAACTTCTTCACCGACACTTACAGAAAATTTAACAACATTTTTATTTTCTGCATTTTGAAATGCATTTTTTAGTGTTAAAAATCTTTGAATATTTGTAGGCAATACTCCATTATTTTGTAAATTTTGTATTACTGCGTTTTCTTGAGCTTGGCTCATTGAATTTGAAAAAGCTTGAGTAACTTTTTCTTGACCAACTAATTTGTCAGTAAGAATATCTACTTTCCCAGTAAGAGCGTCTATTGTTGCGTTAGCAGCTTCTAATTGCTTAGAATACACCTCTTGTACTTTTTGAAACTGTGCAGTTAGATTAGAAAGAATAGCGTCATTTTGATTTACTTTTTGATCTTCTTGAACAACTGTTTTTACAGACTCTTTGGAGTCAGTTTCTGTAATATCTAATTTAGCAGGAGGATTTACTACTTCTTTACTAACTTCTAAAGTTTCTACTTCAGATTTAGTTACATTATTTTCTATTGACATAGTACTTTTATTATTAACTGTAATATTTTCTTTAAAGTGAGGTTTATCTGTATTTAGTGGAATATTAGAAGTATTTTCTTTCTCCACCGGGGATAACTCTTCTACTAATTGTTTAGTATCATCATTATCTTTAGATTTATTATCAGAATTAGATGTATCTAATGATAATAAAAACACATAATTCTCTTTAGTTTCTGGGCAACCTTCTAATTCATTAGAAAGTGTTTGTACTTTATCTGCACCAAAAGGTAAAAACGGTGAATTAGTTAAAGCAACTCTTAATACAGTTGTGCCCACTTCTTTTCCACTATTTTTATCTTTAAATTTACGATGGAATTCTCCAGAAGAATATTCATATTCTCCCTTTTTTACCCTAGCATAAACTTCATTGCTTACTTTAAAAATACCAAAGGTAGTATCTCCTTCGACTACAATATCTTGTAGATTCCCTCTTTTACGATGACTATCAGTAGAGTTTAGTTCTTCATCTAAATGTCCTAATGTTAAATAAGGTGTAAATCCTGTTACATTATTTTTATAGTTTTGAACTAATTCAGTAATATCTTTATCAGTAAATTCTACTTTTCCATATACATCATGTTTCCATGATCCTTTTTTAACAAAGGGAACTTTTATTAAATTAGAAGTTAGAGTAGAAAGTTCTTGAGTTCCCGAATACCAGGAACTACTTAATTTATTGTCTACTTTTGTTTCTTCAACTATTAGTGTTTCTTCTGAAACAATAACATCGTTTTGCAACGATATTCCCAATTTAACTAATTGTGCCACTTCTTCTTTAGTAGTAGGAATAGATTCTCCCCAATATTTAGCAGCTTGTGCAAATTTAGTAGGAGTTCCTTCTTTAGTTTTTAACGCGGGAATCTTTTCCACTCCGTAAAATTCTTGAAGAAAAACTCCTTTATTTTTATTATTCATTTAGATTTTTTTCTATTTGTTAAATTTATTATAATATGGCTATACTTCAAATTAATAGGCGAAATATGTTTAATTTAGAAATAATGTTGGCTAATAAATTTTTAGCCACCAAACAATATAAAAAAGTTATTAATACTCAATTAATTACAGATGACTTAAAAGAGAAGATTTATTTTGTTATAGAAGTTTCTGAAGATACAAAATCTAAAATGTATAAACAAGATATTACTTCTTATGTTATAAATCATGGAGGAGTTCAGCAATTTTTTAGATCATTAGTTGTTAGTGAAATGCTACTTATGGGTTATTTATTAATTCCTATTGAAGGAGGTTTTTTGTGTGTAGGTGGCGAAGAAGTTTATTCCTTAATAAATAATGAATGTACTTGTAGAGCTTACCTTAATAATCCTTCTAAAATGTGTAAACATCTTTTATTTAAAGAAGGATTATTGGAACAAAGAGCTCGAATTAATAATTGGAAACTACAAAATATTAAATAATATACCAGTTTGTAGTTCCATCAGACACTAATCTAATAGTATCGTATTGCGCTGCTAATGTTTTACTAGAAACACCTTCTATTAGATTACCTGCCCCTGCGTTAATAATTACCGCATTAGCAGAACTATCTGTTTTTTTAATAGTAAATTTATATAGAGTAGTTGAAGCAGGCAAAGTTATTGTTCTTACTCCTGCACTTGCATTAACAAGGGCTACTCCGTCATTATTATTTAAACTTACTGAACTAGATATATTAGTAACTGCTACTAATTTATTAGCACCTCCTCCTGGAGTAGAAGCACCTGTTCCTCCAAAACTAGTGGCAATTAAAGTTCCATTCCAAATCCCATTAGTTATAGAACCAAGAGTATTAATAGAAGATTGGCCTACATAGTTAGTATCAATATCTACACCATTACTGTCTACTACTATTTTATTTAAAGTTCCTACTACATTTATTTCTCCTGTAGGACTTACGGTTACGCCATCTCCTGCGGTTAAAGAAGCTGCTACTGCACTAGAAAAGTTAGAAATAGTTGATGCTAATTGTGTTCCAGTATGATTACTACGCACAACAGGGTTGACTGCTAATTTATTTAAAGAAATAGCGGCTGTTGTACTAATTTCATCATTAGTAATAGGGTTACTAACTAAATAATCTCCTACTGCTAAATCAACTTCTACATTAAAATCTGAAATTGTAGAAGCGGTCTGACTTCCAGTATGATTATTACGTTGTAGTGGATTAACTGCTAATTTATTTAGAGCTATCTGAGCTCCTGCACTAATCATTCCATCATTAATAGGTGCTTCATTAGATAAATACGTTTCTACTTCTACCCCTAAATTAATAAGAGTACTTGCTTCTTGTACCCCTGTATGATTTGCTCTTAATGTAGGATTAATTGCTAATTTACTCATTGCAATTGCTGCTGTATTTGCAATGTTTGTATTTATAATTACCCCATTAGATAAAGTAGTTAAATTAGAATTACCTGTAGAAGTAATAGCGCCAGAGAGAGCAGGAATTGTTAGGGTTGTAGAAGAAGGACCATTAAATAAAGTAGCGGTAATTTCATTAGCACTAAAATTACCTGTACTATCTCTATTTACTAAGGTATTAGCAGAATTAGTATTTGAAGCACTATTTAGTTTTACTTTATCAGTGGCCAACATTATACCATTAGCCGTAGTTGTTACATTTGCCACCGATAAAGTAGGAGTACTTGTGCCAGTTGTTAATAAAGGAGCTTGTACTGTGAGACTAGATAGAGTAGTTTCATTAGTTAATAATTTAACTTCAACTCCAGTATCATCTTGCATATACAGTCGTTTATCTGTTTTAGGATATATTTTAATTTGATTTATTGAAGGAGCTGGAGGAGTTCCGCCAACTACGAGATTAAGTTCTGCCATAGTTTTATAATATTTTTTAAATAATTTGTAATGTGCCTTCTATTGTAATTGAAGAATGTACTGTATAACCACTACACACAATTTTAAAATAATCTTTAGGTATATACAAAGAGCGGGCATTTTCTGAATGAAAATTAGGCTCGACAATATCAACAACATTGCTACTTCCATTAATAATTAAACTACCTTTAATAGTTAAACTACCTTTAACAGTATAGCTATCCTCAATAACTTTTTGACTATCTTCGTTGATAGTTAAACTTTCTCCTAAAGGTAGTTCTTGTTTAATTATTTGTCCTTGAGTAACATATTTAGTTGTTGCTATTTTATTTGAATTATCTTCATAAATAGTAGTAGGGGCTTGAGCTGTTCCTGTTAAAGTTACATTATTAAAACCAGGAAAAGACGTTCCTGCTAGAGGAGGATCTGTATTAGCACTAATTGCTGTTACTCTTCCTTTATTATCAACACTAACAGTAGCTCTATTATAAGACCCCGCAGTTACCCCTATATTTTTTAAAGTAGGGTTAGGATATGTACCTATTAAATCTCCTCCGGCTGTTCCTGTAGGAGGTAACGTAGTTGGGTATAAAGGAACACTAATCCCAGGTGTATGAGAATGACTATCATTAATTACAGTAGGATTAGGATAATTTCCTGCTAGGTCCCCTCCAGCTAAACCTAAAGGAGTAGTGCTATCACCAGAAGTTAATAACTTAACCCAAGTGGGAGTAGTATTTAACAAAAAATAGAAACTTCCTGTAGAAATTTCAAACGCTAATTTATATAAATCAGTACTAGTTACACTTGCATTATTTCTTGCTGTAGCATTTGGAAAGGTCCAATTAGCTAAAGTATGTATTTCTGCTTGACTTATTGCATTATGTTGAACCATGTTACTTAGGAGTACTCCTTTCTTTAGAGAGAATCGTAGGAACTAATGTATTAGTGTTAATTGATTGTGCGTTTGTTTTTTTAGTACTTGTAAGTTTTAGTTTATTCATTCTTTCTTTTGATGCAATTCCTTCCCTTTTAATTTGAACATTATCTTTAGCAACTTGCTGAGAAGTTTGTTGTGTTATTACTTTGTTTATATCTTTAGCATATTCATCTACTTCTTTATGAGGTAAATTAAGCATAGATCTAACATAGTTATAATCTTCTTGAGATCCTGCATTCATATATCCAAGTTTTGTTAAATCTTTAAAAGAATTAACAAGTGTTTCTATTTCTGTAGGTCTTAAAGGAATTTCAGAAATAACACCATTTTTATGAATATCTTTTACGGTATATGGATCAAAATTATAAGAAATTAATTGATTAATTATTTGGTTAGTAAAAGCAGTAGTAACTTGATTAAAATATTGTCCAACTAATAAATTAAACATTTCCACTTGTCTATCGGCACTACTACCACTACCTAAACCACCATTTTCATCTCTCATAATTAAATTAGGAATACCCATACCAATCATCATATTGGCATCACATAATTTAATTGCTTGATCAAATGCATCTGCAAAATTATTACCAGTAGTTAATGTTCCTATTTGAACAGGGTAATCTTTACTTAATTGTTCTAACACAATACCTTGATTACCTCTTACATCCTGAAGAGCTTCTGTTACACTTTCTCTATATTGTTTATTTCTTACTGTACCGTCTTCTTCTGTAATTACTTCATTAGTTATTTGAGGAGGTACAATTGCATATAATAAAGGAGTTCCATATCTATCTAAAGCAACTGCCATCATGTCTCTAAAAGCTTCTTTAAATAAATGATAATCTACTACAGAATTTAATTGAGACTCTCCCCATGGATTATTACTACTACCAAAAAAAGCCACATGAAATACTTTAGACTTTTCTAACCTTACCATTCCCCCTGTAAAATTTTTATCCATTTTACGAGATTTTAGTATACTAGGAGCAGGAACCCAAATACCACTTTTTAATTCAGAAGAACTTGTAGAATTACCATGGCTTAATCTACTATAGTCATCTAATTTAAACTGCACTTGAGTTGGATGATAACTAACTAAATCTTCAATCCAAATTTGTCTAATTAAATTAGGTCCTGCTTTCTTTTTCCATAGTACTTCTGATACTCCAAATCCAGACCAATAAGCACTTTTACTTATTTCTTGAATCCATCTTTTAATATGACCGTCAATATTAGCATTAACAAAATCTTCAATCATGCTATTTGGGTGATGATAATCCCCTATTTTGGCACAGATATACAAGACTAATTTTTCCATACCATTTTTAATGATTGGTTCTTTTAGTCTTGCACGATCCCAAGCTGCTAATTGATAATAATGAGGTTTTCTTAAAGGTATAAAGTTTTCACCTGTAGAAACATAAGATGTAGCCAACCCAACTTGACCATATTGAGCAGGACGCTGTTTTATTGCAGAAGCTCCCAAGGGTTTTTCTACTAAGTTTACTTTTTCGTATGGCTGAGTTTTTATTGAACTAGCTGCTTCATCTAAAAAATTACTATCAGGCATATCTCTTTATATAATTAATTTATGAATGTAGGTTTTGTTATACCGCTGAAAGGGCTTTTATACTCTTTAGATGCTTCCATTTTTTGTTCTAAATCTGCTTGCATTCTATGTTGTTTTTGGTTTTCATCTTTAGCGTACTTATTGTAAGCTAACTTATAAGCTTCTCTTAAAAACAAATCCATAGTCATCCACTCAGTATTAGTTAAATTAGCTATACCTCCATTCATAGAAATAAAGTTATCTAACTCATATGCAGAACATAAAGCCTGGGCATTATATTCAATCCAATTATTTCTATAGATAAATAAGTCTGGATCCAAACTACAATTCCGTCCTTCAAATCCTTCTGGTTTTGTTTTAGCACGGTTATCTACGAATATTTTATTATATAAAGGAATTAAGCTTACATTCTGTGCGTAAAATTTAGATTGCCCATGAACAATATATGAAATACTCCTCATGTGCATTAATTCTAAATTATGACAACTTATTTCTTCAAGGAAACTTTGTCTGTTTGTTGCGCAATCATTATCTTTTTTGCTTCGTTTGTTGCTTTATCTCGGATTTTATCATCAAGGAAAAATAAAGTCATAAACCATTCAATATAATATTGAACATCAGCATTAGGCCATTCAGCAACTAAAAGAACAGGGTCTAACATCATTCTTGTATCTACTACATTACCATTAACAGCTACAATACATTTTGCAGCCATTAATTCTTCTACTGTATATCCTACCTCGTCTTTAACAGATCTAAATTCTTTTACAGCTTCCATTCTATCCTGAAAAGAAGGCGGATTTACTGAGATGTCAATTCCACTAGGTAACTTACAACTAAACATATGTTTTTTATAAATAATTATTTTGCTTATAGTATCACTTCTTTTATTAATTAAAATATAGGTATACTATATTTATATATTACACTATATAAGATTACATATGTCAAGAGAAGGCGCTAATAATAGAATAGATGCTATAAAAAATTCTTTAAATACTGATCAGTATTCTCGGAGTGCTCTTGGCAATGCTGTTAGATTTAATACAATGTTAAATCTAATTGATGATTTTTCATCAACAGAAGTTGAGGGTAAGTCTACTGTTTTTACTAAAGATCAATTTGCTTCTGCTTTAGAAACTAGTGTTGTTGAATTACGAGATGAATTTAACGCGGCAGTAGAAAATGAAAGACAATCCATTGATAAAAGATTTGATACTAGTAGCACTATTCAACAAAAATTACAAAATAGAGCATACAAAACTAGCCTAGGACAGACTGTTGCAAACTCTACAGTGCAACGTAAAGGTATGTATCAAGATTTTAATACTTCTTATTCTAGTGGGGCAACAGGCGCATTTAGATCTTTTACTAATGGATTTGTACAAGATGATGAGGACTATTTTGGTTCTAGAGTTATATATGATAATGTTTTTGGTCAATATGAAGATGGCGGTGAAAGTTTAAGTAATAAAACTAGATTAGCTATGTCTGATCCTACTAATGATAATAGAACAGTTACTGAAAAAGTTTTAGATAACGTTGTTAATAAAAGTATCTATGATCAAACAGAAATAGTGGATAGAATTGACGTTGAATTTGGTAGGTTTCATGGAAATTCTATGATTGATCAAATGTCAATGACAGGTAGTGGTTTAAAAAGTGCTAGGTCTACCATTAGAAAAGTTATGCAAGAAGGTAGTGCTTTTGCTAGACAAGTAGATTTAAAAGGAGGAGAAGATCACCCCATTGTAATAGCACAAGCTTTAAGTGAAAGAACTTCTTTTGATTTAGAAACTACTAATACAGCTTTAAATCTTTTAAATAATAATTTAAGTAATAGGTCTAGTACTTCTGTTAGTCCTGAAGGCGGTTATGTTAATAAAGCTGGTGTAGCCGAATTTGTTGACTTAATAAATTCTGCAGGCACTCGGGATTCTAACGGAGCTTTAACCGGCGGTAGAATTTCTATAACAAGTTTTCAATTCCAAAATGAAACTATTAGTGCAGCTTTAAGTGATAAAATACAACGTCATGTTTTAAACAGTGTATTACAAGGAGGCGGCGCTCCTCTAGAAATAGATATGACGTTAGCTTATCCTCGACAAAGAAATGTAGATAAAAAACAAAACACAGACGGAAGATATGCAGTAGGTATGACTAACTACGGTATCTTAGGCCCTAACTTAATTGAAGCTATGAAACTTCAAGAAGTTAAACATGATGTCGAAGATATGTTGGTAGGCTTAGGCGTTGCTAAAGAAGAAATAGGAAAATATGTAAATTTAAATATTCAATTTAGAGATAAAAAGTTTCACCCTAAGATCTACTTAACAGACAATATTGCTGCATTTGGTACTCAAAACTTAACAGCTCCTGTAGGTTCTAGTATTAATCAAGCAGGCTCTAATTTTGAAACTATGCGATTTGTTACTAATACTTTTAAAGATAATACTGAGTTACAACAAGCACGAGGTAACTTTGTTTCTTTAGGACAAGCCGGCCTAAATCAAGTTTATAATAACCAAGTTACTCAGTCTTTATTATATAGACAAATAGTAGATAGTGTTGATCAAGAAAAAGAATACGCCGCTTTGTCAGAATTTAATCGAACACAAGGTAATACTTCTACTCCTATTCTTAATAATAAATTAGGTGCTCAGCTAGGTTTTGCTGGTGATATTTATCAGCATTTAAGTAATACTCTAGAATTTGCACATAATACTACTTTTAATACTTCTCACTCATTTCAAAAAGTTAACTTTAAAAGTACTAGTTCTTTACATATGTTTATGTTATTAGATCAAGCTTTTATGCTTCAGTTAGGTTCTAATACATTTGCAAAACAATTAAAAGGAGAAATGGGAGAAGAAATAGGAACTCCTTATTCTAAGAAAGATAAACAAACGGAACAATATCAAATTCAACAAAATAAATTATTTGATTTGTTAATAGCAGATAAAGCAAACGTAGTAGTTGATGCTAAAAATTATAGAGAACAAGTAATGAATCCTTTACTTGAAAAGATTAATGAAAAAGTTAAAAATACTGATATAGCAAAAAATCAAAAACTTGTATCTAATTTTGAAAAATATGGGCAAAGTTTATCAATAATGGCTGGGTTTGATTTATTTAAACCTTCTGCTTCTAAAGATAGTAAAGAGTACGATACTTCTCTTAATATTATGTTTAAAGAATTAAGAAGGTTAGGCTTTACTAAAAAAAGTGGTTTTGACGACAGTGATCTCAAACAAATAATTGGAATAGCTAGTGGGAATATTGAAAGTGCTAACGTTCCTAGACAACATGCTAAAGGTGCAGCACTATACCAATATGATGCAACAAAAGAAGATCCTACTCTTATTAGTTACTACCAAGGTTCTTCTAATATGGGTTTATATTCTTTAGGAATAGGTTCTGGGAAAAATGGACAATATTTAGAAGGAGATGGAAATTTAACTAATACAGAGTTTGGTATTATGTTAGGTCGAGGAGATATTAATACTAATTTAAGTAGAAGATCTTCTGATAACTTAAGTGTTTCTCCTGAGTTTGCGACAGTTAACAATATGCTATCTAATTCTGTAAATGAGTGGGCATTAAATCAAGAAGAAGAAACTCATGAATTAATGCTAGCTCAACAACATTTTTCTACTACTTGGAATCAATTAGCACGTAGTTCTATTATTAATCCTCAACTTAAATCTTTTAATAACGCGCCTATTTGGCAAGACAATGTTAATACAAAAGATTTAATGGTATTAAAGAAAAGATTAGAAACAATGAGAACTCAGTTAGGGTTATCTTCTGATGTTTTTAGTGTTATAGAAAGATATGGAGATAAAAGTGGAAGTGGCTTAACTTCTATTAACGTATCTATTGATATGAATAAAGTAATGAAATCTACTGAGTTTATGTCGCCTTCGTCTAATTTACCTAAATTGAATTTTGAATTAAGTGTTTTATCGGGACCTTCTTCAGAAAAAGCTTTATTTAATGAAAGTAGTAGCAAAGATATTCCTGGCTTTGTTTATTTTGTAGATAAAAATAGAATAGTGGGTAACGGGTTATTTACTAATGATAGTGGAAATAGTATTTCTGTTTTAGGTCGCCGTAATTATGAAGATGATGCTGAAACCGATTTAAATAAAGGTAGAGTGACTTTAAAAAGTGGACAAAGTGCTCATATGAGTTCTTTAGATCTAGTTCCTCAATTATTTGCTACTTTAATGGGAGAAGCTCTTAGTAGATTTGGCACTAAGTCCAGTATGAAGATATTTGATAATAGTCTTTCTAATGGAAGTTTTAATAGAGAATCAGTTCAAAAATTGTTATTAGATTATGTCGCTATTTCTTTAACAGGGTACTCTACACAAATAGATGAAAGTAGAGACAGTGGTTCTAATATAATTTCATCTATGAAACAAATACAAGATAATTTAAATTTAATTTCTCTTCAAGATTTAAATGAAACTATAAATAGACACACACGTAGTAAAGAAAATACTATGGATTCTGATTTATATAATAGTCTAAATCTTCTAGAAGATAGAAAACAAAAAAATAGTGTAGCGGAATCTTTAAAGAATTTAAATAATACTTGGTTTCATCATTTAAAAGGAAATAATACTATGTCAGAAGATGACGTACATACTTATATAAATGATGTATATGAATTAGCTAAACAATCTCCTCAATTAGCTAATATGATTGTTAAAACTGCATATAAAGATTCTAATGCCTCTTCTAAAAAAGAAGCATTTAACAAATTTCAAACTTTATTATTTGGGTCTTTTTTACAAACAAAAGATGAAAGGACGTATGGAGGTCAACAAGGATTTTATAAAACTTTGTTAATGGGTGTTGGTAATAGTAGTGCCGATATACGTACTAGTGAATTAATGTTGGATCTAGATGAAAATAATAATTCTTTACATAATTTAAAAGCTTACGCTAGATTTAAACCTTTAGAATATAATCCTTTAACAGATATACACGATATTTTATATAGAAGTATTGCTAGTAAATCTACTTCTTTATCTAAAAATTCTAGTGATTTAGATTCTTTAATGTTACAGAGTGAAGCTCGAGATTTGGGAGATGCCGCTAATTTAAGATTAATGTCTTCTATAGGTATAGGAACTACTTTAGTTAGAGATGATTTTATTATTAAGAACCAACAAGGAGACTTAGAAATAGGCGCAAACCAAAAAGAAATATTTGAAGCAATGAGACAAGTAATGATTGCTTCTAGTTCTGATCCTACTGCTCTTAGTACTGCTCGACAAAATTATTTAGAAAGCGTTGCTTCTGAATTTGGTTCGTTAGATAGTGACGCTAGAAAAGACACTATTAGGCTTAGCTTTTATACAGGTTCTCAGAAAAAACTTTCTCAATTACCTCAACGTATTAAAAATGCAATGGGTTCTAGACCTATGTATTCTTTTAGCATTGACGCACAAATGGCGTTAGAAAGAGGAGAAAGTTTAACTGATTTATCTGATAGTTATTTACAACAATATAGACAACCTCTTTTAGCCGCTTCTAAAAGTAAAGTAGAGGCTTTACTTAATAAAAGAGATAATTTAATTTCTTTATATGGAGAAGATTCTTCTAAAGTTTTAAAAATAGATAGCCAGATTGATGATTTAAAAATAATTGGGGCTAAAGCTTTTAATAGTAAAGTAGCAGGTTTAGGTGCTGTTTTTTCTGGACGAATTAAATCTGTTTTAAATCAAGAACAAGTTAATTTTATTACTGCCACAAAAAATAGATTACAAGACGCTATGGGCGATTTAATTGAAGAAGGACAATTAGATCAAAATGTTTTAGATGAATTACTTAGAGTTGAAGTCTTGAAAGCAGGTCTAACTAATAAAGGTTTAGGCAAAATGATTGCTGGCAATGATCATATGAAATACAGCATTGCTTTAATTCAATTAAGTGGTACTTATAATGATACTTCTCTTAATAACCCTTTATATGGCACAGTTTATACTTCTAAAGAGAAATATAAAGAATTAAGAGAAAAAGGGTTAGATATTTATGATAAAAGTTTATCAGCGATCGATAGAGAAAAAGAAGGAGTATATACGTTAGGAATAAAAGAAGGGCAGTATAATACTCAACAAAAAAGTATAAAAAGTTCTTTAATAGGAGCAGGAGGCATAGAAGTATTATTACAAGCAGACGATATTATTGTTGAAGATAAAGATACAGGAAGTTTTGTACATAAAAGAAAAGTAGAAGGTGAGTGGCAAATAATAGGACAAGTAGATGATAGTAGAAATGTTCAGGCTATAAAAAATGTAGTAGATCGGACTGGATTTTCAGAAGTAGGCACACCGGGACTAGGTTCTTCTACTATTTCTACTTATGGACGTAAAGGTGAAAATTCTATTGATTATATTTATGGCGTTAAAAATCGAGCAGGCAATTTTGCTAATAATGAATACTTAGTTACTTTTGATAGAATAGAAGCAATAAATTCTGCTTCAGGTAGACGTGTAGAAGGAACAGATAGTGGTGCTTTAATTAAAGCAGTTGCTGTTTTTGCAGGTAGGATTAAATATGCTCAAATACAAAATAATTCTTTAGTACATAAAGAAATGAATGTGTTTGAAAATATTGAGCAGCAAATATTAGAATCCTACAATAAAGGAGAAATAAAAGGTTCTTTAAAATCTTATTTAGACTTTAGAGATGAAACTCAAAGAGTAACATTACAAGACGGTAGAACTGGATATGCTCCTTTATCTTCTAGTATTCATGGTTTGTATAATGCTAATAATTTTAAGTCTTTTTTCTGGTCACATGGCGCCACAATATTAAGAGCTCAAGAACAGAATGCTCAAGGTATACAATCTAATTTTATATTAGAAGGATTATTTAATACAGAAAAACATATTGTTCAAGATAATGCTAAAAAATTAGTAGCAGCTCTTCTTGTTAATTTTGGCACAGATTTTTTACTAGAAAATAAAGACCCTTCCCAACAAAGTAGTATTACTAATTTAAAAAGATCTTTAATTAATGAAATGATTAAAGGTGAATTTGGTAGTCATTATCAACGAGTAGCTTTAGAAACTACTAGAACTTTAGGGGGTAGAGTTGATGAAATATTTAATAATAAAACATTAAGAGAAGGAAGAAGCCGCGAAGAAATTACAGGAGATTTACTCTATTCTAAAATTGGAAATCAAGTTGGATTTAATTCTCTTAGTTTAGGCGCACTTAATGCAATTTCAAGTACTTCTTTAGAAAAAGTTTTGGCGGGGGATACTGCAGAAAGTGCCCATTTGCTAAATTTAGTTAAAAGAGGTATGTTAGATCCTGTTTCAAAAAGAGCAAATGCAATAGGCGGTATTAACTTTAATAATAAAGCAGATCAGCAGGCTGCATTAATAACAACTGCTGTGGATTTAATGCATCAAGTTACTAGTCAAGGTAGTAAATTGCGTATACCTTCTGATGTCGATTTTGATAATGATAAAGTTAAAGATATTTTATTAACTTTAATTGGTAGTAACAAAGATTTGAAAAATGAAGATACAGATGATATTATGCAATTTTTAAGTGGTGTGAACTCTAGTGTCGCTACTATTGCAGTATTTACAGATATTGTATTTTCTTCTTCTAAAGATCCTACTAGTACTCAGTCTGTAGGACGACATGAAGCTCAACACTTAATAACTCCTTTTTTAGGAGATATTCAAAAGTATCAAAAAGAAGGTAAATTAAGTAGTATTCAACATACAATTGGAAGCATTACTGCTATGGTTACTGGTACTACTAGTGGTTTAGTATTCTATGATAGTATGGCTAAATCACAATTTGGCGAAAAACAAGCTGCTGATTTAACAAGTTCAGATAATGATTATTTATTTACTTCTTTTAATAAACAAAAATTCTTAGGTTTTTATCAAAAAGGAGTATCTGGTGTTACTACTGATCATTTTGTTAAACAATATAAAGCTATAAATAAAGCATTACTTAAAGGTGATTATGATTGGGAATCTTTTCAAACTAAAAGAGATATCGATGATTTTACTAAACTAGAAAATTTAGAAGATATTGATTCAATAAGTTATAAACAAGTCACGAAATTTATTGATAAGTTTCACGTAGGTGCTAGTGACTTAGAAAAAGCTCGTCTTTTAGATCAATACTTGCTATTAGGCGGAGATAAGTTTGCATTACATCAATTAAATGAATTGACTAATATGATGTCACAAGAAAATGCTAGATATCAAGCAGACCCTTCTAAGTCAAAAGGAGTAGCTACTGCCGAAACTTTATTAAATAACGTAAAAAATAGCCAAATGTTTTTTAGTGTTCCTGACTTAGATTTTGAAATGCAAAATGGAGAAATTGTTACCAGAACTTCCGGCAAAGGTTTAATTTCTACTATTCTCCCTAGTTCACAAGAAATGGCCGTTTTGAGTACTACTTATGGAGAATTTACAGACTTTGTATTAAAACACTATACCAATTTGTCAGCTATATTTGTTCCAGGCACAGTAGCCAATACTGCATTTGAAAAAGTAAGGATAGCCTCTAGAGAGAATAGAGCAATTATTTTAAGTACTGAAGAATATAAATCCATGGCTTCTCTTATGGATAGTGCACGTATGATGCCTTTAGAACTTGCAAAAACATCCGCAAATTCTTTTACACAAGAAGCTTTTGCAGGTAAAAATAAATATCAAGGTTTTACTGCAACAGGTATTGGTAATTTGTTAGTTCCTTTTGGAAGTATTGCTTTATCTCAAACAAAATTAGATGAAGCGGGTATAAAAGAAAATTCAGAACGTTTTGAATTAATACGACAATCTAACTTAAAAATACAAGAATTACAACAACTAGATAACGACCCAAATACAAAAACTCTTAATACTAATTTAACTAATTTTTATAGACGTCAAAAAGCAGCAGAAGCTCAAGGTATTTCTATAGCTCTTGAAGTTGATTTTAAAAATATGAAAAAAGAAGCTTTAAAAGTTAAAAATCAAATAATAAACTTTGTTGAAGTAGTTACACTACCTCAAGAAGAAAAACAAAAAGCTTTTGATACTTTAAAAGAACAAATTAAACTTAAAAGAGACAATGCTTACTCCCTCGCAAGTTTAAATTTTGAAACTGGGAGCAGTTTATCTAATAAAGATAGCAAAAATTCTTTACGTTTACCTACAGAAGCAGATAGATATATTTATCACGCACAAGCATTAAATTATGATGTAATGTTAACTGAATTATTATTAATAGGACATCAAGCTAATTTAGAACCTCTTTCTGCTCAAGTTGTACAAGATTTAAATACTCGTCGAAAAGAAATAAATAAAGTTGAATTTTTGTTAAATAGTTTTGAAGATAAACAGGGCTCTGCAACTTTTGTAGGTTTAAGCCAAAAACAATCTAATCTCCCTCCTAGCGCTTTATTTACTAATAAATCAATAGACGAAAGTGGCGGCTTAGTAGGTCAGCATATGAAAACTATTGCTTCTCTTTTTTCTGAATTACGCTCTTTGGGCTTTACTAAAGAATCTAACTTAGTTGGTTCTCAATATGTTGTACAACAAATAGATACGACTATTGAAATGTATGAAAAAAAACTACAAGAAATGGATAAATTCTCTGTAGAAAGAGAAGTACATACTACTCAAAAAGATATAGAAGGAAATCTTGTAATTTCAGATGCAGTTCGTCATAAAATTAATACGGCTACTTCAGAATATACTTCTCTTAATAAAGAAGTAGTTGACTTTTTACGTAATAAAAAAGCTCAAATAATGTCACAACTAAACCCCTCTCCACAAGATATTAGACAAATATTTGAGGATATAGATATGAAAATTGCGGAGGTAGATAAAGCTAATATTCATTTAGCTGAAGTATTTAGATCTCCTCCTCCAGGAGAAACAGATCCTCGCATTCATACTTATAGAGTTATGCAAGGTGTTGCTGCTCTTAATCAATATTCGGCAATGTTGTCTGATAATAAAGAAATTGGAAGTTCAGATAAAATGCTTTATTCTACTGAACGAGGACAAACAGCTACAATGATGGCTTCATTAGGGGTAGTCACCTTAGGTGGAGGAGACTTTGATGGAGATCCTTATACTGTTGTATTTCATCAAATTCAAAACATTCAGCAAGCTAGGCGGAGTTATAAGGGTAAAATGGATCAACATAAATTAATGATTGATAATTTAAATTCTGAAACAAATAAATACCAAGAGTTAATTGCATCATTAGATCCTTCTAATTCCAAACAGTTAAAACAAAAAGAAAAATTAGAAGCCCGCTTAGATGAATTAAAAACAACACGTGCTGAAAAAGAACAATTGTTATTATCTGACACCGAAGAGTTTAATAAAACTAAACGAGATTTAGATCAACAATTAAGTGACGGGCATAAATCATTTCAATCTAGAGCTCGTAAACAAGTTGCTAATTACATGGGAATTGATGAAAGATTCTTTGTATCTCAAGATGAATTAATGTATGACAATAAAGGTAAATTAATCTTGGATGAGGACGGAGTTGCAGAAAAAGGATTTAATAGTGTTAAAACTTATGATGCTGACGCTCTTAGTGCTTTATTAGAAAAAGGATATAACTTAATGGAAGGTGTTGCTTCTAATCAAGGCAAAATCTTAGGTATTATGAATAGCCTCGACACATTGTTAGGTTATAAATCTCAACCAGATGTTTTTAGAAAAGGAGTTTTCTTAGAAGAATTAGTTGATCCTGTTAATTTGATTAAATCTTCTGAAGGAAAAATTTCTGCTGAAAGTCCTTCTGTCCATATGTTAAAAGGTAGAGTAAATACTTTACTTAATAATGTAGACAATCTTACCCCCGAACAAAAACAATTTGTTACTAATTTAAAAGATTCTTCAGATAGTAATTATATTGCTTATTTAGAACAATTTAATATTTTGCAGCAAGAAATGAATAAAGCTGCTGGGTTACATAATCTACAAAATTTACAAAAAGCCGAAGATAAACAAAAAGAGTTTAACAAAAGAGCGTTTATGAATGAATGGATTGGAGGTAATATTTATGCAGATGTTACAGGTGATTCCACTCTTTCTAAATTTATGGGTCAAGGTGTAGGAATGACTTTAACAGAAGGAACTTTTGATATGACTCTTAAAACTTTAGGAAAAGCTGGTGGCGAAGTTTTAGGTAAAACTTATAATACAATAATAGGCACTACTTTCCAAGATGCTCCTATTATTACTTATGGTCGCCAAATGCTAGATACCGAAAGTGAACTACATAAATCTACTAAAACTGAATTCCAAAAGCAACTCGAAGGAGACACAAATAAAGTTCTTGAAATAGAAGCCCAAGTCGCTAGTTCAGGATTACAAAAAGGTACTCCTGAATTTAAAAAAGCTGTAGAAGAACAATTACGAAAAATAAGTTACGAATCTTTTGATGAATATATTAAAACAACACAAAAAGCTTTACTTAAATCTGAGGGTACACAAGGCTTTATGAAAAATATTCATCAGTTATTACGAGATAGTATTAAATTAAAAGATAATGATGGAAAGTTAATGGGAAGACTGCAAGAAGCTTCTGACGAATATGATAGACTTTCTATTCAAATTAGTGCTCACGATGATATTGAAGGTGATCTACAAGTTAAAAAAGATTTAATAACTAATAGAGATAAAATTATTGCACAAATGGCTAGTAATTTGGGCCCAGGCCCTGGTCTAAAATCTTTAATAGATTTAGATTATTTAACAAATGAAGGAAGAAGAGGTGGCTTATCTAAAAATGAATTTGAAAGTAGATTTGGCAGTCTAGAACATAATAAACAAATGTTAAATCATTACTCCGAAAGTATGGATTTAACCTCACAAGAAAAATCTAACTTACAAGATACTACTTCTATTACTGACGAAAGTTCTGCTTTGTTAAAAGTTGCTAGGAATATCACAGCTAAAAATATTTCTAACCTAGTTACTTCTTTTAGAATGGATGCTGTGGCTGTTGATGGTAGACATGAAATACTTAAAGGATTTGCTAGAGATCATAAAGCACAATTAGCTACTAAATTAGGTCATCATACTATTACAAATAGTCCTCGTTCTGTTACACAAGACGGTATTATTAGTCAATCTGATGAAGCAGGTAAATATATTCAAGAAAAATATGGAATTATTGAATCAGAACATTCTACTGCTTCCTTTGACTCTAATAGACAACATAAAAATGCTTTAGGTTCTCATCTAGGAATAGAAGAAAGTGCTATTTATAATGATGATGGTACTATTGCTCAAACCTATAAAGATAAACTAAATCAAGTTTCTAAAAAATTAAATATCAGTTCAGAAGAATATACTTTGATGTTTGATATTCATCACGAACAATCTAAAAAACAAGTAGAAGGATTGTTTGGGCCCGATGGGCAAAAAATGGAACAGTTTACTGTTATGAATTTAATGCGTAAAGATATTGCTCGAACTATGTTGAATGGACAATTACCTAGCGCAGAAACTTCTAAGACTATTAATGAAAGTATTGGTAGTGAAGTGTTAACTACAATGGCTCAGTTAGCCTCTCAAAATAAATTAGATAGTCAAGGACAAGAAATATTTTCAGGAATGTATAAAGGAGTTGTAGCACATTTATTAGATGCTACAGATAATGTAGTCGAAGTAGTTAAAAAATCTGACGGTAACATTATTAAATTAAAATTTACTGAGATGACTCCTCAACAAAAAAGTACTTATCTCACTAAATTACTTTATCAAACAATGTTAGGCACAGACACTTCTAATGAAAGTGGCTTTACTCGTTCTACTAGTGAAGAAGCTCGACAATTTAAAGAAATTAATGCACGTCTGATCGCTAACTCTACTCTAGAATTAGATGATATTGAAGGTTCTTTACAAGGTAAATTAAGTAATGGATTTATAGATGCCCTTGATTCTGCTGGTTCTCATACTTTGACAGGTCAACAAATTGAAGCTGGTGTTGCTTTAGGTGAAGAATTTTTACGTAGTGCTGCCGGTAATGAGGATCAGTTTGATTCTTTAATGAAACAGTATCTACCTAATAAAGGTAATGCTAGTCATAATCAAAAAACTGATAATTACTACCGATCTCAAATGAAGAAAAAAGTCAGTGCTCAAATCAAAATTAGACAAGAATCTGACTCACAAAAATATGCAGTTAGTAGATCTCGACATGGTAAAACTCAAACAGTTATGAATCGAAGTTCTTTTATGAATAAAATAAATACAAGTGCTATTGATCAGCTAAGCTCTACTTCGGGCTCTAATACTCTTGATTTATTTATTCCTTTTGCCTTAACCGCTCTCGGTAGTGTTATTAGCGAATCTAGTGTTGATTCCGATGAACTAATGCAATTTGGCGGCGCTATGTTTACTTCTTTTCAATATGCTCGTACAGGTACTATCGAAAGTACTCAACTCGATCCCTCTCAATATAAAAAACGTCTTTTGAACGCTTCTGCTTTAGGTGGTATCTTTAAATTTAAAAATGCTCTCTCTCGTAATGGTGATGAAAATATTGGCCAAGCCATTGCTCAAGTTGCTATCCAAGAAACCACTGCTGCTGTTCTTAATACTTCTTTAACTCCTTGGCTTAGTAAAAATATTGCAGAACATGGTTTAGGTGTTAAACATGCTCCCTCTCTTAATGCTTTAGATATGAAAAAATACCAAGCTGGTCAACAATTAGCTGGTAATATAGGCGCTAGTATTATTAGTGCAGTTTCTTCTACTTTAATTTCAGGTTTATTAATGCGCGGTGTTGAAAGTATGAGTGCTAGTTTAAGTGATACTATTCAATCTTTTTTGCCTGCTGTTCAAGCTGTTTCTGCTGTTAATGAATCTATTAGTCGCCGTAGACAACAAGAAGCCGCCTATCAAGACTTTGATGCCGAAACCGATAACAGTGAAGGGCATGTCTCTGACTATTTAGTCTTGACTACTTCTACTTATAATCCTGATGATTATTCTACTATTGCTGATTTGCAAGAAGATGTCGATCTTGAACCTTCTTCTGATGGTTCTCTCTCTTTTAATCTACTTGCCTAATTTATCTATTAATTTTTTTACTATTCTTAATCCACTTAATTCTGCTGTTTGACATATTATTTTGGCCGAATGCGGTAATATACTACTCGACATTTCTTCTATATTTCCTTCTTCATTAAATAAACATATTCTTAACTCAATTGGTATATCTTTTATTTCTGACGGCAATATAAATAATTCAGAATTAAATGATAATGGCTCACTTCCTTTTGTTATATTTGCAAATAATATATTTGGTAATGCTGTAATATTATATACTAATATGTATTTTTCTAATTTATTCATTGTAATTAACTGTAATACTAAATTTACTAATATGTTCCCCAGTTAAGAGATAAGCAATAAGAGAACTTAATTCTTGTATTTCTTCGAATTCTTCACAAAGAAATTTTAATACAAAATATGATTCATTATTTTCTATAATAATTAAATCAGTATTAGCTACTTCTTCTAATATTACATAACTAATATCTTCAAATTCTTTTTGATTACTGCAATTTTCTACAGTTATAAATCCTACGTATTTCATAATTTTGCTAGTATTACTTCTAAGTACTCTTTTAGTTTTATTAATTCTCTTATATGTATTATATTAATCCCTTTTTTAACTTTTTGTATTAAATTGTATCTAAAACTAGTTAATACTTCTAAAGTGTTGCCATCATAATTTTCTATTAAAAAAATTATGTAATTGGCAGGAGTTAAATTTAATTCTGTACTACGTTGTTCTATTTTAAGTTTAATTAACGGGGGTAGCTCTAAAATTAACGGTTCTTTAGATAATAGATGGATTAATTGTGATTCTTTCTGCATAATTTGTTATTTCTATATTATCAATATCATTCCAAAAATTATCGGGAAAATTATATTCACCCGGCGGCTTATATCTAGTAGGCGTGTTTAATCCTACATGCGCTAAGTAAGGCGTTATATCTAAATGTTCAGGACATTCTGGTTCATTATCTCTCAATAACGGTAGAAAACTTCTATATATTTCATTTCCTCTAAACGTAATTGTTAACTTTGTTAATGTTTCTCTTTCTGCATTATCCCATTTAATAATTAAATATCTATTACTCATTTTATGCGGATTTGTAACTGTTCCTAATCCTTCGCTTATATTATATTCTCCTTCTATTAATGTTCTATTTTTAGAAATATATACCGTAGTCGGCGCTAACGAAATATTACTAAACGTCGCCCCTAAACTTTTACCCGCATCTAGTACTAAGAAAAACGGGGTTGGTACCGAATTATATCTATAACATTCTGTAAACACACTCGGAACATTATCTATTATTATTGGCTCTATCTCATTTCCTGTTTCTTTCCATATACTCGGTCCTGTTTCATTTAACTCCGCTTCTATTACTCCGTTAGGACATATTCCTCCTATAAAATTATCTTTAGTAATTTCTCTTTCCCAATTAAATATACTTTCTATTTCTATATTGTTTTCATTAATGTACTTTGTAGGTAAATTGTCATACGTGATCTCCATTTGGAATTCATTTATGGATTTTTCCCAAATCTTGAAATTTTTAAATTCAACTTCATGTGACGAATAATATTCTGTTTCTTTAAATTCATGTAGTACTCTCCAATAATATCTCCCTTTATATCTCTCATTGTCTGTATACCCCGCATCTACTAAATCAAAATCAAGCGCATTACTACTGAAATTTAATTTACGATATGTTCTACTGATTATTTGTCCTTCCCTATTTGCTGTCTGTTCTCCTAATGTCCAAACTTTTATAACCCCTAATTCACTATATCTTTCTTTTATTTCACTGACTGTCGTTGGCCCTATTTCTAATTCTTGATTATCTACTTCGTAACATTCTTCCTTGAATTTATCGAAAAATACCATCTTAATATATAAATGTGTTGAAACTTCCTTCTATTGTTTGTCCGCATAACACAGGATCTATTATCCTTGTTGTAGGTAAATTATTTGTGAATCTTTTACTCGATCCTTTCAACGACGGCCCCGGTAACGCCCTGTCTCTCATTCTTACTTGTGGTCTATTATTTGTGAATGTGTTGAAACTTCCTTCTATGAACGGTCCTGGCGTTGGGTTGTTAGCACACGTAAATAATACAAAATCTCCCATTCTAGTTGCCATCATTCTTTTTTACCCTATTTTCTTCTTCTCTACATGTGAATTCACTTGCTCTATTACTTCTCATTACAAACTTTTCTAAGTCTTTTTTACTCTTACTATTTTCTTTTATTGCTTCTTCTATAAATTTACTGTCACATCCATCAAAAAATAACTCTCTTTTGTGTATTGTGTGTCTTCCTGCATTAATTATTAAATCTCCTCCTTTCTTGAATTTTATCGTTGATTTGTTATACTCAATTATTAAATCTCCTTCCTTTGTCAACTTGATTACTTTATATAAATTAATAAATGTTCTAATTAATTTAATCACTTTTTTTCTATTCTATTTTTTTCTATTCTATTTTTAGTCTATTTTATTATACCTTATGCCTATTAATTTAACTACTATTAATAATACATTTAAAATACTTTTTTTGATCTTTTAATTGCATATTTTTATCTATAATTGATTTCTGTCTTTTATATACAATCTTAAACTTGTTTATTGTTTATTGTTTATTGTTTATGCTTCATCCTCTTTTAAATAAAGCCTTAATTCAATTACATTGTTCTCGGATTGTTCTTGCAAAAATACACGATATTTCTCCTACTTCTCCTTTATCTGTTTTTTCTGTTATTTTTGAGGAAATACAAAATGACTCAATTCAAAGTATAAAACAAACTGTAATAAATATTCCTTCTTCTGTTTTGTTACTTGAATTTGGCAACAATAAAGATAAAGTTGTTGTTGCTAATATTTCTACTATAAAAAAAAATAACCTTAAATGTTTAGCTCATTTAAAAACTATTCACTCTGAAGTTATTGTTAATTTTTTACTTTATACTCATAATTATATTTGGGGCATTCTCTCTTTTCAATATCAAACTATTCCTCCCTATATTCACGGTCTTTCTATAGATCAATCCTATTACACTCTTATGCAATATTATAGAAATAATATACATTCTTCTATTCTTTAATTCTTTTTTATGTCTACTTTTTCTTTTAAACTTTTTATAAAATTACAACTTTTTATCGGCTTTAATCTTCTTTTTTTTATTGTCTTATTTCATTTATTAAATACTCTGTATTCTAATGTACTACGTGACTCTTCTGATAACATATTAAAAGATATTAATAAAACTACTGCAAGTGAATTACGTAGCACTGTTAATCACACTTTAAGTGCTCCTTCTTTTAAAAATGTTTTATATAACTATTCAGTCTTTTTTTATTTAGATGATTATTCTAAACGCCTTTCTTTCTTTAATTACCCTGCTCAGACACTACCCTCTCCTAAACTTCAAGTAATTAAATATGATAGTTTTCAACAGGAAATGTCCCTTAATCATAAAAAAGATCTTTGTTTTGTTAAAAATACTACAACAATTTCTCAATCTTCTGCTCTCTATTTAGCATTAAACTCTACCAAAGATATAAAAGAAGATACTTACTATATTAGCTGTCCTTTGATTGTTAATGATTTAATTGTAGGTTATTTGGCGGGTCTTCATAAAAGTACTCCTAAACTTTTATATATTCCAATTCTTCCAATAAAAAATGCGGCTACTTTAATAGAAAACGTATTTGTTGCACATTAAATAATTTATTATAAGGTATTATACAATTCATGACTCTTCGTCCTTCTGATGAATATAAAATTATTCTTGATGAAATTAATTCTTTAAAAACTAAATTAGCAGTTACTGATTATTTTATTAATAACTTTAAAGACGATTCTCTTTCTTCTATTAACAAATTAGAAGAATTGAAAGAACGTGTTCAGTCTCTTGAAATAAAACTTTATAATAATTTTCAAGATATTGAGCGTTCTATTAAGGAAAATACACATAATTTTGATTCTAAAATTACTGTTATTCAATCTGCTTTGACCTCCCTTACTTCTAATAACTTTTTTAACTTTACTAATAATCTTGATATAAAAAAATGGATTACTTTTGGTGGCTTATTTTTTTCTGTTCTTACTAGTGTTGGTCTCTTTGATGACTTTCTTCGTAAAGATATTTCTCAAGATGAATTACAAAATAAAATAGAACGCTTAATTCAATTGACTCAATAATATTTCTTTATCTTACTATTTTTTCCGTGAAAATATTTTTACGGGAACTTTTTTATTTCAACCATTTTTTACCCTTTTGTCTCCCTCCCTTTTTATTACATAACTCACATTCTATTTATTTATTACTTTATTTATTACTTTATTTATTACTTTATTTATTACTTTATTTATTACTTT
>Ga0209082_1000111_pt1 | contig 44981 bp, 29 predicted proteins | sample ColdCreekSource_FD_184127 | JGI IMG/M metagenome (GOLD analysis project Ga0209082, IMG submission 184127) | Groundwater microbial communities from Cold Creek, Nevada to study Microbial Dark Matter (Phase II) - Cold Creek Source (SPAdes) (version 3) | ecosystem: Environmental > Aquatic > Deep... | reverse complement strand
GAACGGCGGCTTCGCATCTTCGCTGGTCGGGTACCACATGGTCGCGTCGCTGAAGTCGCCTTGCATGTAGCCGCTCGTGTAGCTCTCGACTGCGTACGGACCCATCTCCCGGCCGTTTGCGCTCTGGTCGGTGGGGTCGGCGCCACGGATGGCAAACGCGCCGCCCGTGTCGACTGGCGTGGCTGCGCCGCCGCCAGCTGCAGCAGTGCTGCCGCCGCCTGCGCCTGCTTGCGCTGCGCCGCCGCCTGCCGTGGCCGTCGCACCTGCGCCGCCTGCACTTGAAGCAGGAGTGCCGCCGCTGCCACCGGCTGCCGGCGTGCCGGGGCTCGTTGTGCCTGGCGGCGGCGTTGTCGCGCTGCCGGCCGTCGGAGGCTTGGCCGTCGTTGTCGGGGGTGCCGCCGTCGAACCAGCTGCTGCCTTGCCACCCGCGCCCGCCGTCGCCGCGGTCTTGCCGGCCGCACCACCACCTGCCACGGGCGTGGTGGGGGACGTCGAGGTGCCCTCACCGCCTCCGGAATCTCCTCCGCAGCTCGCGCCGGTCAGCACCGTTGCGAACGCGACGCCTGTAAGCATCGCTGTTGTGAACCCCGCTCTCTGAGAACCCATACACCCTCCAGTTCGATCCAAAGCTTCTTCGTCACTATGCAGCCAGCCCCAAGTAGATAGGGCTGTCCGCCGCCGCGGCTAACAACTGCCAGTGGCGAACGTTTTTTGAAGCGCCGCACATCCTTTGCAATCCTTTGCAAAAAAGTGCCGCGCCCTGAATGACAGGTATTGCCCTAGTGCGCCAGCGATCCTGTCAACAATCTGACATGAGACGCTGGCGCCAAGTAGCTCTAGCCGCGAATTGGAAGCGCAGCTGTCGACACATTCAGACCTAAAGGTCAGCGCTACACTCGATTGTGCGCAGGCGAGAACATGCACTGGATAATCAAAACGCTTCACTATTATCCACCACAAAACAGCACAGATTAGGGGCTCCGAACAACGTCACCACGTTCGGCTTTGGTAGCCATTATTTGCTAACAAGTTACTCAAACGCGCTGCGCGTGCGCAATCCGCATAACACCCCAGACCTTCCGCGGCCCTCCGGGCAAGGCGTGCAGATAGCGACGCTCTAATGCATGCGGGTCGAGCTCTTCGACTACGCGAAATCCGTAAGGGGCGAGCAAAGCGTGCACGTCCGCGACGCCTGAGCGATTGACGTTGCCCATGCTGCGCCAACCATGAGCGAGCTGCTTCGCACCGTGCTCCCGCACATTGCCCTCGAAAAACGCGCGCGTCACGTAGTCGAACACGATGCCGCTCGGAGCTTCGGTCAGTGCAGCTACCCGCGACAGCACGTTGTCGACAGCGCTCTCGGGCAAGTAATACGTGACGCCCTCCCACATAAACAAGCTGCGCACACCGCGCGCGAGAAAGCCGTGGCTGAGCAGCAGCTCTGCGAGGTCATCGCGCTCGAAGTCGATCGGAACGGCGACAGCGTGAGCGTTCTGCGGAACGCCCTGCAATCGTTCGGCCCGCGTCTTCAGGACCTCTGGGCGGTCCACCTCGAACACCCGTGCCGCTCCTAGCTGCGCTGCGAAGCGCACCGAGCGCGAGTCGAACCCGGCGCCGAGCACAACCAGCTGATCGAGCCCATTCGCCGCCTCTTGCAGCAACACGTCATCGAAGTAACGAGTACGTGCGTTGAAATATCCGAACGCCCCCGGGATCAAGCGGTCGAACAAAAAGCGCGACAAGCGCGGCGCCCAAGTCCATGAGCGCTGATCGAGCTGCAAGAACCGCTCGGCGAGATAGTCAGCGTTTGCAGCGTCACCGTCGGTCAGACGCCCGAGCGTGCGCATGCCAGCTGTTAGATGCGCCGTACCCGAGATGTTGGCCCGTGTGCGCTCGTCGAGCATGATCGGACCATACAACCGAAAACCCGAGATCCATAGCTCCTATAAAGCTAGGCTATCCTAGATCGGGAAGCATCTGACGCAGCTCGAGCCAAGCTGGGCTCGGCAGCGTCCAAACCTTCGAGCGCTGACCGGAAGTCGAGCGCGTTGATCGCTTGCTCGATGCGGCGGTAAAGCGGCTCCGGCAGGGCCGCGCGCAGCGCAGGCGCGAGCGCTTTGAAGGTGTTGAGCACAGCGAATTCGTTCTGCGCCAGCTGCTCGCGTAGCTCTGCCAGACCAGCTGGATCGAGCGGGTTGGCTTGCTCCCGCTCCGCAGCTTCAACGGCCCGCCTGTCGCTGTCAGCAGCAGCGAGATGAGGCGCAGCGGCGTGCGCCAGCGCGACCAGCTCCCCGCCGAGCGCGTCGAATTGGCTCACGATGCCGTCGTCGTGGGCGCTGCGCAGCCGCTGCTCGATCGACTTGGCCAGCTCGTTGATCCGGCGCGCACCGATCAAGCCGCTGCTGCCTACGAGCTTGTGGACCCTGCGGCTCAGCGCGTCGCGCTGGGCTGCGCTCGCAGGGAACATGGGTGGCGTCTGCCACTCTTCGAACTCGTCCAACATGCGCCGCAGGCCGGACAGGAAGATCTCCAAGTTGTCGCTCAGACGTGCGCGCACGTCCGCGCTGTCGATGCCCGCGATGGTCGGCCAGTTTGACTCGCGATGCGCGTCCGGTCGCGCGGCGGTACCGAGCGGCGTGCCGCGACTCTGCTCCACCTGATGCCGCACCACACGCACGATGATGTCGGGATCGAAGGGCTTGGTGAGAAAGTCGTTCATGCCCAAGGAGAGCGCCTTGGTGCGCTCGCGCAGCAACGCGCCTGCGGTCAGCGCGACCACCGGCAGCTTCGCGAGCCGCGGCTGCTTGCGGATCTCGCGGACGGCTTCGTGGCCGTCCATTACCGGCATCTGCACGTCCATGAGCACGATATCAGCGCGATTGGCCGGATTGTTCAACCAGGCGAGCGCCACGGCGCCGTTGTTGGCTGTGCTCACGACCGCACCTTGCCGGCGCAGGATGGCACCCGCGACCTCCAAGTTGAGATCGCTGTCGTCCACCAACAGCACCTGCACGCCGGGCAGCCACGCGACCGGCGCACGATCGACCAGGCTGCCTTCGAGCACCAAGTTGCGGCGCCCACCCTTCTTGATCACAGCGGCATTGACCGCATTGAACAGCCCCGAGCTGCTGACTTCTTTGAGCAACACGCTATCCAGCAGCGCCGCGTGCGCCGACTCGCGCAAGCGCTCGGGCTCATGCGCGGTGATGATGACCGCGGTGAGCGCGCGCTCAGGGCCGAGCGCTGCAGCCAGGCGCCGCAAGGCCTCCACTCCGTCCACACTCGGCATGTTCCAGTCCACTATCAAACAGTCAGGGATGCGGCTCTCCGCGGCGCGCGCAGTCACGCGCTGCACAAGCTGCTCACCGCCGCTGACAGCTTCAACGCGCCAGCCGAAGCTGCGCGCCATCGCGACCAGGCTGTCGCGCTGCACAGGATCGTCCTCCGCGATCATGATCTCGAGCGGTGACGCGCGCAGGCCGAGCACGCTTTGATCGCGCTCGCTCGCGAGCTCGAAAGGAAGCTCGACGAAGAAGCGAGTGCCGCGCCCTTGCTCGCTCTCGACCCACACCCGCCCGTTCATGTGCACGCTCAGCTGCTTGACGATCGACAAGCCGAGGCCGCTGCCCCCGAAGCGCCGCGTGGTCGAGCTGTCCGCCTGGGTGAAACGCGAAAACAACGTGGGGATGAACTGCGGGTCGATGCCGATGCCCGTGTCTTCGACCTTGAACAGCACGCGCACGGCCCCGCCCTGCCCGCTCGCCTGCACTGTCAGCCGCACCGATCCACGCTCCGTGAACTTCACGGCGTTGTTGAGCAAGTTGAGCAGGATCTGCCTGAGGTGTTGCGCGTCACCGACTAACACGTCGAGTTTGCTGGGCCCCGCCGCATTCAGCTCGTGGCTGACTTCGAGCCGCAGACCTTTGGCTTCAGCCGTGCTCGCTTGTACTGCGTACACCTCGTCGATCAGCTTGCTCATGCTGAACGGCGCGCGTTCCACGCTCAGCTCACCGGCTTCGATCTTGGCCAGATCGAGCACATCATTGATCAAGCCGAGCAACGCTTGTCCTGCGACGCGCAGCCGTGTCAGCTGGCTGCGCTGCTCGGGCAACAGCGGAGTGTGATCTAACAGATAGGCCAAGCCCAACATGGCGTTGAGCGGCGAGCGGATCTCATGGCTCATGTTCGCGAGGAAGTCGCTCTTCGCTTGGCTCTGCGCTTGCGCTTGACGGTCCGCTTCTTCGGCGGCCACCCTCGCCGCGTGCAGCTCCGTGACGTCGTACAGCCACGCGAGCACAGCACGCTGACCTTCGTATTCGATCAACATGTACGAGCCGAGCGCCCATACGTGCGGCTGCTCTGGCTGATCCGGACGATACAGCTCGACCAAGCGATTCAAGACCACTTCGCCGCTCGCGAGCCGGCTGCGGATGTCGTCGAACACGCTCGGATCGGCATAGTTCCTGCTGATGTCCATGTCGCGCGCTTCGGCTTCGTTGCGCTGCACCAGCTCACAGAACGCGCGATTCATGAACAAGACGCGACTGTCTCGCAGCGTGGCCACGCGCACGGCCATGGGCGCCGCCGTCAATACGCGGCGCAGCGTCTCCCGCTCCTGGCGCAACCGTCCGTGCTCGAGCAGCACTGAGCGGCTCAACACCAGCTCGCCGTGCTCGTCGCGCAGCGCGGTCGCATTGATCAGCACGGGAAATTCACTGCCATCCTTGCACAGCAAGCTGGCTTCCATGTCGTTGATGTAACCGTCGCGCATGAAGCGCGCAAAGCCCGCGCTGAACACAACGCCTGAATCCGGAGGCAGCAACTCCGTGATGTGCATCTTGTCGACGACTTCTTCGCGCGTGTAGCCCAGCCAGCTCAGCTCCGTGTCGTTGATGCGCCGGACCACACCCTCTGCATCGAGCGAGTGATAGCCACACGGCGCTTGATTGTAGAGGTCGGCGTATTCGCGCGCGGACTCTGCCATCGCGCCGCTGGCAGCTTCAGCGCGCTCGAGCACTTCTTGCAGCGCTTGTTGCCGTTCGCGCAACGTGACCGACATGCGCGTGAACGCGCTGATCAGCACGTGCACCTCTTGCATGGTGCGCTGCGCCACCGGCGCCTCCGGCGACAAGCCTTCGCCGAAGCGCGTGAGGTGCTCCGAGAGCTCTTGCACAGGCCGCAACACACGCGTGCGCAGCAAGCCAAACGCAGCCAGAACCAGGCCGATCACGAGCAGGTTCGTGCCCAAGTACCAACGCACGGCGTTGCGCCGCGCGAGCGTCGAGGCGTCTTCGCGCAAGCGCAGGAGCTGAGCTTCTTGGTCCGAAAACTCGGCGATCTGCGCGCGTATCGCGAGCATGAAGCGCCGGCCGGTGTTGCGCTTGACGACAGCCAAGGCCTGTTCTCGCTCGCCTTGCTCTTGCAAGTCGATGGTCTCTTGCAGCTCCGCGAGCTTCGCCAGCACAGCCTCTTGGAGCGACTGCAAGCGCCGTTGCTGCGCTGGATTGCCCTGCGTGAGCTGCAAGAGGCGCGCGTAGTCCTTCAAGACCTGAGCCTTGCCGTTTGTGTACGGCTGCAAGTAGTTTGGGTCGCCCGTCAGCAAGTAGCCGCGTTGTCCGGTTTCGGCATCGATCATGTGGCGCAAGAACTCCGAGCCTGCGCGCAGCACCTGCTGCGTGTGCCGCACGCTCGTGTTGCGCTGCTCGACGATGTCGAACGCGTGACCCACCACCACGTAGTTGCCCACGTTGACTGCGGCCAACACTGCGACGAACACCAGAAATGAAGCTTTGAGTGTAGGCCGCATGGGTGGGCGGTGCTGGCTCTCCAGAGTGTCCACACCCCCCCGTTGAGTCGGACGTCACAGTTGGTTCTACGGGCGCTCGACGTTGACCTCACGAGCCGGTGCAGGCGGAAACGATTCGGGCGAACGCAGATCGAACGCACGCTCGGGCTTCGACCGATCCAACATGCCGAGATAACGTGCGTGGTTGCGGCCCCCTCTTTTGGCCGCGTACAGCGCTTGGTCTGCTGCGTCCACGAGGTCAGTCACCACAGTGCGCGGCTCGAGCAATGGATCGCGGCGAATGCCACCACGATCCTCGTGCTCGAACACTTCGTATGCCGACACGCCGACGCTGATGCTGACTTGTCCGTTGATCGTCGAGCGCGCGTGCGGCAGCTGCGCCGAACGTACTTCTTGCAGCGCGTAGCGCGCGACCGCACAGCCACCTCGACCGTGCGTGTCGGGAAGCAAGATCGAGAACTCTTCGCCGCCGTAGCGCGCGAGCAGATCGGCAGGTCGATGTACGACGCGCGTCAAGGCACGGGCCACGGCGCGCAGGCACTGATCGCCCTCCAGATGACCGTAGAAGTCGTTGTACGGCTTGAAGTAGTCGACGTCGATCATGAGCAGCGCGAGCGGCGCGCCGGTACGCTGTGCGCGCAGCCACTCGCGCTGGAGCGCTTCGTCGAAGTGCCGGCGATTGGCCACACCCGTCAGTGGATCTGTAGCGGCAGCCTTGCGTAGCGCTTTGTTCATCTCGTGCAGACGTAGCTGCATCGCAACGCGCGCCGAAACCTGCGCCGGACGCGGCGGCTTGGTTACGAAGTCTACCGCTCCCAGCTGCAGGCCTTTAACCTCGTGCTCGATGTCATCGTGGCCAGTGATGAAGATGACCGGGATCTCCGCCAGCTGAGGCGCGGCCTTCATCGCGGTGCATACCTCGAAGCCATTCATGCCCGGCAGCTCGATGTCGAGCATGACCAGATCGATCGGAAACGTCTGCACCATGCGCAGCGCTTCCGGCCCGGTGGTCGCGAAGCGAACGCGGCCATACTCCTGGAGCACTTGCCCAAGCACGGTAATGATTGTTGGATCGTCGTCGACCAGTAAGATGCTGTACTCTTCAGCAGTCTTTGGGCTCATGCCAAACCCGCGCCTCCTCGGCGCGCGATCCCTGCCGATCGCCGCACCGGTCCTAACGAGTTTGCGGCAAAACGAGATTTATCGCAGCACTGGCATTCGGGCTCGCTGCGAATCTAGATCTTCCACGAGTCGCACAGTGAGTTACAGCCACTGCTTCTTCTGGATGCGGTACCTGTCGGGCACACCTTGGGTCGCGCGCAATGTACCCTGCGCGTCCACATTGAAGCGCGCGATGTGCCAGAGCGCGGCCACACCGTCCGTCCATTTGATCTTCTTGCCCTCGAGATAATTGCGGGGAAAGTAGTGGATCGGCACCTCGGCCACGCGCGCTTTGAGCACAGCAACCTTCGCGGTGATCTCTGGCTCGAAGCCAAAGCGCGGCGAGGCAATGGTGATGCCGCGGATGATCTCGCCGCGAAACGCTTTGTAACAGGTCTCCATGTCGGTCAGGTACAGGCCCGAGGCGATGTTCGACACCAACGTCAGCACACGGTTTACGACGTAGTGGAAGGTGCGGTGAACGGTCTCTGAGCTCTTGTAGCGGCTGCCAAACACGATATCCGCTTGGTCGCGCAGGATCGGGCCGATCACCGCGGGCACATCGGACAGCGCGTATTCGTAGTCGGCGTCTTGGATCAGCACGATCTCTCCGCGGCTCTCTTGGATCCCGCGACTCACGGCAGTCCCCTTGCCCTGGTTCTGTGCCTGCCGAAACAGACGCACACGACTGTCAGTGCTGAAGCGCTGCAAGATTTCGTACGAGCCGTCAGTCGAGCAGTCGTCCACGAATACATGCTCGACGCTGACGCCGAAGTCATGCTGGAGCAGCGTTTCGCACCAGCGCTCGAGGTGCTGCGCCTCGTTGTACACCGGTATGATCAACGACAGCGTCGGGGTCTCTGCTTGGCTCATGGCGGGCCCACAGTGAGTGACCCGAAACGGGTTGTCAACGCGAGAAGACGCGTGGAAATACCCGTCGAAAAGCCGCTCAGGGCGGCTTTTCACTCACGAGCTTCGGGCGATCGAACGGGGCTTCTTCGTTCGCGGCGCGCGGATCAGTGAGCCCGTTGCGCACGAACTCGACCAGATCCGCTTGCTCTGCCTCAGTGAGGTTCAGCTCGACGCGGCAAAAGTGCACGTTGCGCACAGGCTTCTTGTTGTACGCGGCGATCAGGTCTTCCAAGCTGTTGCCGGGCGCGACGCCGTCGTGCAGCAAACCCGATGCCTCGCGCAGCCCCGCGTTGCGTGCGGTGACCGTGCGGAAGGTCGGGTTGCGATAGTCGCCCGGCTTGTCCATGCCCATCTCCGCGCCGCCACCGTCCCAGGAGACTTCGTGGAACGCGTCGTCGACCAGCGCGGGCAGGCCGAACAGCGGCGCCGTGTGGCAGCACGCGCATTGGGCCTTGCGCACGAACATCTGGAAGCCGCGCTTCTGCTGCGGGCTCATGGCGTTGTCGTCGCCGGCGAGCCAGCGATCCCAAGGTGTCTGGTTGCCGCTCAGCGTGCGCTCGTAGGTCGCGATCGCCATGGCGATGCGCGTCGCTGTCACCGAACTGTCGCCGAACGCTTTCGCGAAGAGCTCGGGATAGGCCGCAGCGCTCCCTTGCGCAGCGAGCAGATCCTCAGGCAGCTCGCTCGCGAGCGCGAGCGGCTTGGCAGCCGCGATCTTGCTCGAGACCATGTTCCAGTCGCGACCCTTGCACGACATCTCCGCGGCGTTCAGCACCGGCACGAACACCTGCGCTTCGAGCGCCGCGCCACGCGGGATCACCGTCTCGCCGGTCAGCGGATCGATCAGCGTGTTCTTTACGCGGCCGTCCCAGAACATCGAGTCCCAGAACATCGCGTCGAGCACCGTCATCGAACGACGCCGACCGACCTGAGGCGTGCGGCCGAAGATGCCGTCCTCGTACGGCACGGGCGTGCCGCCCGGCATCTCCGTGCAGGCTGCGATGCCCGGGCTGCCGTGCGGATCGTCTTCCGTGCCGCGCATGCCGTCGCGCCCGGGATTGCCGAGGTAACCGGCCTGTGAGGGGCGCGGATCGCTGCCGCCCGCTGCGGGGCGATGACAGGTTCCACACGCCATCGTGTTGTCCGAGCTGAGCTGCTCGTCCCAGAACAGCGCCTTGCCGAGCAGCGCCTTTTCTGGCGTGAAGGGATTCTCCGCCGGGAACTGCACGGCTGGGTACGCGGAAAACGACGCGCGGTCGAGCACAGCCGCGTTTGGATGGCTGGCAGCGCCCGCACCGCCAGTGTCGGTTTGTGCAACTGCGCCTGCGGTTCCGGCTGTGCCCGCGGTTCCTTCAGCGCCTGCGCGCTCGGCAGATGTCCCTGCACTGCCCTTGCCGGCCGCGGCGCTCACGCTGCTTGTGCTCGCTGGCGCAGGTGCTGCCGCTGATGGCGGCGACCCCGAGCCCGAGCTGCCACACGCGCAGTAAATCGCGCACTGAAGCCCGATCGCAAAGGATGCTCCTGCCGTGCTCGCCCTGCGGCGCCGCCACTCAGACATAGTGATTCAACTACACATGATCGCGCGCACGGTCCAGCGCTATTTCCGTTCGAATCGCCCAAAACATGGGGCAAAACGGCTGGTTTAGGCTCAAGGCTCGAGCGCGATTCGTTGTTCTCGCCGAAGTGAGAACGCCATCAGACACAGGATTGCAAACGCGATATAGCTGGCCCGAATGATCGCGATGGGGAGGCTGTCCCCGCGCGCGACCAACAGCCACGCGAGCGCTCCGCTCACCGCGGCGCCCACGCGCAGCACCGGCCAAAACCAGAGCGCGACAGGATACTGACTCGGTTCGTGCTGACTGCCGTTCCAGGCGCTGATGCGGTGCTTTCTGCAGATCTCCCAGAACCACCACGCAGCCAAGAGCGATCCGACTGTATGACCTACGTATTGCAACACGTCTGCGATCTGCCAGCCGGGAGCGACGACTTGGTGCAACCACATGAAGTGATCGTAGCCCCAGCCGTGACGATGCGTGAAGCTGTCGACGAATACGTGCGACACAGAGCCGAGCAGCGCGCTCAGTGCCGTGATCGCCCAGCAATGCGACGAGCGCGCGAGCGCACGCACCTCACAACCAATTGGATCGGGTAGCTGCGCGCCGAGCGGCTCGGCCAAGTAGCCGCGCACGAGCCGCGTGCATAAGAGCGTGACCGGCAAGCTCCAGAACAAGTGCGCCCAGGGCGTGTGCGACCCGAATCCGAACGGCGTTCCGACCAGCGCGTACGCGAAGTCCGGAGCCATGCTGCCAATGCACAGCGCAGTGCCGTCGAACCAGCGCGGGCGTGTCGCCTTGAGCGGCAACACGATCAGTTGGTGGGCAAAGTAGGTCAAGGGCATGCGGGGGAGAGCGTAGTCGGGATTGGGACGTGTGCACCCGCCCTGGTGTGCCCCGCGTCAGTCAAGCCGCCACGGGTGCCCGCTTGGACGTCGCGCGTGTCGCTCACCGCGATCATCAGCGAAGTCGCGAACATGCCCGCCGCCATCAGCTGCGTACTCCCCAAAATCGTACTGGGGTCGTTTGCCCTTTTCTTGGGGTATGACAGATTGAGGTATCGGCAGTGCGTATCGGTAACAAACGCACTGCACGCCAAAGCAACTACACGGGGAGCGCCGCTCCAACCAAGCGCTGCGCGGGCGTGACCGATTCGTCGTGTCAAGTCACGGGAGTAGAACGCATGTTGTACGCACAAGCTCAATCGCAAGTCGGTATTGCTCAGTCCACCCAGGGTAGCGTGAGTCGCGCGATCCCGTTCTCTCGGCCTTTCTCCACAGGCCGCGAACAAGCCGCCATCGCACACGCGATCGCGACTGGTGAGCTGGCTGGCGATGGTGCGATCACCAAGCGCTGCCATCAGCTGCTGGAGCGCGAGCTCGGCACGCATAAGGCGCTGCTCACGACGTCGTGCACGCATGCGCTCGAGATGGCTGCGGTGTTGTTGAACCTGAAGCCCGGTGATGAAGTGATCGTGCCGGCCTTTACGTTTGTGTCCACTGCCAATGCGTTTGCGTTGCACGGTGCGAAGACCGTGTTCGCCGACGTCCGAAAGGACACGCTCAACATGGACGAGCGGCTCGTCGAAGGCCTGATCACGGAGCGCACACGCGCGATCGTGCCGGTGCACTACGCCGGTGTGGCTTGCGAAATGGACAGCCTGCGCGCCATCGCTGAAAAGCATGGCGTCGCGATCGTCGAAGACAACGCCCACGGTTTGTTCGCGAAGTACAAGGGACAATACCTCGGTACGATGGGCGCGCTCGGCACGCAGAGCTTCCACGAGACCAAAAACTTCACCTGTGGTGAGGGCGGCGCGCTCTTGATCAACGACGCTTCGCTCGCTGAGCGCGCGGAGATCATCCGCGAGAAGGGCACTGATCGCAGCCGCTTCTATCGCGGTCAGGTCGACAAATACACATGGCGCGACGTCGGCTCGAGCTACCTGCCGTCTGGCATGCTCGCGGCGTTCTTGTTCGAGCAGCTGTCGGCGCGCGAGCAGATCCAAGGCGCGCGCAAGCGCATCTTCGACCGCTACAACACCGAGCTCTCGGGCTGGGCGAATGCACACGGCGTAACCCGGCCGACCATCCCGGCGCACGTCGACCAGGCCTACCACATGTTCTACATGCTCTTGCCGAGCATGGCCGACCGCGCGGCGCTGATCGCGCACCTCAAGGCGGCGGAGATCACGGCGCCGTTCCACTACGTGCCGCTCAACACCTCGGTGATGGGCCAGCGTCTGGGCGGGCGGGCGGGGATGTGTCCTGTGACGGAAGACATCAGCGACCGCTTGATCCGCTTGCCGTTCTTCACTGGCATGACCGCCGAGCAGCAGACGCGCGTGATCGAGCGCGTGAGCAGCTTCAAGACCCAGGCGTAGTACGTCGATACGCACAAACTGCGCGGCTTAGGCCGTGCGGCCGAGCCCGAATAACTAACTTCGCCGGCTCTTGGTACGACGCCGGGGCTGCTCTACATTGAGCAGCCCCGAGTTGTGTCCATGTCGACCACTCGGGGTTGATAACCCGATGGCCGAGCTATCTCTGCAGCGCCTCCTCCGTTTCGCGCGAAGCCTGCATGAAGCCCAGGACTTCGCTGAGCTCGTGACCGGCGCGGCGCTGGAGATCCGTGAAGCGCTCGGCTACCCAAACACCTGGCTGATGATCGCGGAAGACGAGCGCGCTGAGCGCTTCCGCATGCTCGCGTATCAAGGCACGCAAGCGAAGCTCGTCTGGGAGGTCGCGCCCGTCCTCGTGGTGAGCGGCGACGCCTTTCTGGAAGCGCTGATCGCAAGCGAAGAGCCCGTGGTGATCGAGGACGCGCGCCTCGATCCGCGCATGGACAAGGTCAAGGTCGAGGCGCTGCAGATGCGCACGGTCATCAACCTGCCGCTGACGCTGCTCGACAAGCCGCTCGGTTTCCTCGGCATCGGCACGTTCGGCGACGAAGGTTGCCGCGCGCCAACGGCTGCAGAGCTCGCATACCTCGTCGGCATCGCGAGTCAGCTGACCGTGGCCGCGGCGCGCGTGCGCTATCAGCAAGAACGCCTGCGCAGCGAGGACGAGCGGCGCAACCTCGAGCGCAAGATCTCGCAGATGCAGCGCATCGAGAGCCTGGGCCTCTTGGCAGGCGGCGTCGCACACGACTTCAACAACCTGCTCACAGTGATCATGTCCTGCGTTTCGCTCGCGCGGGGCGTGAGCGGAGATCCCAGCGTGCTCGCAGATCTCGACGCGGCACTTGGAGCCAGCCATCGCGCACGCGAGCTGACCGCGCAGCTGCTCGCGATGAGCCGCTCGCAGCCACTGCAACTGCAGCTGTTAGATGTCAACAACCGCATCGAGCAGCTCTCTGGCATGTTGCGACGCATCTTTCCGGAGACGATCGCGAGCGAGCTGTGTTTGGCAGCGAAGCTGCCGCCGGTCAAAGGCGATGGCACGCAGCTCGACCAAGTGTTGATGAATCTATGCATCAACGCGCGCGACGCGATGCCCGATGGTGGACGGCTGACGATCGAGACCGAGCTCGCCGAGCTGAACGACAGCTTCGTGCAAGCGCACCCGTGGGCAAAGGCGGGGCAGTTCGTGCTGATCACTGTGAGCGACAACGGCAGCGGCATGTCCAAGGAGACCTTGGAGCGCGTGTTCGAGCCGTTCTTTACGACGAAGCTGGGCGTGGGCGGCACGGGCTTGGGCCTGGCTGTGGCGTACGGGATCGTCTCGCAACACGACGGGCTTTTGCACGCGTACAGCGAGCCCGGCGTGGGCTCGACGTTCAAAGTGTACTTGCCGGTCGCGCAGCAACGCGCGCTGCATACGCGCTCACGTCCCGCGCCAGCGCTGAAGCACGGACACGAACAGATCTTGATGGCGGAAGACGACGAAGGCGTGCGCCGCGTCACACGCAGGATCCTGGAGAGTGGCGGGTATCAGGTAACTTGTGTGGAGAATGGTGCTGCCGCCATCCGCTGCGCCGAGCAGCGCAGCTTCGATCTGGTGCTGCTCGACGTGGTCATGCCGGGGCTGAGCTGTGAGGACACCATCAATCAAGTAGGGCGCTTGCAGCCGACAGTCGCGTTCCTATTGGCGAGCGGCTACACCGCCGGCAGCCGCGTGCTCGAGCTCGCGAGCACGATGCACTTGCGCCTGCTCCGGAAGCCCTACGATCCTGATGAGCTGCTGCGCGCGATCCGCGACGCGCTCGACAACCGCGCGAGCTAGCTTCGTGCTCACGGGGCCATGAGCCCGCAAGCGGCGAGCAAGCGCGTGGTGGCGATGGCTTCGTCGCGCTCGGCTTCGATGAAAGGTCTTACACCTGACAGTGTTGTCGATCAAAAAACGTGGCAAGCACTGGAAAAGCATTCAGAGAGGCGCCCTGCGGCCGCCGTTCCAGCCAATAGCGACGCACGCGAGCACGCGCAGCCGTGATGCGCTCGCTGCCGAGCTAGAGCACCAGCGTAAGATCCGGCGCATGCTTCCTAGTGGGTTGGCCCAGTCGTTCGTCCATGCGGGTACGTGGCGAGGCACGGGCGCACAAACAGCCAAACACGCCACAACCACGGATGACCGCGCCCGACATCGAAGAGGATGAGAGCGCCTCGACACGGCTCGTGCGCACGACCTGGATCGCGGGACCACGATCCAGGTCATGCTGCGCGGAGCACTTCAGTAGACTGTCAGCGGCAGGGCGTTAGAGAGCGCCCCGGACGACAGCGTCAGGATGTGCAGCTCATATGCGCCGCGCTCGATCGCGTCCGGGACGACCGCGGCGACGCTGCCGCAGCTCCATTGCACGGTCTCTAGCTGGTGCGTGACGCCACGCCGTCGGAGCACGACCACGCTGTCGTCGCCGGCCACACCAAACACACCTGTGAGATCCAGCACGTCGCCCCGTGCGACGCTGGCCTCGGACACACCCGCAAGCTGCCACCGCGTCGTCGCTCCGCGAGGTGTCCACATCAGGTCAACTGTCGGGCTGGTATCGCTCATCGGCCCCACGCGCAGTGCGAGCGCGGCGTCGCTCGCGACGGGCGAGACGCGCTCCGGACCGACCGTGATCTCGCCGTTGGCTGCGGTCCACAACGTCGAGCCACCCAAGCTGCCGCTCGGAGCGGCGATGCTCCAGTCGGTCCGGTTCGGCCCATCCTCGACGAGGTTGCCGCTGATGTCGCGCTCGACGTACCAGATGGCGACGCCTTCGCGGCCACCCGCGACGTCTCGATCGAAGATCGTTCCTCCACGCGGGTTGTTGTTGCGAAACTCAGTCATCAGGAAGCGCTTCCGGTCCGAGCTGTTCGGAAACAGCAGTGAGCCGGTGCGTGGTCCGGACATCGAGGCCGACGGTGCGGTCAGCATCTGACAGCCCGACTGGCTGGAGTTGTAGACGATGCGCGGGATCTCCCAGCCCAGGACCATCTTGAAGTAAGGATCGAGGTGGTAAGCGGAGCCTACGCCAGAGCATGACATCAAGCTCAGCGAGCTGCTCATACAAGTGACGCCATACAGATCTGACGCTGTGAATGAAGACACGAGATGCAGCAGCTCGTGGGCGTAGATGTCGATAGCTCCGCCTTCGGTCGCCCCGGAGGCAAGTCCGTTGAAGCAGGTGTCACTGCCCGCCAGCGGGCACGTGTTGTTAGGCGCTGATTGTCCGCCGAAGCGAGCATGCGAGTCTGCCGGGCCGCTGTCATAGAGAAACAGTATGGCGAGCTCCGCGTCGGTCACCATGCGGTCGCCGTTCGTGTCGAACGAGCGCAGGTTGGTGAGACCGCGCGATACGGCACTCTGCAGGCAATCATAGAACGTGTCAGTTTCAGTCGTGATGGGTCCGACGACCCCAGCATTCCTGAACTTGAACACCCCACGCGACATGTTGTTCATCAGCGAATTGACATTCGGCTCACTCGGACCAAACAGCATGTTCTGAATGTCTGAGCGACTGCGCATCCACGGTGCTGCGCCGCGCTTCGTGCATGCGACAGTCAGGAGTGGCCGCACACCACTGACAGGCTTCTGGAGATAACCGTAGTCCTGCGCGGGATTCCAAGCCAGCGCGCCGTGGATCTCGACTTGCCCGAAGCCGACGAGGTCGGCTCGGCCATCACCGTTCAGATCCGCCGTGAAACGCGGATGGTCTTGCACGCGCCAGCCGTCGCCTTGGTTTATCCCGAGTCTCGACAAGACCGGCGCGCTAAATGTCCCGTCGCCGTTGGATCGCGCGACGTGCACATGCGTTTGACCGAAGCCCACGACGTCCGCTTTGCCATCGCCATCGACGTCCGTGACATCACGAGGGTGAGCGTTCACCTGCCAGTCGCCGTTGTGCACGGTCATGCCGACCGCCGACAATACGGGTGCAGCAAACGTCCCGTCCCTGTTGGACAGTGCGGCGTGGACGAGTGTCTCACCGAAGCCGACGATGTCCGCTCTCCCATCTCCGTTGACATCAGCCAGGTAGCGCGGCTGGGTGCTCGATAGCCAGCCTCCGTTGCCGATAGTTAGGCCGATCGTCGACAACACGGGCGCAGCGAACGTGCCATCGCCGTTGGACAGTGCAGCGTGGACCTGACTGTTGCCGAAACCCACGATGTCTGCGCGGCCATCGCCGTTGACATCCGCGAGCAAGCGCGGGTGGTCGGTCACCGTCCAGCCGCCGTTGCCGATCGTCATGCCGATGGTCGAGAGGATCGGTGCCGCGAACGTGCCATCGCCGCGCGACAGCGCTGCGTGCACTGCGCTGCCGCCGAAACCCACGATGTCCGCGTCGCCATCGCCATCGACATCCGCGAGGAAACGTGGGTGCGCGCTCCCGGTCCAGCCGCCGTTGCCGGCTGTCATGCCGATCTCCGAGCGGACGGGTGCCGCGAACGTGCCATCCCCATTGGACAACGCGGCGTGCACATGGTTGCCGCCGAAGCCCACGACATCGGCTTTGCCGTCGTGGTTGATGTCAGCGAGGAAACGTGGATTGTCAGCCACAGTCCAGCCGTCGTCGACTGTCATGCCAATGTCAGACGCGATCGGCTCGCCGAACGCGCCGTCGCCCAGCGACAGCGCGACGTACGTGTGCGAGTGTCCAAGGCCCACGAAATCTGCTCTGCCGTCGCCGTTCACGTCGGCGACAAAGCGCGGATGGGACGCGGTCGACCAACCCCCGTTGCCGACAGTCAGACTGACGTTCGAGCGCACGGGTTGGTTGTATTGACCATCGCTCGCATGCGCGGCGCTCGCGCATGTTACAAGTGTCACGATCGCAGCGGCTAGCTTCGTCTTCATGTGCCTCTCCTCGGGTTTCGACCAGTTTCAATCGATGACTCCAATCTTCTGGTTGCAGCTGATGGCGGCAATGGTGCGACCGTACGGTGGGTGGCGGACATAGGTGTACTGTGGAAGCTGAGGGATTTCGCTGCGAAGCTGCAGCGTGTAGTGATCTGCATCACGCGCAGTGGTCCGATCGCGCAGCCGTGTGAAGTGGATCGCGCCTGACGGGCTGTGTGTTGCCCAACAATGCTCGGCGGCGCGCATTCGAAGCGCGCAGAAGGAGCTCCATGCAGTACGTCGCGGCAGTCGCAGAGTTGGCGCTACAAAGCGCCTCGCTTCAGCAGTTCAATCGAGAGTTCGTACGTGCCACCACACACGCCTTGCGCGCCGAGGGCGGCGTCATCTTAGCTTGGAGCCCGGATGGCTGCGCGACCGTCGCGTGCGATATCCTCCCTGGTGATCAGTTCGCGCGCGAGCTGGCGCTGGGCTCCGCCGAGTTCACCGAAGAAGAGGCTCGCCTCTCGTTATCTTCCGGTGCCACGACGCCAGCTTCAGTCTTTTCGCCGGCCCGGCGAGAAAACCTCCAGTTCTTCCGCGCCGGCATCGTGCCTCACTTGCCGAGTGTTTTTAGAATCTGGGTCTCGCGCGACACGGTCTCGTTCTTCGGGTTTCTTGCGCCATCATGGACGCGCCACGAGCGCTTCCGCGAACGGGCGATCGGCATATTGAACGACGTGTTCCCGGTAGTCGCACTGACAAACAAGCTGTTTGCCTCAACGCGAGACGCTGACTTACCACGCGCTCTGACACTCGATCTCAAGCTGACAGTCATGGAGCACGAGTCGATGTCACTCGTTCTGCGCGGCCTCACGAACCCGGAGATCGCACAGGTGCTCGGCATCAGCTTGAACACCGTGCGCAATCACATCGCGAGCTGCTTCAAGAAACTGGGTGTGTCGACGCGAACCGAGGCGATCTACGTGCTCAACAACGCGAAGTGTGCCGAGCACGCCCAGCCAGGTCCGTTGTTCAGCGCCTACGACCGCACGATACGCGTCGTGCGCTCGCGTCTCGACTAGAACCGCAGCATCGGGAGCGGCGAGAGCGGATCGGCACGGAAGCGCTCCGCTCCCAGCTGCAGCAGGCGCGCTTCCGCGCGCACACGCCACTGCCCAGTTCGACGACACTCATTCCGAAAGATCGACGCGCCGGAAGGGCAACGCCTTGCGCCGAACAGGCGAGTGCCGCAGCGGCGAGATCAATCATCCGCCGCGCCGTGAGCGATCCAGCTCCGAGCTCGGTCCATCTCGGACGCACCGAGCGCCGCCGTGGGCGGCATGCGAGATGCGCATGCCCGGCAGGATCGGCGTTGGTGTGGGCCGATGCCTACGGCGCGAGGCTGCAAAACAGGGAAGTTTCTCATCCGGCGAGTGTGCCAGGACACTTCTCGTTCGATTCCCTTCGTCTCAAACTGTGTCTCATTGTTTATGCCAAGCCTGGACGAGAGTGCAGTACAGCAGTTGTGTCTTAGCGCGGACTACAGCGCTGCCAGTCAACGTGCCATCGAAGTTTACCGCGTCGAGCTGACGAAGTTTCTGTCGAGCCGGCTGCGTAGCCCTGCCGACTTGCAAGATGTCTTTTCGTTGTTTTGTGAGGACGTGTGGCGCGGTATCGCCAAGTTTCACTGGCAATGCAGTCTGCGTTCATGGTTGTACCACGCTGGCTCGACATGCCGCGTGCCGGCACCTCGTCGCGCACCGGCATCGGCTCGCGCAGGCGCCGTTGGAGCAGGCGCAGCTTATGGCTGCGCCCGGACGTCGCACCTCGACGTTGCGTTATCGGCAAAGCAGCGTCAAAGACCGCTTCGGGGCGCTGCGCCGGCGCCTGACGGAGGATGACCAGCTGCTCTTGCAGCTGCGCGTCGACCGCGACTGGAGTTGGGTCGAGATCTACACCTCGCAGCTGGTCGACAACATGTTGCAGGTGAGCGACAAGGGTGTGGCCGTCGGCTGGCCGGAGCGGCGCGTGAGCATCGAATGGTTCACGATCCTCAAAGGTATTCAGCCGCTCTTGGCTGCGGAGCCAGATCCCAAGATCATCGCCGCGGTGGAAGCAGCGCGGAACTTCCTGTTCCTGCGCGACGACAAGGGCAACTACATCGGGTACACGCCGGTCTACGCGCAATACCGGCGCAACTACAGCGCTTGGACCGATGCCGTCTCGGAGCAAGCGGGCGCGTACGCGGTGGCGATGGCAGACCCGATCGCGGGCCAGGCTTGGCCGGTGCAGGCGGCCAAGTACGCAACCAAGATCAAGCAAGCGCTCGATGATCTCAACGCGATGAGCCGACGTGAAGTCGAGGACGCGATCAACACGCTTGCGACGGTCGGTGAGGTTGCGGTCAAGCCGCTCGTCGCCCTCGCGCAACAGATGTACGAAGCATTCACGATTCAGCTGGGCGGCGCAGTGTCAGTCGGAATCCCGTGGTCGTACATCAATCCAGCCTCGTGGTGGGATTACAGAAACAAGTCGTTTGGTGTGCAACGGCTGGAAGCGTCTACTTCGTCGTACGAGTCGCAAAAGGCGCATGCCGGAGATCACGACCTGCGGATTGGGGTGGACCATGAGCAGCAAACGTGGGCTCTGGCTTGGCTGCTTGATCACGTGGCTCCTGTGGCACGGCGGCGCAGTGCACGCTGCCGAGAGACCGAGCCGCGTGGCATACGTGTCGTGTGCGACCAAGGAGCACGCTTCGGCGCCGGCCTGTTGGTACGAGATTTTCGCCCGGGCGCACAAGGCTTGTTGCTTGTCAGCGCGCTGCACGTGTTGCAAGGCTGCAAGAAGGTCCAACCGATGATCGTCGGCTGCAGCGCGGAGACGACGCGTGTGCTCGGCTCTCCGTGGAGCGGAGAGCATCCCGTCGAGCTGCTGGTGTGGACCGCTTACGATCTGGTCGCGGTGGTGCTTCCCGCGGCGGAAGCAGCCGAGCTTGCAGCGCAGATCCAGCCTGCACGACTCGCCGAAAACGTCGACGACGTCAAACCTCCCAACGCGACCAGCGTAACGCTTGTCGCCAAGAGCGGCATCAACGTCTGCCCCCGCATCCCCGCCACGACGCGCGATGTGGTCACGGTCGGTGCGCTGTACGATGCGCTCGGGCTGCCCGATTACTACCGATTGTTCGGCTCATTGTCGGCGAACGCGATCCTCGTATCGTATCAGTCGACCGCAGTCGAGGGATCGAGTGGTGGGCCTGTGTTGTGGACCGATGCCAAGCGGCGTGCGCTCGTGGCCGTGCATCTCGGCGGCCAGGCGAGTGTCTTGCAGTGGGGCCTGTTGGTCGGGCGCAAGTTGTTGAACGATGGGCTGGTCGCTGCTGGGCCGGTCGCGCTCACACGCTTGGATGCTTCGCACCCTTCCGTCGCGGCCTCAGATTTCGCGGCGCCGCTGCAGCTCACCGAGCCATCACAGGAGCTCAACGCTGCCGCGGACGTCGCGCTGCATCGCAACGCGCTGTCTCTGATGGTCGAGGGCAGCACACCGCTCACGAGCTTCAGTGGCGCGTCGAGCTCCTTGCAGCTCGGGTGGACGCATCTGTGGACGAGTCTCGGACTCACGGTGGCGTTCGGCACGCGACTCGCGGTCGGTAGCAGCGTTGGCATGTATCGCAGTCCTGTGTTCGTCGATGAGGCGCGCAGCGAAGGCGCGTTCCACGGGACGGCAAAATCGCCGTTCTTTGGCGGCTTTGGTGAGCTCGACGCGGAGCTTCAGCTCGCGCGTCTATCGCCTGTGAATTGGGTGGTCGGGCTCGGCGTGAGGCTTGGTGTCTCGCATCTGCCGCACGTCGCGGGTAAACCGATCTGGAAAGAAACCCCGCCGTCTCAGGAATAGCGAAGGCAGGCATGCGCGTACTTCACACGAACATCACTATCAAGCCACCGGCGGGTCTACGGGGGTTGTCCAGAGACGATATGGCGCTGCAGTTCGACTACGCCAACGCGCGCCACATCGTGCTGACCGATCCTTCGGCGAGCTGGGGCATGGGCGCTGAGGCGGCAGCGCAAACCTTGCAAAAGCTTAGAGCCGAGGTGTCCGTGCGCACTTCGAGTTTGCCGACCGCGCCGGAGCTCTTGGAGCAGCTGTCGCTGACGGCTGCGGAGGAAGTCTCCGCCGCGAACGACGACGCGGACACGCTGTTTTCGGCGACGCTTTTGAGCATCCAAGATCACTCGCTGACGTGCGCTTGGGCCGGCGACATCCTCGCAGCCGTGTTCAGTCCACGGGCTGGCGCACGCTGGATCAACCACCCAAACTACAGCGGCGCCAAAGACTCTGAATCGTGGCCCGTGCGCGCCAAGCCAGCTTCTTGGTACCCAGGCTTGCTGGGCTGCACCCGCGCGCAGCGTGCCAACGCGCTCTTGGAGCATGCTCCGACCATCACGTTGGCGCAGGACGAGCTGGTTGTCGTCTTGAGCAGCGATCTATGGACGCGCTTGAGTAGCGACGTTCTCGAGAGCGTGATGCGCGTCCAGCCACGCGACCGCGTCCACGAGGAGCTCGTCGCGCGCGCGGAGGCAGCTGGCGCCAAAAGCTTTCGCTGCGTCGCTTCAGCCTGGCGCGATTGACTTCATCCTCCTCGGCGGTGCCGAGGATCAACTGGCCGAGGATCACGGACTTGGTGTCCGCCGCGCCCACGTAGCCCAACTCGATCTCGAGCGCGCTGACGGGCACTGACAAGAGCTCGTAGATCGTGCCGGCGAACTTCGGAAAGTGGATGCTGTGCGAGCCGTTGAGCAAGGTCTGCGTGAGCACGCTCATCATGTTCATGCCGGGGACGATGAACGCGCCGTACTGGATGTCGGAAACGTTCTGCATGCGGGAGCCGGTCGCCGCGCCGGACACCACGAAGAACAGCGCGGCCGAGATCACGGGTGCGGCCACGCTATGCCAGAGCGTTGGCATCGAGCGCGCCATTTCAAAGCGTCAGATCGCGAGGACGCCTTACTTGCTCAGGAAGCCCTACGATCCTGATGAGCTGCTGCACGCGATCCGCGACGCGCTCGACAACCGCGCGAGCTAGCTTCGTGCTCACGGGGCCATGAGCCCGCAAGCGGCGAGCAAGCGCGTGGTGGCGATGGCTTCGTCGCGCTCGGCTTCGATGCGCCGCAAGCGTGCGTCTTGCTCCAACGACTCCGCATCGAGCAGCTCCAAGAGCGAGCCGACGCCCACACGATAGCGATCGTTTTGAGCTTCACGGGTCGCGCCTGCGGTAAGCAGCACTTCGATCGCGCGCTCGCGCTCGAGCTTGGCGCGCTGCAGCGCGTAAAACGCCGCTACGGCTTCGGCCGTCACCTGTTGCTGCGTAACCTCCAGCGCGCGCTCCGCTTGCACCTTTGAAGCTTCCATCACGTTGCCGCGTTGCCAGACCAATGGATCGAGCCCGCGCCAACGGAGGAACACGCCTCCAGAGGCAGAGTATTGGGGGCCGTTGATGCCCTCGCCGGTGATCGTTTGGGAGTACGACGCCAACCCGCTCGCAGAGAGGCCTAAAGTCGGGAAGCGCTCGTAGATCGCCGCGCTGTAGTCCTCACGGAGCGATGCGATCGCCCACAAGGCTGCTTGCATCTCCGGGCGATTCTTCTTGGCGAGATCGAGGGCGCGCTCTGCGGTCACCACCGCGGTCGCGCCGACGAATTCACCGCTGCGTGTCGCAGGCCGCACGGGCTCCGTCGCAGGTTTGCCGATCGCAACCGCAAGCGCTGCAAACGACGCGGCTTCGTCGCTCTCGCGCATCGCCAACATGAACTTCGCCGAGAGCAGCTCGACTTTCGTGCGTTCGGCTTCGACCGGCGAACGATTGCCCGTCTTCACCAGCTCGCTGATCGCTTGATGTTGACGCGTGCGCCGCTCGAGCGTGAGCTTGGCGTCATCGATCAGGTCGCTCGCGGCACCCGCCCGCAAGTACAGCTCTGCGGCCTGCGCTGCCGCCATGCGCTGCGCGGCAGCACCGTTGGCCATCTCCGACTGCGCGGCCGCATCGCGTGCCGAGATCGTCGCACCGCGCGCGAGGTTCAGCGCGGACCACTCCAAACCCACCGTCCCGCGCAGGTCGTAAGCCGTGGAATCGAAGGGATATGCCCCGGTCGGCAAGAGGTAGATTTGCCGACTGGCGCGCCCAGCAGCGTTACCTTCTGCGACGAACGAGGGAAACCACAACGCGCCCGCAGCGCTCGCCTCAGCGCGTGCGCGCGAAAGCACCGCAAACGCGCGACGTACGGCGGGAGGATTCTTGGCGGCGCGGCGCAACAGCTCCGGCAACGCGATCGTCTCCGCAGCTTTCAGCTGCGCGTACGCGGTGACAGGAGCTGATACACAGACCAGAAGCGAGAGAGCGAGCACAAGACGCATATCGAAGGCCTGGGAGCGTACCACAGCTAGCCCACAGAACCGTCACCCACTGTGCAGCACACGCGTCTACTCGTCGGCTTCTTGGGTGATGCCGCGTCTTCTGATGGGCATCGTGCCCGCACGTGCCGGCGGATCGCTCGCGGAGGGCCGCGGAGGCGGCGGCATATCGGCGACGTGTGTCACAGCTTGCGTGCGCACGTCGCCGTGGTTGATCACGCCCTGAGCGCGCACGAGGTTGCGGTAATGCGGGCAGGTGTTGAGCAGCGCGGCGTGCTGACCGACGCCCACAACATGCCCAGCATGCAGGACCACGATCTTGTCTGCTTCGACGATCGTGCTCAGCCGATGTGCGACGATGATGCGCGTGCAGCGCAGCGTGCGCAGCTGGTTTTGTACGCGACGCTCGGTGACAACGTCGAGCGCGCTGGTGGCTTCGTCCAAGATGAGCACACTCGGCTTGCGCACCAGCGCACGCGCGAGCGAGAGCCGCTGACGTTGCCCGCCGGAGAGCGACGAGCCGCCGTCTGCCAGCATCGTGTCGTAGCCCATCGGCAAGCTCGCGACGACGTCGTCCAGGCACGCGAGTTGGCACGCGATCTCGATCTCGTCCTGCGGAACGTTCGGATCGAACAACCCGACGTTGTCGCGGATGGTGCCTGAAAAGAGCCGCGTGTCCTGCGTGACGATGCCCAAGCGCTCGCGCAAGGAGCTCAAGTCCCAAGCTCGCAGGTCGCGACCATCGTACGAGATGCTGCCAGCTGACGGCTCGTACAAACCCGCAAGCAAGCGCGCCAACGTGCTTTTGCCCGAGCCCGACGAGCCCACGATCGCGACGGTCTCGCCTGCAGCGACGCCGAACGTCACGCCATTCAGCGTGGCCTCGCGCTCGCTCGGATACTTGAACGCGAGCTCCGAGATATCGACCGCGCCGCGCATCCTGCCGAGGCGCACCGTGCTGGACGGCTCGCGCGGAGCCTCCAGCACGTCTTCGATGCGCTCCATGTAGCCTGGCAGCTGGGAGAGGCGCATGCCTGTCGAGATGAGGCTCGACACGGGGCCGAGAAAACCGCCCGCGAGCGCAGACAGACCGAGCATCGCGCCAAGCGACAACCCGCCCTCGAGCACGCCTTGTGCGCCGACGATCAACAGCGTGATCGGACCGCAATAACTCAGCGCCCCGAGCAACGAGCCAAACGTGCCATCGAGGCGGCCGCGCTGGATCGAGCGGTTCAGCGAGTGCACGTACAGGTCATTCCAACGCATCAGCGTACGTTCGGTCGCGCCCATCGACTTGAGCGTCTCGATGCCGCTGAGCATCTCGACTTGATAGCCTTCGAGCCGCGCCTGCGCTGCCAAACTCTCCGTCACGAGGTGCGCGTTGCGCTTGGCCGCGACGATGTACGCGATCACCTGGAAGACCGCGAAGCCGAGCGCCACCCATGCCAACGTCGGCGCAGCGCTGACCAACATCACGAAGTACAAGATCACCAGCGAGCCATCGAGCATCGCGGACAATGCGCTGGTGGTGAGCAGCTCGCGGATCGCAGACTGACTGCTGAGCCGCATCATCAGATCGCCGGTCGTGCGCTGCTGGAAAAAGGCGTACGGCAGATCGAACAAGTGCTCGACGAAGTTGAACGCCATGCGCGCTTCGACGCGCGTGCGCAGCTCGAGCAGCAACCGCGAGCGCAGCAGGTTCGACAAAAAGTAAAACGAGGCCAGCGTCACGAAGCCCGATCCCACGAGCGCGAGCAACGACATGTCCGCGCGCGGGATCACCTTGTCGACGAGCACCGCAGTCAAGCCCGGCACCGCCAGCGCGAGCACCTGCAAGAACAGCGAGATCATCAGGATGCGGCCCCACACGCCGCGCACGCCGAGGATCCAACCGGCGTAGCGGCGCAGCCTACCCGCGTGTTTCGCGCGCTGCTTGGTGAAGCGTTGACCAGGCTCGCACACGATCGCGACGCCGCTGAGCGACTTACCGCATTGCTCCCAGGTCACCTTGCGGCGACCGAGCGCAGGGTCGACGATCTGCACGAACTTGGCGGTGCAGCTCTCGAAGACCACGAAGTGCGCGAGATCCCAGTGCAGGATGCTGCCGGGCGGCAGATAACGCAGCGCCTTGGGGTCCACCTTCACGCCGCGCGCGCTGAAGCCGAAGCTACGAGCGGCGGAGACTAACTGCAGCGCCGTCACGCCGTTGCGGCCGCCGACGAGCAAGGTGCGGACCTCGTGCATCGGCACGTGCTTGTCGTGGAACGCCAGCACAGCAGCGAGGCTCGCGGCGCCGCAGTCGGTCGGCGTCAGCTGCGGAACAAAGGGAACTTCCTTCGCTGGCCGCATGCGCGGCAGCTTGAAGCCAAGACTCGCGCGCGGCTGATCGTTAGCGCTGGGCTCAGCGGGCATGACTCACCTGCTTCGATTGCGGCTGAGCGTTGTTGCCGGGGACGAGCTGCAGTGCGCGCTCCGACCACGCCTTCAAGCTCGGAACGAACGCAAACGCGATGACTTCGTTGCGCACCACAGCTTCGGCTTTGCCGAACATGCCGCTCGCGAAGTCGTATTGCTGACCATCCATCATGAAGTTGCTGCTCGGCAGCTGCGCTTGCACGAGCACCACCGGCCCCGTGATGTTGAAAGCATCGGACAGGTCGCGCCCGACGTAGCGGCGCGCTTCGTTCGGTCCGACGATCTGCTCGGCCACGCTCTCGATCACGAGCTCGTGATTCACGTGGTGAAAGCCGTCGACCGAAAAACGCAGCTTGTCGCCGGGGTGCAGCATCGGCCGATAACGACCGGGCAAGAGCGCGGTGACCGTGGCGGCGGACGCGACGCCTTGCAGATCGATGATGCGCATGCCCGGCTCGACCACTTGGCCTTCGCGCACGCGCACGTCCGCGATGACGCCATCAGCGGCAGCGCGCAGGGTGCGTTGAGTGAGCTTCTGCTCTGCGAGCTCGCGGCGCGTACGCAGGGTCACCAGCGCTTCGCGCGCCACAGCGTCGTCAGGACGCAGCAGCAGCTTGGCGAGCTGATCCGAAAACTCACGTGAAGACGCATCCAGCTCCGACAGCTCATCGGCCGAGTGAAAGCGCACGAGCTCGTCCCCTGAGGACACGCGGTCGCCGGGCTTGACCTTCACTTGACTGACCAGGCCACCCAGCGTCGCAGTCAGCGCAGTGCCGCCGTCGAGCTGCACGATCGCAGGCCCTGTGGCGTATTCGTTGATGCGCCCGACACACACGAAAAACAGGAAGAAAGCGAGCCCCGCGCACAACAGCACAAAGCCCCATGCGTTGGCGCGTGGATCGAGCGTCAACGCCTCGCCATCTGAGTTGCGAACGCGCTGGGCTTCGATCGCTTCGCGACGAAACAGCGGAACGGGTTTAGAAGCCATGACGGTGTTTGCTCTCTCGTTCCGCAGTCACATTACGACGGTACAAATTACGACGGCACACATTAGGGCGGCGGCGCTACGAAGACTTGGACCGGGGAGCCCGGCAAGAAACGCTCTGACTGTGGCAAGCCAGTCGGCAAAGGCACAGTCGCTATCACGAGCTTTGCAGAAGGATCGACCTCTGGTCGAGTCGCGGACACTTGTGCGAGCACCGAAGTGTGCGAGCCCTCGAGCTCCACCATGACGTTGCGCGCGCCCTTCTCCGGCAAATCGCCCGGAGGATACGCGAACCGCACCTCGCGTCCATCGCTCAAGATCTTCATCACCACTTGCCCGGCACGCACGCTGTCGCCGGGATCCACGCCCAGGTCGACCACCGTGCCAGCGAATGGTGCAGTCAGCGTGCGCCGGTCGGCCACCATGCGCGACTGCCGCAGCTGGGCCTGGCCGACGCCAACGGCGGCGCGCGAGGCCGAGAGCTCGGCATTCGCCACCTGCAGCTCGGCGTTCGCTTGATCGAGCTCTTTCTGTGACAACCACATCGCGCCCGAACGCAAGCGCGAGAACTGCTTGGATGCCGCTTCGACGCGAGCCTGCGCGCGGCTGACATCCGAAACGCGCTGGCTGAGCTGCGCATTGGCCACGCCCACGGCGTTCTGCGAGTCGCTCGGGTCGAACTGGAGCAGCTTGGCCCCTGCGGTCACATGCGCGCCCGTGGTCACGAACACGTGGATGATGCGCCCGTCAGCATCCGCGGCGAGCTCGGCCGTGTTGCTGGGAACCACGACGCCCACCCAGGCCTTCTTGGCGCTGACCGCAGGCCGGAGCTCAGTCGCTGGCAACACGCTCGTCGTGGCAGCGCGCCCACCGGGACCCGGCTTGGGGTTGGGACTGTTGACGCTCTGCACAACAGGCGCGCGCTGCAGGAAAATCATCGCGAGCGCGCCGCAGATCATTGGCACACTAGCACCCGTGATGAGGGCCCGATCGGACATGGTCACACCGTAGCACTGATGCCAAAAAATCAAACGCTGCCCGCCCGGCTCTGATGAACGGGGCGAGCAGCGTTTTCCAATCGCGCGTCACTTTCGTGTTGGAAAGTGACGCTGCGAGTCACTATCAGTATGTGCGCAGCACAAGCTCAGTCAGCGAGCTTGCCGCCGAGCTTCTGAAGTGCGCCGCCAACGTGGCTCAAAACCGCGCCTGCGGTGTCGCCGACGTGATCGAGCGCGTCAGCGACGTGCTCGCGCACGTGCGCGCGGATCTCGGAGCGAACTTCACGGATGTGAGAGAGCAGCCCGTCGTGACCGCCAGAAACGGCTTCCAACGCGCTGTCATCGATCGACTGCAACATGTCCTTCTGCATTATCTAATCCCCTCGCGCCTGCAATCTGGTCGGGTTCGAAACCCCATCAGCGTGGCTACATCCCGGCCACATTGCGATCGTGCGCATATCAAGTCCGTAACAGAACGCAGGGACTATTACCGATCTCCCCTGCTTTCGCCAGCTTAGATCGGGTCTCGAAATTAAATCGTATCGTCGTATGCGCAGCGGCAATCAGGCTTTTTTAAGCGCGTGTTGCACGCACGCATCGCGACGCGAAGCAGCTGTATGTTGCGCATCAATACCGTCCTATATCCCTCGCAAATGCATGTCTCGGAATGTCGCGGATGGCTGCAACGGCAACACTTGACGCTGTATAGCCGGCATTTGCGTATCAACGAGACGACGACAAAACGCTCACGGTTGTACGATGTCACGCTTGCAGTGGCCGTGTTGTCGGACTGCGCGAGTGTTGCAGCGGCTAGCTGCATTGATTGTGCGTAACCTGTTCGGCCGAACACGTCGGGACGTGCACCCGAGCGGGGACATACGCGCTGCATGCGTGCGACACGGCGCGGCCATAATTGACTCGCAGCATACATCTGCATAAGTCTAAGGAGCAGATCCGCCTACATCGAGCGTCACTGCGTACGGGCAAATTGCCTGCGGGCGCTCGGCCACGAGTGTGAACGCCCGCGCTGCTCGGATGCGCAGAGCTGTATTTCGTCGAAGCTCGGCGGGATGCCGACAAAACCGCAGAACGTTCAACCTAGGCGTGAACGCCGACGCGCTAGGGCTAGCGCTGTGAGAATGAGGCAGGCCGAGCCGAGTGGGGAGCTTCGTCCCGGAGGGTGGTACTGCAGCTAGGGGCGGCGGGTGGCCGTGCGGGTTGGGTGCCGGCGTCGTGGTTGCCGAGGGTGGTGGGCGTCACGATAGCGCTCAGCAGCTTCGACGAGCCGGCCGAGACTCACGCGAGCGCGCGCGGACCACAAGCCGAGCGTCGGCGTCGCGAACAACCGGAACGCCTTTTCGAGGCTGTCGTTCGCCGCGACGTAGTCGTGGTCCCAGTAGGCCTCGATGCCGTGCTCGCCGAGCATCCGTGCAGCCGTCAGCGTTGCATCCTCAGCCGCAGCCTGTGCGGACACCCGCAGCGTGCTCGATGCTAAGCAAGCGCTTGCGATGGCGAGAACGAGTCGCGCACTGACACATGGTTTTGCGGAGCGCTCGGGCTCGACCGTCAGGCGGGGGCGCGGAAGCCGCGAGGCCCGCGTAGGGCGGAGCGTACTGCGCGTAGTACTTGTGCCGAGGAGAAGGGTTTCTCGAGGAATGCTGCGTCGCCCATGCTGTCGTCGCGCTCTTGTAGCGCTGCGCCGGAGTAGCCGGACATCAAGATCAGCTTCATCTCCGGGCGCGCCGCTCGTAGCTGCCGCGCCAGGAGCGGCCCGTTCATGTCGGGCATGACGACATCCGTCAACATCAAGTCGATCTTGCCGCGCGCGCTCGTGCAGATCTCGCGGGCGTCCGAGGGGTTCGCTGCCACGTGCACCGTGTAGCCTGCATCGGCGAGCACGCGTTCGATCAGCTCGCGCACAGCCTTGTTGTCCTCGACCACCAAGACCGTGGCAGGCGCGTCGGCGACCAGTAGCGGGGAGGCAGCCGGCACCGAGGACGGCCGAGGCAGTTCGTTCACGCGGGGCAGGTAGATCTTGAACGTGGTGCCGCGACCGGGCTCGCTGAACACCCAGACGTGACCACCGCTCTGACGCGTGATGCCATACACCGTCGACAAGCCGAGCCCGGTGCCCTTCCCCACTTCTTTGGTGGTGAAAAACGGCTCGAAGATACGCGCGCGTGTGGCCGCGTCCATGCCCTGGCCGGTGTCGTTCACAGCCATCACCACGTACTCACCGGGCGGGACCTCCGCGGTCGAGTCGTTCGAGTCGATCCGCACATTGCTCGTGTTGACCGTAATATTGCCGCCTCGAGGCATCGCGTCGCGCGCGTTCACCACCAGGTTCATCAGGATCTGCTGCATCTGGTTGCGATCAGCGTGCACCATGCCGATGCCCGGGTGGAGCTCCGTCATATAACGAACATCGTCACCGATCAGCCGCCGCATCATGTTGTCGAGGTCGGAGATCACAGCGTTGAGATCGATGACGTGCGGTTGTAGCCGCTGTTGGCGGCTGAACGCGAGCAGCTGCTGCGTGAGCGCGGAGGCCGCCCTGACCGCTTGCACGATCTCTGAGACATCATTGTTGCGCTCGTCCTCGGGAGGCAAGCTGCGCGCGAGCAGATCGACATAGCCGCCGATCACCAAGAGCAAGTTGTTGAAGTCGTGTGCGACGCCACCTGCGAGCTGGCCGATCGCTTCCATCTTCTGCGAATGCAAGAGCTGCTGCTCCAGCTGCTTGCGATCGGTCGCATCCTCGTGCTCGATCGCAACCAGCGCTTGGCCGTGCTCCTCGAAGCGCGTCGCCGTCAGCGTAAACCAGCGCTTGGCCGTGCCGATCCGCGCGCTGTACTCGTGCGAAAACGCTTTGAGTGTCCCGGCGCTCACCTCGGCGATGCCTGCTGTCACCTGGGAAGCGTGATCATTCTCCGGATCAAAGGCCTGTTTCCACAGCGCGATGTAGTTGCTGCCGACACCGGCGTTCGGCCAATGCGGCGCTGCCGCTTCGACGAAACCGCGCCAGCGCTGGTTGGCAGCCACGATCGTCGAGGACGCATCGATGATCGTGATCTGCGTCGACAGCGCGTCCAGCGCCGACTGCAAGAAGCGATGCGACACACGCACCGTCTCTTCGGAGAGCCGCGCCTCGTACTCACGTTGCCGCGAGCGCAGCACCTCTTCGAAGGTCGAGATGAGCAGATCGACCATCTGCTCTTTCTCGCTGTTGATGGTGAAGCGTCTCCCCATCAACATCACGTCGACGCCGAGCGCGAGCTTGCGCCCTGTGCGCAGCGCTTTGTTGTCGAGCAGGCGCCGCACGCGGTCGAGCAAGTAGCTCGGCTCGTAGGGCTTGGTGATGAAGTTGTCTGCGCCGCACTCCAAGCCGCGGATAATGTCCAGCGGATCAGTGAGCGAGGTCAGCAAGATCACCGGCACGTGCGCGGTCTGCGCGTCTGCCTTTAGCCGCCGGCACAGCTCGTAGCCGTCGATCCCAGGCATCACGACATCGGAGAGCACGGCGTCGTAGTTGAAGCGCTTGCTGCGCTCGAGCCCGGACAGCCCATCTTTCGCGACGTTCACTTGAAAGCCCTGGGCTTCCAAGAGCAGAGTCAGCTCCATGGCTTGCGTCGCGCTGTCTTCGACGATCAGCAGCGTTGTCATGGAACGACCCCTTGCAAGCCTGCGCGAACCAGCTGAAATAGCCGCGGACCGATCATCGGCAACGGCAACACGACATCGACGAGACCTGCGGAGATCGCTGCCGCGGGCATGCCAAACACCACCGATGTCTCTTCGTCCTGTGCGAGCACGAGCGCGCCCGTCGCGCGCAGATCACGAAGCCCCTCGATTCCATCCTGTCCCATGCCAGTCATGATCACGCCGAGCGCCGAGGCTCCGTAGCTCTCAGCGAGCGATGAAAACAGCACATTCACCGCCGGCAGAAAGCCGCCAACGGGTACACGGCGCGATAAGTCCACGGTGCCGCGGCGTGTGATCCACAGCTGATGGTCATCGGGAGCGAGGTACACAGTACCGGCACTAATATGGTCGCCGTGCGCTGCCACTCGGACGTTGTGCGGCGTCACAGCATCGAGCCAACCTGCGAGCCCATCGACGAAGCCGCGGGCGATGTGTTGCACGACGACGATCGGCACGGGGACCTTCGAAGGCATGGCGCTGAGCACACGCTGCAGCGCGGCAGGACCGCCGGTCGACGCGCCGATCCCCACCACGCGCGGCCGCGGACGGCCATCTGCTTGCGAAAGGTTGGAAGCGATCAAAGGTGAGGTCAGCGTCGCAGCCACGGGGTGGTGGAAGCGCCGCACAACCTTCACATCGGCCATCGCGCGCACGGTGCGCACGAACTGCTGCGCAAGCTCCTCGAAGCCGGGATCGCTCGGACTCACTGGCTTTGGCAGCAGAGTCAGAGCGCCAGCGGCCAGCGCGCGCATCGATGCCGCGACGTGCGCGACGTTCATGCTCGCAGACACGATCACGATCGGTGTCGGGCAACGCAGCATGATGTTGCGAGTCGACGCGAAGCCATCCATCACTGGCATATGGGCGTCCATCACAACCACATCCGGGCGCAGCTGCTCGGTCAAGGTCAGCGCAGCTTCGCCATCGTGAGCCTGTCCGACAATGCGTAGCTGACTGTCAGACTCCAACACCGCCGTGAGCAATGCTCGGCAAGTACTAGAATCTTCAGCTAACACGACGCGGATCATACGAGCGCTCCTTACATCAGCTGGCGAAGCGTCTTCAAAAGGTTGTCTTGGTCGAAAGCCGTCTTGACGAGATACGCGCTCGCACCGGCGGCGAGGCCACGCGCACGGTCTTCCTCGGAGCTGAGCGCGGTCAGCAGCACCACCGGCAGATCGCGAAAGCGCGCGCTCTTGCGGATGGCTTCGGCCAACCCGAAGCCGTCCAGGCGCGGCATCTCCACATCACTCACCACGATGTCCGCACCGCGCTCTAGCAGCAGCCTGAACGCCTGTTCGCCATCGGGCGCGGTGATCACCTCGTAGCCCGCAGACTCCAAGATGCTCTTCTCGAGCGTGCGCGTGGTCACCGAGTCATCGGCCAAGAGCACGCGCTTCTTCTTGAGCTCTGCGGGCGCGAGCGCCGGGATCAAGGTGCGCCGCGGACGCAACGCGTATGCGGTGCGTACCAGCTCGTGTGGCTTGAGCACGAGCGAGACCTGGCCCGTGGGCAACACCGCTGCGGCCGAGACATGTCGCAACCTGCGGACGCGCCGACCAAACGGCTTGAGCACAAGCTCTTGCTCGGTGTGCCAACGATCCACGCTCAGCCCGACGCTGCGGCCATCAGCGGCGAGCACCACAACATTGAGCCTGCCGTTGCCAGCTGCATCCGGCAGCTCTGCGCTTGCGAGCCCCAGCACGTCGCGCAGCGAGCACAGCGGTACGGGCCCGTTCACGGTCAACAGCATCTCGCGCCCCTCGCTCTTCGCGATGCTGTCCGGGCCGACGCGCATCAGCGACTGCACATAGCTGTTGGGCAGCGCGAACAGCTGCTCAGCAGTCTGCACCAACAGACCGCGCAAGCTGCCCGCCGTCAGCGGCAAGCGCAGTCGAAACGTCGTGCCTTGCCCGCGCTCGAATTCGACCTCGAGCTCCCCGCGCAAGCTCTCGACCTGCGTGCACACGACATCGAGGCCGACTCCGCGACCGGACACGTCGGTCACCATCTTCGCGGTCGAAAAACCAGGTCGGAAGATCAGGGCGATCAGCTCGCGCTGGTCCTCGGGCGGGTCGATGCCGCGGAGCTGCGCCTGCGCGCGCAACGCGTCGAGGTCGATGCCGCGACCGTCGTCCGACACGCTGATCTCCACACGGTCGCCGCGTACGGCTGCACGCACAGACAGCTTGCTGCGCGGAGGCTTGCCATTGGCGACGCGCTCGGCGGGCGTCTCGATCCCGTGGTCCAGAGCGTTGCGCACGAGGTGCATGAGCGCACTGCGAGCGCCCTCGATGATCGCGCGATCGAGCTCGAGCCCCGCGCCCTCGATGATCAGCATGATGTCTTTGCCAGCCGACTTGGCGAGATCACGCACCACGCGCTGCAGGCCCTCGCAGGACTCGCCGAACGCAAGGAGCCGAGCGTTGTGCACCTCCGCTTCGAGCGGTGCGGCTGCGCGCTCCAAGCCGCGCACGTCGTCGCTGACGGCGGCCGTGAGCTTGGACAGCTCGTTCTCGACGCGCTCCAAAGTCTCCGCGGTGATCTGCCACATGCGCTGCGTCTTCGAGTCGACGTTGGCCAGCGCGTCCGTAGCGCGCTGACCGGAACGTCGCCGCTCGCTCAAGCCTCGCAACCGCGTGCGCAGGTGGACGACGGATTCGTGCACTGCAGCGATCTCATCGCGTCGGCCCTCGAAGCGCCGACGCGCGATGCTCAGCTCGCCGCTGCGCCAGAGCAGCGCATCGAGCCGGCGCACTGGCACGCGGATGCTGGCGTGCTCGTCAAGCTCAGTCTCGGCGAAAGTCTGAGCGGAAGGGCCGCCGGGACGTGCATCCGGACCTGCAAGCACGAACGACATGGTCGTCGGCTTGGTTTCGGGCATCGCCGCTGACGGCTGCAGATCGGAAGCCGGAATCAGCGGCTCTTTCGGGACACTCGGCAAGAGCGTCGCACTCTCCGGCGCTGCTGCTTTCGGCGGCAGGCTCGGCGTCGGGGCGCGCTCCTCCGCCGCGACAGGTGCTGCAGGTTGCAGCGGTTTTACCGGTGCGGCGGGTGGGCTGACCGGCTTTACTGTCGCTGTTTCATTGAGCAACTGAATTGGTTGGGGCGGCGGACGCGAGGATGCGATCTGACCCGAAGCCTCGAGCCGGAGCAGCAAGGGACCGAGCACCTGCGGCGAGCCGTCGGTGGCGCCCGCTTGCAGCTCCTTGCCAGCCTGCGAGAGTGAGTCGGCCGCTTCGAAGAGCAGCGTAAACAGCTCGGGCGTCAGCTCGCTTTGACCCTCGCGCACGGGCGTCAGCATCGCTTCGAGCGCATGGCACACCTTGCCCAAGCGCAGCGCATCGACCGAGCGCGACGCGCCTTTCATGCTGTGCACCGCACGAAAGAGCGTATTGATCGCTTCCGTCTTGTTCAGATCGGGCGCGCGCTGCTCGAGCGCCAAGAGCTGCTCGTTGAACGCGCGCAAGTGATCTTGTAGCTCGACTACGAAGATCGCCAGCAGACGTTTTATGAGCTCACTTCTGTCCAACACTGCCTCGCTCGGCCCCGGCTCCGGCCAAACGCTCGCGCAGTCGTCCACCCAGAATGCTTAGATCACGCGCCGCTTGTTCCATCTGGCGCGTCGAGCCCAAGTTCTGACTGGTCACCTGATTGATATTCTGCATCGCTTGATGAATCTGCGATGTTCCCGCCGCTTGTTGGCCCGCCGACGCGGAGATCTGCGCCGCGGCTTGTGACGCCTGTGCGATCACATCGGCGAGCTGACGGATCGTGTCACCCGCGGTAGCGATCACCTTCATCGCGCCGTTCACGCTCTTGGTCGATTGCTCAGTGCTCATCACTGCGCCGTTGGTCGCCCGCTGGATCTCACTCAGGATCTGGCGCACTTGCGCGGTGGCCTTCTTGGACTGGCCCGCGAGCGTTTTGATTTCGGCGGCAACTACGCTGAAGCCACGCCCCTGCTCGCCCGCGCGCGAGGCTTCGATCGCAGCGTTGAGCGCGAGTAAGTTCGTCTGCTCTGCGATCTCGGTGACGCTCGCGATGATGGTGCCGATCGACTGTGCTTGCTCCGAGAGCGACAGGATGCCTTCGGTCGAAGCTTCGACCTGTTCTTTCACGGCGCCCATCATCTGCACGGATTCGTCGACCACACGCCGCCCGGCTTTGCCGACTTCCAGAGACCTCTGCGCGATGTCCGCGACCATGCGCGCGCGCTCGGCCGCTTGCTCGGACGTCTGGACCACCTCGTTGACCGTGGTGACCGTCTCCGCAACGGCTGCGGCTTGTTGTTGCGCGCCCGCTGCTTGTTGCGTCGTCGCCGCGAGGATCTCCGAAGTCGATGACACCAGGCTCTCTGCGGTTTCGCCCAGCGTACGGAGTAAGCTCTCGACGCGCTCGCGTCCCTGCCGCTCCGTGTCCGCTGTCACCATGGTCTTGCTTAAGTTTTCGGCCATCTTGTTGATGGCATCGGCAAGCAAACCCGTCTCGTCTTTGTTGTTCTTGAGCGGAATGCGGTGCTCCAAGTTGCCGGCACCGAGCTGCGCTGCGCCCTCGGTAAGCACGCGCAGCGGCCCGGTAATGCTGCGACCGACCAACACCCCCAAGAACAGAACGATCACGGCAGCCACAAACGTTCCGTACACGATCGTCTGCATGGTCGTGTCTGCCGCGCGCTCACGCGCCAGTGCACGCGTACGCAAGAGCTGAGACTCAGCATCCACCATGGTCTTGATCGTCGCGCGGACGCTGTCCATGACACGCTTGGTAAACCCGGTGTTGAACAGCGTGGCGGCAGCCTCCGCGCCTTTGGTATCGCGCTCGCGCTGCAGCGTGCTCCAGCGCTCCATGACATTCGCTATTTGAAGCTGTATATCGCGCAGCCTCTGAGTCTGCGCGTCGTTGTCGCCGATCATGGTTCCGAGCTGGTCGAGCGCCGGTCGCAACGAGGACTGGCCGACGCGATAGACCTCGAGAAAGTCATCATTGCCAGTGATGATGTAGCCGCGCATGCCGGACTCTTGGTCGCGCATCGCGCCGAACACATCGTTCAGCTTCCCGATGACCTCGTGGGTGTGCGTCACCCAGCGGGTCTCCTCGAACAAGTTCTGCGTGTCGCTGTAGATGACACTACCGATGATCACCAGCGCGAGAAAACACGCGCCGAAACCGACTGTGATGCGACGACCTATGGACATACGCTCCTCATCGTTAGAGACCCGCGCCGGTCTCATCGACATACAGCCTGGGATCGGAGAGCAGCACGCTTCCGTCGAACACCGACACCGCCTCACGCGTCACTCCGGTCAAGTACGGCTTGTCGCCATCGGCGCTGGAGGCGGGTACCGGATACAAATCGCTGTCTAGCAGCGGCTGCACGTCGTGCACCACGTCTGCGATGATCGCGAGCTCTGCTTGCTTATTGCCGAGGATCAGCATGCGCGTGGCATCCGCGTTCCCGGGCCGTGCAGTGCCGATCAGCACACGCAGGTCGAACACCACGAGCAGCTCGCCTTGCACGCTGGTGAGGCCAAGCACGTGCGCTCCCGAGCCGGGCAGTGGAAACACGTCGCACAAACGCGTGACAGCAAACACGTAGCGCGTTTCGATCGCGTAGCGCTCATCGCCCAAGCTGAACACAACCATGCTGCGACTCGTGCTCGACACCAGCTCCGCCATTGGCTGCGCCAGCGCCCGCGCCCGCTGTTTCAAGAGCTCGCGCACGTCTCGTGGCTCAGCTTGCTGCGCTTCGCTCATGCTCCGGACTCCAAGACTTTCAAGCGCACCAGGCCTTCAGCAGCGGCGGCGTGCAGGCCGGACACGCAGATGCCCTCGCCAAGTGGCAGGAGCGCATCGGGCGGGAGCTTGTCGCACACGTCCAGCACGTTCTGATACGAGCGACGCGCGGCGGCCAAAGCGCTCTGACGCTCGAGCAGATTGGCGAGGCCAAAGTGCGCGATCGCGTTGTCGGGATCCAAATAGAGCACGCGGCGCAGCGCGGCGGCGGCCTCGGAGTTACGCTGCAGCTCCCAAAGCAACAAGCCGTGCAAGTGGTGCAGCTCGATCGAGGTCTCACTGCGGCGCAGCGCAGCCTCGCACAAGCTGAGCGCCGCCTCCGGGCTCTCTGCGTTCCAAGTGCTGCGGATGTTGTCGGGCAGCGAGCTCGCCGCTGTTGGCTGCACGAGATGCTCACCCGACTCGTTCGATGGAGCCGCGACGCGGCTGGGCATGGCAGCGGGTAGCGGCGGCGCAAGGCTGCTGCGCGTGCGCGGAAACGAGCTGGATGGGCGCCGATACACCAGCCCGGCCGGCGTCACGTGCACCTCGAAGTCCGCATACGCCGAGACGTTTGGATCGGAAGGCCCGAGGAACAACCAACCCCCTGGCACGAGCGACGCCCACAGCCGCGCGGCGACCTGGGCGATCGCCTTGGCGTCAAAGAACATCAGCACGTTGCGGCAGAAGACCAGCGGGAAATCGCCGATATTGGTCTCGAGCGATGGGTACACCGGATCCGCCAGGTTGAGCTGACGCCAGGTGATCTGCTCACGCAGACTCTCGAGGATGCGGGAGCCACCGCCCTCACTGCGAAAGTAGCGCGCACGCAGCTCCGGCTGGATCGAGCGCATCGACCACTCCCGATAATGGCCGACGCGGCCGCGCTCGAGCGCCGCGGGCGCGATGTCGGTGGCGATGATCTGGGTTTGATCGCTGAGTCCCTCGCTCTCGAACGCTATCGCGAGCGAGTAGGCCTCTTCGCCCGAGGCACAGCCTGCGCTCCACACACGCAGCTTGGGCCGGTCGCGCAGAAAGCCGCGCAGCGTGGGTAACACACGCCTGCGCAGCTCCTCGAACTGATCGGGATGCCGGAAGAAATAGGTCTCGCGCACGGTCAGCGCGTCGATGAGCGCATCCCAGTCGAGCCGGCCTTCGCGCAAGCTGCGCTCGAGATCGCCGGGGTCGGCCACGCGGCTCAGCGTGAGCGCTCGCTGCAAGTTTTCATGCGAAAGCGTGAGTCCGGTGAGCCCCGTGCGCTCCGAGATTTGGAGCGCCAGCTCATGCAGCGCTGAAGGCGAAGCTTCGGCCGCGCGCGCGCTCATGCGGATTTCTCCAAGTCATTGGCGGCGCTGATCGCGTGTGTGAGCGAGGCGGACTCGGCCGCAGACAAAAACGCGGACAGGTCATAGATCACGAGCACGCCGTCCTCGAGCGCGACCGCGCCCGACACGTACGGCGACGCTGCATTCTGCGCGATTGGCTCGATCGACAGCTCGCCGATGGGCATGATGTCGAGCGCGCGGTCGACGTGCAGCGCTACGCGGCTCGTCCCACAGTCTGCGACGATGAAGTGATCATCCGGACTGAGCGGCTTGGTGGCCAGCCCGAGGCGCCGTCGCAGATCGATCACCGGCGTCAGCGAGCCACGCACGTTGATCACGCCAGAGATCACGGACGGAGCCTGTGGCAATGGCTCGATCTCCACGGCGCGCACAACCTCGGAGACGAGTGCTGCGAGCAAGGCCATACGCGACCCCGCCAACTCGAAGAGCAGCGCGTCTGATGGAGCACTCGGTCCGGACACTGCGAAAGCTCCTCCCAATCAAAGAGCTTAGTCTACTCGCAGTGAAGACCATGCGCGCAAATTTGGCGACGCTCATTTGTTCGCGCGCACGTGCGCGTGGTTCGGCCGATGTGGGACACAATCAATATAATGTGTCGCCTGAGGTCGCCACCTGACTGACAACCCGCTTTAGTCAGCATCAGATCTGTAAAAAGCAGCGACTCGCGAAGGCCAGGATGCGGGCGCCGATCTGCTCCGGTTCTTCGAGCAGCGCCGTGTGCGTGCCCTCGGACAACCGCATCAGCTCGCTCTTCGGGGCGCTCTCATGCAACGGAATGCCAACGAGCTCAGAAGGCGCAAACGGGTCTTTGTCTCCCGCCACGATCAGGAGCGGCACCCGCAACGCAGCCAAATGAGAGCGCGCCGAGTGCTCTTGCAGTGAGATGAGCATAGAGCGGAGCGTGACGGCGTCGACCTCCCCGATGTGTGCGATCACCTGCTGCATGTCTTCGGGCTGCGCGTGCGCGCCGATCAAGCCGAGCTTGCGCCCGACCTCCTGGCCCCCTTGCATGCGCATCGCGCGCGCGAGCGCAAAGGTGATCAGCTCGAAAAGCGGCGCCGGCGATGCGCGCACGATGCGCTCGATCATCGGGCCTGGCAGCGGCAAACGCGTGGTGTTGAGCACATTGCCGGCACCACCCAGCACCAGCGCGACACCCGCACAACGCCCGGGAAATTGCCGATAAGTCTCGAGCACGACCTGCGTGCCGGTGGAAAAGCCAACGTGCACAGCGCGCTGCACGCCCAAGCGATCCATGATCTGTGCGATCAAGCGCGGGTGACTGTGTACGCGTGCGGTCTTCGGCGTGCGCGCCGGACCCGAGCCGCCATGCCCCGGCAAGTCCCAGCTGATCACCGTGTGCTGCTCCTGCCAGAGCGGGATCAGATACTTCCAAAAGAAGCTCGAAGTAGTCAGACCATTGGTCAGCACCAACGCTGGCCCCTCACCTGCCACACCGTACGCAATGTGTGTTCCGTCATCGGCGATCAGCGTTCGGTTATTTAAGCCCATTTTCTCAGTATGACACTTGGCTACTCGGGAAACACAGCTCAAGGCAAATGCCTCGGCAACCGATTCCCATTCGAGCTGACCCAGCTCTCGAGAGTCGGAGTACCCACACGTGGTCGTACACAATGACGCGCGCCCGAAGCGTTTGATCCCGCGCTATCCGTTCTCGCAAGAGGTTGGTCTGCACGGCGCGGGAATCTCGGCACGCAGCTACCCCGCCCGCGACGTGAGCACAGGTGGCTTTTTTCTAGCGACCGACGACGCATTCGAGCTGTTCACGGACGTGGAGCTCGCCGTCGGTTTGCCGAGCGGAGAGCGCGTGAGCTTACGCGCCCGCATCGTGCACCTCCTGACGCCGGACAAAGCGCGCGGCGTTGGTGTGCCCGCGGGCATCGGCGTGCAATTCGAAGGCCTCAATGATCAGCAGCTCGTGCAAGTGCGCACGCTCGTGGCGTGGGCGCGCGCCAATGACTCGCGCGCGCGCATCGCACGCAAGGTGCCGGGCGCCGACCTGAGCGCGCTGCAGAACCAGCCGATGTTGTCCTATCTGTTCGATCACATCGACGGGCAGCGCGATCCCGAGGCGCTCGCCGAAGAGCTCGGGATCGAGGCCGGCAGTGTCGAACGCATGCAGCGTGAGCTGATCAAGCTCGCGCTGATCGATCTGATCTCGGCGAGCGGGCAAGCGCCTGCCAGTCAAAGTCCCGCTGCGCCGACGCCATCAGCGGCGAGCGCACGCAGCGAAGTCAAGCCTGCCAGCCTCCCACCCAAACAAGCCGAGGAGCTGACCGCGATCGAGCAACGCATCGCGCGCGGCAACTTCTACCTCGCGCTCGACGTCTCCGAGGCGGCGAGCGCAGACCAAATCCGCGCCCGCTTCCAAGCGCTCAGCGAAGAGCTGCGTGGCTGGAGCTCGAAGCCCGCTGACATGGCGCGCATCGAGCGCGTGCAAAACCAGCTGCGCGAAGCGTTCGGCGTGCTGAGCAGTCCGCAAAAGCGGGCCGAATACGACCAGTATCTGATGCGTGGTCGCGAGCTCGCCCAGGCCGAAGCCGAGCGGGTCAAGCGCGCGGCCAATGATCAGAGCAAGGGCCGCGCCTCTCAAGTGCACGAGCGCGTGTCTGTTCCGCAGCCACCAGCGGCCGCCGTACGCGCGCGCACCGCACAGAAGCCGCGACCGACCGGAGCACAGGCCGCAGCGGAGCAAGCACCGCTCGGCGCCGCCGCCCAGATCCTCCTGCAAGCCGAGCAAGCCCACGCAGCCGGCAAGCTCGCGGAGGCCGGCAAGCACCTCCAGCTTTTGACGGCCATGACCTTCGACGACGCCAAGATCCGCGCACGCGTGGCGCAGCTCAGGACGCTGGTGTCGCGCGCGCTCGCGGTGGACTTCGAAAAGCAGGCCGCGTACGAGGAGAAGCAGCAGCGCTGGGCGCTCGCCGCGCGCTCGTGGCTGCGTGTCGCGGAGGGCCGGCCCAAAGACAGCCTGCCTTTGCAGCGCGCCGCGCTCGCCCAGATGCAGGTGCCGGGGGTCGATCTCAAGCAGCCGCTCGAGCTCGCCAAGCGCGCGGTGGAGCTGTCGGATGGGGATCCTGAAGCCCATCGCACCCTGGCGCGCGTTTATGTCGCGGCAGGGATGCAGGCCAACGCACGGCGCGAGCTCGAGCTGGCGCAACGTTGTGTGGCGCCAACGGACGAGGAAGCCGGCAAAGAAGCTGCCGCCAAGGCCAAGTCGGAGCGCGGTCTGTTCAAGCGGCTCTTGGGCCGCGAAGCACCGAACTAACAGCATTCTGCCGCTGGTTCATGGGCATCGTGGGCATCGTGGGCATCGTGGGCATCGTGGGTCGCGATGCGCGAACAACCTTTCACGCCATGCACAGCTTCGACCGAGGCGAGCCGCTACACGCACAGTGACAGCGGTACAACGCTGACAGTCGGGCAAGCTCTCAAACAAGCCCGTTTCGCGCGAATTCTTCTGCCACGTAGCCATGTCTCGGGTAGGCTCGCTGGCGATGCCTCCCACTTCTCAGAGTCGTCGGCCCCCTACCCCTTTCGAAGCCGCTTCGAACTTTGCCAGACAGGTGGAGCCGTCGAGCGGCTCCTTCTTGATCGAGATCTCCTGGGAGGTCTGCAACCAGATCGGCGGCATCTACCAAGTCGTGCGCTCGAAAGCGCCGCTCATGGTTCACCGCTGGCGCGAGCAGTACTGTCTGATCGGGCCGTATTTCGAGAGCAAGGTGTCGCTCGAATTCGAGCCCGCGCGCGCGGTCGGCTGGATCGCCCGCGTGATCGAAGCGCTGGAGCGCGAAGGCGTGCGCGCGCATTTTGGCCACTGGTTGATCCAGGGGCGGCCGCGCGTGCTGTTGCTCGAGTACAAGTCGCTTTCGGAGCAGCTGCCTGCGCTGCGCCGCGCGCTCTGGACCGAGCACGCCATCGAGGCCAACCCCGAGCCCGTGGTCGATGACGCGCTGCTGTTCGGCGAAGCCGTGCGGCGCACGCTGATCGCGGCCGCGGGGGTGCTCTCGCTCGGCGCGGTCCGCAGCAGCAGCGATGCGCTAGGCGTCGAGGAAATCACGCCGAGCCACCTTTTGGCGCACTTTCACGAGTGGCAGAGCGCTGTGGCCCTGCCGTACCTGCGCAAAACGGGCCTACGCATCGGCACGCTGTTCACAACGCACGCCACGCAGCTCGGCCGCTACATCGCATCGAACGAGCACGACTTCTACGACCGCCTAGACGCGGTCGACCCGGTCGCAGAGGCAGCTCACTACAACGTGCGCACACAACACGGCATCGAGCAGGCCTGCGCGCGCGGCGCACACGTGTTCACGACCGTGTCGCCGATCACCGCGGAAGAATGCAGCGCGCTGCTCGGCCGCAAGCCCGATCTGATCACGCCCAACGGCCTGACGATCTCGCGCTTCAACGTCGGCCACGACCTGCAGACGTACCACGCTGACTTCAAGCAGCGCATCCACACCTTCACGATGGGCTACTTCTTCCCCCATCAGCGCTTCGATCTAGATCGCACGTTGTACTTGTTCACGAGCGGTCGCTTCGAGCCTCACAACAAAGGCTTCGATCTGTGCTTGGAGGCGCTCGCGCGCCTGAATACGCAGCTCAAGCTCACGCGCACCGGCATCACGGTCGTGTTCTTCATCGTCGCCTCACGGCCCGTACGTTCGATCCATCCGCTCGCGCTCGAGAAGCGCGGCATCCTGAACGAGCTGCGCGTGGTGTGCGAGAACATCGTCGATCGCGTGGGCGATCAGCTGTTCCAGCGCGCAGCTGCTGGCGGCAAACTGCAGCTCGACAACCTGGTCGAGGACTATTGGCAGCTGCGCTACCGGCGCACGCAAGCGGCGCTACATAGCGACACGCTGCCGCCGATCGTCACGCACATCCTCGAAGACGACCGCACCGATCCTGTGCTCATGCAGCTACGCAAGCTGCAGCTGTTCAACCGCCCCGACGACGCGGTGAAGGTTGTCTATCATCCCGAGTTCATCACGCCGGTGAGCCCGCTCTGGGGCATCGAGTACGAGCAGTTCGTGCGCGGCTGTCACTTGGGCGTGTTTCCGAGCGCATACGAGCCGTGGGGTTACACCCCGCTCGAGTGCATGGCGCTCGGCACACCCGCGATCTCCAGCGACCTCGCAGGCTTCGGCCGCTACGTCGACGAAGTGCTGCCCGATCACGATCGCTGGGGCGTTGGCGTGTTGCCACGCCGCGGTCGCAGCTACGACGACTCAGCGGATGAGCTCGCGCGGCGCTTGTTCGAGTTCTGTCTGCTCACGCGGCGCGAGCGCGTCGCGCTTCGCAACGAAGTCGAGAAGCGCTCGTGGGAGTTCGATTGGTCGCGGCTCGGAACCGCGTACCACCAGGCGCACGACCTGGCGATAGAGCGGATCCGAAGCGGCGGCGCACGCTGAAGTTTACGGCGTCGGAGCTGGAGGCGGTGGTGGCGGAGGCGGTGGGCAGTCCTCCGGATCGAGGTCTTCGATCCACTGGCTCACAGTCTCGATGCCGACAGGGTCGCGGTACTCACGGCCAATGCGCGGCATGCGATTCTCTAGGTCCTCGGCGATCATGCGTCCGACGATGCCGCTGGTAGCTGCCGAGCCGGGCACGATGGCGTGCAGGTAATCCTCACCCACAGAATTCTCCTTACCCGTCCAGCGCGCGAGCGGCTCGCACACTTCTTCGTACGCAAGCGCAGTCGCGGGCTGCCGTGTCGCTCCGATGACCAAGCTCAAGTTCAGGCCTTGTGCGGGCGTCACGCCGACGTGACAGTTGCCGCAGTTGGCATGCATGTAACCGAGCGCAGCTTGCTCCGCGCGCCTGCCTGGGACACGCGTGTTATCGAGTGTGACGTTCGGCCGATCTCCGCTGAGGTTCACCAGCCTGTCCTGCTCGATCAAGCGCTCGAGCGTCCAGCCGCGACCATCGTGGTTGAGCTGAATCGCTTCGAAGCCATTGATGATGTCGGTTGCTTCCGGGCGACGCCGCGTCTGATCATGGCAAGACTTACACTCGTCACGCGACGGGATGTCATGGTCCGTGTCGAGCACATCCTTTTCGCCAGTCTCCAGTGCCGGCCGGACAGTGCGTTGATCCTTGTTCCATGCAAAGGCGCGGTAATCCCAGCTCGCAATGCCAGGAGCCTCTTCGAGCTTCGTAAACACGCGCGTCTCGAGCTTCTTGCCGTCCAAGCTGAACGTCTTGTACAGGCGCGTGTTCTTCGGGAAGTTCCAGCGATCGGGGTTGCTCGTGTCGATCTGCTCGCCCTCTGGCAAGAAGATGAAGCGCTGCTTGTCCGCGCCGTCGGCCCACAGCTCGTAGCGTGGCGTGTAGGGGATCACGCCGCGCGCTAAGCGCTTGCAGTAACGATCTACGTACAAACCTTCGGGCCCGCAGGTCTCATCGTCTACGCCGGCGTCGTCGTCTGCAGCTGGTGGCGGCGGATGATGACCGTGCCAGGGAGGATCGATATCCATGTCCGAGCACCGACCGATAAGCCCAACGAAAGCAGTCACAGCCAAGGTGAACTTCATAGACTTCCTTGTGCGCAGGACGCAGGTCGGCAGCGGCACGTAGAAGTGAACGTGCGCACACAGGCCCAGCATCCCCGTGGGGTTTGTGACGCAACCAC
>Ga0209082_1000107_pt1 | contig 46845 bp, 34 predicted proteins | sample ColdCreekSource_FD_184127 | JGI IMG/M metagenome (GOLD analysis project Ga0209082, IMG submission 184127) | Groundwater microbial communities from Cold Creek, Nevada to study Microbial Dark Matter (Phase II) - Cold Creek Source (SPAdes) (version 3) | ecosystem: Environmental > Aquatic > Deep... | reverse complement strand
GCTGCTGGTGCTGCTGGTGCTGCTGCTGCTGCTGCTGCTGGTGCTGCTGGTGCTGCTGGTGCTGCTGGTGCTGCTGGTGCTGCTGGTGCTGCTGGTGCTGCTGGTGCTGCTGGTGCTGCTGCTGCTGTGATTGCGACTGCTGGTGCTGCTGGTGCTGCTGGTGCTGCTGGTGCTGCTGGTGCTGCTGTGATTGCGGCTGCTGCAGTGCAGTTGCGGCCGCGACTGCTGCCTGTGGTAGCGGTACATCAACGCCGACATGCGCCAGCTCCTGGAATCGACGGGCGAAGCGATCGTGCTGTTGGACGAGCAGCTCTACATTCGCCGCTTCACCAGCTTGCGGCTGCCGTATCGACGTGAAGCCTGGAGATGGTTGTCTGCGTGTATGCGGCAGCCGGCGTGCGGCGCAATGATCGAGACCGAGAGGCGGGCGATCGATGTCACGGATGCTTGCCGGTGTTTCACGTGCAACGCTTTGGATCAGCTGGATGAAGTTGATCCGACGTGCGCAGAAGACCCGATCTCTGTGTTCCGCGACCTCCCATCGTGGCGTGATCCAGCGAGTCTGCTTCAGTAACGTCGGCGCGTATGTGCCCGGAGCGCAGTCAACTGCGGTGGATCCTGGTCTGCGAAACATCAGACTCGAACTCCGAGTGCCGCGCGTCCAAAGAAGTAGACCGGACTACGAGTTATCGGCCAGCAGCACTTCTGGAGGGCGACAGGTCGCAAGTGCTCGAAGAGCGGGCGTTGAAAAACCGTCACGACTTGTTCCCGGAGTAACGGTTGGGGACGGGTCCGTGCACAAACACACCGCGCGCGAGCAAGCGCCTCTCAGGATCGGCTGCTGCGCTACTGGATGACTGGCTGTGACACCGCGTGATTCTGTTGTGCTGTCTTGGCGCCAGAATGGCTGGGGCTCATAGGCCACGCGGAAGGAGCGTCCGGGGGTACTCGATCGCTAAGAGCGAAGTGGTCACGCGCTCATTCAGCTGCGTCAGTGTTTCACGTGCAACGAATAGACTCGCTCGAAGGTTGGAGCGCTTGGGCTTCGCGTACCCTGACTGGGCGAGTTGTACTGGCGTCAGGCTCAAGGCGCGCGGCTATCAAGAGTGCGTGCGGTGGCGCTTGTGGACTTCGCCTCGCGGCCGCGTTGGAGCTGGAAGTTCCTCTGGGCGTCCAATCCACGAGCCAAGCTCCGTGTACTAGGAACTCGATGGAGCGCATCAAACCCCGTTCAGACTCGGGCTCGTGCGCAGCGAGCCATCATCGTCGCAGGCAGCACTATCGATTTGCCTGCTAGGTGGCGGAGCCTCTTCGACCTCGTGAAGAGTCTTCCTGAGGGTGGCGTCAGCCTCCAGGTCGTGGGCAACCACGCTGCCGACCGAAGACACCCCGTCGGTGATCGACATCGCGACAGCGGCGCAATCGCGTTCTTCCGGCAACCTGTTTGTCGAAGCGCTGCGCCGCATCGCCCTCGTCGCCAGCGATAATGCGAGCCTGGGCACGGTTGCCAAGGTTTTGGTGCAGGGCCTAGCACTGCTGCTCCCTTCTTTCGTCGGATGATCGCGCAGGGGCGCCCCGCTCTCCGGCGTCGGGGCACCGCGGACGGGGTCACTCGCCCATCAAGGTGACCGCGGAATCGCAGGATGGAGCGGAACAAGTGTGAGGGCCGGCGAAAGATGGGAGCAGTAGTGCTAGAGGCCGGTCAGGTGCGTGCATCGCGAGTGCGAAGCTCAGTGTTTCACGTGCAACGTAGTGGCGATGCGGATTGCACTTGTCGCGCTCTCTGAGGCGATCGGCCGCCTCAAGGACCAGTCAGATCCAGAGGCTGGGTCCAATCAAGATCAAAGCATTCAGCAGGTGCCATGCTTAGCGTTTCACGTGCAACGGATCGACGTTTTGACCTGGCGCCCTTCGATCTTTTGGAGGTCGGTGCGACACGGCTACGCTAGGCGGCATCCCACGCGTGGCCAAATCAAAAGGCTGGATACCGACTCCGGCGCTTCTCCATCTACACATCGATGACAGGCCGCTCAGAGTTTCACGTGCAACGCGTCTTCGAGCTGGGCGGCCGGCGCCGCTCCCTCACGGATCCAGATGTGGCTCGGCAAAGCCCACCCAGTCGAGCGCGGTCGAGGTGACCAAGCCGAGTGATCCACAAGCGTTGCTGTGGGAGGTAGAGTTCCGCGTGCGAGTCCTGTGGGCGTTGGCGAATCCCTGGATGCGCGTCGTCAGTGCGTCGCAGGCGAAGTGACAAGGCGTCCGGCTGCTGTACCCCGGCCGAGCTATTCGCCAGTCATCGGACTAAGCGTTTCACGTGCAACGTCTGAGTGCATCGTTAGAGGGCGCTTGGGGCATCTCAGGAGTTGGGCTTGTTCCAGCCGTGGCGTGGGTAGCTGTCCCCTGCACCAGATTCCTGCGTGTGAGGACTGCTAGGGAGCCTGCTGTGACTACATCGAGGACCGCGATGTTCGCGTTTCACGTGGAACGATCCGCGGTACTTCAGGCCGCGGCCGTATCGCTGTGCTTGCCTGGGAGGGCTGGCACCTTGGCTTTGCGATGCGGGCCGCGGCTTCCGTTACCGAAGCCAGCGTGCGCGGCGCGCGGTTCAGCGACGCCTGTTCTGAGTGTCAGGGTCTGTCTCTGGGGTGATGCGTTTCACTTGCAACGGTCCGCCGCTTCTCGGTTCTGGTCTAGATCGATCTTGAAAACGGGGTCGCTCGTTCGCGTTGGGGTCGGCGCTTCAGATGCAACGAAGCATCCAGGCCGGCTGCGCGCTCACAGCCTGCGTGTCGGCCGCTTCGCCGATCTCTGGGTCAGCGTTTCAACTGCAATCAGCGGACTCTATAGTGCGGGCTTGGGCCTATTGGCCTCGTGGGAGTCGCGGTCTTTCACGTGCAACGGGGGCGCATGCCGCGTGCCTGCTCACGGTATTGGGTCGCTCGTTTCGCTCCTCTCTGCGTGCAGGGGTTCACGTGGAGCTCATCAGAGCCTCCTCAGACGGCTCTACAGCGGTCGTGAGAGTTGCTGGTCGCCGTGGCGTGTCGCGCGGCGTTTCACGTGCAACGAAATCACGAGAAGTGGAGCCGCGTTGGGGTCGTGAGAGTTGGTGGTCGTCCGAGGCGTGTCGAGCAGCGTTTCACGTGCAACGAAATCACGAAGAGCGGACCCGCGTTGGGGTCGTGAGAGTTGGTGGTGGTCCGAGACGTGTCGAGCAGCGTTTCACGTGCAACGAAATCACGAAGAGCGGACCCGCGTTGGGGTCGTGAGAGTTGGTGGTGGTCCGAGGCGTGTCGAGTAGCGTTTCACGTGCAACGAAATCACGAGAAGCGGACCCGCGTTGGGGTCGTGAGAGTTGCTGGTCGCCGTGGCGTGTCGAGCGGCGTTTCACGTGCAACGAAATCACAAGAGGCGGACCGGCGTTGGGGTCGTGAGAGTTGCTGGTCGTCCGAGGCGTGTCGAGCAGCGTTTCACGTGCAACGAAATCACGAGGAGCGGACCCGCGTTGGGGTCGTGAGACTTGGTGGTGGTCCGAGGCGTGTCGAGCAGCGTTTCACGTGCAACGAAAACACGAGAAGTGGACCCGCGTTGGGGTCGCGAGAGTTGCTGGTCGCCGTGGCGTGTCGAGCGGCGTTTCACGTGCAACGAAATCACAAGAGGCGGACCCGCGTTGGGGTCGTGAGAGTTGGTGGTCGTCCGAGGCGTGTCGAGCAGCGTTTCACGTGCAACGAAATCACGAGAAGTGGAGCCGCGTTGGGGTCGTGAGAGTTTCTGGTCGCCGTGGCGTGTCGAGCGGCGTTTCACGTGCAACGAAATCACGAGAGGCGGACCCGCGTTGGGGTCGTGAGAGTTGGTGGTCGTCCGCGGCGTGTCGAGCAGCGTTTCATGTGCAACGACATCACGAGAAGCCGACCCGCATCTCGCTGCATCTGTCAGCGCGCCATCGGAGGACTCTGTGCGCAGGCCTCCAACAGCAAAGTGTTGGCACTTGCGACCTAAGGATCGATGAACGCGGAAGCTCGTCGCTCTGGCGCGTGGCGCGGTGTGTTTCACGTGCAACGAAAGACGGGTCGATGGTCAGTCAATCGCAGCAGCTTCTGCGTGTCACTGGAGGCCGCCAGGATGTGGCCATTCATTTGCCCTGCATGTTAGCGACGAGATGGCGCTGCCGAGATGCGTTGAAACTTGGCCTCATGTTTATGCCGTGGACTCCTTTCCAGTGAAACGAAGGCAGTGGGCCAATGGTCAGCTTGAAGTGGCTGCCTGCGTTTCATCGGAGTTGTGTGAACTAGCGCGTTTCACGTGCAACGGAGCATCGGCACTTCGTTGTCCGGCTGTCTCAGCAGGCTTGAATGCGTGTGGCTTTCGGTCAGGGGAGTGGAGATAGGAAGATCTGCCACGCATCCGATAGCGCAGTCGTAAGGTCAAACCAGCTGACGGTCCGTTGCACGTCGCCAGCTCCGTGCTGCATGCAACTACTTGCACTCTGCTGGGATTGGAAGCCACTCCGTTGCAACGAGCTGGCGGCCGGGGCGACTGAGCCAACCTTCCGGTGTTGCTTTTACCGAGGCCGCAACACCGCGCTTTCACGCGCATGGCATCAGCATTTTTCTCGATCGGAGCTGTCGATCGCGTGGAAGCTGCGGCCCCGGGCGCGTTGAGGGCAACGTTTCTCGTGCAACGAGAGACAGACGCTGAGCGTGAGCTAATGCGTCATTGTGCGTGCATAAGAGCCCGCCTAGTTAGCGCTTGGTGCGCAAGATCTCGGCGTGCCGTCGCCCCGAGCAAGTGAGCTGCATGGGACCGCGTCTCTCTCTCGTGCTCGAAACTGCTCGGGCTGCGCCGGGTACACCCGAGTGCTTCAAGCGCGATGATCACTACGTCGGCTAGGCACGTCCAAGCGTTGCCGGCCTGTAGGGCCTCGTAGCTCGGATCCTCGCGTCGTAGGGATGCGTGCAAAGTCGCGAACGCCGCGGCCCGAGACGCCGCTCGATCAGGTCGCCGACTCGGCCGCTTGTACATAGCTGCGGCCGCGTTATCACCCACGGACTCGAGCGAGTCGGGGTTGGTATGAGCTCTGCCAAGCCACGGCCCCGTCCGGCGCGGTGTCGCCAGCCTTCAGTCATGCATGACGCGAAGTGGATCGGCGATGTCCAGGGCCAGCGATTCACGCGCAACGGACTGGCGACGCCCAAACAACGGCGAACCCTCGGACTGCCTCGTTGGTCCCTCCCGAATGGCCCTTCGGCACGTTGTATCTGTAGCAAGACCACGGGTCGGACCTCCACGCTAGCAGCGGAGGGGCGCGCTCCGATACTCAGTTATAAGGGATCCACGTGCGACGACTCGGCAGCCGCTGCCAGCAGCCGGATGTGTTGCTCTGCTAGGGGCTGGCTCGCGATGCACTTACGGAAGCGACTGGCGCGACAAGAGTAACTGCGAGTGCCACACCTTGGACCTCGAAGTGCCAGCGAGCCCACTGGGGGCGCCCGCATGCGACGCGCGAGCGGGCGAAGTTGCCGACTGACTCGATGACTACGAGCTGGCAGTGGAAAGCAGCTTCCAGGCCCGATGTCAGGCGACCCAGTCGACGGCAAGCTCATGCGCTGGGTCGAGGCTGATCGAGACGACCGTGAAGGAAGTCGCAGTACTCAACCGGCGAGCCGTACTCGTCCACGCACCTGAGGTGTGCGTGCCGCGAGACTTGCGGGTAACGAGTTGGTCTCTAGGAGCGGGGCAGCACTCTAATCTCCGGGGATCGCGATGGCTCGCGGCTCCGATGCTGGCGGCGCATCACAGGCGGCGACTCAACTGGGCGGAGCCGGTCAGCCCAAGCGCTGAGATGAGCGCCACGACGGCTGCGTGTCGATCTGCTGAGAGTCAACCGGCCCGAGAGTGCGAAGCCAGCAGCGTTTCACGTGCGATGGAACGGACTCGTGTGCTCCATGTGGAACCAATCGGGTGATGGAAGTCAGAGGCGGCGGCGAGCCGGTCGTAACTTGGTGTCTCGCGCGCAGGTGTGTCTACGCGCGACGGACTCGGCGAACGAGCACTGTAACCGGCTAAGAGAGGGTGACTCCGAGCTCGTCAATTGCTGTGGGTGGCACGCACCCATTTTTTCGATCCGTGGGGCACTGCCGAGTTGATAGCGAATGAGCGGCTTGGTCGCGGACCTAGGGACCTCGCGAGGAACAGCGAGTCACGAGCAACGGAGCGCCACTCCGTGAATGATGACGCACAGGTCGAAGCAGTTGGCCGCCCCGGCGCCATCCGCTGCTTGAGCACCGCGCCGGCCTCTCTGCTTTCCGGGTCAGGACCGGGTTCGTCCTGTGTGCAGCCCGTCGGCGCGGCGCTTGAGTTCCGCTGCTTCCGCATCGGGCTCCGTCCTAGCGTTCTACTTGCGGGCGCTGGTAGCGGCTTTCGAACGTGGCTGTAGCATCGGACTTGGCTAAGTCCGGTCGCGTGCAACGCCTTCGCAGCCTGGCTTGCGGGAGGCGCAGTCAGGCGGGTTGAAAGTGCATCTCGGCCAGCAGGCATCCGCGAGTGACGAGCGTGTCGACGCTGAAGCGCGTGCCGTCGACATTCTGTGTCTGCGCTAGTCGAACAGAATCACACGCGCAGACCCCGGTGACCGCCCCCTCGGCAGACCCAGCGCTGCCGCGCCGATGTCGCACTTCGCACACTCGTCGAAGAGAACAACGACCGGTTACGCCTCTCGGGGCAAGACTGCTGAATCGACCGCTTGGTAAGCGGATTGTCGATCAGCCTTCAGTCAGCGTCGCTTCCGCTCGCAATGTTCCAGTCACGGCACTGCGAGGCGTCGTGGCTTCAGCCTGCAACTTTGTTGCAGGTGCTGCTTTGCATCATCGAGGTGTTGGAGGCTCAGCACCGCTCATGGGCGTAACGAATCTGATGGCGCGCAGAGAACGTCGCGATCGAACGCGGAGCCCGGAGATGTGCGGTGCGTTGGTTACCGATGTGTCGGACGTCCGCCGAGCTCAGCGTTTCACGTGCAACTCATCCATCGTTCGGCAACTACCCCCAACGCATTTGAGGTGAGCGCGCCTCGCTTGGTCTTTGCCCCGCTCGCGGCGTTCTCCTCCTCCACGTAGGCACCACTACGCTTCGTCGTCGGGCCTTGCGAGCGGGACCCCACAGGGATTTGCTTCGCGGCACAAATCCACGGCGCGATCCACACTCACCTCAGGTGGGCTGGGGGTAACGTGGCAGCGTTTGCTCTTCCGTGTCGTCTGGGTCAGCGCTTCCACCACCAATCGATCGTGCGTGGCCGAAGTCGTCGGGCTTGCTTGGAAGCGCATACGTCTGACAGCAGTCTGCGCGTCCTGATGCTTCACGTGCACCAGCTTCTACGACTCGGACGTGCCGGCCCGAGAGGCTGCTGTTGATCACGACGACGGATACGCCCGATAGTCCGGGAACTCTGCGTGCTCGCGCTGATTGAGCGTTCCGGCCTGTGCAGCACGACCGCCGCATCCGCGAATACCCGACATGCATTCCGAGCGGCTGTGACCAGGGCGCCCTCGGCCTGTGGTCTTGAACTTCCACGGCGCGACCATGACCGCGCCGCGTGAGCGCTCCCGTGCAGGCGCTTTCGGCGTCCTGCTGCGCGCGCGGCCCAGCGGCGCGATTCCCGAGCATGAATGCAGTCTTGGCGCGCCGCTGTGAAAGCATCGCGGCGCGACCTCCGTATGCGTGGCCGGGCGCGTTTCCGCGGAGACTCATCTTTCGGCCTTCCTACGACGCAACGCGCGGCAGCCCCAGTCGATGGGTGATGTTCACGAAAGATACTAGACCACGAGCCGGCGCTGTTCACGGATGGTGACCGTAGTTGCGGTTTAGTGGGTTCGGGGATAAGCGCTCTGGCATGAAGATCGATGCCTTGGTGGAGCGCGAGTTGGCAGGGCTTGCTGAAGCTGGGCTGTTGCGGATGCCTCGGCGGATCGAGGGGCCGCAGGGTCCGGTGGTGTCGGTGAATGGGCGCAGGGCGTTGTGCTTCTGTTCGAACAACTACCTGGGCTTCGCCGACCATCCGGCGATGGCTGCCGCAGCTTCGGCGGCGATCTCGGAGCTCGGGTTCGGCGCCTGTGGATCTCGGCACATCACCGGGACGATGCGGCTTCACAAAGATCTCGAGGACCGCATCGCTCAGTTCGTGGATCAGCCGCGCGCGCTGTTCTTCCCTACCGGATACGCCGCGAATCAGGGTGCGATTCAGGCGTTGTCAGTTCCGGGCTGTTTGGTGCTGAGCGATGCGCTCAATCACGCGAGCATCATCGACGGTTGTCGTCTCGGGCGCGCGACGGTGAAGGTCTATAGGCACGCGGATGTGGAGCACGTCCGCGAGCTGCTCGATGCATCACGCGATCGTTATGAGCTACGGATGGTGGTGACTGAGAGCGTGTATTCGATGGATGGAGATCTCGCGCCGCTGCGCGAGCTTCGCGCGCTCTGCGATGAGCACGAAGCAGCGTTGTTCGTCGATGATGCGCACGCCTTTGGCGCGATGGGTGACAGGGGTCGCGGCGCGTGCGCGATGCTCGGCGTGAAGCCGGATGTGATCACAGGCACCTTCGGCAAGGCGTTCGGTTGCTCTGGCGCCTTCGTCGCCGCTTCGAACGCGATCGTCGATTGGATCGAAAATCGTGCCCGCTCGCATGTGTTTACGACTGCGCCTTCGCCCGCACTGCCTGCCGCCGCGTTGGCCGCATTCGACTTGATCGAACGTGCCGACGACCGCCGCGCACAGCTGCAGGAGCACGCGACCATGTTGAGATCGGGGCTCGCGCAGCAGGGCTACGAGGTACTCGGCAATACGCACATCGTGCCGTTGCTGCTCGGAGCGGCGGACCGCAGCACTCGGTTTTCAGAGTTGTTGCTCGAGCGCGGTGTGTTTGTGCACGGGATCCGCCCCCCGACCGTTGCTCCTGGAACAAGTCGCCTGCGGATCACCCCGCAAGCGACGCACACGCGTGAGCAGATCGATGCGACGTTGCGCGCGTTCACTGATCTTCGAGGTGAGGTGTGAGCACGTTACGCGGTCTATTTGTCAGCTCGACCGGAACGTCCGAGGGCAAGACAGTCGTCACGACAGCGCTCGCGGTGGCGCTGCATCAGAGCGGCATGCGCATCGCGGTGGTGAAGCCGATGGAGACGGGCTGTAAACCTGTCGCCGAGGATGCACGCGTGCTCGCGAATGCAGCGGGGGACCCTAGCCTAGCGGAGCGTCCTGGCTTTTATCGCGCAGAGCTTCCGGCTTCGCCGTACGCGGTTCAGCTCGAGGGCGAGCGTCCCGCGCCGAGCTTGCAGGAGCTCAAGCACGCGGTGACTTCGGTCGCGCGCGAATATCAAGGTGCGCTGGTCGAAGGCGCCGGCGGACTGTTCGTCCCGATCACGCGCACGGAGCTGGTTGCGGACTTGGTGCAACAGCTCGAGCTGCCGGTCTTGTTGGTCGCGACCAACCGTCTCGGCGTGCTCTCGAATGTGCTCGCCGCGCATGAAGCCGCGACGCATCGCGGTCTGCGAATCGCGGCGGTCGTGCTCAATCGCCATGCCGCTGACGATGCGTCCACGCGCACGAATCAAGTGATCCTCGCCGAGCGCCTCGATTGCCCGGTGCTCGCGTTCCCAAGCCTCGATCACCGCAATCTTGACGCGTTGGCAAATGCGGCTGCAGCCAGTGGTCTGCTGCGCGTAGCGCTCAGCGAGCTAGAGAACGTCTAGCCCGCTGAGCTTCAACGGATTTGCAAGCTCGTGTCGTCAAACACGACCCCGAGCGGTTTGATCTGCACGCGCTTCGGGCCCTGCTCCACATACCCGAGGCGCAAGAGCTCAACGCCAGCGTGCTTCGCGACTTCTAGCGCGCGATCAGCATCCGCCGGTGCGACGAAAAACACGTACCCGAGGCCCATGTTGAAGGTCCCGTACGCTTCGGCGTCGTCCATCTTCGCGAGCTCGCGCAGCAAACGCAGCACGGGCGGCACGTCCGGGATGGTCTCGACCACGTAGCTGAGCGCGCTCGGCGCACGCATCAGTTTGCGCCACCCATGCCCGGTCACGTGCGCCGCGTAATGCAGTTGTATGCTTTTTTGCTGCAGCGCCTCGACAACAGGTCCGTACAGCGGCGAAGGATCGAGCAGCACTTCACCGATCCCGCGCCCCTTCGGATCTCCGGGCACGAGCGTCTCATAGCCCTTCGCTTGTTCACCTGCGAGCTTGCGCGCGAGGCTCAAGCCATTCGCGTGGATCCCAGTCGAGCGAGCGCCGAGCATGACATCGCCCGGCTGCAGCTTCGATCCGACAAGCAGCTGATCGCGACCGACGTTGCCCACGGCTGATCCGCCCAACACCAACGTGCTCGGCTCGATCATTCCGGTCAGCGCCTGAGTCTCACCACCACCCCAAGCACAACGCGCTTCATTGCATGCCGCCGCCCAACCATCGGTCAGGTCCGCCATGCGCTGCTCATCTTCGAACCACGACGAGCTGCCGGAACCCCAATACGCTGTGATCGCGAGCGGGCTCCCGCCCACGCTGCACAGATCATTGAGGATCGTGGCCACCGTATCGCGCGCAATGTGGTCGTAGAACGTCCGTCCAGTGATCGGACGAACAGCGTCGGCGACCAGGTTCTTGGTGCCAAGCGCTTCCGTGACCATCGACAGATAGCGGTCCGGAAGCTCGATCACATACGCGGATTCGCCGCGGCTCTCTTCCACTTCCGAAGCGCCGCGCGCGCTCAACCAACGTGCAGTGGCCGCCGCCGACCGCTGCGCGCGGACCTTGCCGGGATCCATCGCCCCGTAGTCGACGCCAGCGGCGGCATATGCATCGTGCTTGGACTCACTCACGCTCATCAACCGAACGCGGAGATGCCAGTGATGTGCTGACCGATGATCAGCGTGTGGATGTCGTGCGTACCCTCGTACGTGTACACGGTCTCGAGGTTCAGCATGTGTCGGCTGATCGGGTACTCGAACATGATCCCGTTGCCACCGAGGATGTCGCGAGCCATGCGCGCGATCTCGAGTGCGTGGAACACGTTGTTGCGCTTGGCCAGCGACACCTGCACGGGCGTCGCTTTTTTCTTTTCCTTCAAGCGCATCAGGCGCAGTGACAGGAGCTGTGCCTTGGTGATCTCTGTGACCATGTGCACGAGCTTCTGCTGTACGAGCTGGTAGCCCGCGATCGGCTTCGAGAACTGCACGCGGTCCTTCGCGTACGAAAGCGCCGACTCGTAGCAAGCCATCGCCGCACCGATCGCACCGAACGCGATGCCAGAGCGTGCTTGTGACAAGCACGACAGCGGGCCCTTCATGCCTTTAACGTTCGGGAGCAGCGCATCGGGACCGACTTCCACGTCCTCGAGGATCAGCTCGCTCGTCACGCTTGCGCGCAGCGAGAACTTGTCCTCGATCTTCTCCGCGGTGAAGCCTTTGGTGTTGGTGGGCACGATGAAGCCGTGCACGACGCCTTCGACTTTGGCCCAGATGATCGCAATGTGCGCGAGGTTGCCGTTGGTGATCCAGCGCTTGCGACCGTTGATCCGATAGCCGCCGTTCGGCAGCTTCTCCGCGCGCGTGATCATGCCCTCTGGGTTGCTGCCGAAGTCGGGCTCGGTCAGGCCAAAGCAGCCGATGATCTCGCCCTTCGCCATGCCCGGCAGGTACTTCTCTTTTTGCTCTTCAGAGCCGTGGGCATAGATCGGGTACATGCACAGCGAGCCCTGCACCGAGCAGAACGAGCGGATGCCCGAATCGCCGCGCTCGAGCTCCTGGTTGATCAGGCCGTAAGCAACCTCACCCAGGCCGGCACAGCCGTAGCCTTTGAGGTTCGCGCCGAGAAAGCCCATTTCGCCGAAGGTCTTGATGAGCTCGGTTGGGAACGTGCCAGCCTGATAGTGCTTCGAGATGATCGGGATGATCGCGGAGTCTACGAAACGCCGCGTGTTGTCCCGCACGAGCCGCTCGTCTTCGGTGAGCTCCTCGTCCAGGTTGTAGAAGTCCAGACCCTCGAATCCCATGAGCACCTCTTTTTGCTGCGCTTCGATTCGCACGTGATGAGCGCGCTGTAAAGGTGACAAGTCGAGACTCGCACGCAACAGAACGAGCCATTTGTGCTGCCAACCCCTCCGAGGTCGCAGCTCGCGCTACGTTTCCGCCAACCCGTGGCGGCGAAGCACACGGCCGGTAAGTGCTTGCCTCTAGAAGTCGCCTGTGTATAGTACGCGCCCGTCCGTACCGGTAACGGTGTCGGGGCTGTAGCTCAGCTGGGAGAGCGCTGCGTTCGCAATGCAGAGGTCAGGGGTTCGATCCCCCTCAGCTCCACTTCATACTGCTTGTAGCCGAGAGGCTGCGTCACTGCCCGCGCTGGATTGTTCGAGAGGACTTTCGAGTGGCGGCAGGGGCGCGTCCAGTGCCAGGCACAGCGCGCGCAGCAGGGTCAGCTCATCCTCTGTGACGCGGCCATCCGCGACCACGGCGTGCGCACAGGCTTCGATCAGCGCGGCGCGTGCGGTCGGCCGGAGCGCTTGAAGCTCGTCGAGCGCCGTGATGAAGCCGGACAGCAGCCGCGGGTTCTGCGGCAAGAGGCTCAGCGTGAGCCCGGGAAGCCGTGCGGCCGCATCTTGGAGAGCCCGGGGAGCACAGTCGTCGAACGCGGCGCCTGTGTGCACGAGGCAGGACAAGACCAGCTGTATGGCGGCGTGGCATGCGGGCAAGCCCGCGGATCGCTTCGCCATGTGCCGAGGCCGCTTTTGCCAGTGCACGGTCAGCATGTAGCTGAGGACCAGCTCGAAGACGCTGGTTGAGCCATCTTCGGCGATCAGCGCCGCGACGGTGCGCCGCTCCACCAGCTTCTGCGCCGGTGAAAGCGCGCGCAGCGCAGGGGCCGCCAAGGTGGCGAGCGTCAAGCGCGCGAGCCGCGATGCGCGCAGCACGGCCGGATGCAGGCGTTGCGCTTCGGCGAGCAGCTCGGGGCCGGCGAGCACGAGGATCTGCCGCGCCTGGTGCAGCGCCACACGCGTGTCGGCGCTGACCAGCAGCGCGAGCACGAGGCCACACGCGGAGAAGCTGTTCTCGCAGGCTTGCTGCAGCACTGGCTCGAGCTCGGGCGTCGCAACCTCAGCGTGGCTCGTGCCGATCATGGGAAGCACGTCCGCCGCTGTGAGCGGCAGTGCGCCCGCACCGGCCCCGTTCGAGTTGTGCGCCACCCCCAGCCCAGGCAATCCAGGGGGCAATGCTCCGGCAGCGTGCGCGATTGCGCCGCGCGCCGACGTGCCGGCAGTCGCTGTGAGCGGCAGGGCGGCGGTAGCGAGCTCGGGGCCGCACGAGGGGTCACCAAGCTCCGCGGACGCGTCTCTTGTAAAGGTATGCGTGTGCGCTGGCGGGGTGGATCGCTCTCGCGGCCCGAGTGCTTCCGCGAGGCCTTCGGCGGGCGCGATGAACTGACCATCGAAGCTGGGATCGAGCCGGCGGATGCGCTCACTGAGCGGTGGGTGTGTGGTGAGCCACGTCCAGCTCGAGGTGCTGCCAGTGTCCTCGAGGAAGAAGTGCTCCACCTCGTCGGCGCGCACGGTGCTCAAGCGTGCGCCGAGCACGAAGCCGCCGATCTTCTTCAGCGCGCGCGAGATGCCCTCGGGATCGCGCGTGTATTGCACCGCCGCAGCGTCAGCCAGGTACTCGCGCTGCCGACTCACCGCGGCTTTCACCAAGTTGCCGAACAATCCGCCGAGCGCGCCCAATGTGGCGAGCGCACCGCCGACCACCACGAGCGATGCGTCGCGGCGTGTGCTCCACGCGCTGCCACGCAGCAGCTGCTTGCCGAGCAAACCCAAGCTGACCATCCCGAACACCGCGCCCATCAAGCGCAGGTTGAGGCGCGCATCGCCGTGCAGGATGTGTGAGAACTCATGAGCCACGACACCTTGCAGCTCGCTGCGTGTGAGCTTGTGCAAGCAACCACGCGTCACGCAGATCACCGAGTCGCCGAGATCCCAACCGGCGGCGAACGCGTTGATGCTTGGCTCCAAGTCGAGCATGTACACCTGCGGCACCGGTGTCCCCGCAGCCAACGCCATCTCGGACACGACGTTGAGCAAGCGCCGATCGAGCCCGTCCTGCGGCTGGCCGCTGACGAGTCGCGCGTCGAGCATCTCTGCGAGCACGCTGCCGCCTTCGCGCAGCGACAGCGTTCGGAAGATGCCAGCGAGCGCGACAAGTGCGCCGGTAATTCCGACCGACCAGAGGAACAGCGGCCACTTCTGCAGCATGGTCGGCAGCTCTACCGAGTCAGGCACGCGGATCAGCAACAACCCGCGCACACAGCACAATGCGCCGAACACCACGCTGCCCAGTGCGATGACGGACAACACCATACACAGCAGCAAGAGCCGGGTGCGCCGCAGCGCGATCGCTTGGTGCTCAAAGAAATCGCGCATGCGTAGCTAGAGCGCGACGCGCGGCGCTTGCCGCTCGGCTGCGTGGTCGATCGCTTCGAGCAGGCCGGCCGTCTCGAAGCCGAAGCTGCCTGCAATCACCACGGCCGGGAAAGTTTCGCGCGCGGTGTTATAGTTAGTGACACAATCGTTGTAGGCCTGACGCGCAAACGCGACGCGGTTCTCCGTCGTTGTAAGCTCCTCAGTCAGGTCGCGAATGGCTTGGCTACCTTTGAGCTCGGGGTAGCTCTCACTCAGCGCCAGGATGCGCGTGAGCCCGCTGTGCAGGGCGGCTTCCGCGTTGACCAACGAGCGCAACGCTTCCGGATCTCCCGCGCGTTCGGCCGCGCGCTGGGCTGCACCATAAGCAGAGTTGCGCGCTTGAATCACCGCCTCGAGTGTACCGGCCTCATGCTTGAGATAGCCGCGTACTGCTTCGACCAGGTTAGGGATCAGGTCGTAGCGACGCTTCAGCTGTACATCGATCTGGGCGTACGCATTTTTGTATCGGTTCCGCCGCGTCACCAAGCCGTTGTAGACGGCAACCACCAGCAAGCTCACGCAAACGATCGACGCGATCACGCCGATAGCGATGTACATGGGAGGACCTCCGCGCGTGGCAAAACAGCAGCACTGCGCTCTCTAAGCATAGCTAGCGGTGCTCTATTTCGCATAGGTGCGCAGAGCCGCGCGGTGTGTTGTACGAGGCGACTTTGTCCTGTGGTCGCACACCTACAATCCGAAGCTTGGTTCACGCACTAGAACCTTTGTCTGCCTTCGAAATTCGCGCCACGATGTCGTTATGACGTCGGCTTCAGTTCCTCCCCTAGACGAGTCCGCGTACTTCCTCCAGATGATCCAGGCGCAGCTGAACCGCTCTGCGGGGCTGGTCGAGCTGCCCGAGCATGTACGCACGCTGCTGGGTGAGCCCAAAAACGAAATCATCGTGAATTTCCCGGTCTTGATGGATGACGGGAGTTATCGCGTTTTCAAGGGCTACCGCATTCAGCACAACAACGTACTCGGCCCCTACAAAGGTGGTCTGCGTTTTCACCCGGACACGCGTCTCGACGAGTGCAAAGCGCTCGCGATGATCATGACGTTCAAGTGCGCGCTGATGGATATTCCATTCGGTGGCGGCAAGGGCGGCGTGAAGTGCGATCCGCGATCGCTGTCTGAGAGCGAGCTCGTGCGCGTGACGCGGCGCTTCACGCACGCACTCGGTGCAAACATCGGTCCCGAGTACGACATCCCAGCGCCAGACGTCGGCACCAACGCCAAGATCATGGTCTGGATCATGGACACGTACATGAACACGGCCGGCTACACCGATCGCAACGCGCGGCCGCGCGTCGTAACCGGCAAGACGCTCGAGTGTGGTGGCTCGCAAGGTCGCGAAAAGGCGACCGCGCAAGGTCTTGTCCACTGCGTGGTGGAGTGGGCGCGCGATGCCGGCGTCACGCTCGAAGGCAAGACAGCGCTCGTGCAAGGTTACGGCAACGTGGGCTCGCACACGGCGATGATCCTCGCGCGCATGGGCGTGTCGATCATCGGCGTCGCCGATCATGCCGGGTACATGCTGAACCCCGAGGGCTTCAACACGCACCGCCTGGCGGACCACGCGCGAAGGCATGGCTCGATCGAGGGTTATTCGAAGAACCACATCGTGACGCGCGATGAATTCTTCGCACACAAAGCAGACTTCTTTATCCCTGCTGCGCTGCAGAATCAGATCGGTGAGAAGGAAGCGCAGCTCTTGCAAGTGCAGCTGGTGGCGGAGGGCGCGAACAGCCCGACCACGCGCGAAGGCGAAGCTGTTCTGCTTTCGCGCGGGATCGAGGTGATCCCGGATGTGCTCGCAAACGCAGGCGGCGTGACGGTCAGCTACTACGAGTGGGTGCAGAACGGGCGTAACGAGTCGTGGGATCTCGAAGAGGTCGAGACCCGCTTGGAGCGCGCGATGACACGTGCTTATCAACGCGTGGTGGACTACGCGCGCGACAATAAGTGCTCGCTGCGCGATGCGGCGTATGCGCTGGCGCTATTGCGGCTCAAGCAAGTTTACGCGCAGCGGCGCATCTTCCCCTGAGCAGTCGAGCGCGAGTAAACCGAGCGTGGACCTGTTCGTGGACGTGAGCGTGAGGGTGAGCGCAGGCGTGAACGTGGCCGCGCGCGTGAACGGGAACGCTACCCTGGACGTGGTCTTGCCCGTGGACTGCACGATCTCTTCTCTCTTCTTCGACAGCGAAGAACTTAGTGCGTCCACGGGAGATCGATCACGTCCACGTGGGCGTTCCCGTTCACGCGCGCGGCCACGCTCACGGGTCCGCTCACGCTCACGGGTCCGCGCACGGGAAGATTTAGCGTCTCTCCTTTGACTTCCTTTGAGCTTGGGCGGCGAACGCCCCTGCTAGTCGGCAGCGTGAGCCTTTTCGTTGTAGGCTGCCCCCCGTGGCGTGTGGTCTCCCTCGGCGAGCGTGGCTGGTTCTCTCCAGCGCGCTGCTTTTAATTACGGCACTAAGCGAAGTCCGAGCCCAAACACCCGCCGCTGGCACTCCGGCGCCCTCGGCCACAGAAACGCCAGCGATGGGCGTACCGGCTCCGAGCACTGCGCCGATCGAAGATGCCGGCGTCCCAGCGGAGCCGCCTAGCGAGCTGGCCGACGCCCCCCAAGGCGCCGAATCAGACGCCGCCACCGAGGTCGATGCCGAGCCGGAGCCGCCCTCCGTTGCATCCGGTGGCGCCCCCATCCGCTATCGCTTGGAAGACATCCACGTCCGCAGCCAGCGCACGCGCACCGGCATCATCGCGGGCTTCGTGCCGCTCCAAAAAGGCGCCCGCTTCGACGTCGACGACCCGCGGGTCGAAGAAGTCCGCTGGCGGCTGCTCGGCACCGGCTGGTTCGACGAGGTCAAGCTCTCGCTCGTCCGTGGCTCACGCCGCGGCTGGGTGATCCTCGAGATCGAAGTCAAAGAACGCAACACGCTCTTGATCGAGCAGTTCGCGACGGGCCTTTCGCGCGTCGTGAGCAGCAGCACCGCAACCCAAGACGTGCTGCGTCCCTACGTCGGCATCGGCTTGGTCGAGACCAACTTGTTTGGTCAGGGCGTGAGCTTGAGCGGCACGTTCGTGCTGACGCCGCAGCAAACCGGTCTGCACTTCGGCTACTTCGATCCACGCTTTGCAAACAGCGGCTTCAGCTTGGCAGGCCGCGTGTTTCATAACTACGCGCGCGAGTTCTTCGGAAAAAACCCGCTGGTCGCGATCAACTGCCCCGCCCCAACAGCCGAAGAGATCGAAGAAGGCGACGTCAGCAAGTGCGATCCGGACGTGGAGTCCAAGCGCGCCGTGGTCATCTACCACCGCACTGGCTTCGGCATCGGCACAGGCCACGAGATCTCCACGCGCTTGCGTTACCGGCTCGATTGGCTCGGCGAGTACATCAATGTCTTGAGCAAGCCTGGAGCCGCGAGCACGCAGCGCGGCAGTCGCATCGAGCCGATCGACTTTCGCATCTTGGATGGCCAGAGCCTGGTCTCGAGCCTGCGCTTCGGCTTGATCTACGACAACCGCGATCACCCCGCGCTCACAACCGCTGGCCTGTACATCGACTTCAGCGCGCGCTTCGCCACGCACATCCTCGGCTCTAGCTACGACTTCGCGCGCTTCGAGTTGTCGCTGCGGAAATGGACGCCGCTGCCCTGGGGACACGTGCTGAGCGCGGGCCTGTTCATGGGCAGCGTGTTTGGCAACGCCCCGTTCTTCTACAACTTTTACGCCGCCGACCTGAGCGACTTGCTGCCCTCGCGTGTGCTCGAGCTGAACCTGGATCGACGCCGCACTTTGAACCTACTCGGTACCAGCATCGTCGAAATGGACATGGAGGACTTGGCGGCGCGTCTGGACCTGCAGTACCAGCTGCCGCTGCATCGCGGCGCAGGCTTCGTGCGCGGTGTAGACGCCTATATCGGCGTCGGTGTGTTTATGCTCACGCGCCGTGAAGATCTGCGCGTCGGCATTCCCGGCTACCACGGTCTGTCGCGCCTGCCGCTCGACCTGACCTTCGACCTGGGCGTGCAGGCAGACACCGAGATCGGCCTGTTCAAGCTCGGATTCTCCACGCTGATCGGGTTTTCGCCGTTGGGCCGGGAGAGCTTGTGACGGCGCGGCGCGCGTTTTTCCAAGCACTGCTCGGTGGCCTGTGTCTCGCGGCACTCGCAGGGGCACGGGTCGCTGCCGCGCAGCCGAGTGGCGACATCCCCATGCGGCCGATGGCTGCAACGTTTCGAGACGTGCCGGCGGTCAGCTTCTCGGTGCGCGACCTAGTGGACAACGAGGTGGTGAAGAAGCTGCAGAGCGGTCTGCCTCAGACGATCACCACGCGCATCTACACGTACGCGGAGCGCAGCCGCGAGCCGCTCACGATCACCGCGCTGTCCTGTCGCGTGGTCTACGATCTGTGGGAAGGCATCTATCGTATCGAGCGACAGACCGAGACGACAGACAAGACACTGACCTCCCGCTCACTCGATGGCGTGGTCACGCAGTGCCTGACCTTCCAGAACTATCCTGTGGGTGACGCGAAGCTGTTGGGGCGCATGCGCGGCGGCCAGGTCTATTTCGCCGTGGTGACGGAGCTCAATCCGCTGTCGCCCGATGCCGTGCAGCGCATCCGTCGCTGGCTCGCGCGGCCCAGCGGCTCCGAGCTCAACGGCAACGCGTTCTTCGGCTCGTTCGTGAGCATCTTTGTCGGCCGCAAGCTCGGCGAAGCCGAGAAGATCTTGTCGTTTCGCTCCAGCGCGCACGCGGTGCCGCCGTGAAGCTGCTGCGCTTCGAGCGAAAGATCATAGGCGCATTGGTGCTCGCGGCGGTGGTTCCACTGCTCGGCACGCTGGTGCTCGGCCGCGTCGCGCTGCGCGAGGTTTACCAGATCGGCGTCAACGCACGCATCGGTGACGAGCTCGAGCGTGGACTGTCGCTGTACCGCGACTACATCGGCCTATTGCGGCAAGCTGCAGGCGACAGCGCCAGCGCGATCGGCGACGACTGGGGCGTGCGCGAAGCGCTGATGTCGCGCGACGCGCGACACCTCGATGAGCGTCTGCACAGCTTGCTGCAGCAATATCCAGGCGTGGCCGGCGTACGCGTGCAAGATGCTTCGGGCAACACGCTCGCAGAAGTCCGCGATGCCAAGCGCGAGGCGGGTCAGCGGCTCTTGCCCATCCAACGTTTGGTCGCGCTGCCGGTCGGCAGTGTCGAGCTGAGCGTCACGGTCACGGCGCCCGAGCGCCCGTTCGTTGCGTTTCAAAAGGCCGGCGAGCTGAGCGCGGACTATCGCCGCTTGCAGCGCGGCACAGGTCAGCTCTCGTCGCTCTATCTCGTCGTGTACACGGCCTTCATGCTGAGTGTGATCATCGTCGCGCTCGCAGTGGGTGTGATCTTGTCGCGGCGTGTGACGCGGCGCGTGTCGCTGTTGGCTGCAGCGACGCGCCAGTTGGGCTCGGGCGACTTGCGTGTGCATGTGCCTGTCGATGTCAACGACGAGATCGGCGAGCTCACGCGCGAGTTCAACACGATGGTGCGCGATCTGCGCGAGTCGCGCACCCGCATCGAATACTTGCAGCGCATCGGCGCGTGGCAGGAGTTCGCGCGCAGACTCGCGCACGAGATCAAGAACCCGCTCACGCCGATCCAGCTCGCGATCCAAGAGCTTGACCGCAGCTACCGCGGCGACGACTTCGCCTTTGCGAAGCGACTCGGTGATGCGCGCGCGATCATCCAGGAGGAGGTTGCTGCGCTGCGCCGACTGACCAGCGAGTTCAGCGCGTTCGCGAAGCTGCCCGAGGCGTCCCTCGCACAGGCCGACTTGAACGACTACCTGCGCGAAATCAGCCGCAGCTTGGAGGGTGCGGTCGTGCTGCGCGAGGAGCTTGGACCGAGCGCGGAGCTTCTGTTCGAGCTTTGCGCTGCGCCACTGCCCGTGCGCATCGACGCAATGATGCTCAAGCGTTGCCTGGACAACCTGGTTCGCAACGCCGCCCAAGCTTTCGAGGCGCAGCCGGAGCCGAGGCGCATCGTGATCCGCAGCGAAAAGACCGAGCAGCACGCCGTGATCGAGGTGCACGACAATGGCCCTGGTATCGTCGAATCTGCGCGCCAGCGCGTGTTCGACCCGTATTTCACCACAAAAGCTGAGGGCACAGGCCTGGGTCTACCCATCGTGAAGAAGGTGGTTTTGGAGCACGGCGGCGAGATTCACTGCGCCCAGAGCACCCTAGGGGGCGCTTTGTTTCGAATCGAGCTGCCCTTGGCCTTGTGAAATTTAGCGTGTTGTTTCAGTATCTTGGAAGCGCGTCCGTTGACGGATTCTTGGCTCTTTGCTAGTCGTTTGCACAAACCTGTCTTCGAGCGGGAAAGTTTCCTCGCGACGAGAGGTTTGTGAGGTGGTCCGTCAGGTGGCGACCGGTTCATGGCCAGGTCGCGGAAGACCGAACCACATGGCCGGAAGGAACGGCGAGTGCGGGCAACTAAGTCGGGCAGCATTGAGAGCAAAGTCGAACGCTTGCGTGAGCTCCAAGCGAAAACCGCTCCAGCGGCTTTAGAGGACTACCACCGCCGCTTCGAGATGTCGTGGATCCACCACGACAGCGCGATCGAGGGCATCGTCTATGACCCAAGCGAGCTGACTGGCGCGCTGAGTGACGCGCCTGTAACAGACGCCGCGCTGTTGCCGACCTACGATGAGATTCGGCAGTTCCGCGCGGCGATAGCTCTGGTGCGGGCGCTCGCGACGGACAAGAAGCTTCCGATCACCCAGGCGCTGATCGAAAAGATCTACGGCACACTGGCACCGGATGAGCCTGAAGCGAAGTTCCGCAAGGACATCCCGCTGCACCGGCTGTACTTCCACGAGATCTCACCGCCGGACAAAATCCCATCCAAGATGGAGGCGTTGTTCCAGTGGTTGGAGAGTGACGATACGTTGAGGACGATGCACTCGACGCGGATCGCTGCGCGCGCGCATTACTTGTTCCTCCAAGCATATCCGTACCCGAAGCACAGCGGCAAAGTCGGACGCTTGCTCATGAATATGATGCTGCTGCGCGAGGGCTACCCGCCCGCCGTGCTGCACGCGACCGATCGCCAGCGCTACTACGATGCGCTGAAGACCTCAGCGGACGCGACCTCGGCCATCGTGCAAGAGGCCCTGGAAAACTCGGTCGACAGCACCCTGCGTTACTTCCAACGCCTACACGGCTTGAAGATCGAGACATAGGGTCTGGCGCCGCACCGTCAAACCCGCATTTCACGCCGCTTTTCCACAGGGTCCGACCACACAGGGGCAGACCCTAGAACTCGCCGCTTGCACTCGGTAGGCTGCAGATGTGTGGGTCGTACCGCATATCTTTTCGATTCTTGGCTTTCTGCTCGCTGTGGTGCTGTTGTCGCGCATCGTGCGTGAGCGCAGGCCGCCTGCCAGTACGATGGCTTGGCTGCTGTCGATCCTGCTCGTGCCGTATCTCGGTGTGCCGCTGTATCTGCTGATCGGCGGCCGTAAGCACCGACGTTTGGCTGCACGCAAGGAGACGCTGTACACGCTTCCACTCGGCCACGAGGTGGTGGCTGCGCATGCGATCGAGCGCATCCTGCTCGCAGGCGGCGTGCCGCGCACGAGCTTTGGCGACCAGCTGGAGCTGATCGACTCGGGTGAAGCAGCGTTTCAGCGCATCTTGGCGATGTTTCAAGGCGCGCAGCACAGCATCGATGTGTCGACGTTCATCTTGGGTGGCGACGACGCTGGTGAGCAGCTGCTTGAGGCGCTGGCGCAGCGCGCAGCGGCGGGCGTGAAGGTGCGTCTTTTGCTCGATGGCTTGTTCTCCTTCCGTCCGCGCCGCGAGCACCTGCTCCGCTACACGCGCGCGGGCGGGCAGCTCGCGGTGTTCATGCCGCTGCTTCGGCTGCCGCTGCGCGGCCCTGCGAACCTGCGCAACCATCGCAAGATCATCGTGGTAGACGCCACGCATGCGGTCATGGGCGGGATGAACCTCGCCGATGAATACATGGGGCCCGAGCCGCGCGCCGATCGCTGGACCGATGTCGCGCTGTTGATCGATGGCCCAGCTGTTGCGCACATTCACAATGTGTTTCGTTCCGATTGGGCGTTTGCCTCGCACGAGTCAGCGCCGCCGCAAGTCGATGCTACGCCGCTCTTAGCTGCACAAGCGGAGGGCTTCGGAGACACGAGTGACGCGGCGGTGCTCGCGACGCATGGCCGTGCACAAGCGCTGTCGAGCGCGCGCGTGCAAGTGGTCGCGAGTGGCCCCGACGTTCCGGACGACACGTACTACGACGCGATCTTGACCGCGCTCTTCCAAGCGCGCGAGCGCATCTGGGTCGCGACGCCCTATTTCATTCCGGACGAAGCGATCACGCGCGGGCTCGTGCTCGCCGCTCGGCGCGGCGTCGACGTGATGCTGATCGTACCTGCGCGCTCCAATCATCTCAGCGCAGACATCGCCGGCGGCAGCTATCTGCGGCAGATCGAACAGGCCGGGGCTCGCATCCGTCCGTTCACGAGCGGCATGATGCACGCGAAGATGACGCTGATCGATCACGAGCTCGCGATCGTTGGCTCTGCCAACCTCGACATGCGCTCGTTGTTCCTGGACTACGAGATCGCCGTGTTCATCTACACGCGCGACGAGATCCAGCAGCTCGATCAGTGGTTCAACCAGCTGTTGCAGCACTGCGGCGATCGATTGGAAGCGCCAGGCACTGTGCGTGCGCTCGCCGAAGATCTTGGTCGGCTGCTCGCCCCGCTTATGTAGAAGCGCAGTTACTCAGGCAGATGCGCGAGCGCGATGCCGGATGCAGCGCCCATCTGGAGAATCACTTCGGGCTTCGTGCCATCCAGGTTGATGCGCGACACGCGCCCTGAAAGCTCGGTGAAATACAGGCGCTTGGTGACGTCGTCGAGGGCGATGCCTACGGGATCGACCAGCCCGTCGTGGAGGATCTCGATGTCCGTGCGATCCTGCGGCGTGGAACCCGCTGGGATGTCCATGTTCATCGTGAAGATCACGCCGCGCCGGCGATCGGTCCAATACAGCCTGCGCGCGCTGAGATCTAACGCGATGTTGAGCGGCATCGCGTCCTGCAGCGGATTCGAATACACAACCAAGAGCTCGACGTCCGGGCGATTCTCCGGCGTTGCGCCTTCCGGCATGTCGAAGCCCACACGGTACAGCCGGCCCGAAGCTCTATCGGTGATGTACATTTGGCGCTTGGCGACATCGAGGCCCATGCCTGCGGGCTGGACGATGTTGTGCCTGCTGAGGATCACCTCAGGCGCACTGCCATCGAGCTCGGAGCGCCACACCATCGAGTCGCGATCGCTCCAGTAGAGCTGACGCGCTTGGTTGTCGATGTTGATTTGCTTGGGCGTGCTGGTTGTGCCGACCGGGATCACGGTCTCGATCGTTTCATCGTCGAGGCGCATCCGCTGCAAGCTGCCGACACCTGCACCGCCGACTGGCGTGCCCATGTTCGTCCAGTAGACGAAGCCGTCGGTAAGATCGACTGTGATGCCGTCCGGCGCAGCGATGGACAACGCACCGGCGAGCAGCCTGCGATCGGTGCCGCCGTCAGCGTTCGCACGCCACACGCGGCTGCTTACAGCGTCGACCCAGAACAACACGGTCTCGCGCGGGACATCGAGCGCACCGCCGACTGAAGGATCCTTCTGGGGATCTTTCGTACCTTCTTCAGCCGCAGCGTCGTTGCCGGTGCCGCTGCCAGCGTCAGCTGGGTTCTGCTGCGCAGTGCTTCCGCTGCTACCCGCAACAGCGGTATCGGACGGCTCGAGGTTCGGTTCCTCGGAGCCCGTCACAGTGTCTAGCGTGCCTGGCTCACTCGAGGTGCTGCGCGGATGCGACGCTGGTTTGTTGCCGCTTTCGCCTGTGCCGCGGGCAACGGCGACGATATCTTCGTCACCCGTCGCGCGAGCGCTGCAGCCCGCCGTAACAATCGCAGTAACGCAAAGTGACGCGATCAGGCAGCCAAGCGTTACTTGCTTGGCCCAAGTGACATGCCTGTGCGCCGAAACCTTCGACATGCGACGTTGCGTCCGCTTGAAAGAGACCCTCAATCAGCACGAACTGTGGCCGAGACAAAACCTTCATAGCATGGTGCGTCACCTTTGCGCACTGGCCTTGTGCCGAGACATGTCGAGAAATGTGCGGGTGAATCGCGAGCGATTCCGCGACGTCACGGCCAATGTGAGAAAATGCTATCACTGTGTCAAAAAGAGGTTCTGTGCCGAATGCGATCCCTAGCTTGCTGTCCTAGTTTTGTGAGGCTCAAGGCCGGGTCGCTCTGAGCCGTACATAGGCTGATGACCCGGAAGATCGCGCAACGCCGCGCTTTCACTGTGGGCTTCACGCTGCTGACGCTGTCAGCCGGTGCTGGCTGCGACACCGTGCGCGCGAAGCTTTCGCCGTACGTCTGCGATCCGTCCGCCGCTGGGAGCGGCGCCCACCCGGCAGCTGCAGGGGCCATGGCCAAGGCGCACGCTGCGGGCGCCCCAGCACCAGTGCAAGAAGCGGCGCACGAGCCTGAACACGAAGCGCCAGCAGAGCATGTAGATGATACGCCGCCTCCCACAGCGGCAGGCAAGTTCGCGCTTCCGTTCGCGTGGGAGAAGTCGCCGACTGAGCCGCTCTCTCGCGCCCGCTCGTTTTTGCGCGAAATGCAGGACGACAACGCGCAGCACATGACGAAGCAGGGCGCCGCCGTGCGCGGCTATGCTGCAGCCGAGTCTCCGCGCACGACGGTGCTGACATGCGCCGACTCGCGCGTGCAGGCGAGCGCGTTCGACACCACCCCCGAGAACGACGATTACACGGTGCGCAACCTAGGCAACCAGCTCGAGTCGAGCATGGGCGCTGTGCAGTACGGGGTGGAGCGTGTGGGTACCCCCGTGCTGATGATCATGGGGCACACCGGCTGCGAAGCTGTGCGTGCCGCTGCGAGCGACGCCGCTGTGCCGGATGCCGTGCGGCGCGAGCTCGCTGGGATCCATGTAAAAAAGGCGAAGGGTCGGCTCGACGACAAGCAGCTCGCGAGCGCGGTGGTCGACAACGTGCACGAGCAAGTGAAGACGGCGCTGAAGCGCTTCAGTGGGCGCGTGACCTCGAATGACCTGACAATCGTCGGCGCGATCTATGACATGCGCAACGATCTCGGAAAGGGCGTGGGCCGCGTCACGATCGTGAACGTGAACGGTAACCGCGACGAAGCGCGGCTCAAGGCGTTCATGGACGCGATCATGGCGACGCCGAATCCCAAGGCGAAAGCGGCGACGCCGGCGCGCGAGAATCCACTGGATCGCTTGGCGCGCGCGCTCTCGGCTTCTGCTGAGTTCAGCGACGAAGACGAAGAAGAAGAGGACGAAGAAGAAGCGGCACCCGCTCAGCCGGCGCACTAGCAGTTCCGTGCCTGGTCGAGATTAATCGCCAAGGAACGCCAGGCCGGCCGAAGAACGCCAGCAGAAGGATGCTCCGCTGCTTTCCTTGCGAGGTTTGCGGGAGTGGGCGTAGCACCGCTCGAAATCACTTGGCGTTCTTAGGCGTTCCTGGCGTCTTGTGGCGATAAACTCTTCGTCTTCGCGCACAGAGTGAAGAACGAGATTAATCGCCAAGGAACGCCAGGCCCGCCGAAGAACGCCCGCAGAAGGAGGGCTCCGCTGCTTTCCGGGCGTAGCAGCTCTTGTTCACTTGGCGTTCTTAGGCGTTCCTGGCGTCTTGTGGCGATAAACTCTTCGTCTTTGCGCACAGTGTGAAGAGCGAGATTAATCGCCAAGGAACGCCAGGTCCGCCTAAGAACGCCAGCAGAAGGATGCTCCGCTGCTTTCGTTGCGAGGTTTGCGCGAGTGGGCGTAGCAGCTCTTGTTCACTTGGCGTTCTTAGGCGTTCCTGGCGTCTTGTGGCGATAAACTCTTCGTACTTTGCGCACAGTGTGAAGAGCGAGATTAATCGCCGAGGAACGTCAGCAGAAAGATGCTCCGCTGCTCTCTTTGCGAGGTTTGCGTGAGGCGCGTAGCAGCTGTCGATTTCTCGCGATGTTCTTCGGCGTATCTGGCGTCTTGCGGCGGGTAACGATCGTTCGATCAGTTGCCACCGAGGATTGTGTGGAGCTCGCGTGCGGTGTGTTCCGGATCTTTTGCGGCGCAGAGTGCTGAGACTGCCGCTGCTAGCGGCACTCTGGTCGATGCGACTTCGCTCGCTTTCGCCAGGGTGATCCCGCCGATCGCTACGATCGGGATCGAGATTTGCTCGACCACTGTCCTCAGCAATGTGAGCCCGACTGTGGGATCGGGGTTTTCTTTGGTGGTTGTGCCGAAGATGGGACCGAATCCGATCAGGTCAGCTCCGAGCCGCACCGCTTCGTGCGCTTGCTTCAAGTTGTGAGTGGAGACGCCGATTTGGATCGCGCCGCCGAGCTCGCGCCGGACATTCTCCATGGCCTCGTCGGTCTGGCCCACGTGTGCGCCCTGGGCTCCAACCTCTCGAACCAGCCAGAAGCGGTCGTTGAGGACGAACGGCACGCCATACTCGCGACACAGTGAGCCCAGCTTGCGGGCCAGCTGCACGACTTCTTTGTCGCTGTTTTGCTTGTCACGCAGCTGGAGCACAGCGCAACCGCCCCGCAGCACGGCACGCGTGACCTGCTCCGGGTCTTGAACACATTGCTCGGGATCGATGATGGCGTAGAGGCCGCGCATGCGTTTGTTTATGCTCCGGCCATGTCCCTGGCGACGCGCATCGTTCTGTTGCTGGTCAGCGCCGCGTTCTCCGTACTGATGGGGATCCAGGGCCTTTCGCGCTACGTCACTTACCACAACCAGACCTACGATCTAGCGATGTACGCGCGCCAGGCTTGGGGCTTGGCGCACGGGATGTACTGGGACCCGGTCGTCAACGCGCACTTTCTCGGGACCCACGCGTCGTTTGTGCTGTGGCCGCTGGGCATGATCGGGGAGCTGTTCGGTGTGGTGCCGGTGCTGCTTGTCGCGCAGGTGCTGGCGTTCGGTCTCGCCACCTTACCGCTCGCACAGCTCGCGGCGCGGCGCTTCGGTGATGCCGGTGCGTTGTGCGCGGGCGCGGTCTGGCTCGCGTATCCAAACATCAGTCACGTCGCGAGCTACGAGTTTCATCCCGGCTCGCTCGCCGTGTTGCCGCTGGCCGTCGCACTCGACGCCATCGACACATCACACGCGCTGAGCTTGGCGCTGAGCTGTCTCGCGATCATGTTGTGCCGCGCGGACTTCGCGCTGCTCGTGCTCATGCTGGCAATCGTCGCCTGCATCAGCCCAAGGCGCACGCTCGCACTGCGCGCGACTGCGGTGTTCGTCGGCGCGTTCGCAGCCACCTATCTCACGCTGCAGTTCACTTGGATGCAGCCGACATTTTCTGCCGCGCGCAGCAGCTACGATTTGCACTTCGGACGCTGGGGCGGCAGCCCGTTCGGGATCGCGCGTGCGCTCTGGAACGATCCTGCGCTCGTGCTCAGCCACTTCGCGGACCCTGCGCGCTGGCGCTATCCACTTTTGATCCTGTGGCCGCTCGGCTTTCTGCCGCTCTGCTCGCCGCTGCTGCTGCTGCCTGCGCTGCCCTTCATTGCGATCAATCTGATCTCGACCTTTCCGACCAGCATCGAGATGTACTCGCACTACTTGACGCCAGCGGTCCCGACGCTGGTGGCTGCAGCTTTCCAGGGCCTCGCGCACGTGCACCGTTGGCTGCGGACGCCGCCAATGTCCTCGGTCGCGCTCTCGGGCTTGCTCGGGCTCGGAGCGCTGGCGAACTGGCAGATGTCGGCGCTGCCGTGGGCGAAGACTTTCCCGAGCGCTGCGTTTCAAGTCGACGCGCGCACGTACGAAGCCGCGCGCATCCTGCGGGAGATCCCACCCGATGCTTCGGTGCATGCGCCAGATGCACTCTTGCCGCACTTGAGCACGCGGGCCGAGTTGTACCGCTTGCCGCCACCCGAGCATGCGGTCGACTTCGTCGTGCTCGATATCAGCCATCGGCTGCGCTATGCGCGGCGCGAAGATCTCTTGCGCACGATCGAAGAGCCGCTCGCGCGCCGCTGGCTCGCGCGCCGCGACTTCGGCTTGGTGCACGCGGAGCCGAACTTCCTGCTGTTTGGGCGCGGAAAAAGTCCGCGCGAAGGCCCGGCAGCGCGCTATTTTGCCGAGGAGGCGCTCGGTCGACGCGGTATCACGCTGACGCGTTGCCTCGGTGTGAGCTCGGCGTGGGTGCAGCCGCAAGGGCTCTTGCTCGAGCTGTTTGTAGACGCGCCGTGTCCGAGTGACCTCGCGCTCAAGCTGGTGTTCGACGGACAGCCCGAACGCGTGGACCTGATGTTCGACGGCCTCTTGTCGCCTTCGCAGCTGCGAGACGAGCAAGTGTTCTCGTGGCACGCGCTGCAGCCCTCCGAACGCCGCGCGGTGCGCGAGCACGGCTTGTGGCTCGGCGTCATCCGCTCGGACGGCGCGCCACCGGAGCCCGCGGATCCGCGCAGCCGACCTGTGGTCGTGATCCAATAGCGTAGGAGCTCACAGATCTGTCGAGCTCTCCGCTTCGTCCGCAGTCCGAGCGATCTCGCCGGGTTCTTTTTCGGGCAAGAGCAGCCGGCCCAGCACCAGACCGAGCACAGCAGCTCCCGTGCTCGCCGCGAGGATGCCGAGCTTTGCCGCCGCCAACAGCTGCACGTCTGCGAACGCCAGCTGGGCGACGAAGAGTGCCATGGTGAAGCCGACGCCCGTCACCACCCCCAGCACCGTCAGATGGCGAAACGTGAGGCCGAGAGGCAACACACCGATGCGTAGGCGCAGCGTGAGCCAGCTGACAGCGAGCACGCCGAGCGGCTTGCCTACGATCAGACCCACCGAGACGGCGGTCAGCACTCGCCACGCGTGCTCATCCATCGCGCCAGTCGTCACGCTTACGCCTGCGTTTGCGAGCGCGAAGGTCGGCATGATGCCGAACGCCACCCAGGGATGGAGCGTCGCTATCAGACTTTCGGAAGGAGACATCGCCTCGCGTCGCGCGTGGTCCACGTTGCGCAGGCTCACTCCGAGCTCATGGGTAGACGGCGGATCGGCGCCGTCTTCCAGGTGCACGAGCTCGCGCTTCACACCGGTGACGAAACCTTGCGGACCAAGCCACGCGCGCACCGGCGTCACAAGCCCGATGATCACGCCCGCGATCGTCGGATGAATTCCCGCAGCGTAGATACCCGCCCAAATGACAAAGGAGGGCGCGATGTAAGCGACCTTCGATCGAACGCCGATCCATTGCATCGCAAAGATGCCCGCGAGGCCGAGCGCGGCGACGAAAAGGCCGTTGAGCGAGACGCCCGCAGAATAGAAGATCGCGATCACGATGATCGCGCCCAGATCATCGATCACAGCCAGCGCAAGCAGGAGAACGCGCAAGGCGGCGGGCACGCGCTTACCCAACAACGTGAGGATTCCGACTGCAAAAGCGATGTCCGTGGCCATCGGGACGCCCCAGCCCGAACGCGTCTCCGGTGCGGCTGCCAACGTGAGGTAGAGCGCAGCTGGCGCGAGCGTTCCGCCGAGTGCAGCCGCCGCAGGAAGTGCGGCTCTGCGCCACTCCGAAAGCTCGCCATGGTGCACCTCGCGGCGGATCTCCATGCCCACGACGAAGAAAAAGATCACCATCAAGCAGTCGTTGACGAGCCACTCGAGCGTGCGTTCGAAGGAGAACGCGCCCACGCGGAGCCCGAGCGGCGTGTGCCACAAGCTCACGTAGCCGCCCGCCCAGGCGGAGTTCGCCCACGCTAGCGCAACCGCTGCAGCCAACAGCAGCATGATGCCGCTCGCAGCTTCGACATGCAGAAAGCGCTCGACAGGACGCGCCGCCGCTCGCCTCAGACGAACGAGTGGCGCCCATGCATCGGGCGGTGTGGGAAGCGGCGGTTTGTTCGGGTGGAGCGTCGGAGACATGCGTTCCCTACCGGTCTCATGCCGGTGGGGATGGCGGCCCGACCATCCGTTGTCCTGCAGCGCACGCCCGCTGCACCCATCAAACTCGTGTTACTCGGAGAGTGGGTTGCGCAGAGCGGCTGGTGAAATCGATGGGCCAGCCCCGCGACGCACTCGGTGAAAGCGAATGGTGTTCGGTTCCTTGTGCTGGCCGAGCGGAATAGCCGCCGCCACGACGACCACATCGCCGACCTCGGCGAAGCCTTGTGTGAGCAGGAATGCGTCGGCGGCTTCGACTTGTGCCTCGATGTCGAGGCGGTTTTGGATGCCGAGTGGGATCACGCCGTGCAGCACGGCCAAGCGCCGCAAAGTCGGCTCGTACGACCCGAGCGCGATGATCGGGATACGCGGACGGCGCTTCGACATGTGCAGCGCCGTGTAGCCCGAGCCTGCCAACGTCACGATCGCGCGCGCGTTGATGTGCTCCGCAGACGAGACAGCAGAGATCGCGACGCCCGCGGAAAAAGAGGCCTGCTCGTCGGCGGTACGATTGCGCGGCGACTGACGCTCGTGCTTTTCAGCGTCGAGTGCGAGCGCAGCCATGGCTCTCACCGCGTTGGCCGGATCGACGCCAGTCGCGCTCTCTTCCGAGAGCATCACCGCATCGGCGCCGTCGAGCACTGCGTTCACCACGTCGGAAGCTTCCGCGCGCGTCGGCCGGTGCGAGAGCACCATCGAGCCCAGCATTTGTGTGGCGACGACCGCCCACTTACCGAGCGCACGTGCGCGCACGAGGATTTGCTTCTGCAAAATTGGAACGCTCTCGAACGGCAGCTCTACGCCGAGATCGCCGCGCGCGACCATGATGCCGTCAGAGACTTCGAGGATGTCGTCGAGCGCATCGAGCGCCTCGGGCCGCTCGAGCTTCGCCATGATCGGTGCGTTGTGCGAGCCGAGCAGCTCGCGTGCGAGCCGAATGTCGGCCGGCGTACGCACGAACGAGATGGCGACCAAGTCGATGCCCGCGCTCGCAGCGAACGCCAAGTCGAGATGATCTTTCTCGGTTAGCGTGGGGATCGAGAGCGAGCGCCCCGGCAGGTTCAGGCCTTTGTTGGAATACAAACGACCGCCGTTGATCACACGCGTGTGCACGTCGCCGCCATCGACCTTGTCGACCTGCAGCCGAATCGTGCCGTCGGCGATCAGGATGATCGCGCCTTGCTCCACGTCGTCGGATAGCGTTTCATAAGGTGAATGCACCTGCGTCGCATCACCTTCGACGTGGCGCGACGTGAGCATGAACGCCGAATCGTCGTGCAGCGTGACACCGTCACGCGGCATCGAGCCGATGCGTAGCTTCGGTCCCTGGATGTCAGCGAGCAGCGGTAAGTAGCGCTGCTCGAGCCGCGCGGCTTCACGTGCGCGGTCGACGAGCGGCTGCATCTTGTCGCCGCCGCCGTGCGACATGTTCAGGCGAAAGCAGTCCGCGCCCGCTCGAATGAGCGCGCGCATCTGGTCCAAGGTCGAGCTGGCTGGACCCAGCGTGGCGATGATCTTGGTGTATTTGAGTCCAGTCATGGTTTGAGCATAGCGCTTATCGAACTGTAATGTGCTGGCTCACGATCACGCAGTAAGCCCATCCACGCACGATCGGCGCGTGCCTTGGCTACGTCGATGGGTTGCACGAGCACACCTTCTTGTGTGCGATCCAGATCCGCGACGATTTCGCCCCACGGATCCGCGATGAACGAAGTTCCATAGAATACTTGCCCACCTTCGTTTCCGACGCGATTCGCTGCAGCAACATGCATGGTGTTCGCAACAGCGTGCCCCACCATCACGCGCCGCCATGGTGCGGCTGTGTCGCGCGAGGTGACAGGCTCGGACCCGATGGCAGTGGGGTAGAGCAGAATGTCGGCGCCTAGCAGCGCCATGCTGCGCGCTGCTTCCGGAAACCACTGATCCCAGCAGATGCCTACGCCGAGCTTCGCGTAGCGCGTCTCGAACACGCGAAAGCCCGTATCGCCTGGCTTGAAGTAGAACTTCTCTTCGTAGCCATCGCCATCGGGAATGTGGGTCTTGCGATACACGCCGCGCTGCGCGCCGTCTGCATCGACCACGAGCAAGCTGTTGTAGTAGTTGTCACCGTCGCGCTCGAAGAACGACACCGGCAACACCACCTGCAGCTCAGCCGCGAGCGGCACGAGCGCACGCAACGCTGGATCTTCCGCGCTGCTGTGAGCGAGCGCGAAGTAGCGCTGGTCTTTCTCGCGCGGAAAGTAATGTGACGAAAACAGCTCCGGCAGCAGGATGACCTGTGCGCCTTGTGCATGCGCTTCGCGCACCAGCTCGACCGCGCGCGCGATGTTGCGTTCAGGCGCCTCTTCCATCGCGAACTGAACCACGCCTAGCGTGAATTCGGAGCGGGTGTTCACAATGGCTCCTGCTGGGTCATGCAATGAAACGTGCCCCCGCCTTCCAAGATGGCACGTGCGCTACACGCAACCACCTCATGGCGCGGGAAAACTGCCTGTAGGGCATGCTGTGCTTTTGCGTCCCACTCTGTGCCGAACACCGGCATGAGCACGCGCCGGTTGCCGATGATGAAGTTCATGTAGCTCGCTGGCATGATCTCGCCTTCGGCGCTGAGCACGCGCCCCGGTGAAGGGATGCGTACGACTTTGAGCTTCTGGCCGCGTGCGTCCTGTGCGCCTTGCAAGGTTTCGAAGATCGCGTCCAGGACCTCGCGGTTCGGGTCGTCTGCCGCCTCTGCCTGCATGCACACCACCGTGCCTTCTGCGACGAAGCGGGCGATGTTGTCGATGTGACCGTCGGTGTGATCGTTCGCCAAGCCGCCATCGATCCATACCACCTGCGTCACGCCGAGCGCCGCGTGTAAGCGTTGTGCGATCTCGCTGTCCGACGCCGGTTTGCCGCGGTTGGGGTTCTGTAAGCACGAGCGCGTGGTGAGACACGTCCCGAGCCCATCCACGTCGACCGCGCCGCCTTCCAGCACGAAGTCGTACGCGTGGCTAGGCACGGCAGCGCGGGCGGCCAGTCGCTCGGCGACGGTATTGTCATGAAGGTACAGATACTTTTGGCCCCAGCCATTGAAGCGAAAGCGCGCGGTCGCGAGGCCTTTGCTTCCTTTGACAAAGATCGGCGCCGTGTCGCGGAGCCAGACGTCGCCGTAAGCAAACGGCGCGAGCTGGACCTTTCCGACCAAATCCCCAAGCGCTGCCTTGGCTTCTGACAGCACGTCCGGCCCGACCAGCACAGTCAGCGGCTCTTGGGCCGCGTCCGCGCTCCAGGCGCCGACGAACGCGCAGAATTCGGACTGCGCGGCTTCCAGGGCGGGGCCCCACGCAAACTCGTATGCCGGCCACGCTGTGTAGGTGGTGCGGTGCGGCGCCCACTCGGCGGGCATCAGGTTGTTCTCGGTTTCCATTAACTCTCCGATGGGCGATTTCGAACATGTGTTCGAGCACACTCAGGCACCCGACTGCAAGTGGCCTCGCACATGCTGCTGACGGCGGCAGAGATTGTATTGCTGCGTGTGCTTCAAAACCCCGAGAAATATAGTGTCATCGCGAGCGCCTCTTACGCCGTGACGCGCTCTTCGTTATGCTAATTCTTGGCGAGTGCCGCTGTCCTGCAGGCGCCGCCGAGGGTTGTTCGCGGTCGTATGCTGAGTATGTCTCCTGTGTCGCGCTCGGTGGACCGAGCGCTGCAGATGTCTATTGTCGACGGTGTGCTGTTCGCCCTGATGTTGGGGGTGAGCGAGAGCTACTTCGGAGCCTGTGCGGTGGCGCTGGGTCACGGCGACACCGCGCTTGCGTTGCTCGCGACTTTGCCGCTGTTTGCAGGCTCGCTGGCGCAAGTTTTCACTTCACCGCTCGTGCTTTGCTTGGGCTCGCGCAAGCGCCTGGTGGCTGCGGGCGCGCTCATTCAAGCGCTTACGCATCTTGGCTTGATCGCGATCGCTGCGCTGGCGCTACCGTCTTTCTGGCTGCTGCTTGGCTTGATCATTCTTTATTACGTGTCCGGCATGATCATTCAGCCCGCGTGGGGCGCGTGGATGGGCGAGCTCACGGAGCGCCGCGACCGCGAGCGCTTCTTTGCTGTGCGCGCGACCTGCATGTCGGTCAGCACATTGAGCGCTTTCTTGTGGGCGGGTTATCAGCTGCGGGACGGCGCCGCGCACCACGACTTATCGCGCACCTACGCGTGGTTGTTCGGCGTGGGCTTCGTCGCGCGCTTGGCTTCGAGCGTGCTTTTGTACCGGCAGCCCGACCCGCTGCCGGTGCGGCGCGACAACTTCCGGCGTGTGCTCGCGCGCACGCGCTCTGCGGTGCGCGGCGACAGCTTCCGCATCGCGCTCTTGCTCGGCGTGTGGATGCTGGGCGCGCATGTCTCAATCCCGTTCTACGCGCCGTACATGCTCAAGACCTTGAGCCTCGGCTACGAGGGCTTCGTGCTGGTGTGTGCGGTGCAGCTCTTGAGCAAAGCCGCCGCGTTTCCGTTCATGCGTCGGGTCGCGCAGCGCGTGGGACTGACCCGGTTGATGGCCGGGTCAATGGGCGGCGCGGCGCTCGTGGCGCTGCTTTGGGGCATGTCCCCGAGCATCGGCGGCATTGTGATCGCGCAGATCCTGAGCGGCGTCGCCTGGGCTGGCTACGAGTTCTCGAGCTTTCAGGTGCTCTTGCAGCGCGCTCGGCCAAAGCAGCGGGTGGAGTTTCTGGCGATGGCGGCGAGCTTCGGCGGGCTGATGCAGCTGAGCGGCGCGCTTCTAGGGTCGGTTCTGTTGGCACGGGGCGGGATGCATTACCGGGATGTCTTTATGGTTTCGGCGTTCGCGCGGGCGCTTCCGCTCGTGGCATTCTTGCCGCTGGGCGCCCTAGTGCGCCGGCAGCTAGCAGCGGCAAGAGACTAAACCCCGTACGCGTGCCCGTGCCCGTGCCCGTACACGGCAGTTGCTCTCCCCAACACGTGTCGCGCCGGACTCGTGTACGGGAAAAATGGTGGCGGCTGGCCCCGACGGCGTACTTGCTCTACAAAAGGGACCCCGAATGACCCCCTCCCGAGAGCTGTTTTCTTACCGTCCCTACTGGGCGAAGCGTTTTGGCACTTCCAAGGTGCTGCCGCGCACGCGCGCCGAGATGGATGCGCTCGGATGGGATGCTTGTGATGTCGTGCTGGTGACAGGCGACGCTTACATCGACCACCCAGCCTTTGGGATGGCGCTCGTGGGGCGGCTGCTCGAGTCCCAGGGCTTTCGCGTGGGCATCCTGGATCAGCCGTCGTGGGAGAGCGCCGAGCCCTATCGCGAGCTCGGGGCGCCGGCGCTGTTCTTCGGCGTGACCGCCGGCAACATGGATTCGCTGGTCAATCAGTTCACCAGCGACAAAAAACCGCGGAGCGACGACGCCTACACGCCGAACGCCGAGCCGAACCGGCGACCGAGCCGCGCGTGCATCGTCTACGCCCAGCGCTGCCGCGAAGCATTTCCCGATGTGCCGATCGTGATCGGCGGGATCGAAGCGAGCCTGCGGCGGATCGCGCACTACGACTATTGGTCGGACAAAGTCCGGCGCTCGATCCTGGTCGACGCGGCCGCGGACCTGCTGGTCTACGGCAACGGCGAGCGCCAAATCGTGGAGATCGCACACCGTTTGGGCCGGCGCGAGCCGATCACGCAGCTCACGGATATCCGCGGCACCGCCTTTCGCGTGCGCGAGCCGCGCGTAGAATTCACGGAGCTCGACTCTAGCCAGGTCGATATCCCAGGTGCGGCGGCACCGCTGCCCAACCCGTACGCCGAGCCGGATCACAGCCAAGCGGCAGAAAAGACAGTGTCGCCGACGCAGACCGTGCTGCAGCTGCGACGCAAAGGCCCGCGTATAGAGCGCGAGCGGTCCGTGCTGCGTTTGCCGGCATTCGAAGCCGTGCGTGCGGACCACGTGCTCTACGCCCACGCTTCGCGCGTGCTGCACTTGGAGAGCAATCCAGGCAACGCACGCGCGCTCGTGCAGCGCCACGGGCAGACGGACATCTGGGTGAATCCGCCGGCGTTTCCACTGAGCACGCCCGAGATGGATGCGGTTTACGAGTTGCCGTACACGCGTCGGCCGCACCCGACCTACGAGAAGTCCAAGATCCCCGCGTACGAGATGATCAAATTCTCGATCACAATCACGCGTGGATGCTTCGGCGGTTGCTCGTTCTGTTCGATCACCGAACACGAAGGCCGCATCATCCAGAACCGCTCCGAGACCAGCGTGCTGCGCGAAATCGGTGAGGTGCGCGAGAACGTTCCGGGATTCACGGGGCACATCACGGACTTGGGTGGACCGACCGCGAACATGTACCGACTCGCGTGCAAGTCGCGCGAGATCGAGGCGGCCTGTCGCAAACCGTCCTGCGTGTTTCCCGACATCTGTCCGAACCTCGGCACCAACCACGCGCCGCTGATCCAGCTCTATCGCAAGGCCCGCGCGTTACCCGGCGTGAAGAAAATCACGATCGGCTCCGGCCTTCGCTACGATCTCGCTGTGCGTTCGCCCGAGTACGTGAAGGAGCTCGTGACGCATCACGTCGGCGGCTACCTGAAGATCGCGCCCGAGCACATCAGTGACGGCCCGCTCAACATGATGATGAAGCCGGGCATCGGTAGTTACGACCGCTTCAAGGAACTGTTTGAACGTTACAGTCGCGAAGCAGGCAAAGAGCAGTACTTGATCCCGTACTTCATCGCGGCGCATCCAGGCACGACCGATGAGGATATGTTGGAGCTGGCGCTGTGGCTGAAACGTAACGGTTTTCGCGCGGATCAAGTGCAGGCTTTTTTGCCCTCGCCGCTCGCGAGTGCCACGACCATGTACCACACCGGCAAAAACCCCTTACGTAAGGTGCGCCGCGAAGGTGGTGACGTAGCGATTCCGCGTAGCCCGCGCCAACGCCGATTACATAAGGCTTTCCTGCGTTGGCACGACGCTGACAACTGGCCGTTGTTGCGTGAAGCGCTCAAGCGCATGGGCCGCAGCGACTTGATCGGCCGCGGTCCCGCTCAGCTAATTCCCGCACAGCAACCGCTCAGTTGGGTGGACAAGTCCAGGTCCGAGCAGTCGCCTCAAGCGCGTAAACAGAAGCATCCACGCCGCGGGACAGCGCTGACCCAGCACACAGGTCTGCCACCACGCCGTGCGCGGTAGTGAAATCGTTACTTCAAACTCAGCGCCAGTGGGAGTTTGAAGTAACGGTCTCGCTCCTGGGAATCAGCGGGGAGCTTTGTTTCGCCTAACAGAATAGGCGACCCATGTCGCACCGCTGCACATGCCAGTGATGGCTCACGTCATCAATGTTTTGTTCTGCGGATCGGAACCACTCGCTGGATCACTGTCGCCGGCGACACGCAGGCCATCCGGCGGTGCACTCGGAACTGTTGAGCGGCGAACTCGGACGGGGCCCCAGCCGTCGAGCTCGTCATCAGCGTCGATCTCTTCTCGAACTTCGTTCTCTTGGTTCTTCTGTTGCTGAGCCATGGCGGTGTCCTCCCATGGGCACGTGCAATGGATACGCGTTACGCGATCGCAATGTTCCCCACCAACCCACTGTAGAGCCGCCTTTCGCCGACCGCCAGACGGCCTCGTCGATCTTAACACTCGTATTTCAAGCACACATAGCCTTACCTCGCTTCAGGCCATAACCGGCGATTGGTCACGGCTAACCGGAAACAAAGCATTAGATCTCGCTAAGTCGCGTGCGCGCAGCTCGCGTTAGAAGGTCATTTGTCACATGACCTTTCGATGCTTTCGGCCCTGACTGTGTGTGTTGTCAGCCTGCATTGTTCGGGAATGCCCGGCGTGTGTTGATCACGCGCTCGTCGAAGAAAGATCGATGATGATTGTTTCTTCATCGCGCGACCTCTTCCCGGCTTCGAGCGACGCGCGTTATGGTTCGCGACTGCAGTGACCGAGGGAACAACGTTTGCGATGAAACGTTCTTATGACTGCGTGTTTGCTCGAGCAGAGGTGTTGAAGTCTAGCGAGCTGCATCAATAGACACTGAATAACTAGATCAAAGAAAGGAGCGGTTCATGACTGCCATGCTTTGGGAGCGGCGTAGGTTCTTTAGAATACCGATCTCTGGCAAGGCTTTACTTCAACACGGCGAGCACCTCGATGGGCTCTACCGTTTGCACGATTTATCGATGGGCGGTTGCATGTTGACGGACGGTCCCGTGTGTAAGCTCGGGGATCGCGTCGCACTCACGCTGCGCGTGGACGGCGAAGAAGAGCTTGCGCTACCTGCCAAGGTAGTTCGACACGAACATGTTGAAGCCAGTGAGCGTGATGGCGAACGTGATGGCGTGCGCGTCGGCCTGCGTTTCACCGATCACGATCCGCTGTTCGAGGATCGCATCCAAGACCTCGTCATGCGCTCGATCGAGCGCGAGCACCAAATAGAAATTTTGGTCGTGCACGCGAACCCCGAGCGGGTGACTGCGTTGTTCGACAGCATGCGCGGCGTCGGCCAGAAGCTGGTTGTCGCTCGCACTGCACGCGAAGCGATCTTGCAGCTGGAGCGAGCTGGTGAGCGCATGCGTATGGCGATCGTTGCGCCGGTGGTCGGTTCGAGCCGAGCGCGCGACATCGTCAAGCTGATCTCGCTGCGTTTTCCTCATGTAAATTGCGTGACCTTGAGTCGCGGTGGAGCCGCGCGTGTTGTGCGCGAGATCCGCAACGCGAGGCGTGTAGACAGTCCCGAGAGCACCACGCCCAAAGATAGCTCGGCTTGGAGTCTCTCGCGTCTGCGTAAAGTGGTCAGTCAGCACGAGCTGACGTTGGTGACGACGACTGCCTGAACAAGCATGTGTGCGTCTTCGTGCCCGCGGGATAGCGGTCGGGCACGAGCACGGGCACATGCGCGGGCAGTCGTCGGGCCGGCGCGCTATGAGCACAGGGCATGCGTTGGCAACTCTTTGACGGTGGCGAGCTGGAGCTTTGGACTGACTTCATCGCAGAGCTCGAGCGATCTGTGCTGTACGCGGCGCTCGCGGGGGCGGTGCCGTGGCAGCAGCGCGAGATCATGATGTTCGGGCGCTCGGTGCTCGAGCCGCGACAGACCGCTTGGATCGGTGATCCCGAGGCTGTGTACACCTATTCGGGTCGCTTCAATGAGCCCGCGCCGTGGCCGGATGTTCTGCAAACTTTGCGTGCGCGGGTGGCGGAGCGCGCGGGCGCAACGTTCAACTCCGTCCTATGCAATCTGTACCGTGATGGCAGCGATTCGATGGGGCTGCACTCCGACGCGGAGCGGGAGCTCGGCGAAAATCCTGTGATCGCGTCACTGTCGCTGGGCGCGACACGCCGCTTTCAGCTGCGGCACCGCAAGCGTCGCGAGGGCAAGCTCGACATCGAGCTCCCTTCAGGCAGCCTGCTGGTCATGCGTGGCACGACCCAACACCATTATCGCCACGGCATTCCCAAACAACCGAGCGTGCTCGCCCCACGCATCAACCTGACGTTCAGGCGCATCGTGCAGGCGTGAGCTTGTTGCCGACGCGTGAACACACACAACCGCGCGCGTGCAGGTCGTGATGGTGTAAGGTTGGGCGCATGTGTGTGGGGCGTCTCTTGCGGGCTGAGCGAGGTCGAGCAGGCTTCGCGAGCGGAATCTTATGGTTATGGTTACTGGGGCTGTCTGCGCTATCAGGCTGCAGCCGTCCCAGCACATCTGCGGGTCGCGGGCTTACGAGCGCCGATCAGCCGAGCGCGCGTGACCCGGGCGTGCAGACGCACGCGGCGCACGCGGCGAGTACGTCCGAGGTGACGCTGTCGATCGTGTCGACAAACGACTTGCACGGCCGCCTCTCTCAGCTGCCGTTGCTCGGCGGCTACATCGACAACCTGCGGGCCGAGCGCGCCCAGGCGGGTGGTGCGGTTTTGCTGCTCGACGCGGGCGACATCTTCCAGGGCACAGTCGAGTCGAACGCTACCGAGGGCGCCGCGATGGTGCGCGCGTACCACGCGCTCGGGTACGACGCTGTCACCCTCGGCAACCACGAGTTCGACTTCGGTCCGGTTGGTCCTGCACCCACGCCGGCGACGCCGAGCGACGATCCGCTCGGGGCGCTCAAGGCACGCATCGCGGAAGCCAAGTTCCCCGTCCTGTGCGCGAACCTGCGGGGCTCGAACGGGAAGACCTTGCCGATCCCTAAGCTGCGCTCGTCAGTGCTGCTGCGTCCGGGTGGAATCCCCGTGGGGGTGATCGGCGGCGTGACCGAGGATGTCCTGCGCACGACGCATGCCGCCAACACGCGCGGCATCGAAGCCCTCCCGCTCGGGCCGGTGATCGCTGCGGAAGCACGGGAGCTGCGCGCGCGCGGCGCACGGATCGTGGTCGCGCTAGTGCACGCGGGTGGCGAATGCGAGAACCTGCGCGCGCCGGACGACCTGCACGGCTGCGAGAACAACTCCGAAGCCTTTCGCTTGGCGCGCGAGCTGCCCGAAGGCAGCGTCAACGTGATCGTCGCTGGGCACACACACCGCGGGCTCGCGCACCGCGTGAACGGCGTCGCGATCATCGAGGCGTTCTCGAACGGGCGTGCGTTCGGGCGCGTCGATATCACACTGGATCGGCAAGCAGGCTCACCGCAGGTACAGATCCACTCGCCGCTCGAGCTGTGTCGCGACGACTTGGACAAAGCGAGCTGCGCGCGCGATGCGACCTACGCGAACCGTCCGGTCGAGCGCTCGCAGCGTGTGCTCGCGGCGATCACCGATGATCTGCAGCGCGCGCGCGCCCAGCGCGACGAGCCAGTGGGCATCACGGTTACGAAGCCGGTGTGGCGCGAGTACCGCACGGAGTCGCCGCTCAATAACCTGGTCGCGGATCTGATCTTGCGCGCCTCACCCGATGCGGACGCCGCGTTTACCAATGCGGGCGCGGTGCGGATCCCATTGCCGCAAGGGCGGCTGCGCTACGGCACGCTGTTCGAGATGTTCCCGTTCGACAACACGTTTGCGACGCTCGCGATCAGCGGCGCTCAGCTCGCGGAGATCGTCGAAAGAAACCTGCGCGCGGGCAACGGCATCCTCGGCTTGGCGGGCGTGCGTGCCGCTGCCAGCTGCGAAGGCTCACGGCTGCGCGTGCAGCTGCGGACGGCGAGCGGCGAGCCGATCGAAGCGACACGCAAGCTGCGGGTCGTCACCAGCGACTTTCTCGCGAGCGCGGGCGACGGCTTGCTTACGGGCATGCAGCTCGACCCTGACGCGATCACGATCTCGCGCGATCATCCGATCCGTGATGCGTTGATCGACGGGCTGCGCGAGTACCCTGGGGGAGAGCTGTCGGGGGATGACAAGCGACTGTTCGATCGCAGTCATCCCCGGATCAGCTACCCGGGCGATCGGCCCGTGCTCTGCAAGTGACGGGCTTCAGCCCGCTTTGCCGAGCGCTTCGTCGATTACCTTGCTGACTTCTTCGACGCTGGTCGGGTTCGACACACGCTTGCCGTTGACGAACATCGTGGGCGTGCCGTCGACCGCGACTTCTTCACCCAGCTTGAGCTCGGCATCCACCGCGTCTTTGTACTTCTTGTCGTCGAGCGCCTTTTTGAACGCAGCCACGTTCAGGCCCACGTCCTTGGCGTAGCCCTCGAGCGATGCACGGTCGAGCTTCTTCTGGTTCTCGAACATCTTGTCGTGCAGCTCCCAGAACTTGCCTTGTTCGTGTGCCGCGAGCGAAGCCTCGGCCGAGATGTGTGCGTTCTCGTGGAACGAGAGCGGGTACTGACGGAACACGAACAGCACCTTGTCGCCGTACTTCTTTTTTAGGTCGGTGACGGTCGTTGCGGCGCGCGAGCAGTACGGGCACTGGAAGTCGGAGAACTCGACCACTGTGACCTTGGATTCCTTCGGGCCGTGTGCGGGCGGGTTGCCCTGCGTGAGCTTGGCCTGCACTTCGGTGCTGAGCGGCTTGTTCTTCTCTTCCTGCTTCTTCAAGCCGGCGAGAACTTCGTCGTACTTGCCGAGCATGCTCTCGCAGCGATCGGGCGTGAAGTTCTTGGTCGACGACTTCACCATCTCGCACGTCTGCGTGCCATCGCCGATGTCTTTGCACAGGCGCGTGGTGAGCTCGTCACACTTCTTACGCTTCTCGGCGAGCTTCTTGATGCTCACGTCGATGTTGGCGAGCGCGACCGTACAGGCTTCGGGCGTCAACAGCTCGAGCGAGCCCTTGAGGTCCGTGCACGTCTTCGATTGGTCGCTGGTTTCTTTGCAGATTTTCTCTGCGAACTGCTCGCAAGCCTTCGGGTCGGCGGCTGCTGGTGCGGCTTTTTTCTCGGCTTTATCGCAGCCGACCAACGCGCACAGCAAGCTGAGCGCGAGGATGGTGCGTGAGCGAAGCGGTAGGATCTGATCCACGGGCTTGTCCTTTGTCGAATCCGGACAGCATTCACGTAACCCGCCCGGAAGGCCACGCTCTCTTAGCAGTCATGCGCGGCATGGGAAAGGGGCCGAGGGTGGCTCGAATGACACGCTGTCACAGCGTGGGGGAGAATGGGCGCGAATGTGTGGTCCCCCTGTCGACCTCTCGTACGCGTGCCCGTGCCCGTACACGCTCTGTCTCTCGATCCGAGATCGCGTACGGGAACGGGCACGTTTACGGGAAGATGAGTTGCCGCGTGGAGCGGCGGTCAAACTAGCATTTGGAGCGTCGACAGTGTCTCGCTGAAGTCCGAACGCTCGTGCTCTTTCTGCAGGAGAAAGGCCTCGATTTCAGGGACCCTCGCGATGGCTTCATCGAGCCGCGGGTCGGTGCCTTCGCGGTACGCGCCGAGCAGCACGAGGTCGCGCTTGTCTTCGTACAAAGCGAGGTGCGTGCGCGCCTGGTCTGCCGCCGCAAGATGCTGCGGCGTCGCGAGCTTGGTCATGACGCGACTCAAGCTCTGCGTGACATCGACCGCGGGATGCCGACCGCGTGCTGCGAGCTTGCGGCTGAGCACGACGTGCCCGTCGAGTAACCCACGCAGCTCGTCGGCCACCGGCTCATCGAGGTCGTCGCCTTCGACGAGCACCGTGTAAAACGCGGTGATCGAGCCCGCTGCGCCGTTGCCCGCGCGCTCGAGCAAGCCGGGCAGTGCGGCGAACGCGCTCGGTGGATAGCCGCGGCGCACGGGCGCTTCACCGGTCGCGAGCCCGACCTCCCGCGCCGCGCGCGCAAAGCGCGTGACGCTGTCTACGAGCAGCAGCACGCGCTTGCCTTGATCGCGAAACGCTTCGGCGATCGTGGTGGCGACGTACGGGCACTTCATGCGCAAGAGCGCAGGCGCATCGCTGGTCGCGCACACCACGACGCTGCGCGCGCGGGCCTCGGGCGTCAGATGATCGCGCAAGAAGTCACCCAGCTCGCGGCCGCGCTCGCCGATCAAGCACAACACCACGACGTCGGCTTCGGTGCCCTGCGCGATCTGGCCGAGCAGCGTGGTCTTGCCGACGCCAGCTGCGGAGAACAGGCCCATGCGCTGCCCTTCCCCGACAGTGACGAATGCATCGAGCGCGCGCACACCGAGCGGCAGCGGTCGCCGGATCGGCCTGCGTTCCAAGGCATGTGGTGCGGCCCTGAGCACCGGCCGGAGCTCGCCCTCGAGCGCCGGGCCCTCGTCCATCGGCTCGCCGAGCCCGTTGAGCACGCGGCCCAGCAGATCGGCGCCGACGCGGATCTGCAGTGGGACCCCACGTGAGCGCACCGTGTCGTCAGGCCCTAGCCCGTCCGCCGCTCCGAGCGGCATCACCTTCACGCCGTCTGGATCGAAGCCGATGATCTCGCCGACCAGCTTGGGTTTGTCTTTGCGCGTGATCTCTACGAGCTCGCCGACGCGCGCGTCCGGTAGCTCGACGTGCAGAGCCAGGCCGACCACTGCGCGCAGCCGGCCCTGGATCTTCACCGTTTCATCCGCTTGCAACGCCTGAGACAGCCGTTCGAGATCGATGCTCATCGGGCCTCGCGTGTAGGTGTTTCAGTCGAACAGACTGCGCAACTTGTCCATGAAGCCCTGCTGCTGTGGGTGAGTGTCCTCGCCCATCTCTTTTGCGAGCTCTTCGAGCAGCTCGCGCTGCCGCGAGGTGAGCCGCGCGGGCACTTCGACGACGACCTTCACGAGCTCGTCGCCCTTACCGTAGCCGCCGAACACAGGCAGCCCTTTGCCGCGCAGGCGGAACAGCTTGCCTGACTGCGTGCCGGGCGGAAGTCGCATCTTCACCTTGCCCTCGAGCGTAGGGACTTCGAGGTTTGCGCCCAGCGCCGCTTGCGGAAAGCTCACCGGCACATCGCACAACACGTCCGCACCTTCGCGCCGGAACAGCGGATGCGGCTGCACTTTGACGTGCACGTGCAAGTCGCCGGCGTTGTTGCTGAGCTGCTCGCCCATGCCGCTGATCGTACGGACGGCACCGTCCTCCACGCCCGGTGGGATCTTCACCTTGAGCGTTTGGTGCTGCGGTGTGTTGCCCCGGCCGTTGCACACGGTGCAGCGGGCCTCGCGGCGCACGCCTGTCCCTTCGCAGGTCACGCACGGACGCGAGGTCGCGAAGAAGCCACGCTGGAAGCGCACCTCGCCGCGACCACGGCACGCCTGACACTCAGGCTGCGTGGTATTGGGCTCGGCGCGCGAGCCCGAGCAGTGCGGGCACAGCTCGTTGCGCTCGTAGTCGATCGTGCGCTCACAACCGAGCGCCGCTTGCTCGAACGTCAGCTCCAAGTTGTAGCGAAGGTCTTTGGGCTCGCGCGATGCGCCGCCGCGCCGCCCGAACATGTCGTCCAGGAAGCCTTCGAGCATCTGGCCGATCGCGCCCAGATCCGCGGGATCGAAGCCCGTCCCACCGCGCGCTGGATCGAACGCGGCGTGGCCGAGCTGGTCGTAACGACGACGCTTATCCGGATCGCTCAGCACTGCGTAGGCTTCGCTGACGGTCTTGAACTCCTCTTCAGCTTCGCGATTGTCCGGATTCTTGTCTGGGTGCAGCTTGATCGCGAGCTGCCGGTAGGCCCTCTTCAGGTCCTCCGGCGTTGCTGTGCGCCCTATGCCCAGCAGTTCGTAGTAATCGCGCTTCTCGGCGCTCACCATGACACTCGACTCATTCCGCTCCCGACAGGTGATTCCCGGACCGCACGGTCTACTACAACCGAGGGCAGCGAGGTAGTGATGGCGAACGGATGCCCGAGCAGCGCAGCTTCGTCGTGACCGGACCGAACGTGGCCGTGCGACTCGACCATTACCTGCGGGAGCGGGTTCCTGGGCTTAGTCGTCGGCAGCTGATGTCTTTGTTCCATGCGGGCCATGTGCGTGTGAATGGTCGCTTAGCGTCCAAGGGCGCGCGGGTCCAGTCGGGCGATCGCATCGAGCTCGACGGCATCCCTGCTGAGACAGGACCAGCCGCGGATTTCGACGCGCCGCTGAGTATCATCTACGAGGATCTGCAGCTGGTCGCGGTCGATAAGCCTGCTGGGATGCCCAGTCACGCGTTGCGCCTGGGTGAACGCGGGACTGTGGTCTCCGCGCTGCTCGCGCGCTATCCGGAGCTGCGTGGCGTTGGTTATCGCGAGCAAGAGTCTGGGCTTCTGCATCGGCTCGACGGCGACACGTCGGGTGTTCTTTTGGCCGCACGCGACCAGGCCACATTCGAGACGCTACGCGCGGCGCACGAGCGCGGCGAGTTTGAGAAGCGATACGTGGCACTGGTTCGGGGGAATCCCGCGCCGCAGGTGATGCGCGGGTATCTGCGGGCCGATCAGCGGACTGTGCGGGTTCGCAGGGAGGCGTTCGCCGAGGCCAAGGCTGTGGCGATGGAGCTGCTGTCGAGCGAGCGGTATGGCGACTTTGCGCTGGTGTGCGTGCGGCTTTCGCGCGCGGCACGGCATCAGGTCCGGGCGCTGCTTGCGGCGTGGGGGCATCCGATCGCGGGGGATGCGCAGTATGGGGGAGATAGCTTGCCCGGGTTAGCTCGGCATTTCCTGCACGCGAGTGAGCTGAGCTTTCCGTACCAAGGCGAACGCCTGCAGCTCCAAGCGGCGCTCCCTCAGGAGCTCACCAGTGTGCTCGACCGACTGCGAGACTGAATCGTCCACGTGAGTCTACGTGAGTCCACGTGAGTCCACGTCCACGTGACGTTACGTCCACGTGATCATGATCGTGAGCGTGGGCGACCCCGTGGAGGTGGCCGCTGGCGTGATCGGGAAAGAAAGGATGAAGTGGCTGTCCCTTGTGTAAACGTGGTCATCGAGAAGAAGCCACAAACGCGGTCAAAGCCGCAAAGCACAAAGGACAGCCATGGAACACATTGCCATCGATCTCGGGGGCCGGGACAGCCAGATCTGCATT
>Ga0209082_1000106_pt1 | contig 47131 bp, 28 predicted proteins | sample ColdCreekSource_FD_184127 | JGI IMG/M metagenome (GOLD analysis project Ga0209082, IMG submission 184127) | Groundwater microbial communities from Cold Creek, Nevada to study Microbial Dark Matter (Phase II) - Cold Creek Source (SPAdes) (version 3) | ecosystem: Environmental > Aquatic > Deep... | reverse complement strand
GGATCACATCTGCCGAACTGGACCGGATCAGGTCTGCCGAACTGAGCTGATCAGGTCTGCCGAACCGCGCTCGGATCACATAGGCCGACCTGTGACAGGGTGACGCCGTCGCTTCGTGGTCTTCCGCCGCGTAGAGCGGCGGCCCCATTGAAGCGGGGTCGAGACTGACCACCCATCGCGCCAACACAACGTCTTCCGCCGCGTAGAGCGGCGGCCCCATTGAAGCCTCGAGGTAGGGGTACGCCCTGCGGTTTTGTTCGGAGTCTTCCGCCGCGTAGAGCGGCGGCCCCATTGAAGCGCGCAGCGAAGAAATTCTAGCCTCGTGCGACGCGCTCGTCTTCCGCCGCGTAGAGCGGCGGCCCCATTGAAGCGCATCGAGAATGTGACCGTGGTGCAGGGCATGCACGGTCTTCCGCCGCGTAGAGCGGCGGCCCCATTGAAGCGGCATGATGGGTCCGCTCGGCGGCGCTACGTTCAACGTCTTCCGCCGCGTAGAGCGGCGGCCCCATTGAAGCAGATAGGGCAAAAAACGATCCGCGCAGCGCGTGATGTCTTCCGCCGCGTAGGGCGGCGGCCCCATTGAAGCGGCGCAATGCAGACGCGTTCAGCGAGCTGACCGCGGTCTTCCGCCGCGTAGAGCGGCGGCCCCATTGAAGCGTTTGCGGCCTCGACTCGTCGGCCTCGTCGTCGCTGGTCTTCCGCCGCGTAGAGCGGCGGCCCCATTGAAGCATCGATGTCGTTTGGGATGAGCATCCACGAACCATCCGTCTTCCGCCGCGTAGAGCGGCGGCCCCATTGAAGCATTGGTAAGTGGATGCAGATCGTAGGTTACGATCTGGTCTTCCGCCGCGTAGAGCGGCGGCCCCATTGAAGCTGGCAGCGCCTGATAGCAGGTGGCCACCCTGCAGCCGGTCTTCCGCCGCGTAGAGCGGCGGCCCCATTGAAGCCTGAGCGCTGCGCACGCCTGCCATTGGTCAGCCTCGCGTCTTCCGCCGCGTAGAGCGGCGGCCCCATTGAAGCCGCTGACTAAAGTGCGCCTTGAGCACTTCCTTTTCAATGTCTTCCGCCGCGTAGAGCGGCGGCCCCATTGAAGCTCGACACAACCGGGGCATCCCGTAGCGCGCGCATCCCCGTCTTCCGCCGCGTAGAGCGGCGGCCCCATTGAAGCGCCTTCATGGATTCAACAGAAGCACAAGCGCTATGCCCGTCTTCCGCCGCGTAGAGCGGCGGCCCCATTGAAGCTCGATGCTGGTCACGGCTGCGTCAGCCGCCGATGCTGTCTTCCGCCGCGTAGAGCGGCGGCCCCATTGAAGCGCTAGCACGACACGTTCCTCGCCATTCGCAAGCGCGCGGTCTTCCGCCGCGTAGAGCGGCGGCCCCATTGAAGCAGGTGGTGACAACGACCGTCGCCGCGGTTGTGTTCGGTCTTCCGCCGCGTAGAGCGGCGGCCCCATTGAAGCTACGGGTGTGGAAGATCGCATCGCTTTTCCGGAGATCTGTCTTCCGCCGCGTAGAGCGGCGGCCCCATTGAAGCACAAAGAAGCCGCGCGAGTAGAACTCAGCGCGGCGTGGTCTTCCGCCGCGTAGAGCGGCGGCCCCATTGAAGCTCTGAGGGTGGGTTATTCTGTCAGCTGCCTAAGCAGAGTCTTCCGCCGCGTAGAGCGGCGGCCCCATTGAAGCCTCTGTCCACCTCAAGAACTCGCATCGCTGGTGCAGGGTCTTCCGCCGCGTAGAGCGGCGGCCCCATTGAAGCGTTGCTGGTACGTTCGTCTTGCCTCCAAAGGCGCGGAGGTCTTCCTCCGCGTAGAGCGGCGGCCCCATTGAAGCGGCCTCGATAAGAACTCCAAACCATCTGTTACCCGCGAAGTCTTCCGCCGCGTAGAGCGGCGGCCCCATTGAAGCGTTGCTGGTACGTTCGTCTTGCCTCCAAAGGCGCGGAGGTCTTCCGCCGCGTAGAGCGGCGGCCCCATTGAAGCCTCAGCCAGTGCCGCCGCTTCGTCTGCCTTGGCCTGGGTCTTCCGCCGCGTAGAGCGGCGGCCCCATTGAAGCTTCTCAGCGCGGAGGCCCACGGTGGGAAGCTCGTCCGGTCTTCCGCCGCGTAGAGCGGCGGCCCCATTGAAGCGAGATCGAAGAGTTGATGAACATGGAGGAGCGCTATGGTCTTCCGCCGCGTAGAGCGGCGGCCCCATTGAAGCACGAGTACACACGCGGGACGCTGACGGTCACGTTCGAGTCTTCCGCCGCGTAGAGCGGCGGCCCCATTGAAGCAAGCTCGCGCGCCGTCTCGGCCAGTCTGTGGGCCAGTGTCTTCCGCCGCGTAGAGCGGCGGCCCCATTGAAGCGACGTGCCCGTGGTCTCGATGACTTGCTGCTGCTTCGTCTTCCGCCGCGTAGAGCGGCGGCCCCATTGAAGCGTCTCATGCGGGGCGAGCGACGACGAGAGGCCGATGGTCTTCCGCCGCGTAGAGCGGCGGCCCCATTGAAGCCGGCACGTCGAAAGCCCAACCCGCCCGCACCATCTCGTCTTCCGCCGCGTAGAGCGGCGGCCCCATTGAAGCCACGTTGCAGGTTGCTCTTGTGCTCGTCGGCGCGACGTGTCTTCCGCCGCGTAGAGCGGCGGCCCCATTGAAGCGTCGGTGAAACCGATCTGTCACGCGAGATGGTGCGGTCTTCCGCCGCGTAGAGCGGCGGCCCCATTGAAGCCGTCGCCACCAAGCCGCGACACGTGACAGCCGTGCTTGTCTTCCGCCGCGTAGAGCGGCGGCCCCATTGAAGCAAGTTTGAATTTCGCTGGGTCACCCGCTGGGTAGGCGTCTTCCGCCGCGTAGAGCGGCGGCCCCATTGAAGCTGCGGTGTTGCAGCGTAGTAGTCCCGTGCTCTCTGACGTCTTCCGCCGCGTAGAGCGGCGGCCCCATTGAAGCCCATGCGGGAAGCATCGGCCCGATGGGAAGGGTGTTGGTCTTCCGCCGCGTAGAGCGGCGGCCCCATTGAAGCGCGAGCACAGCGGGCTGACCAGCCGTGGGCGTTGGCGGGTCTTCCGCCGCGTAGAGCGGCGGCCCCATTGAAGCTCGCGAGCAGGCCGCAGCGAAGCGCAGAGATCGGACGGTCTTCCGCCGCGTAGAGCGGCGGCCCCATTGAAGCCGTCAGGACCAGGAGCGTCAGCAAGCGCTGGCGAGCGTCTTCCGCCGCGTAGAGCGGCGGCCCCATTGAAGCTTCGACGGCCAGCCGAGCGATGAACATTCTGCTCCTGGTCTTCCGCCGCGTAGAGCGGCGGCCCCATTGAAGCAGGAGCGAAAGCACATCAAACTCATACCGCTTATGCAGTCTTCCGCCGCGTAGAGCGGCGGCCCCATTGAAGCTACCACTGGCCGGTGGTGACCACTTCGGTGTGGTTCGTCTTCCGCCGCGTAGAGCGGCGGCCCCATTGAAGCAGCCATGAGGGGGTAGTCCTTTCCACCTTGGGAGGCCGTCTTCCGCCGCGTAGAGCGGCGGCCCCATTGAAGCCACATAGTCGCCGTCGCTGCAGGCAAGCAGCACATAGGTCTTCCGCCGCGTAGAGCGGCGGCCCCATTGAAGCAACGTGCAGTAGCAAGCCCACGTACCGCTACCAGCTGGTCTTCCGCCGCGTAGAGCGGCGGCCCCATTGAAGCACGATCACGAGCGCCAAGACGGGCACGCGCTTCACCTAGTCTTCCGCCGCGTAGAGCGGCGGCCCCATTGAAGCCTGTTGTTCGAGCTGACGCTTCGCTGCGCGTGCCTGTCTTCCGCCGCGTAGAGCGGCGGCCCCATTGAAGCCATCGTTTGTAGGTGCGCGATCACGCGCGGTATATCAGTCTTCCGCCGCGTAGAGCGGCGGCCCCATTGAAGTGTCTCTTCGAGGCGCTTGTTGAGCGCTTCCATTGGCGCGTCTTCCGCCGCGTAGAGCGGCGGCCCCATTGAAGTATCGTGACGCTCGAGCAACACGCACAGCTCAATGACGTCTTCCGCCGCGTAGAGCGGCGGCCCCATTGAAGCGAGCTGGTACGCGCGCTCGTCCGCCCAGCGCACCTCCGTCTTCCGCCGCGTAGAGCGGCGGCCCCATTGAAGCCTGGAAGCAGATTGAGCGGCAGCAACAGACCCTGGTTGAGTCTTCCGCCGCGTAGAGCGGCGGCCCCATTGAAGCTCGTAGTCGGCCGCCGTCAGCTTCACGGACTTGCCGGGTCTTCCGCCGCGTAGAGCGGCGGCCCCATTGAAGCCTGCCGTCGCCGCGTTCACAGCTTGCGTACGTGCGCGGTCTTCCGCCGCGTAGAGCGGCGGCCCCATTGAAGCCGGTAGATGTGCGCCCCTGGGTCTCGCAAAGATCGTGAAGCACTGCCGAGACGTTCGCACCGTCGCCTTGCATGCGCAGCTCAGAGCGGTAGCTGTAGCCACGCATCGCGACCGGATTTGGGTCGAGGAAGAGGATCGCGCCCAACCACTTTTGCAGGGCGATAGTGGCCATCGGGATGAGCCTTTGTGAATGCACGTGTGTAGCGCCGAAGCGTGCAGGAGACACCAGTTGCACGAACACCGCTTGTTGGTCGGCGCAAAAGATCTGGGGCTTGTTCCTACCCTTTGCAAAGTTGTTGTACTCAACGGTGATTTGGTTGCTGTGCTCCCCGGCCGCCGCGACGACCTGATACAGGGGAATGGCTATCTCGGACGCCTTCAGGGTCTCCTTGACTATTCGGATCCCGCTGGGCGTCTGTCCGATGCTCATATCTAGTTCGCCAGTGTCCGCATGTAGTCCAAGCGCCTTCCACTCCCTACTCGCTGTACGTCGAGGACGCGTGCCGCGCGGGCTGATACGATCGGCCCAACACGGTCGCGGGTACATGACACGTGAGACTGCAATCAAGCTCTCCGACGTGCTGCAAGGCACGAGCGGCTACGCTCGCCTCGAAGAGCTCATCCCTGGGCTCATCTATGTGTACGACTTGGTCGAGCGGCGCAATGTGTTCGCAAACCGGTCCATGGCAGAGCTCCTGGGTTATTCGGCAGAGCAGGTGGCGGGCCTGGGCGATCAGTTGTTGCAGACTGTCATACACCCTGACGACCTGGAACCTGCGCGCGAGCATCACGCGCGCATGCTCGAGGCGCGCACGGGCGAGGTCATCGAACACGAGTATCGAGTGCGTGGCGGCGACGGCGACTGGCACTGGTTGCACTCCTGGGAGGTGATCCTGCGGAGCGACGCGCAGGGTGTTCCACGCCAGCTGATCGGCATCGCGCAAGACGTCAGCGGTCGCGTACAGGTCGAGCAGGAGTTGCGCGAGAGCCGGCGACAACACGCGGAGTCCGAGCAGCGTTTCCGCTCCATCGCCGAGAACCCGTACGACTTCGTCGTCGTCATCGATCGCGACTACAAATATGTGTACGTCAATTTCGGTGCGCCGGGCGTGCAAGTGGACGAGCTGATCGGCAAGAAAGGCCCGTGCGACTTCGTGTCGCCGCGCGAGCAACCGGCGATGATCGCGGTGTTTGAATCTGTGTTCGAACATGGACGCCCCACGACGTACGAGGTCTACGTCGAGCTTCTGGACAAGTGGTACCACAACCTGGTCGGCCCGATCCGTGACGGCGGTGTCGTCACGCAGGTCTCGATCCTGACGCGTGACATCACCAGCGAAAAGAAGGCGCAAGCACAAGCGAAAGAAGCCGAGCAACAGCTGCGCCGCATGGAAGCGAAGCTCGCGCAGGGCGCCAAGATCGAGGCGGTGGGTCAGCTGGCTGGCGGAATCGCACATGACTTCAACAACCTGTTGATGGGCATCGGTGGCTTGGTCGAGCTCTTGACGGCTCAGCTCGAAAACCACGAGGCCCTGCCTGATGTGCTCGAGCTGCGGGATGCGGTGCAGCGTGGAGCGGCGCTCACCCGGCAGCTGCTCGCCTTCAACCGCCAACAGCCGATCACGCTGACGTTGCTCAGCCTGAACAGCGTGCTGGACACAAGCGCGCGCATGCTACGACGTTTGATCGGCCCCGACATCGAGCTCGTGCTGGACTGCGGCGACGCAGAGCTGTGCGTGCGCGCGGACCCGAACCAACTCGACCAAGTGTTGATGAACCTCGCGCTGAACGCGCGCGATGCTATTGTCGGTGGCGGCGTGCTTACACTCGAGCTGACGCGGGTTGCTCTGGATGAGCTCAGGCAGCTCGAGCACCCCACCGCACGGTTGGGCGAGTACGCGCGACTGTCCGTGTCCGATACCGGGCAAGGCATGGACGAAGCTACGCTGGGCCGGATTTTTGAGCCGTTTTTCACGACCAAACCACCTGGCGCAGGCACCGGCCTCGGCTTGGCGATGGTCCACAGCATCGTCAGCAAATCAGGCGGATTCGTCGAAGCGCGATCGCGCCCCGCGTTCGGGTCGACCTTCGAAGTATGGCTGCCGCTCGCGCCCGGTAAGTTATCGGCTGGGAAAACACAGGAAGTACTGCGGCCACGTGGCAGCGAGGTCGTGTTTGTCGTCGAGGATGAAGCGCGCGTGCTGCGCTCGACGACCCGAATGCTGGAGCGCCTCGGCTACATCGTGGTCACGGCCACGCGTGCCGAAGAGGCGCTCGAGCGAGTCCGCAGCGGGACTCACTTCGACCTGTTGTTGACCGACGTGTTGCTGCCCGGCATGACCGGCCACGACTTGTTCCGCCAACTCTCAGCGACGCTCGGTCACGTGGCAGTCGTCTTCATGTCCGGCTACACCGACAACGTGCTCGCCGATAACGGCCTCGCAGACGCGGGCGCAGCGTTTCTGCCGAAGCCGTTCAGCTGGGACGAGCTAGCGTTGAAGGTGCGCGCTGCGCTCGACACGCAGGGCAGCACACACGCGACGCCCGCTCGCTAAGCCCGCGGGAAATCGCAAGCCATCGATGGGAGCACCGCCTTGCCCGGTGCGGTGTCGGTGTGAACGAGCAGGTGAAGTCTTCAGGCCCTCGCGACGCGCATCGACAGTCGACGTGAGGGGCGCGGCGTCCACCTCGTCATCGTTGGCGACATTCGTGAGCCAGGCGCGATCCTCCGTGCTCGCTCCGTTCGTGAGCCGGCTCGTGTCGCAGGTGGACACCAGCAGGAGCCAGCCGTCATGGCCTGCCCTCTGCGAGCATAGGGAAGGACGGCAGTCTCGCCGTGTCGACGTTCGCGAGGGCGAGCGCGGAGGTCCAGAGCTTGTCGAGGACGGCTTCGGACACGCGCTCGAAGCCGTGAGCGAGGATCGAGCGATTGCGCGCGACGAGGGGCGACCTGATCCCGCTCAGTCCGGCGTCCTGGAACTTCGTGCCGACCGGATCGCCGAGAGCTGCGAGCAGCGCGTAGTCGTCTTGAAGACCGAGCGCGACGACGCCGTCGTTCGCCCTGGCCGCGTCGTCTCAAAGCGAGCTCCAATTGTCCTGAACATCCTACCCGAGTAGGATATCGCCCATGTCCGTTGCCAAGCTGAGCGTCACGATAGAGGAGTCAGACCTTGCGTGGGTCAAGGCCGAGGCGAAGCGTTTGAAACTCAGTGTCTCGGCCGTGATCGGTGACGCCGTGGCTCAAAAGCGCGCATTGCGCGCGCAACGCGCTTATCTCAAGCGCGCCGGCCGCGTCGACGAACGCGAGTTGCGTCGAGTGCTTGAAGAGCTCGGACAGTGACCGGGGTGACCTTCGACACCGGTGCGTTGATCGGTCTCGAACGCAGGACCGAGCGCATGAAGGCAGTCCTCGCGCACATCGCGCATCGTCAACTCCCGTGACAATTCCTGCGGTTGTCGTCGCAGAGTGGTATCGCGGGCAACGGGATTCTAAGCAGCTCTTGGCACTCGCCAAGTATATCGAGCCGACGACCCATGCTTTAGCGGAGCTTGCGGGCAGGGCGCTCAAAGCAACCGGGGGAAGCAACGCGGTTCACGCGATCGTGATGGCATCCGCCGCCGGCCGAGGCGACGTGGTGTACACCGCGGACCTCGATGACCTTTCGCGGCTCTGCAACGTGTTTCCAAACATCCGCGTTTTTCACGTGTAGCCGACGTGGTTGATTGCGCAGGCGGCTGGCGCGTAATCGAAGCAAGCAGCCTTTTGTGTGGAGCGACCTCGGAACCGGCAGTAGTGCTAGAGAGCGCCTTACTCAGCTACGTTGCGAGGGCGGCCACTGCATCCATCTGCTCATGCTCGAATGCCATCGCAAAGTCGTTCAGCTCGGCGGGTCGCAGACCTACTTCAGGGCTTGTCGCAACTTGGCGCCAGCTCGACACGGCGGCATGCACTTCTTTCAGCACGGCCAGAGCTCGAGCGTTGCCCAACGCAAAGTAGTCGCTGCGAGCGAGCAGCATTTGCACGTCGGTGATGGGCCCGTCTTGTTCGGATAGCCATGTTTTAGATTCACGATGTTTATCCGGAAAAGGGTTGAGGTCGAACGCGGGCGCCAAGCGCCACAATCCGTGGTCTACGTGGAGAAATCCGTGGTTTTGAAGATGGTCGTCGACGTTCGTGATCAGTAGGTTGAAAGCTAGACGCCGCCAGAGTTGTTGTATGTCCGGCGTTGGGTCATGCCCGCTTGCACGAAGGGCGTCGACGATCTCGGTGTAGCTACGATCGTCGTTGCGCGAAGCCTGCAGTAGCGTGGCCGCCGATTGATAAGGAATTCGCGCGCCGCTGCGGTCTCGGTCGAAGCGGCGGATGACGGCCACCGGTACGTCATCGAGGAGCACGATGCGCGCTGGGACCACATCTATCCCTGCCTGCGAGGCAAGACGGAGGGCAAGTACCTCGCCACGCGTCACGCTGCGGGCGTCTGCGACGCTTGGAAATTTACCGATGGCCAGCCGCCCGTCCTCGTCCACAATTGTGCACTTGGGTCGCATGCCACCCAACGAAGTGCCTCTGCCCTGCAAGTAGTGGAGATCTGCGGCCGATTCTTCTCCCCGTTCTACTGCCCGGCTGGCTTCGAAGATTCGTTGCAGTTCGATCAAGGGCGGCGTGCTGCGCCATCCGTCGGGCGCCGTTCGATGGTAGCGCCCATCTGCGTCGCGCAAGCGCAGTGCACCGACGCGACTGAAGTCATCGACCGCAAGCAGATAGTCGATCTCCGTCAGCGCGTGCAGCTGCGGATCCTGCTTGCGACGCTTGGCATGATCGCGCGCGATGACTCGGCGGCCCCATGCGTCCGGAGCCGTATCGGCGAGGGCACCGTGGAAGACCGCATCATTCGCTGCGGCGGCCTTGTGAGACTGGTAGCCCAACATAAGCTGCAGGTCGGCCGAGACGTTGAACCGCTCAGGATTCGCGAGCCAAGCTTCATCGTAGGCAATGACGCTGTTCTCGCGTCTGCCATGCTGCGTGTAGATCAGCGAGCCGATCGGTCTGCCCGCTTTGCCGAGGCAGAGCTGAACTTGTCGGCGGATCGACGTCGCGGTTGCTTTTCTCACAGTGCTCCTGATGGGTTGCGCTTTTTGCGCACGCGCTGCGGCAGCTGCTCGTCCATCAGGGTGAGGCCGATGTCATCGTTCGCAGTGTCCAGTAACTGTTCCAGCGCACTGATCTCGCCGAAGACATGCAGCGCGCGCGCGAAGAAGTGGATGGGCACCCGGACGTCGCCTTTCTCCATCCGCCGGATCGTTGACAGCGACGCACCCATACGCTCGGCCAACGATGCTTGGGAGATGTGACGCCGCCGGCGGGCGAGAGACAAATCTCTCCCAAGCTTGCGGATGGCGCGATCGACAGGTAGGGGAAGTCGCAGGTCCGCCATAAACATTCTCAATAGGCTGCTAGTTGAGTCTAAAAGTCCCTATAGGAACCATTGTTGCGTTGGCGGTATGGCCTGTCAATCATCGTTCTGTACGAGTCGCTTATCGGACTTAATCGTTCCTATTGGAACATTTAAGCCTGTTTCGCTTTGACGAGAGGAACCTTCCCGTTGTAGCCCGCAGAGAACACCACACCCGAGGGACTCTTGACGGAGCACCCGCTGCGCTGGTCACGGGTGACTTCGCAGAAGGGCGGCAGCGCAGCTCCGGCGGCTACGTTGCGAGGGCCCTGCCGCGGGTCTTCTTCGTGGTTGATCGCCGCAGCGACGCGTTCTGCTTGCGTTTGGGTGCCACGGGCGCGGGCTTTGCTTTTTTGTTGTTTCTTGTGGCCGATTTTTTCAGCACCACAGGCGCGTCGTCCAAGTCGATGCCGAACACCGAAGCGACCGCGCTGCTCGCGATGCGTTTTCTGCCGCTGCCCTCGGAGCCCGCGCTGGCGAGCACGTTCGCTGAATGGGCGCCCGCCAGCAGCTCGGCCTGGTCCAGTTGACGCAGCACGAAGAAGAGCTCGGGAGCTTGGTCTAGGCGCGCGCCTACACCATACAGCGCGGCCGCAACGTGCTTGCACATGTACGCGCCATCAGGACATGAACACTTCAGCGAGATCTCGCTGGGCGCTGGGAACACACCCGTTTGCGCGTGGGTGAGGACCGCGAGAACCTCAGCGGAGAGCTCGCCACGCAGCAGGCCGATCAATGAGCCGATCCTGCCGGCACACGCCGCAATGATCTTCTTCCAGCGCGGCGTCGCGAGCTTGGTGAAGCGGATCGTCACGGTATACAGCGCACTGCCTGCGACGTACGCCTCGACTTTGCCTTGGCTGATGTGCAGATCGAGCACCGAACCATTGCGCGCGTACGTGCGTCCGCGCGGCAAGCGGTTCGCGAAATCGCTGTGCGCCTCGAGCTGTTCGCACCAAGCTTTGCCCCAAAAGCTCGTGGCGATGTGCCTGCCTTCGATCAGCACGGGCGCGAGCGTGCGGCCTGCTTTCTTTGCCAATCTTTGCAGCTCGCGTCGCCCGTTGGCCAGCCGCTGTGCCACGGGCACATAGGGAGCGAAATCGCCGTAACCGCCACGACCGTACGCCATTGCTGTGCTCCTTACGACTCGGTGGCGGCGCGCGTAAGGTCGAGCGCCACCAGCGCGAGCAACTGATCATCCTTCAGCTCGGTCAGCAGGGACTCCGCCCCGCCGCCGCTCGACATGATGCTCTCCGCGACGACCTTTTTGCCATCGATCAGCGCGTCGATTCGTTCTTCGATGGTGCCGCGGCAGATCAGCTTGTGAACCAGCACGTTGCGTCGCTGCCCGATGCGAAAGGCACGATCCGTCGCCTGGTTCTCGACCGCAGGGTTCCACCAGCGGTCGAAGTGCACTACGTGCGAGGCCGCGGTCAGGTTGAGGCCCGTGCCGCCCGCTTTGAGCGAGAGCACGAAGAAGGGCGCCTGATCGTCAGCTTGGAAACGCGAGACGAGCGCGCTGCGCTCCTTGACGGGAGTGCCCCCGTGCAACACGAGACCCGGGCGACCAAACACTTGCTCGAGGAACGCTGCGAGCGGTCCGGTGGCTTCGCGAAACTGCGTGAATACGAGCACTTTCTCCTGACGTGCGGCGATGTCTTCGCACAGCTCGCGCAGACGCTGCAGCTTGCCGCTCTCCGCTTCGCTCCAGGCGCCATCGCGCAGCCAGTGCGCCGGATGATTGCAGATCTGCTTGAAGCGCAGCAGGAACGCCAAGACGACGCCGCGCCGCTTCATGCCTTCTTTGGCAGCGCGTAGCTCGACCGCCAAGTCCTCGACCGCGCGCTGGTAGAGCGCCGCCTGTGCCCGAGCGAGGCCACAGAATGCTTTCAGCTCTGTTTTTTCCGGTAGATCCGCGACCACGCGTTTGTCGGTCTTGAGCCGGCGCAAGAGATACGGCTGTACCAACCGGCGAAGCGGCGCGTACGGCTCGCTCGGTCGCGCGGCGAGCTTCTTGGTGAACGCCGAGAACTGTTTGGCCGAGCCGAGCAGCCCCGGATCGAGAAAGTCGAAGAGCGACCACAGATCTCCAAGGCGATTTTCGACCGGCGTGCCACTCAACGCGATCCGACTGCGTGCGCGCAGCGCTTTGACCGCGCGCGTCTGGCGTGCACCGGGATTCTTGATCGCTTGAGCCTCATCGAGCACGAGCAGTGACCAGTCGCGTTCGGCGATCCACGACACGCGCGCTGCCGTGGCGTAGGTGGTGAGCACCACGTCGATGTCGCGCAGCCGGATCGCGGGCAACTCCGCCAGTTCTTTGGCAGGCATGGCTGAGGCGTGCGCGACCAACAGGCGCAGCGAGGGTGCGAAGCGAGCCGCCTCCGTCTGCCAGTTGCCGAGCAACGACGCAGGCACAACCAAGAGGTGCGGCGCGAGCGGTGAGCTGCTTTTACGCGCCTCGCGCTGTTCGACCAGCATGAGCGCGAGCACTTGAATGGTCTTTCCCAGCCCCATGTCGTCGGCCAAACAGACGCCGAGCCGCAGCTGCGATGCAAACCGCAACCACTTCACGCCCGTTTGCTGGTACGGGCGCAGCGCGGCGTGCAGCGCGTCCCCTGGATCGGCGTCGGCGAGACCGTCCGGCCCGCGCAATCCCGCCAGGGTTTGATTGAGCCACGCACCGGCCTCTACGCGCGTCCATGCCCACGACGCGGTGGCGTCGACAGGTGTCTTGTCTTCGACCACTGGCGCGCCGGCCAGCAGGCGCATCCCTGCTAGGAACGACACGCCATCTCGACCCGCGTCCTTCTGCACCCGTTTCCAGTGCGCGAGCACGTCGCGCAGCTTGTCGCGGTCGAGCTCGACCCACTTGCCGCGCACCAGCGCCAGGCTCTCTTGGCGCGCGAGCAGGTCGCGTAGTTCCACAGCGCTGAGCGGCTGGCCACCGAGCATGACATCGACGTTGAAGTCGAGCATCGCTCCCGCGTTGAGCGTACCCGCCCCCGGAGCCTTCCCCCCGATAGTCACCTGCACCTCAGGTCGGGGCGGCCGGCGCGCGCGCCACCAGTCAGGCACGCGCACGATGACGCCTGCGGCCTCTAACGCTGGGATCTCGCGTAGAAAGCGGTGCGCCTCGGCCGGCGACCACGCCATCGGGTGGTACAAGTCGCCGTCGTCGAGCAGCTGCTTCACGAACGCGCTGTGCTCGGCGGCGCGTTGCACCGGAACCAACAGCGACAGCAGCGCTGCTTTGTCTGCGCGCGCGGAGGAGTCGGCGAGCGCACGTGACAGCGGCGCATGCGCCACCTTGCCCTTGGCAGTCGTGCGCGTGGCATAGGTGGCTAGGAACGCGAAGGGCAGCTCGGGGTCTGACGGGTTCTCCGCCAGGTGAAAGCACACCTTGCCGACGACGTTCCAGGCTGAGCCATAGCTGCGCAACCACTCCTGTACGCTAGCGCGCGAAGAACCTAACTCTTCGCGATACGCGCTCGCCGCGCCGTTCCACCAAGCGCGCAGCACGTCGGTGCTGACGTATTCCGCGCCGAGCATCGGCGGAACCGACTGCAGCAAGGCTGCGAGGTCATCGTCGCTCGCTGCGGGCGCGGCGTGCTCGCGCTTGTGGTCGAGGTCCGGGTCCGCGCATAGCCGGGTGATGAACCGCTTTGCTAAGTCGCGCACCAGACTGAGCGACGGCGCGAGCGCGCTGTCGACATGCGCGAGGCCGAGCAGCAGCACGGCGTGACCCTCTCCGCGCGCCATCGCGCTGCGCAGTCGAGCTCGCGCCGCGGCGTCGAGCCCATCATCCTCGCTCGCTTCGTCATCCGTCTGCGCGCTGATGACCAGGTGGCCCGCCGGGGTCACATGCGCCGCGAGCGCGGTGTTCGAGTCCGTTTCCACGACCGGAGGTTCTATCCCATGCTGCGTGCCCATGGGGGCACTTCAACGCTGCCAAAGACGGCAAAAGCAGGTGATCGCGCTGTGCACGCTCAGTTTCGCCGAGTCGCTGCGCGGGTGTCCGGACGCATGGGATCGCTTTCGTGTGGCTTGCAGCTCTCTGTCTCCCGAGCCCAAGCCCGCAGGGACGCGCCACCAGTCCTCCGCGATCGGTTTGCGAGTCATGCCGGAATGAGACGATCGCTTTCAGCGCGCGCTCGAACCGATCTCCCAGATCGGTTCCGCGCGTGCCTTCCAAGCGCTCAGAACCGGCGCTGCTGGCAGCTGACCTTACATGCCAGGTCGTCAGTGGCTCCGGCGCTCGCTGAGTCACGCGTCTTGTGTTACGGGCGCGCAATGCTGAGTTGGCTTCGTACGCTCCTGTCGCGAGCTCCCGCGTCTGGGCCCACGGAGGGCCGTCCGTCCTGGGCCGATGAGCTGCTCGAGGGCGTGCACAAGCAGGGCCGAGCGACCGTCAAGCAGAGCGCGCGGCTGGAGGCAGCGCTCGCAGAACAAGCTGCGCTGATCACACAGTTGAGCCAGAAACTGGAGCGTGCAGCAGCGCGCGAACACGAGCCGGATGTACGCAGCCTGGCGCTGCGATTTGCGCCGCTGTTCGATGCGCTGGATGCACTCGACGAAGCCGCTCGTTTGGCCACCGAGCCGCATCTCGCAACCGGGCTCGCGCTCGTCAGGCAGCGCGTGCAGAGTTTCTGTGAACAGTCTGGCTTTCGGCGCACAGAGGCAACCGGGCGCGCGTTGGACCCCCGCCTGTGCCGGATCGTCGGCACAGAGTCGCGGGCGGGCGTGGCGACTGGCACGGTGTTGAGCGTGGTGCGGGCGGCGATCCTGCACACGGATCGTCTCGTCCGCGAGGGAGAGGTGATCGTCGCGAGCTCGATGCAGACGGCGCACCAAGCAGTGGAGGGCGAAGATGAGCGCATGGGGAATTGATCTCGGCACGACGAACTCGTGCATCAGCCGCATCGTGAACGGCGTGCCTGTCGCTGTGCCTGTCGCAGGCGAGTCCATCGTTCCTTCGATCGTGCTATTCGCGCCGGATCGCGTGATCGTAGGGCGTGAAGCGCGCAACCTCGAGCTGAGTATGCCGGAGCGCACAGTGCGTTCTGTCAAGCGGCGCATGGGTGGTCGCGGGCCGGACTACGAGATCGACGGGCGCAAGCTCGGTCCCGAAGAGGTCTCGGCGGAGATCTTGCGCGCGCTCAAGCTCGGCGCAGAGCAGTCCAGCGGCGAGTCCATCAAGGACATCGTAATCACCGTCCCTGCCTACTTCGACGACGCGCAGCGACGGGCGACGCTGCGAGCCGGTGAGCTAGCCGGCATGAACGTGCTGCGCTTGTTGAACGAGCCGACCAGCGCATCGCTCGTCTACGACCGGGTCGGTGCGGGCGGCGCCTCGGCTGATGACGAGCACGCAGCGCGCCCGGAGATCGTGCTGATCTACGATCTCGGCGGCGGCACCTTCGATGTCTCGGTGCTCGAGATCTTCGGCGACGTGCGCGAGGTGCGAGCGACGACGGGCGACACCCAGCTCGGCGGCGACGACTTCGATGAGTTGCTGTTTCGACGCTTCGCGGATCACCTCGAGCATGAGCGCGGCGTAGACGTGCAGAGCGATGCGAGCGCACGCGCCAAGCTGCGCGCGCTCGCCGAGCAGACAAAGATCGCGCTCTCGAGCAAGCTCGAGGTGCACGTGAGCAGCGAGTTCGTGACGGTGGATGCGGCCGGCGCACCAGTGCATTTGCAGCTCCGCGTGACCCGCAACGAGCTCGACGCGCTGGTTGAGCCGCTCTTGCGCGCGACGATCGACCTGGCGCGGCGCGCGCTGGATGAAGCGCGGCTCGATGGGCAGACCTTGTCTCGCATCTGCCTGGTCGGCGGGTCGACGCGCATGCCGCTCGTGCGCAGCCTGCTCGCAGCGGCCTTCGACGCGCAGGTGCATGAGGAGGTGGACCCGGATCTCGCGGTCGGACTTGGCGCGGCAGTGAATGCAGCCATGCTCTTGGGTCTGCCCGTGGAGCGCGTGCTGGTCGACGTGTCTGCGCACACCCTCGGTTTGCGCGTACTCAGTGAAGACGACGTGCCTTGGGCGGAACCGGACAGCTGTGCTGCGGTGCTGCGGCGCAACACTGTCCTGCCCTGCGTGCGCTCCCGCGAGTTTTACACGTCGCAGGAAGACCAGAAAGCCATGCTGGTCGACGTGTTTCAGGGAGAGAGCGCGCGCTGCTCCGAGAATAGGGAGATCGGGACCTTTCGCATGGACCTCGAGCCGCGCCCGCGGGGCTCGGCGGTGCGTGTGGAGCTGAGCTACGATCTCGACGGGGTGATACGAGTGACTGCGTCGCAACCTGGCACCTCGCGCGAGAAAAGCGTCGATATGCAGCTCGCAGACAAGAGCGCTTCCGCCCCTGGGACAGACAGCGCGGTGGTTCGCAAGGCCAGGCTCGTGCTTTCGACCCTGCAGCCTGAGCCGCGTATGGCGCTGTCAGAGCTGCTCGCAAGCTACGAGCGCGCGAGTTCGGCTGATCGCCCTGAGCATGAAGATGCGTTGCTGGATTTCATGCTGGAGCTCGAGGACGACGGCCAGCGCGACGACCAGGAAGATCAGGAAGATGACGAGGACGAGGAAGGTTGAGCCATGGGCCGTCCAGACAAACAGAGTCGGCTTCTGGCGCGATCACGCTCGAGCTTGCAGACGCTGCTCGACAGGCGACGCTTCGCTGAGGCCGCAGACGCTTGGCTGAGCCTGCCCAGCGCAGAGCGAGGTTCGGCGCTTGACGTCGTTGTGGCTGGCGCACAGGTCGAGATCGACCAAGCGTTCACGCAACGCTCACAGTCCAGCTTGGTCGTCTGGGTGACGCGGGCGGAGCGCGAGCCCCGTCTGGCGGCCGCGCTGAACGAGCGCGCTCGCTTTGCGCTGTTTGCGGCAGCGCTAAGGGCGCGCATGTGGCCACAGGCTGAGCGTCTTTGGGCCGCTTTGCGCTTGGGTCTACAAGGGCAAGCGGAGTTCACCGGCCCGTTCCTCGCTGCCATCGACGCGGTAGTTAACACGCGTGGCGCTCCTGACCCCGTGGTGGTGCACGACCTGCTCTCACAGGACACGCGGCTTGGGCACGATGTCGTGCGGCCGCGCATCCACCACGCAGCACCGCGAGAGCTCGAAGAGGTGGAGCCCGCATGCCTAGCGTGCTTCGGCTCCGAGCGGTGGTCGCGTTTTCGAGAGGTCGTCACAAGTTGGTTGCACCAGGCTGGCCCCGAAGTGTCGCAGGCGCTGCGCTCGCTGAGCATGGAGCTGTCAGAGCGCGAGCTCCTGCTACGGGCGCGCGCGGGCACCGCCGATGCCTCCGAGGTGGCGCGGTTCATGGCGACGTGTGCGCTCGACGCGGGCGCGCCTGCAGAGCTCGAGCCGCAGATAGCCCAGTGTCTACGTGTCAGCGCGCGCGTCGCGTCTAGCCCAGGTGCTGCCGCCAAGAGCTGCGAGGCGCTCGCGGCCGTAGCAACCGCTGCGCTGCGCTACCCCGCGCTACACGGATTCATCGCCGAGAGCCTGCTTGCAGTCCAGGTCGATGCCCTTGGCTCCGCGACGCGCCGCGAGTTGCTGCGTATCGCTATCGCCGCAGACGATAGCCCGGCTGTGCTGGTGAGAGTTGCGATCGAGCTCCATGTCCACCAGCTCCACGCACCGGAGGAGGGCGATTGCCCCGGATGGTACGCCGCGGCATTCGAAGCCGCGCTCACGACGCCCAACGTGCTGGCGGCGGAGCTGTCGAAGTCGGTGGCCAACGCCGAGATGTCTCAGCGCGCCAACCCGTGCGCCGAGCCCTGTCATGCCTTGCTCGAGGTCCTGCCCGTTCCTCTGGCCGTGGCAGCGGTCGACCGGCTCTGGGATCACGTCAGCGAGGCGCTGAGGGTGCGGCTGGGCCAGGTCTCCGAGTTGCTGCTAGATCGCATGCGGGCACCCGCGCTTGACCCAGCCGACCTTGAGCCCGCTGACTTACGTCGCCTGCTCGCCGGCTCCGAGCTTGAAGATACGCCTGACGCAGCGCTGAAGGCCGTGCTGAGCACACGCCTAGGCCGGCAGCTGCTCGAAGAGCTCACGGAAGAAGAGAGCGTTGTGGTTGCACCCATCGCGCACGCCTATGATGCCGAGGCGCATACGCTGTTGAACCGCGTCGCGGCTTATCATCCGGTCGCGCTGGCAGCTGCGCTCGCGCGCGTACCCGCCTCGGACAAGGCGGAAGTGCGACGCCTTGCTCGGGCGCACCTCGCTCGTGCCGACACGCTGCTCGGTCGCTACCGAGTGATCGCGCGCGCCGTGCGCGCTGATTGCGAAACCGTGCTTCTGCCGCTGGAAGCGGAGTGTTGTGAAGGCATCGTGCCGCACGCCGCGGATGCCGCGGCTGCTCTCACGGCTGCGGAGCACGCCGCTCCGCTGCGCTTGCGCAACCGCTTCGCGCGTCTCTTGCTCGAAGCTCTGGAGCGCGAGCCCGAAGCGCTCGCGCAGCTGCCGGTGGCGCGCGCTGCAGCGCTGGCACGTCGCCGTGTTGGACGTAAGAAACCGCGCGCCAAGACAACCAAGAAGCCCACGGCTGCGAGCGCGCCAACCAAGACTGCCAGCGCGCTGAAAAAGCGCGCCGCAAACAGCAAGGCCGGTAAGCCAAACCATTCCTACCGCGACGACCCGTCGCGCAAGGAGGACCAGCTGCCGCTGCAATTGCAGTTCGACGCAGCAGAGGAGGCGCGTGCGCCAGATGCAAAACGCTGATCCATTTGCGACCTTGGGGCTCGCGCCCACCTTGGACGCCGGCGCTGTCAAACAGGCGTACTTCGCGGCGGTCAAGCGCAACCCGCCGCACGTCGACGCTGCTGCGTTTCGGCGCGTGCGCTCCGCATATGAGAGCTTGAGCGATCGCGCGCAGCTGATGGCTGCATACTGCCGCGCTCCGATCGATGCAGAGGTCGGTCTCGCTCACTGGACCGCGCGCTGGCAGGCACGCGTCGACATGGCCTGCCAAGCTCGCAGCGAAGAGGAGCGTCTCGCGCACGGCGTCGAGTACGTGATCGAGCGCTGCAGCCGCGTGCGCCTACCCTGACTTCGGCGGGGCCTGTCCGGGGCAGCACAGCGCTCCAGAAGGACCGGTGCTGCGTCGGCTTGGCGCATAGCGCTGCTACTGGACCTCGGGAAACACCGCGAGCTTCACGCTGTGCTCGCCCGCGGGAATGCTCTGCAGGCGCAGCTCCCAACGGTCGAACTTCGCGAGGTCCATCCCGTAGAACGGGCCTTGCAGCGACTGGCAGCGCGCTTCCATCTCAGCGGGTCCGCGCACCATCGTTCCGGGCGGCAAGCCTGGGCAGCTGGTGTGGATGCGCATGAGGCTGCGACCAGCTTGAGGCAGCGCAAAGCGGAGCTCTCGGGTTTCGCCGTCGCTCGCGCTCAAGCGGAACAGCGCAGCGTCTGTCGCGTTGTTCGCGTAGCTGCTCGTCACTTCGACCAGGAAGCCAGCGGCTGCGGAGGCTGTGCCCTGCAGCGCGACCTGATCGCTGACTGCGCCGCTCGCCGCGACGGTCGCGCGGGCACCGTCCGCCGCTGCTAGCTGCTGCGCCACGATGCGCGCTTGGCCGCTAGCTTGCAGGGTGGCGTCGTTCGCAGCGCTGGCTGAGCTGAGCGCGCTCAGCTCGACGCCTTGGATCAACACCTCGTGAACGCCGCTTCCGAGGTTGTTGAAGTAGAGCTCCCAGGAGCGTACGCGATCGAGATTGAAGTAGCCGAAGGGGCCCCACTCGGCGCGGGTCCAGCCTCTACCAGCTGCGTCGATAGGGAAGTGGTACGGGACGCCGACGCTGTTGCCCGGGACGTAGCCGAGGTTACTCACAGCGTCGAGGGCTCTGCCTTGCTGCCAGACGCTGCCGTCTTGCATGGTCAGGCTCAAGACGAGCGCGTTGGGGTCGAGGTTTCGCTCGGCCGACAAGCGCGCGACGATCTGCTTCGCGCCGGCGAGCTCGAAGCGGGTTTGCGCGTCTTTGCGGATCGAGACGGTCTCCCACGGGTCAGCTGCAGAGCGATAGCTGGCTTGGAGGTAGCTGCTCGGGCTGTACGAGGTCGAGACCTTGTGACGATGGTACAACCAATCTGTGTCGCCGTCGTTTGCGTTCCAATCGCCGCGGCGGAACAGGATGTTGGACTGGGTGTTTGCGACCGCGCCGCCGTAGCTAAAAAAGCGCGTGTCGAATGCCTCTGCGGTTGGCGGCGCTGTGTCGATCGGGCGCTTGGCGTGCAGCGCGTGCAGCTCGACGCTGTGCTGGCCAGCGGGCAAATCTACAAAGATCACTTGCCAGCTTGCGACCGCGCCCAGGTTAAACTGCCCCGTTGGACCCCAGCTGACGCGCGCGAAGTCGCTCGTGCTCACCGGAAACGCTGCGCGCTGCCAGACGCCGTTGCGTACGACCTTGGTTTGATCCCACATGCTTCCGTCTTGCATGGTCAGACGCAAGAGCACTGAGACAGTCGCGCGATCGCTCTGATAGTTCGGCTTGAGCAGGAGCTGAAACTCGGCAGTGTCCGCGAGCACGAGCGCGCGCCCGGGTAAGCTCTGAATCGACACGGTTTCCCATGGGTCGGTGCTCGCGCTGAAGCTCGCCGTCAAGGCGACGCCGGCGAATTCCAATACGTTCGGATCCGCCCCGTTCACGCTGTTCGCGAGCGTGCGCGTCAACCAGGTTGTGTCACCGTCAGCAGGGTTCCAGTCGCCGTTGACAAACTGCACTTTGTCGACGGAGTCGAAGCGCTCGACCACTTGTTCAGTGAGCGCTTGCGCGCGCGCCGTTGTCGTGCTGCAGCCAACGGCTGCAAGCGCGGCCAGCAGTAAGTTCTTAGAAAAGCGCATGAATATACTCCTCGATCCGCCCTGGGGCGCGATGGCCTGTGCGCGTTGGCCGCCATAGGCGGCGAGCGCTCTGTGCAATTCGGACCCACGTAGATTGCGTGCTGCAGACCCTGCGGCAAGCAGTTTCTCTGTGGCGCTACGTCGCAGGCCGCGGCGCGAAAACTCGGGAAGATCTGCGCTCGATGCTCGACGATGGCCGGCCGTCATGCCCGGGCCACCGAACTCAAGTACCGGCCGGCGCTTCTCGATCCCTGGCAGGTCTTCTGTTTGAACCGCCGCTAACGGGTCGAGCAGCGTCTCTCGATCAAGCTCACAGACATTTGGAAGCGATCGCACCCGACCAGCTCGACGCCACAGTCGCGCGTGGTGAGCGCGCGCGCGCTGCGTGGCAACGTCTGATGAGCTTGCCAAGTGGTTCCAGGTGCGAGCGCGTTCCATCCACCTGGCCCTCACAGCTCGAGCAACTCACTGCCCGACGTGAGCGGCTCCAGCAAGCGGTCGATCACCTTCGTGTGACTGAATCGCGGTTGACCGAGCTGACGCGACCTGCGGCACGTTCATGGTCTAGCGCCACGTCGCCAGACCATCGACGCGAGCTCGGAGCGTTAGCTTTGTGCCTGATGCTGGCGCTGACGTTCTTCCGCGATTGGTGCATGTATCGGCGAGAAGCCGTGCGGCTCGCGTCACTCGGCGTGATGACAATCGTGCCGCATGGGCCGTGCCCATAGCCGTGGCCCGCAGCGCGCCCGAGATCGATTGTAAATCGCGCGACCGCAGCTTCGCCACGGGTTCTAGTGCTCAAGCCTCAAGCCTTTTCTGTCGAGCTAGGTCTCGCACGAGGTGAAGCCATTGGCTGCAGGTCGGCCAACCTGATCATGACGGATGTTGGGGGTTGTCAGCAGCCATTGGCGTCTCGATGGCAAAACGGAAGTGTTCGATGTGGAGGTGCGTGCATATGATGAGAACTGAGAATCATGTAAGGGGAACTGGTAGAGCGGCAGCCCTCGTCGCGCTTGGGTGGCTCTTGTCCCCCGGCGCAGCGTTTGCAGACATTACGGATGGTAAATACGGCGCCGCACAGGTCTGGGACGTTCAACGGACGCCAGCGTTCCCCTCTGCCGGGCAACCTTTCAGCGTCAGCCAGTTTACTACCCCATACACCTCCGCGCTCACGCCGGTTTCGATCGAGCCAGGTGAATACGTCGCGTTCGCTTATGTGGGTGGTGGCGCGTGCTCAGACCCGGCAGACGTCGCCGAGATCTTGTACGACGCCAACGGCACAGAGCTTCAAGTGCTCTCCGCCAACGGCACGGTCTATGGCTTAGGTGACGCGGGGTTTCTGTATGTTTCGTCGACCGACATTGGAACGTTTGTCGCGAACAGCGCCGGCTTTCTGCCGGGCAGCTCACTGGACTACACGCCGACGACCGGTCTCGCGGTTTGTGCCGATCTGAGCTCGTACGTGGCCAGCGCGCAACCGCTGCAGCCAGTATTCATCATGACGGCCCAATCCGAAGTGGCAGGCAGCAACTGTACGCTCGGTGGCGTGCGACTCGACCGCGGTGTGGACGCGAACTCGGATGGCGCGTTGCTGGGGGGCGAGATCACCAACACCTACTACGTCTGCAATGGCGTGACCGGCGCGAACGGCGCGAACGGCGCGAACGGCGCGAACGGCGCGAACGGCGCGAACGGCACGAACGGCACGAACGGCTTGAATAGCCTCGTGCAGCTCAGCGCCGAGCCTGCAGGCATCAACTGCGCGAACGGCGGAAAAAAGATCGAGAGCGGCATCGACCTAGACGAGAACGATGAGCTCGACGCCAACGAGGTCGATGCGACCGAATACGTGTGCAACGGTGCGGACGGTCAAGACGGTGCGGACGGCGCGAACGGCGCGAACGGCGCGAACGGCGCGAACGGCACGAACGGCACGAACGGCGTAAACAGCCTAGTGAAGCTCAGCGATGAGGCTGCGGGCAGCAACTGCACGAGCGGCGGAAAGAAGATCGAGAGCGGCGTCGACCTGGATGCAGACGATGAGCTCGACACTGCCGAGGTCGATGCGACCGAATACGTTTGCAACGGCGCGAATGGTGCGGACGGCCAAGACGGTGCGGACGGCCAAGACGGTGCAGACGGTCAAGACGGTGCGGACGGCGCGCAGGGTGAAGACGGGGCCACTGGCAGCGTCGGTCCCAGCGGTCACAACGCCCTTGTAAACGTTACGAACGAACAGCCAGGCGCGAACTGCGAGAGCACTGGCTTGAAAGTGGAAAGCGGCGTGGACGCCAATGGCGACGGACTCCTCGACGCAGATGAAGTCAATGCGACGCGCTATGTCTGCAGTGGCGTCAACGGCGTCGCCGGCACGGGTTGCTCTGTCGGCTCACAAGGCAAGGGTGGAGACGCCCGTGCTGCCTTGTGGATGCTAGTGGCCTTTGCGCCACTGCTGCGCCGCCGTCGTGTCGCGCGCAGCGCACGCTAAAGAGCGTTCGCGCTGACAGCAGCGCGTGCGCATCGGTAGAGGCGTACCGCCCGTGCGGTAGCTGGGTCGAGCTCGCAGCACCGCGACTCGCAGGAGCTACTGCACGGGCGCTTTTGCGCTTAGGCATGACAAACTATCGTGGTCCCAACGCGCACGGAAGCGTAGTCGAGCTGCCCCGAGTTGCAGGGCCAGCCCCCAGTGCGAGCAGCCCCAGTCCGCCTCGTAGGCGCCCGACTCATAGCCCGTGAAGCTCGATCCATGAGATGTGAGCTGAGCCACAAGCTACGCAAGCATTGTGGGTTATAGACATGCGGGGAAGCGCAAAGGTCCGGCGCCCGTCTTCGGAGGCGACTATGCTGGTAGGTCCGGAGCGAGAAACAAACGCGTCGTTCGTGGGTCGCACGCCTGCGCTTGCTCGACTCGAGCAGGCTTGGGCGTCAGGTGTCGATGGCTCAGGCACGAGTGTGCTCGTGAGTGGCGACGCCGGGGTAGGCAAATCACGGCTAATCCAGCGCTTCGCGTCGCATGTGCGAGAGCTCGGCGGCAGCGTGCTCTTCGGACATGGCTCGTCCGAGCCCGGTGCGCCGATGCTCTGGCCCTGGATCGAGGTGCTGCAAGGCATCTTACGCTCCTCTGCGCCTTTGCAACGCGACATTACTCCGTTGCTGCAGGCGTTCGGACCTTGGTTGCCAAACACTCCGACCCGACCGCAACCCAACCACTCCGTACCGTCAACCTCCATCACCTCGCAGTTCAGATTGCACAACATGCTTGTGCAGGTGGTGCTCGACCTCGCCCGATCGGCTCCGCTGTGTCTGATCATCGAGGACCTACACGAGCTCGATCTGAGCTCGTTGTGCGTGTTGCGCCAACTACAGCGACAGAACACGGGACAACATTTGCTGCTGCTCTGCAGCACGCGTCTGATCGATCAGCCCGGCGATCGAGGTCGCGTCTTGCGCGAAGTCCTCGCGAGCTTCGCGAATCGCTTGCCGCTCTCGGGCCTGCCCGTCAGCGAAGTACACCTGCTGATCGAGCACAGCCTGAGCAGACCGATCGCTGGCGAGCTCGCGGGCGCAGTGCACGCGCTCACTGAGGGAAACCCACTGCACGTACAGACGATCCTCGCGACGCTGCAGCTGAGTGCGGCAGGGGATCCACTGGCCCTCCCGCATTCGCTGCGCATCGCAGGCGAGCGACAGCTGGAGTGCCTGTCTAGTTTGTGTCGGCAAGTGCTGCGCTTCGCGGCTGTGCTCGGACGCGAATTCAGCGCCGAGCTGTTGGCGTGTTGTCTGGACCAGCCTGCCGATGCCCAGCTCGACGAGGCTTGCCGACTCGGCGTGCTCCAGCGCTGGCTCGCGGATGGTAACGACTATCGCTTCGCAAACATGTTGTTGCACGAGGCTCTCTTGCACGAGCTCGCTGACGCAGAACGCGCGCAGGCCCATGCGCGCGCGGCGCAAGTACTGCTAGCGACCTGCCAGACGGACCAGGCGAGCGTGCAGTGTCGTGCAGCACGTCATTGGCTCGCGGAAGGCGGGCCAACCTCGCTGGCGACTGCAGTAGAGCTGGGCGAGCGGGCAGGCCAAGCCGCGCGCGAACGTGGTGCGCACGCGGAGGAGGCAGCCGCCAGGGAGATCGTCGTCGAGGCACTGCATGTGCTGCTTGGCGCGAAGCAGCAGGTGCAATACGCGCTGGCAACACAGTTGATCGCGCTCGGTGGCGCACTCTGGCGAGGCGGTCAGATCGATCAGGCATTGCTGCGTTACGGTGAGGCAGCGCAGATCGCCCAGGCTCTTCGCGATCACAATCTGCTCGCACACGCGGTTCTCGGATCGCTCGGGGACTACGCCGCGGGCCTGACGCAGGAGCAGTTGGCGGCTTGCGAGCTGGCCTGCGCTCACAGCGTAGACTGCCCGATCGAGCTGAGAGTCCGCCTGCTTGCACGCTTGGGGCGAGAGCTATGCTTCGGCACCACGAGTGAGCGCGGACGCGCGTTGATCGCAGAGGCCTTGCGCTTGGGCAAAGGCAACAGCGATCCAGCCGTGCAGTTCGCGCTTCTCAAAGCACAAATGCATACTCAGGAGGGAGCTTCGCCGAGAGCGCGGAGAGGATTCGCAGAACGACGCGCGCTGCTCGCGCAGCAACTCGATGACTCGGCCGAAGCTGGTTGGGCGGAGGGCGAGCTCACGTGCTGCGCGATCGAGCTCGCTGATCTCACCCAAGCCGAAGCACACTACGGACGTCTGGTTGTGCTCGCGCAGCGCGTCGGCGAGCCGCTGTTCGTTCACGCCAACATCAAAGGTGCCATGCTCGCCTTGCTGCGCGGCGAGTGGCAACAGGCGGCCCAGCTGCTGCGCGACACCGAAAGCACTGGCCGCAAGGTTCCCAGCATTCATATGGCGTGCTGGATACAACGGTCCACTCTACATCTGCTGCAAGGGGAGACCGAGCTCGCGCTGTCGTTGCGTAAGCGAATCGTAGCGCTGTCAGATCGACCGGGTATGCGCGCGGCGCTCGCGCTGTCGTATCTACACTCCGGACGCGTGCCGGAAGCGCGTCTAGAGCTGCGTCGCGCGCTCGCTGGTGCAGAAAAGCCATTGGTCGCGTTGTGTCTTTTGGCAGAGCTGGCGCACCGGCTGGACGAGACAGATTTGGCCGAGCAGTTATACAGTCAACTCAGTGCTTACGATGCTGATTGTGTCCTGACGCCGGGTGGTGTGCTCTGCTTAGGTGCGTTGGCGCGCTACGCAGGGCTCGCGGCCTTGACTGCAGGGCGGCACGACCGCGGCATCGAGTTGCTCCACGAGGCGATCGCGATCAATCGCCGCACGGGCGCGTTGCCGTGGCTCGCGCTGTCTGAGTATGAGCTGGCGATCGCCCTGGACAGCAGCGCAGCGACAGAGGCTGTCGTGCATGCGCGCGAGGCCTGCCAGTTGGCTTCGGCGCTCGGCATGAAGCCCCTGCACGCGCTCGCTGAATCTCTGAGCGCAGAACGCGCAGCAGCACCACAGGTACAGCCCAAGTCGAGTGAGCGAGAGTTTTTGCAGCGCGGAGAATATTGGCTGCTCACTTACCAAGGGCAAAGCGCTTACCTGAGCGACATGAAGGGTATGCACTATATCGAGGCCATGCTTGCCGCGCCGGGTCACGCAAAGCATGTGACCGAGCTGATCGCACAGGTCGACAAGCCGTGCTTCACGGACGCTCCTGCTCCGGAGGACGGGCTGCCGCAAGGACGGCTGGAAGGCTTTGAACGCACGCTCGACGCCGCGAGCATCGCGAGCTACCGCGTGCGCATGCGCGAGCTCGTCGAGGAGCTTCACGAGGCTGAAGCGATGCACGACCTCGCGCGCACCGATCGCTTGCGCGCTGAGCTGGAGCTGTTGGAGCGCGAGCTACAGCAGGGTGCCAAGCCGAGACAACGTACGACCGAGCGCGCGCGCAAAGCTGTCTACAACCGGATCGCCAAAGCGATCGAGCACATCGAGCGTGCACACCCTAAGCTCGCGGGTCACTTGACCCGCCATATCGACACCGGCGCGCACTGCGTGTACCGGAGCGATGATGGGCTGCGTTGGGTGACCGGGCTCGCGGCCTGACCCCGTTTTGCCCCGCCCCGCACGGCGTAGCAACGCCCCTCGCGACGTAGCGCTTTGAGTGCAGGACGCATGGTCCTCAACTCGAACGGTGGCAGCGACAGCTGCTCAGAAAGAATCAGATGTCTAACTATACTTTGCAGCGCAGAGCACTGCCTTGGAGCTCTGTAGCTATCCTGTTCGCTCTGGCGTCGCCTGTGTCTGCGCAGCGGGTCGAAACCGTAACGGTCTTTCCAGCTGCGTGTGGATGTTTCGCTGGCGAGCCGTTGGGCGGAACCTGGACTGTCTACGACTTCAGTGAGTCGGACGAACCGCTGGGTACTCCAGCGGCTCCATACAACACAGTTCTCGCAGTGAACGTGCTGACGATCGGCACTCAGTTAGGTGACTACATTCAAGGCAGAGACGTCAGCGAGATTATCTGCGGCGGCGGAGGAGACGATGTGATCTTCGGCGGCGGTGGAAACGATCAGATTTCCGGCGGGCGTGGAGATGACCGGATCTTCGGCGAAGAAAACGCAGACGAGATCTGCGGCGATGGCGACGATGATGAGCTGTACGGCGATGATCCAACGGACTCGCACGGCAACCTCGACCAAGGCGATCGTATTCGCGGTGGGATGGGCGACGACCTGCTTTTTGGTGGTGCTGCCAACGACAACCTGACAGGTGGCGGTGACGAGGACTTCGCGGACGGTGCTGCCGGGAACGACATGTGCGTCGCTGAAATGGTCATCAACTGCTGATGCCAGAGCGCGTCGGAGCGATCGCGTGCCGGTCGCTCCGACGCTTTCGCTGGAGGAACTATTATGGACTACGAGCAGATACGACAGAATCATCTTCGGTATTTGGCCTCGATCCTGCCCGAGCACGTTGCGCGCGTGAGCTGGCCAGTCGAACGCTTGAAGCTCGAACGCACGCGGCGCCTACGCGTGCTGCTCCGCACTGCGCTCGCAGCGTCGAGCTACCACCGCAAACGTCTACGCGGCGTAGATCCAGAAACATTCGAGGAGCGAGACCTCGACCAGCTGCCGACCATGACGAAGGCCGATCTGATGTCGCACTGGGACGAGATAGTCACCGACCCGAGGCTCCGGCTCGATCGCGTGATGCGCCACGTAACGACGTTACAGCACGACGCTTATCTCGAAGACGAGCTTCACGCAGTCGCATCGGGTGGGTCATCGGGGCTGCGCGCTGCATTCGCGTTCGGATGGGAGCCGTGGGCACTCGCCGGCATCGGCCTAACGCGCATGATGCTGTGGGATTTCGTCACCTCGCCTGAGCTCGCGCAGTATCCGCAGACCGCTGCCATCGTCGCCGCCAACCACGCGTCGCATATGACGAGCGCGCTGTCGGAGACCTTTACGACGCCAGAGCGCCAGATCGTACGGTTTCCGGTGACCCTGCCGACCGCTGAAATCATCAGCGGGCTCAACACGGTGCGGCCGACGCTCCTGGTCGGCTACGCCTCCGCCCTCGGCTTGCTCGCAGAAGAGGCGCGCATGGGAAGACTGCAGATCAGCCCGCGCCGCATCATTTCAACTTCGGAGCCCCTTTTGCCGCACATGCGTACAGCGATCGAGCGCGCGTTCGGCGCCCCTGTCGCAAACACTTGGGGCATCTCCGAGGCAGGTGCGATGGGCAACGGCTGCTTTCGCGGTCCCGGCATGCACCTTTGCGACGACCTGTTGGTCGTCGAGCCGGTCGATCAGCGCGGGGCCGCAGTTCCAGCAGGAACATGCTCCGACAAGATCCTCGTCACGACCATCTCGAATCCTACGCTGCCGCTCATCCGTTATGAGATCGACGATCAAATGACCTTCGAAACCCGGCGCTGTGCATGCGGCTCGGCGCATCAGCTCGTCGGTGACGTACAAGGCCGCCTCGACGACACATTCACGTACGGCGACATCCGCGTGCATCCGCACGTGTTTCGCAGCGCGTTGCAACGGGAGGCCGAGGTGATCGAGTACCAAGTCCGTCAGACGCCGAGCGGCGCATCGATCGCAGCACTCGGCAAGCTCATCGACCCCATTGCGACCCAGCGTGCAATCGAGGCAGCGCTCGCGGACCTCGGAGTAGAATGCCCTTCCGTCGTACTCCAGATCGAGGCCCGCCTCGAACGCCTCCAGAGCGGCAAGATCCGTCGCTTCATTCCACTCGGAAGTACCTGCCGCTGAATGCGCTTTGTCAGCTGGGTAGGTCGATGCCAGCGCGCTGGCCCTCGACGCGCAGCCGTTCGTAGCGCGTGCTCAACAGCGAGCCAAAACCGTGTCGATACTCCAGCGCCGTCAGCCGAGCGTACTCGCGTGCCGCCACGGTATCTCGCGTGTGGATCGCGACGCGTGCGCTCGCTTCATACGTAAGGCCGAGCCGAAGCCCAGTCGTGCCCGCCTCGCGCTGAGCCTGGAGCAAGCGTGCCAAGCGCTCTCGCGCCGCCTCGATGGTATCGGGCCGCTGGGCCTCTAGCAGCGCGAGGGCGTGTTCCAGATCCCAGCTCATCACATCAGTGTGTAGCGTTTGGATCTGTAAGAGTGCCTGCCGCCCCCAGGTCAACGCGAGCTCGCGTTGCGCGAGCGCGTCTAACACTTCGACATACGCCGCAGCAGCGGGACAGAACGCTAGCAGCACGCCGGCGTCGCCAAGTCGTCGAGGGTCACAGTTGCGCAAGCACTCCTCCAACATCTCACGCGCTTCCTGAAGGTTGCCGCAACGCAGCTGAAAGGTCGCCCGCGCGAGCTGCGCGATCGGCCGCCAGGCGACTTGGCGCTCAGCGGTTTCTTCGATGCGCTCCGTGACATACTTGAGTCCGGACAAGTCTCCCGCCAGGCTGTGCGTCAGCAGCTCGGGCAGGAGCAATGTCGTAAACATCTGCTGGGTCCGATCATGGAGGGCCAGCAGCTCTGCTTCCTTGCGGAAGCGTTCGGCTGCCTCAGCATCTCCGCGTTGTAGCGCCGCGAGCTTGCGTAAGTACATCGCGTGCACCCGCTGCATGGGATCATGGTCGAGCGTAACCAGCCAACGTTCGACATCCGGGCGGCCGGTACTGAGGTCGATCGTCGCGAGCCCGAACGCGATCGCGTTGCGGATCCCTGTGACATACCGCAGATCCGCGCCGGTCATCTCCGCCAGGCTCTCGTAGACCTTCAACCAGCGCGCGCGCGCAGACAGATAGTTGAGTGCCTGGTAGTCGCAGGTCGCCAGGGCGTTCTGCCAGATCGCCGACAGCACAGGCGAGATGGGGCTGAATGGTTCGAGCAAGCCAGGCAGCGAGCGCGCGAGCGACTCGTTCAACGTGCGCAGGGCGATCGCGATCGATATGACGACATAGTGCACGAGTGATCGGATCGCCTCGTCCGGTGGATAGGCCCTGTGCTCAGCCGGCGTCGCTTCGAACACCGCTTGCGCGTCACTGTACGCCCGCCCCAGGCGCTCGAGCGCGGGCAAGCTGGCGTCGAGCTCTTGATAGCGCGTCCAACCGGACTCGCGCTCGAGCTGGGCGCGCCAAGCGGGAGCAGCGGCCCAATAGCTGGCTGCGCTCTCGATCACGCTCACCAACACCACGTGGCGGCGCAGCTCGGCCAACGTGCGCAGCGGCATGGCCCGTTGCTGTGCGCACGCCAAGCCGTCGCGGTAGATCTTCGCCAGCGCTTCAGGTTTGAGCGGCAGTCGGTAATCGGCGGCGAGATCACCACTTAGCTTTTCCTCCTCAGCGAAGTGCGTTAGCAAGCGCTCGATGGCGGCCTGCTCTTGCCCGCTCGCCAGCAGGTGCGGCACCGCGTAGACCGGCGGGGCACCCGATTCGAAAAACATGCGCGCCAGCGCCGCGTGCTGCCGCACGCGATCGCCCGGCTTATCTTGCGCAAGTAGCAGGCGCGCGTACTCGCGCTGCGTCAGCGAGTGGAGCCTGCCATCGCTGCTGATGACGCGTGCAGAGACGAGCTCGAGCAGCGCGCGTTCGACGCTGCCACTCGGCTGGTCACCGGCCAGCAGCGCGTACTGCTCGTGTGAAAACACATTGTGAACGGCGAGCGCCTGACACTCGGCGAGCTCGCGGGCGAGCGCTCCCAGCTTCGCGAAGTGCTCGATCACAGCCTGCTCGTGTGAGAGCGGCAGCTCCGCCTCCGAGAGCTGCGCCGGCAAGGTCCACGCGCCCGCCGCATAGCGGATCACCTCGCGGTCGATCAGCCACTGCGCCGACCACAGCGTCGCGCCGGGATTGCCGTGCGCGCGTTGGTAGATCTCGTGGCTGACGAACGCAACGTTCGGAACATCGCCGAAGATCGACGTCAACAGCTGCAACGTGGCGGCGCGATCGAGCGCAGGCAACGCCAGCGCTTGGCTGTACTGGGCGAGCACGCGTAACGGCTCGTGCTCGTGAAGCGCGCGCTCATCGCACGCCAAGAGCAGACTGACATACGGCTCGTCATTGCTCTGAACCAGCTCGGTGACGAGCGAAAGCGATGCCTCATCGAGCGCATGGATGTCGTCGACGATGATCAAGAGTGGTGTCGCGCGCCCGACGCGCCACAGCAAGCGCGCCATGGCCTCTCGCTCCTGCGCCACGTCGACCGATGGGTCCAGGGTCGTTGGGACGAACGCCACGCCTTCGGGCCTGTCGGATGTCGACAGCAGCGCGCTGACGGACTCGGCCTGTGCGGCGGCGAGCGTGCTTTGTGGCGCGCGTTCAGCCAGCTGCGTGAGCAACGCGTTCCCGAGCGCGAAGCGCCGCCCGCTGGCGTCGGCGCCGGCGCGCAGCACGCTCGCGCCGAGCGTCTTGCCCATCAACGCCGCGGCGTCCAGCATGTGCGTACGTCCAGCGCCGCTCGATGCTGTCAGCATGACGACGAAACGCCGCGGCGAAGACCCGTCGGGCGGGACTGCTGCGAGGATGTTCTGCCGGATCACGGAGAGCTCGCGCTCGCGACCGACTGTAGTGGGCGCGCACAGGTAGGCTCTAGAGACCTCCTGCGATTCGTCGTGCGGCAGCTCGGCGATCGCCGCCAAGCGCTGCATCACCTCGAAAGCACTGCGCGGACGCTGCGCGGGCTCCAGGCTGAGCAGCGACATGACCAGCTCGTCGAGCGCCGCGGGCAGGTCATCCACCAGCTGCGACGGACGATACGGTGGTGATGCCCAGGCCTCGCTCAACGCCGACAGGTGATGAGCCTCGAATGGCGGCTGACCCGTGAGCGCGTAATAGCACGAGGCGCCGAGCGCAAACAGATCGCTGCGCGCATCCAGCGCGCTACGACTCAGCGCTTCAGGTGCAACAAACGCTGGCGTACCGACGATGTGTTGGGCGACGCCCATCGGCACAGCCGCACCGAAGTCGATCAACTTGGCAAAGCCCGACTGCGTACAGCGAACGTTGCGCGGACTGATGTCACGGTGCACGAAGCGCCGTGAGTGAAGCAGCGCGAGCGAAGACGCGACGTCGTAGATCAGCGCGCACACGCGCCGCCACGGCAGCGGGGACAGTTCGCGTAGATCCCCGCCATCTAGCAGCTCCATCGTGTAGTAAGGGCGACCATCTTGGACTCCGTAGTCATAGACTTCGATCACGCGTGGGTGTGATAGCTGTGCGAGCAGCTGGAACTCGCGCTCGAACAGTGCACACAGCTCGCGGCCCGCGCGCGTGTCCGGGCTGTGAAGGGCATGTTTGATCGCGACGCTCCGACCGGTCTTCGGATCGTGGCCACGATACACCGAGGCCATCCCACCTCGGCCAAGGTCCGCGTCGATGTGATAGCGACCTCCGATCTCCACTGGCAGCGAGGCATCGTTGGCTGGTGCCTGTGGCGCTGGTTCGCCCAGATCGAATTCAGTCTCTGGTTTCGCGGCTCGAGCCATCAGACGTTAGGTTCTGAATAATCACGCCCGCTGACAAGGCAACGCACACGCACCCCACCACACCACCGGTACCTGCTCGCAGCGCCTGCTCTACCTTGCGCTATGGTGCGCGTGCGCCCTTCCACCTGCGTGGGGGCCGCTTCCGTTCCAGAGACATGCGACCATAGGGATCGCATGAAGCCAGCACTCCCGCTCGATGCGCTCGGCAGCCTGATCGCGGGACGCTACCGTGTGTCGCAACTGCTTGGGCGCGGCGGCATGGCGGCGGTCTACAAAGTCACTGATGAGCGCACGAACCAGCAGCTCGCGCTCAAGCGCGCGGTCGCGCGCGATGCAAACAAGCAGCGCAAACAGGCTGCGCTGCTCGAGCGCGAGTACCACACCCTGGCGCAGCTCGCCCATCCCAGGATCATCGAGGTCCACGACTACGGCGTCGACCCACGCGGCCCTTACTACACGATGGAGCTGCTCGAAGGACGCGCGCTGGAAGCGGTTGAACGCATGCCGTGGCAAGAGGTTTGCTCCGTCATGCACGACGTTGGCTCGTCACTCGCGATCCTGCACTCGCGCGGGCTGGTTCATCGCGACGTCACCCCCCGCAACGTGCATTACGCCGCAGACGGGCATGTCAAGCTGCTCGACTTCGGCGCGATGATGTCGATGGGCGTCGCCAAAGACATGGTGGGAACTCCACCTTTCATGGCGCCGGAGTCCATGCAGATGCAGGCGCTCGACGCGCGCGTCGATCTGTTCTCCCTCGGCGCGCTCGGGTACCGCTTGTTGACAGGCAAACACGCCTACGCTGCGCGCCGCTTCAGCGATCTGCGCGACGCCTGGCGCTCCAAGCCGCAAGCACCCAACGCGTATGCTCCGGACGTACCCGGCGAGCTCAGCAACCTGATCTTGCGACTGCTGACCTTGGACCGCAGCGGACGGCCGCAGAGCGCGTCCGAGGTGATCTCGCGGCTGAGCATGCTTGCCGGGCTGCCGCAAGAAAACTATGCGCAGATATCACGGGCATACCTGACCACCCCCACGCTCGTTGGACGCGTGTCCGCGCTGCTCGACGTGCGCCGCCGCATGCTCGGTCTGGTACGCGGCGACGGTGGCGTCCTGCTCGTTCGTGGCGAGGCGGGCAGCGGGCGCTCACGCCTGCTCGATGCGTGTGCGTTGGAAGCCAAGTTGCTAGGCGCCGCGGTCGTGCGCGCAGATTCCCAGGACGCCGCGAGCGGCGAATGGGGCGTGGCGCGCGTGCTGGGCAACCAGCTGTGCGATCGGTTACCGGAGCAGGCACAGGACGCTGCGCGCTTGTCACGCAACGTGCTCGCGCAACTGATCGACGCCCTGCGCAGCGATGAGCTGCAGACCGGGACCAACTACGCGAACGAGCGCAGCTTGCTCACGCGTGAGCTGCGCGACTTCATCCTATCGCTGAGTAAAGCTCAGCGGTTGGTCATCATCATCGACGACGTCGATGAGATAGACGATGCGTCCGCAGCCCTCTTGTGCGCAGTCGCCCACCGCGCGGATCGCCACGCGCTGCTCTTGGTGGTGTCGGTTCAACAGGGCGCCATGCACGACTTGCCGAGCTCGCTCAAGTTGCTGCACGACCTGGGGCATCCCGTTGAGACCACGGATCTGAGCGCTGCGGACACCGAAGCCTTGATCCGCTCGGTGTTTGGCGAGGTCGCGAACCTTCCGCTGTGCGCTTCGCTCATCTACCAGCTCTCGCACGGCAATCCGCGGGCGGCGATGGCGCTGGCCCAGCACTTGGTAGACACTGGCAAGGCACGCTACGAGCGCGGCAGCTGGCTGTTGCCGAGCGCGCTCGACGAGCGCGATCTACCCGCGACGCTCGCAGCTTCCTTGGCGGCCCGACTCGCGGAGCTCAGCCCGGACGCCCAAGAGCTCGCCGAGGCGCTCGCGCTCGCGGAGCAAGATGCGCTGCACGTGTCGTCTTACGCAGCGCTGACCAGCCACGCTGACCCGAAGCGTGTGTTCCGCGCGCTGGATGAGCTGGTCACGCACCGCATTCTGATCGCGGATGCCGAGCGTTACGGCTTCGCGCAGCGCGGCTTCGTCAGCGTGCTGCAAGACCGGATCGACGCTGACAAACGCGCCGAATATCACTTACGCATCGTTCGCTTGCTGGGCACGCGCGCCGCCAACCCGATTCGCCGAACGCATCACCTGTTGGGTGCTCGCCTGGAGGACGACGCGATCGCGCAGCTCTGCAAGCTCGACCTGGCGGCGGAGGCCCCGCCGCTGAGCCTGTTGCGTGACGCGATCGCTGCGGCCGAGCGCCTACAGCTGCCGGCCAGTACGTTGCACCGCTTGCGCATGGCGCTGCTGCTCAACGGGCCCGGGGCCCAAGCGCTCGACGAGCTTCGCTCTGTAGTGCCGCCGGTCTTGAAGCAGCTCGAGCGCGACAGTGGCCTGACCCGCTATCAGGCGCTGGCGGAGCTTCCGCCCGCTGAACGACTCACGCAAGCGCTCGCCCAGACGCAGCAAGCCCACAGCGCGCTCCCCGAAAATCAACGCGTGCATTCGGTGGTCGACGCAATCCGTGAGCTGGCTCGCTTGTGCGGCACGCTGCCGGCCATCGCTGCGCCGTCGTTCGACCTCGATCTTCTAGAGTCGTTACCCGACCTCGAGCCACTGTACCCGCTGTCACCTACGCTGCAGATCGTCACGCAGATCGTGGAGGCCGCCAAGGAGTGGGTTCGCGGGCGTACGCTGCGGTCGAAGGGTATGTACGAAGCCATCATGCGGCGGATCGAGGAGCCCGACCGCGCAGGCTTCGACGAGACGCAGCACCAGCGCGTGAAGTTGGGAATCGAGTTCACGTTGGGCCTTCTGGACAGCACGGCCGGCATGGCGAGCGCGGAGGCTTACGCCAAGACGCTCGAGAAGCATCCACACCTGCGCGTCAACGCCTGGCGCATCCGTGCCTCCTTGCACCTGGCGATCGGCGACGTAGCGCAGGCGCGCAAGTGCCAACGCCGCGCTGAGCTGCTGCAAGCGCAAGACGGGCTACGCGAGCGCTATGGCAGCTCGATGCTTGGCATCGAGCTGCTCGAATACGCCCGCCTGGAGGACCTGGTCGGCGTGAAGCACGTCGTCGAGCAACTCGGCGAGATGGGGGCACGCCATCCCGGCTGGAGGCCTGTGGAGCTGCTCGGTCGCAGTCATTTCGCGGCACTGCAGGGCGACCTGTCGACCGCGCTCGAGCTCACGGAAGCCGGCATCCGAGCGCGTGATCCGCTAAGGCATCCCTTCTTTGCTGCGCTGGCCACCATGCGGATCCGTACGCTCATCGCACTTGATCGTCTCACTGAAGCCGCCGAGCACGCGCGCCGCGATCTCGCGTTCTGCGACGCCAACGAGCTGCCCAACTTTGAAATGCGGTACTATAGCGGGCTCGCTTTGGCGAAGGCCGGGGACTGCGAGTTGGGCGTCCGTACGGTCGAAGAGATGCTGCAGCGTTGCGAAGCCTACGGACAGCAGGGGCTAGCGATTGGGGTCGGTTATGAGGTGCGCGCGCGCATCGCGCTCCTCATGCGTGACCAAGTGACGTTCGAGCACTATCTCGAACGCTGCACCAAGACGTACGAGCCCACCGACAACCAGGCGCTCAACGCGCGCCTCGATCGCCTACTCGAAGAGGCGCGCGACGCCGGTGTCATCGCGCGCCCGACGCTCACTGCCAAGCTCGACGACAAGCGGCCTGACGCAGCGGAGAGCGAATACGAGACGATTCACAGCCGCATCGCCGAGTGCGTCGACGCCGCCGACCGCGGACGCTGCGCGCTGACGTTGCTGCTCCAGGGCACGCTCAGCAGCACGGGCTATCTCTACTTGCTCGACACCGAGCGCTCGCTCCAGCTCGTCGCGTCGCTACCTTATCCGCCCTCCGACGCAGGCCTCTCGGAATGGGTCGCGAGCTATGCGCAGGAGTGGCTGCATCCTCCGGAAGAGCTGGATCTGGCTACGCTCGCGACCCAAACCTCCTCAGGCTCCGAGACGCTGGACGCGGACGACTCGCGGCAAAGTCAAAAGCATTTCGTGGACAGCGAAGGCCGGACGCTGGAAGCAGCGCCTCTGTTCGACGAGAGCTCAGGGGCTCGCCGCTTGGCCGGTGTGTTCGTGCAAGAGATCACGCCACGCGAGCACGTGGTCCCAGAGCGCGCCTTGTGCGTACGCGTCGCAAGAGAGCTCGTCTCGCACGGGGATGCGCTGGGCTCTCTGTGAGCGGCACGCCGCTCTGGCTCGCGGCTATTCTCTGCTGACGGTGACGTTGTGGTGGCTAGGTCGCTCTTCGCTTCGCGCTGAAGCCCGACCGTTTCGAAAACCAGTGGTTGCAGCTTACGAGCTCCGCGAGGCCGGCCGGCTTGCAACCCTCCGCGCGTGGCGTGCACGTTTCACAGAGCTGGTGAAGGTGGACGACGACTCACGGCAAGCCGAACTTCGTCGCACCCATTACTCTCGCGTACGTCGGCTTGGCCGGGCTCGAAGCTGGCGGGGGGATCACGTTACAAACCGAGCGCGCACCGATGGCGAGCATGCTGGTCGGCTACAGGTTGCATCCGCGCGGCGAGGCTGGCTTTCAGTTCCGAGTGGGGGGAATGGTGTTAATCGGCACGCAACTAACACATCTCGGTGATTTTTTGCCGTGGCTTTATGTGAGCGTGGGCGCAGGCTTCTAGTGTCAATACGATCGCGTTCACGTGTGCTGTGGAGCTCCGAAGCGCCTGCCGCTTAGCTTCGGCAGCGTTCGATGATCTGTTCGGCGATCTGCTCGATCGTGAGCACCGCATCGGGGGTGACTTTGGAGAGCGCTGCTAGCGGACCGACCGGACTCTCCGCTGTCTTGGGATCTTGCACCAACACGACGCCACCCGCGCGCTGGATCGCCGCGAGGCCGTCCGCGCCATCGTGGTTGGCGCTCGTGAGCATGACGCCCATGGCTGCAGGACCGTACGCATCCGCGACCGACTCGAACAGCACGTCGATCGAGGGGCGCGCGTAGCAGACTGGAGCATCCACCGACAGCGCGATCGAGCCGTGCTCGACGAGTAAATGATAGTCCGCGGGCGCGAGATACACGTGGTTGAGATCGAGCGGCATCTTGTCTTCGGGCTCGACCACTGGCAGCGCACAGCGGCGGGCGAGCAATTTGCACAGCTGACTGTCAGGATCCTTGCGCCGATGCTGGGCGATCAGGATGCTCGCGCCCAGGTTCGCAGGCAGCACTGGCAAGATGCGTTGCAGGGCCTCGAGACCTCCGAGCGAAGCACCGATGGCCACAATGGTCACGACGGAGCTCGCGCTCATCGCAACCTACGGTAGACGCGCATTCCGTCTCGGACCTCACGGTAGCTCGCCGCTTGCCCGCTGAAGCGGAGTGATTCTTGTTTGCCGAGCACGAGCCAGCCGAACGTGGAGAGGCTGGCATCGAACAGTTGGTACGCGCGCTCGCGCAGTGTTTGATCGAAGTACAGGAGCACGTTGCGACACATAATAAGGTGAAACTCGTTGAATGCCGAGTCGCATACCAGGTTGTGTTGCGAGAAAATCACGTGCCGGCTGAGCGACTTGCGAAACACGGCTGACTGTTGGTCGGTGACGTAATAGGCCGAGAAATCATGCTTGCCGCCGGCGCTGTGGTACGCGCGCGTGTGCTCGCGCATGTCCCTCAGCGGGAAGACGCCTTTGCGTGCACGCTCGAGGATCAGGTCGCTCATGTCGGTCGCGTAGATGCGACAGCGATTGTACAAGCCTTCTTCCTCCAACAGAATCGCCAGTGAGTACACTTCCTCGCCGCTCGAGCAGCCCGCGTGCCAGATACGAACGAACGGGTAGGTCCGCAGCATCGGGATGATCTGCTCGCGTAACAGCCGGTACACTTCCGGATCTCGGAACATCGCCGTCGTGTGAACGGACAGCGAGGCCACGAAGCGCATGGCGGCGTCTTCATCGTGAAGCAGCTTACTTTGCAGGCTCGAAACACTCTTGAGGCCTTCGCGTTGCAAGGCCCTGCGCACGCGACGCGTCAGCGACGCGCGCGCGTAGTTGCGAAAGTCATAGCCGTAACGTTCAGCGATCCCGGTGAGCAGAAGATCGATCTCGAGCGCGAGCACATCGCGCCCTGGATCGTCAGGTCCTTTTACCGGTACAGCCATACGCGCAGCAGTGAGACGAGTTGGTCGGAGTCGACGGGCTTGGTGATGTAGTCAGACGCGCCCGCCTGGATGCACTTCTCGCGGTCGCCCTGCATCGCCTTGGCCGTGAGCGCGATGATCGGCAGCTGCTTGTGCTCGGACTGCGCGCGGATGCGACGTGTCGCTTCGTAGCCGTCCATCTCGGGCATCATGACGTCCATCAAGACAATGTCGAAGGGACCGTTGTCGCGCAGCGCATCGATGGCCTGCTGACCGTTTTCTGCGTACGCCACGCGCATCTCGTGCTGCTCGAGGATGGTCGTGATCGCAAACAAGTTGCGCGCGTCGTCGTCCACGACGAGCACGCGCTTGCCGGCGAGCGCGGGATCGGTCTCGGACAGCCGGCGCAGCATCTGACGCTTGTCGTTCGGGAGCTTGGCCTCGACGCGGTGCAGGAACAACGCGGTTTCGTCGAGCAAGCGCTCCGGCGACTTTACATCCTTGACGATGATCGTATCCGTGAGCCCGCGCAGCTCGGTGTCCTCCTCGCGCGTGAGCTCTTTGCCGGTGTAGACGATGATCGGTGTGCGGCGCCATTCGGCGTGCTCCTTGACCCGCTTGATCAGCTCGTAGCCGCTGATGCCCGGCAGCTTGAGATCGAGCACCATGCAGTCGTAGCGGTCCTTGGACAGCGCTTCGAGCGCGGCTTCACCGCTTTCGACCGCCGTGGTCTCTAGCTCGTCGTCGCCCGACGCGATCAGATCGACGATGCTGTTGCGCTGCGTCGCGTCGTCTTCGACGACCAAGAGGCGGCGCACGCGCCTGTCTATAAAGCGCTCGATGCTCGCGAGGGCTTCGTCGATCGCCTCTGCAGACACGGGCTTTTGCAGCATGGCGATCGCGCCTTGCTCCAAGCCGCGGCTCAAGTTGTCCGCCGCGGAGATCACGTGCACCGGGATGTGCCGCGTCTCGGGCGTGTGCTTGAGCTGATCGAGCACCACCCAGCCGTCCATGTCAGGCAAGCGCAGATCGAGCGTGATCGCTTGCGGGCGCAGGGTGCGCGCGAATTCCAGGCCTTGCGCGCCGGTGTTTGCGACCACGCCGCGGAAGTTGTGCTCGCGCACCATGTCGAGCAGCGTGCGGCCAAAGGCCTCGTCGTCTTCGATGATCAAGAGCACGCGGTCGCCGGGCTGAATGTTCGCGCGGTCGTCGGCCGCCGCTGCCGGTGCCGGAACGTCGCCGGCCGTAAGCGCCGGTCTATCTCTCGACGCTGTCGGCTGCGGGGCACGCAGCGCTCTGAGTGGCCGGTTGGAGCCGGGACGCTGCGGCGGCGCGACTGGCAAGTACAAGGTGAAGGTGCTGCCGACGCCGAGCTCGCTCTGGATGCGCAGCTCACCGCCGATCAGGCCCGTGATCTCGCGGCTGATCGCCAAGCCGAGGCCCGTGCCTCCGTACTTACGGCTCGTGCCGCCGTCGGCCTGTTGGAAAGCTTCGAAGATGATCTTCTGCTTGTCCTTCGGCACGCCGATTCCGGTGTCGCTGACCGCAAACGCGATCACCTTCTTGGCGTTGTTGAGCGGTTCGTTGTCCACACTCCATTCGGCGCGCTCGGGCACCGACATCGTCAAGCGCACCGAGCCTTTGTCTGTAAACTTGAGCGCGTTCGAGAGCAGGTTGCGCAGCAATTGCCTGAGCCGCATCTCGTCGGTCTCGATCGCCTCCGGGACGCCGCGCGCGATGACCACCTCGAAGCCAAGGTGCTTGTCTTCTGCGACGTGCCGGAACGAGCGCTCGACGTAGTCGCTCAGGTTGGCGATCGTCACGCTCACCACGTCCACGCTCATGGTGCCCGACTCGATCTTCGCGAGATCCAAGATCTCGTTGATCAGCGTCAGCAGATCGGCGCCCGACTGGTGGATGGTGCGCGCGTACTCGAGCTGCTTGTCGTTCAGGTTGTTGGCGCGGTTGTCGCTGAGCTGCTTGGACAAGATCAGCAAGCTGTTGAGCGGCGTGCGCAGCTCGTGCGACATGTTCGCGAGGAACTGGTTTTTGTAGCGCGAGGTGAGGGCGAGCTGCTCGGCTTTCTCTTCGAGCTCTTGCTTCGCCAGCTCGACCTCGACGTTCTTGCGCTCGACCTCGGACTTCTGTGCGGTGAGCTGACGCGCTTTTTCTTCCAGCTCTTCGTTGGTCTGCTGCAGCTCTTCCTGCTGGCTTTGCAGCTCCTCAGCCATGCTCTGCGACTGCCGCAACAGCTCGTCGGTGCGCATCGTGGATTTGATGGTCGCGACCACGATGCCCAAGCTCTCGACCAGCTGCTCGAGGAACGCGAGCTGGTTAGGCGTGAAACTTTGGAACGACGCCAGCTCGAGCACGCCTTTGATCTCGCCTTCGAACGAGATCGGCACGACCACCAGGTTGAGCGGGACAGCATCGCCCAGCGACGAGTTGATGCGCACGTAGTCTTGCGGAACGTCGCGCACCAAAATGCGCTTCTTTTCGCGCGCCGACTGGCCGACCAGGCCTTCGCCCAAGCGGAAGCTGTTCGACACGTTCTTGCGCTCTTTGTACGCGTACGAGGCGAACAGCTCGAGCTTGAGCTTGCCCTCGTCGTCGTCCTCCGCCATGAAGAACGAGCCGTGCTGCGCGCTCACCACGGGTGCGAGCTCGGTCAGTACTTGGTCGGCGACGGTGAGCAGATCGCGCTGGCCTTGCAGCATGCGTGTGAAGCGCGCGAGGTTGGTCTTCAACCAGTCCTGTTCTTGGTTCAGGCGCGTGGTTTCGGCGAGCGTGCCGATCATCTGGTTGACGTTGTCTTTGAGCAACGCGACCTCGCCGCGCGCATCGACGGTGATCGATTGTGTCAGGTCACCTTTGGTCACCGCGGTCGCGACGTCGCCGATCGCGCGCACCTGACGTGTCAGGTTGCCTGCGAGCTCATTCACGTTGTTTGTCAGATCGCGCCAGACGCCGGCAGCACCCGGCACGTCCGCCTGACCACCCAGCCTACCTTCGACACCGACGTCGCGCGCCACACCTGTCACCTGCTCGGCGAAGGTCGAGAGCGTGACAGTCATCGAGTTGATCGTGTCAACCAGGGTCGCGATCTCACCTTTCGCGGTCATGGTCAGCTTCTGGTCGGTGTCGCCGTTTGCGACCGCTGTCACGACGCGTGCGATGCCGCGCACCTGTTCTGTCAGGTTGCGCGCCATGACGTTCACGTTGTCAGTCAGGTCGCGCCACACACCGGAGACGCCGCGCACCTCGGCTTGGCCGCCCAGCACACCCTCGGTGCCGACCTCGCGTGCGACGCGCGTCACCTCTGCGGCGAACGCGTTCAGCTGATCGACCATGGTGTTGATCGTGCGCTTGAGCTCTAACAGCTCGCCTTTGACGTCGACTGTGATCTTACGTGTCAGGTCGCCGTTTGCGACCGCCGTGGTCACGGTCGCGATGTCGCGCACCTGACCAGTCAGGTTACTGGCCATCAAGTTGACGTTGTCAGTCAGCTCTTTCCAGACGCCGAGCACGCCGCGTACCTCGGCCTGTCCGCCGAGCTTACCTTCCACGCCGACATCGCGCGCGACGCGGGTCACCTGCTCGGCGAACGCGCTCAGCTGGTCGACCATGGTGTTGATCACGTTCTTGAGATCGAGCAGCTCGCCGCGGACCTCGACCGCGATCTTGCGGCTCAGGTCGCCTTGCGCGATCGCCGTGGCGACCTGTGAGATGTCACGCACCTGATTGGTCAGGTTACTGCCCATCAAGTTAACGTTGTCAGTCAGCTCTTTCCAAACACCACGCACGCCTTCGATCGAGGCCTGACCACCGAGCTTGCCTTCGGTGCCGACCTCGCGCGCGACGCGTGTCACCTGCTCGGCGAACGCGCTGAGCTGATCGACCATGGTGTTGATCGTGCTCTTGAGCTCCAAGATCTCGCCGCGTGCGTCGACGACGATCTTCTTCTGCAGGTCGCCCTGCGCGATGGCGGTCGCAACCTGTGAGATGTTACGAACCTGATCTGTCAGGTTGGTCGCCATGAAATTCACGGCGTCAGTCAGGTGGCGCCACGTGCCGGACACGCCGCGCACGTCCGCTTGGCCGCCGAGCTTACCTTCCGTGCCTACTTCCGTGGCGAGCCGCGTCACCTGCTCGGCGAACGCGCTGAGCTGATCGACCATGGTGTTGATCGTGCTCTTGAGCTCTAAGAACTCGCCCTTGGCGTCGACCGAGATCTTACGGGTCAGATCGCCTTTTGCGACCGCGGTAGTCACCGTGGCGATGTCGCGCACCTGATTTGTCAGGTTCGAAGCCATCAAGTTGACGTTGTCCGTCAGCTCTTTCCACACGCCGCGCACGCCCGAGACTTCGGCTTGACCGCCGAGCTTACCTTCGGTGCCGACCTCACGCGCGACACGCGTCACCTCTTCGGAGAATGCGTTCAGCTGATCGACCATCGCGTTCAAGATGCTCTTCAGCTCGAACATCTCGCCGCGCGCATCCACGCTGATCTTGCGAGACAAGTCGCCGGTGGCGACCGCGCGCGCGACCTCGGCGATGTTCCGCACCTGATAGGTGAGGTTATTGGCCATCGAGTTCACGTTCTGCGTGAGCTCTTGCCAAATGCCTGACACATCGCGCACCACCGCCTGGCCGCCGAGCACACCTTCGGTGCCCACCTCGCGCGCCATACGGCTGACTTCTGAAGCGAACGAGCTGAGCGAGTCGACCATCGCGTTGATGGTGTTCTTCAGCTCTAAGAGCTCGCCTTTGACGTCGACGGTGATCTTCTTGGACAGGTCGCCCTTGGCGACGGATGTCGTGACGGACGCGATGTCGCGCACCTGATCTGTCAGGTTACGTCCCATCAGGTTAACGTTGTCAGTCAGCTCGCGCCACACGCCGGAGACGTCGCGCACATCGGCTTGCACGCCCAAGGTGCCTTCGGTACCGACCAACCGCGCCATGCGATTCACCTCGGCGGCGAAGCGGTTCAGCTTGTCGACCGTGGCGTTGATCGTGTTCTTGAGTGTTAGAATTTCGCCGCGTGCGTCGACCGTGATCTTGTGACCGAGGTCGCCGCCTGCGATCGCGGTCACCACCTCGGCGATGTTGCGCACCTGGCTGGTGAGATTCGAGGCCATCGAGTTGACGCTCTCGGTCAGCTCGCGCCACACACCGGAGCCGCCCGCAACGCTGGCCTGACCGCCGAGCACACCGTCGGTGCCGACCTCGCGTGCGACGCGCGTCACCTCTGAAGCAAACGCGCTCAGCTGGTCGACCATCGTGTTGATGGTGTTCTTCAGCCCGAGCAGCTCGCCTTTGACGTCGACGGTGATCTTGCGCGACAAGTCACCCGCGGCGATGGCCGTGGAGACCTCGGCGATGTTACGCACCTGAATGGTCAGGTTGTTCGCCATCGAGTTGACGTTTTGCGTCAACTCGCGCCACACGCCCGAGACGCCGCGCACTTGCGCCTGACCACCGAGCACACCTTCGGTACCGACCTCGCGCGCGACGCGCGTCACCTCGGAAGCGAACGAGCTGAGCTGCTCGACCATCGTGTTGATGGTGTTTTTGAGCTCTAAGATCTCGCCCTTGGCGTCGATGCTGACGCTCTTGGTCAGGTCGCCGCTCGCAACGGCAGTCGTCACGCGCGCGATCTCACGCACCTGCTCGGTGAGGTTCGACGCCATCAAGTTGACGCTGTCGGTCAGCTCTTTCCACACGCCAGCGACGCCGCGGATGCGTGCTTGCGCGCCGAGCTTACCTTCGGTGCCGACCTCCTGCGCGACGCGCGTCACCTCCGAGGAGAACGCTGCGAGCTGCGCGACCATGCCATTGACGATGCGGCCATGGCGTAAGAAGTCGCCGCGCAACGTGACATCTTGGCCTTCGATGTCGATGGTTTGTGTCAGGTCACCCTTGGCCACTGCAGTCAACACGCGCGCCACGTCGGCGGTGTGTGCGGTCACGTCGTCGAGCAGGCCGTTTACACCGCTCACGTAGACAGCCCAGCCGCCGCGCGCGTTGTGCGTCTTCAAGCGGCGGTGCGTGCGGCCTTCGATGCCAACCGTCTGGCGCAGCTCAGTGATTTCGTCTGACAAGCCGCCTGCGAACTGCACCAGGTCGTTGAACACCTCACTGATCTGACCGTCGAGCCCAGTGCGGTCATCGGGCAACCGCACATCGAACTCACCGCGGCGCAGCGAGCGCAGCGCAGCCAGCAGCTGACGGCGGTCGAGCGCGTCCGCCTGACCGTTGCCTCCAGACGAACGGCGCGATGGAGCTTCGGGCATTACACCTCCTTGAAGGACAGAGCTTGTTGAAGCGCTTCGACGCTGGCTGGCTTGACGATGTGCAGATCGAACCCGGCATCGAGCGCGCGTCGCTTATCGCTCTCCTGGCCGAAACCTGTCATGGCGACCAGCCGCAGCTGATCGCGGGGGCGCTCGGTGCGCAGGCGTGTGGCCACGCCGTAGCCGTCCATGCCCGGTAAACCGATGTCGACGAACGCGACGTCGGGCTGACCGGCCAGCGCGAGCTCGCAGCCTTCTTCGCCATCCGGAGCGACTTGGACGTCGTGTCCCCAGCGGCGCAAGAGCGCTGACATTAGCTCGCGGATGTCTTCGTTGTCATCGATCAGCAAGATGGACAGCACGCGCTTTTCGCGCTTATCACTCACGCTCGGGGCGGTTTTGGCTGCCGCTGATGGCTGCGGTGTGGCGACCAGCGGCAAGCGCACGCAAAATTCGCTGCCGTGTCCGGTGCCCGCGCTGATGGCCTGCACTTCGCCGTCGTGCATACCCACGAGTTGCCGCACGACCGAGAGGCCCACGCCGAGCCCGGCGCCGGTGCGCTGGTCCTCCTGCGTGAACGCGTCGAACACCTTGTCTAAAAACTCCGGCGCGATGCCGCGGCCGTTGTCGATCACTTTGATGGTCGCGAAGTCGTCTGTATCGCGGCTGATCTCGAGTCGAATCGAGCCTTGCTCTGCGGTGTAGCGGGCGGCGTTGTTGAGCAGGTTCGAGAGTACTTGCAGCAGGCGCACCGGGTCGCCGTTCACCCACAGCGGGTCCTTGGCTTCTTCGGGGATGTCGAGCCGCAGCGCATGGCGGCGCTCGTCCATCAGCGGGCGCGTGGTGTCGAGCGCTTGGGTCGCGAGATCCTGCAAGGTGATGGGCTCGCGCCGCAGCTCGATCTTGCCGGAGTTGATGCGGGACAGATCCAAGAGATCGTCGACCAAACGCGCCAAGTGGTGCGCTTGCTTCTCGAGAATGTCCCGGGTGCGGCGCGCTTGATCGTCAATTGAGAGCGCCGGCGCATTTTGCTCGAAGCTCGAACGCAGCAGCGCGAGGCCGGCCATGATCGGAGCAAGCGGGTTGCGAAGCTCATGGCTGAGTAGGGCGAGGAAGCGATCCTTGCGCCGGTCTACTTCGGCTAGCTGCTCCATCTGACGGAGCATGGCTTCGCCCTCCCAGCGGCTGCGCTCTTCGGCCAGCGAGCGCTCATGCTCACGCCGCTCGTGCTCACGGATCAGCTCTGCCTGACGCGCGACCTCTGCGGTGCGCGACTGTAGCTCGACGAACACAGCCGCCTTGGCGCGCAGCACTTCGGGCACGATCGGCTTGAACAAGAAGTCGACGGCGCCGAGCTCGTACGCGGCCAAGATCTGGGCGTCGTCGCGATCGTAGGCGGTGATGAAGATGATCGGCGTGTGGGACGAGCGCTTGCGGGCGCGGATCAGGCGCGCAGCCTCGAAGCCGTCCATGGTCGGCATCTTTACGTCGAGCAAGATCAGAGCGAAGTCGTGCTCGAGCAGCAGGCGCAACGCTTCGGTGCCGGACTGGGCGCGTTGAACGCGCGCTCCGAGCTCACCCAGGGCCGTTTCGATCGCCACCAGGTTCTTCGGATTGTCGTCTACGACCAGTATGTCGGCAGGACTGAGGGTAGCGGTCCGCATAAGGGGGGTTCCACTGCACGCCCGCGGGCGTGCATAGAGCCATGGCACGTAAACGTGCGTGTGCACAACTTGCTTGCGTCTATTTTGCTCGTTAGTCGACTGTTTTGCCACATGAGGCACTGGCGCCACACGTTGCGTCAGCTGCAACGAGCCGGAGCGGTGCGCTTCGGATCATACCCGAGCACACAGCACGCTGCTGTCGGCTGCAAGGCTTCAATTCTCGGAGTCTTGCTCGGTAGTTGACGTCGTGCTTGCGCACGAGCTTCTGGATCGCTTGGCGCGAGACACCGGCCCAGATCGACGCGCGGGTCTTGTTGCCGCCTGACTGTTGCTTCACCACCTGCAGGTAAGCGAGCTCAAAGGCGTCTTGGAACTCGCGTCGGGCGTTGTCCAAGGTGAGCCAATCGGGGCCCGGATTGCCGCTTTCGCTCGCGAGCCAACCGAGCAAGCGACGTACGACGCGCGT